>Ga0308407_1000235_pt1 | contig 45771 bp, 43 predicted proteins | sample HotsprSampleMSe2_FD_203476 | JGI IMG/M metagenome (GOLD analysis project Ga0308407, IMG submission 203476) | Hot spring phototrophic mat microbial communities from Mushroom Spring, Yellowstone National Park, Wyoming, United States - 20060911_MSe2 ...
TTGAAGAACCTGCCATACCCATAGAAACTGAAATCCGTAAAAATTACAGAAAAATCCCTTATATTGAGCATCTACAACTCTATGTCCAAAAACCGGGCGTAGTGAAAATCAAAGACCAAGTGCAGGGCGTTGTGCTCAAAGGGGTTGGCAGAGATTTTCGCTTCAAAGATTTTGCCGATAATATGAAAGCAGGTAGGTGGATAGAGTTCAAAAAAGATACCGAAGCAGGTGAAGCCGTCATTAGCCAAACTATTGCTGATAAATTACAACTCACGCTCCAAGATTCGGTCATTGTAATTTTTGTGCAAGAACCTCCGCGTTTTCGTAGGCTCAGAATTGTTGGCATTTACGAGTCGGGGGTAGGAGTTTTTGATGAAAAATTTATCATAACTGATATAAAAACCCTTCAAAAAGTCAATAACTGGGGCGATAGTTTGGTGAGTGGCTATGAAATTTTCTTGAAAAATCCTGATAAAATTAACGAATACGCTTGGCAATTGGAAGAACACTTGCCTTATCAACTTCGCCCACAGCCTATCACTGCTAAACACCACGACACATTTGATTGGCTCGAACTTTTAGATAACAACGTAGTGATTGTACTTGTCATCATCTTGGCAGTTGCTTCGTTCAACATCATTTCGGTACTGCTGATAATGATGATGGAACGAACCAATATGATAGGTATGCTGAAGGCAATGGGAGCAAGTGATAGCCAAATCCGTAATATATTTTTGCTGAAAGGTGTCCGCATTATGCTGAAAGGTTTTGTTTGGGGAAATCTCTTAGCTTTTGGTCTGTACGCTTTGGAATATTATTTTAGGCTTATTCCTCTCGATACACAAAACTACTATGTAAGTTATGTTCCTGTTGAGTGGGATTGGTGGGTTTGCTTGTTTGTGAATGTGGGAGTTTTTGCCTTAATTGTTCTGATCATGTGGCTACCCATTCATTTTGTAGTACGAATATCACCTGTAAAGGCTATTCGTTTTGTGTAAAATTTAAACTCTGATGTGGATAGAAAAACTGAAAAAACGTTGGGGCGTAAAAAATGCGTGGCAAGTGCTTGTAATTCTGCTCGTGTTTGCCTGCACAGGCTTTACGATTTTATTTCTCAAAAAACCTATTTACTGGGTTTTAGGATTTGATAGCCAAACGCCTACGTGGCAGAGAGTTGTAGCGTGGATAGTGCTTATTTTGCCCTTGTACAATGTGCTTCTTTTGGCTTATGGATTTGTATTTGGTCAGTTTCGTTTCTTTTGGCTCTTTGTCAATCGTTTGTTTGGGAGATTGTTTTTTTGGAACAGGCAAAAATAGCCGATATAATTTAATGTAAAATTTTGTAAATCAGTTCTTTCAGAATATCGCTTTCTTGCATACTGCCCGCCTCTACGCCTTTGCTTTGCAGGTCGGCACGGCGAAGCAGATGGATACATTCAATCGTTTTTTGCAAAGAGTAATTTTGAGCGGCTTTTTGATAGTCTTTCACAAAAAACGGATTTACACCGAGCAGTTTTGCTAAATGCTCCGTAGTTTTCTGACTACTCTGATGCACGAGCAGGAGTTTTGAAAAAAACTGAAACAGAATAATGATAATCGGAATAATAGGATTCTCTTTGGGATTTTGAGCAAAAATGAAAATAATTTTATTAGCTTTTAAGACATCTTTTTCGATAAGTGCTTTTTGGAGGTCAAAAACAGAGTATTCGCGGCTTTGCCCAACAAATTGTTTGACTGCTTTTTCATCAATATTTTTACTTTCACCCAAGTTTAAGGCGATTTTATCTATTTCACCAGCAAGTCTTGTTAGGTCGCTACCAACGTACTCGGTAAGTAGAGCCGTAGCCACAGGGCTGATACTCAATCCCTTTTCTTGAATGTATTTTTCAATCCACTTCGGGATTTCGTTATCGTAGAGTTTTTTAGTTTCTACCACACAAGCATTTTTCTCTAAACTTTTGTAGAGAGCCTTTCTTTTATCAAAAAGTTTATGTTTGTGAGCTAAAACCAAAATGGTGGTAGGCAAAGGATTTTCTATGTATTTTTGTAAAATTTTGTGGGCTTCATCGCTACGCAGGTCGGGCAGGTCCTGAAATTCTTTTACTATAATCACTTGTCTTTCAGCCATCATCGGGAAGCGGCGGGCATTATTTACAATTTGCCCCATCTGTACGTCTTTGCCATACATTAACATCTGATTGAAGCCTTTTTCAAATTCTTGCAAGGCGTTTTGTTCGATAAAATCGCAGATGAGGTCAATGTAATAGCTTTCTTCTCCGTGTAAGAAATATACAGGGGCGTATTTTCGGGCTTTAAGGTCTTTGAGTACATCTTCGGCTTTGAGCAGAGACATTTGATAACGATGAATGTTTATTTGAAAGTGGTTTTACCTTCTTTACCTGGGTATTTGGCTTTTCCTGAGAGGGTATGCCAATCTTCTTTATTTCTGGCTCGGTGTTGGTGCGGATTGAAGCGTTTGTGTTTCAAGCCATTTTCGGTTACGTAGGTTTTCTTAAATAACCTACGGTACCACGGCATACCCGAAACTACTTTGAGTTCGCCTTCTTTGAGGGCTTCTTCTCGGGTGATAGGTCTGCCGTCGCCACGCTCACCACCAAAAAAATGCACGTGGTCGTGTATCATTCTACACCCCGAAACTCGGCAAGGTTTGGCACAACTGCTCAAATAATATGCCAACAATACCAAAACAAATAATCGCAAAAGAAGCATAAACGAATGATAAATGATGAATGATATTTTTATAACGAAAATTGGTTTTTCTTTGCCTAAATTCCTTTTCTGACCTCCCCCCAAACATCTCTCCAAAAGAGAGGGGCTTTTTTGAGGTCATAAATTCAAGATTTTCCATTTTTGATGGGTTGAACAATAACCTAAGAGAACTTAAACACTATTGGCGATAGCATCTAAGATAGTTTGGTAATCTATTTCGCTAAGTCCTTCACCTGCTTTTGAGGGGTACTGAATGGTATTTTCCCAGTGGTTGGCAATATCTGTCCAAGCGTAGGCATCGGGGGCGTAGATAATGAGGCGTTTAGCAGTTCGGCTCATCGTTTGTCCGTCCCAAAGGTCTGAGAGGTCATCAAAATTTTTAGGCAGAGAGGCAGGATAGTTTTGGGGTTTGCTTTCTGCCTTCAACTCCAAAGGGTGCGTACTGGCATCAGTCCAAAGCAGGATGATTTGCCTGCGTTTATCGCCTTCTTTGCTCCAATCGGATTGTATGGCTAAGGCAAGGGCTTCTAAGCCATTTTCGGGTTCATCGCCACCGCCATCGGCTTCAATGTTATCTACAAATTGTTTGAAAGCCTTTTTTTCCTTCGGCAAATGAAAAAAATCTGATATTTGCATAGCCTTATCGCCATCAACGTAGTAATCTCTGAAAGCAATTACTTTTACGCGTAGTTGGTCAATTTGTTTAGATTTTTGCCGCATTTGGGTTTCCAAATCATCGTAGAAACGTAGGGCATTTTCTTTTACTTTACCAATAATCGGAGACATTGAGCCTGTGGCATCAATACACATTACGATATCGACGTGGTAGCTAAGTCCTTGCATAGTTTGGTAGTTGATTGAGGCTTTTTTGCAAATCTACAAAAGTTTATTGGTTTATTGGAATTTCTATTGCAAAAAATCAAGAAAAAGAGGATTTCGGAGAGTTTCGCCGAGTAAGCGATGATGTTGGGTAGGGCTATCAATAATTTTGATACAATGATAATTCTTACTAAAATTGCGAATAGGTGCAACAGGGCAGAGTTTATCGGTTTTTGATACAAAAATTCTTGTTGCAATGGGTTTTTCGTCGTATATCTTTTGCAAGGATTGATGATTGGGAAAGAGGTGTTTTTGCGAAAGCCAAGTTCGCCAAAGCAGAAAACGTTTCGGGGGGCTATCGGTGTAGATTTTGGCTATTTTGAGCAAATCAGCATCAACGAATTTGATTTTTGATAAAAATTCCGCTATTTTCAAGAAAAATGAAGGTTTTTTTATAAATTTCCAAAAAATTGGTTTTCCGATGAAGGAAATAGCAAACTCATACCAAAAGTTTCTCTGAAAGCCATCGGGAGCAATAAGCACAATTTTTTCAATTTTTTCTGCAAAATGTTCTGTCAGGCTCAAAGCCATTTTTGAGCCAATGCTGAAAGCAAGTAGCGAAAACGATTGAACACAATTAGAATGGCAAAAATCTTCTATCAAATTGTAAATTTCTTGTTTGCGAGGCTCTTTGCCAAAACTTAGCAAATCGAAACTATAAATGGTATATTGTGGTAAATACTGGCGTAGGCACTCAAAAACGCTTGAGTTCTGCCCAAAGCCATGAAAAGCAAAAAGAACCTTCTCGCCCTCACCGATTTGCAAACATTGCATTTTTTGAGTTTGCAGATATACGCCGTCCATTGATGAATAAACGCTTGTGAATTGGTATTCAAAATTAATAGATTTTTATTTTTTTTAGTGAAAACTGATTTTATTTATTCGTCCTTGAAAAACTACTTACATTCTGCCACCCCCGACTGAGGCTCTATGTGAGGGCTAATATAAGGTATGCCTAAGTTCAAACCTCTAAAAATAAGAAGCAAGCCGAGAATAATCGCAAATACAGGCATCATTTTAAATATTTTTCTTCGCCATTCGGCTGTAAGTAGTTTTTTGTAGATAGCAAGCAACTGCATCATTGGTATAGTTCCTAAGCCAAAGAAAAACATATACGTAGCTCCTTCCAGAGGTGCCGCCATCACTACCGAGCCGATAATAGCCAAATATACCAAACCACAAGGCAACAAACCATTGAGTAAGCCAATGACAAATAATGAAAAATTAGATTTATGCTTGAAAAAGGGAGTGAAACTTTGTTTGAGACGAAAAAAGAGTTTATCGAGCAAAGGAATTTTTGTAAATTGAGGTAAAAAAACTCCCAAAATAACCACTCCACCCAAAACAATAGATAAAACTTGTTGCCAGCCCAACAAATCCAAACCTTTTCCGAAAAATCCGAAAATAAGCCCCAAAAAAGTGTAGGTAACGATGCGTCCTAAATTGTAGAGAAAATTCCCGAAAAAAGTACGCGAAGGCAGGCTAAGAGCTATCGCCCCACACATACCAACGCAGTGCATACTACCAAAAAGCCCCGTGAGAAACGCCAACCACATTTTTGAGTGTTTGTACCGAAAGTTATATCATTTTTCTACCATCTACGCCCTTGATACCTACCGCCTCGGTGCGTATATCTGTACCAAGTGTGTGGAGCAATGGTATAACCTACGGAAAGTTGAAAATTCAGATTACGAAAAATAGTTTCACTATCAGGTTTCAAAGGACCTCCGAAAAAATTTCTTACATTATCGGAAGCCACCAATTTATACGGATTGATGAGCATAAAATCGGCATTGAGATTGATACTCAAACCAAAATCAAACTCATAACCTATACCCGCCATCAAACCTACAGCAGGACGACGTTTTTTGTAGAGAAACTGCCCGCTATAAGACGCAATGGTTGCCTCGTATTTAGCAACCGCTTCTTCCTGCGTAAGACCACTTTTTACAAAATCATCTATGAGAGTTTGCCTGATAGCATTTGCCGAAAGGCGAAAAGCATCAATCGTGTTAAAGTCTCTTACCTCGTTTTCTACCCTGCGACGAGCCTCAAATAAATAGCCAATCTGCGGACCGAAATGCACCCGCCAATTATCGTTCATACGTCCTCCTAGTAGCAAATTGAGTTCTCCATAAAAAAATTCATTGAAATAATTTACGGTCAATTCTTCCGAACCCGCAGGGTTGCCCACACGCGTAACATCAGTAATTTTATTTTTAAAACCTTTCTTAGAAATCATCAGTTCAGGTTGGAAATACATCTGCTCCGAAACAGGCATACGCATATACACCCCCACGTGATAGGCAGGCATAAATCTGCGTTCAGCTTTTTTGCCACCATCAACGAAAATCAAGGCACTATCTACAAACTTTCCGAACATCGTAGAGTAGTTCAGACCAGCCCTGATGCCATATTCGGTTTGAGCAAAAGACTGCCCTACCAAAAACAAACAAATAACCAAAACCAAATTTACCTTTTTCATAAAATTTTTGTTAAAACATTTTGCAATTAAAACACTTTTATCATTTTGTAGTGCCAAATATCACACTCTTGAAACGTTTCTCCAATTTTTTGGAAGCCGAATTTTTCGTAAAAGCCTACTACTTGCACCTGCGAATGTAAATATAAAGTTTTTTTTGCAGTTTCTGTTGTATTTTTTATGTTTTCTAAAACTGCTTCCAGAATAGCTTTCCCTACTTTTTTATTTCTAAACTCTTTCAGCACGGCAAAACGTTCCAACTTGATGCCATTTTCGGTAAAACGCCAACGAGCCGTTCCGCAGGGTTTGCCTTCATAGAAAGCTAAAAAATGTACGGAAGTTTGCTCGTATTCGTCGTATTCTTCTGCGAAAGGTACGTTTTGTTCTTTTACAAAAACTTCTTCTCTAATTTTGTGAGCAATTGCTTGCTCTTGTGGGGTCTCGATTTTACGAACTTCAATCATCAAAGCAAATAATTTTTCTCATTTAAACAGCTAAGCCTAATCTTTCGGCTCTTTTGCGTTTTCTTTCGTTTTGTATTTTGCGTATTTCTTCCAAATCCGACTGAGGAATTGAGTTAATCAGTCTTTTGGTGTATTCTTGTTGGGGGCTGTTGTAGATATCTTCGGCGTAACCGATTTCTTCTATTCTGCCTTTATTCATCACGAGTACTCTATCAGCCATAAAACGCACCACCGAGAGGTCGTGTGAGATAAAAATGTAAGTAAAATGATACTTTTCTTTGAGTTCGTTGAGCAAATTAAGCACTTGTGCTTGTACCGAAACATCAAGAGCCGAGACGGATTCGTCGCAAACTACGAATTTAGGCTCAACTGCCAAGGCACGAGCAATGGCAATTCTTTGGCGTTGCCCTCCCGAAAATTCGTGAGGGTAGTGGTTAAAATGCGAGGCTTTCAAATTTACGGTTTCGAGCAAATCAATTACTTTTTCCTTGCGTTCTTTGTCATTTGCCCCGATACCAAACACTTTCATCGGCTCCATAATGGCATCTCCTACCGTGAGGCGAGGATTCAGCGAAGAGTAAGGGTCTTGAAAAATGATTTGCATATCTTTACGCAAGGCTCTGAGTTCTTTGGGTTTTAGGCTATGGATATTTACGCCATTGAAAATCACTTCGCCTTCGGTAGCAGGAATGAGATTGAGCAACATTCTGCCCAAAGTAGTTTTGCCACAGCCCGACTCGCCCACTAAGCCCAAAGTTTCGCCCGGATACACATTGAAACTAACGCCATCAACGGCTTTTTTGTATTCTACAACTTTTTGCCTGAAAATGCCTTTTGTTTTTATGGGAAAATATTTTTTCAGATTTCTAACCTCGAGCAAGGGTTTGGTTTGCAGTGTAAGTTCTTTTTTGCGGTCGCTGATGTCTTCATCGCTTTCCAAAGTCATCAGGATAGCCTCACCGATAGAGCCGTATTTGTGTTTTTCTATAATTTCTCCATGTTCATTTACCGTCATAAAATCGCTGACTACGGGCAGGGTTTTCATTTTCATATTGGCTCTTGGGCGGCAAGCCAACAATCCTTTCGTATAGGGACTAATAGGGTTGTAGAAAAGCTCCCAAGTGTCGTTTTTTTCTACGGCATTGCCTCGATACATTACCATTATTTTATCGGATATTTCAGCAATTACGCCTAAGTCGTGAGTAATGAAAATAATAGCCATTCCCAATTCATCTCTGAGTTCTTGGATAAGTTTCAGCACTTCGGCTTGCACGGTTACGTCCAAGGCGGTGGTGGGTTCATCGGCGATGAGCAGAGCAGGCTGGCAAGAAAGAGCCATAGCAATCATCACGCGTTGCTTTTGCCCCCCTGAAATTTCGTGAGGATAGGCTCGGAAGATACGTTCAGGGTCGGGAAGTTTTACTTTTTCAAACAGAGCGATGGTTCTTTTTTTGGCTTCTTCTTTGCTTACTTCCTGATGCAGTAAAATTGTTTCCATTACTTGCTCGCCGCAGGTAAAAACAGGGTTGAGCGAGGTCATCGGCTCTTGAAAAATCATGGCAATATCATTGCCTCTGATATCTTTTCGCATCTGAGCTTCGGTAAGTTCCAAAAGATTAACTTTACCTATTTTGGGTGAGTGGAATATGATTTCGCCCGAGGTAATCCGCCCTACCCCTTCTTGAATAAGACGCAGAATGGCTAATGAAGTAACCGACTTGCCTGAACCAGACTCGCCCACAATGCCTAAAGTCTCGCCTTTATTGAGTGTAAAACTCACATTCTTTACCGCCTCAACTATCCCTTTACTCGTTGAGAACGTAACACTGAGATTTTTAACTTCTAACAAGGGCGTTTCCATTTTTTACAAAACTTATCATTACCAAACGAAAAATACACAAAAAACAACTTTTTTTACAAATTAAAGCAGATTTTTTTATTTCTTTGCAAAAATTTAATACAAATGAATACACAAAAAGTGTTGCTACTCGGTGCAAGTACCAATCCTGAGCGTTATGCCTATATGGCAGCTAAGTTGTTGCTCCAAAAATCGTATGAAGTAATTTTGGTAGGTATAAAAGCAGGCAATCTGAATAGCACTAAGATAGAAACAGATAAAAACAAAATTTTTCTTGATATTGATACCATTACGTTGTATGTAGGAGCAAAAAATCAGCCTGAGTGGTACGAATATATCCTAAAAACTAATCCCAGACGCATCATTTTCAATCCAGGCACCGAAAACCCCGAATTGTATGAAAAAGCAAAACAACAAGGAATAGAGTGCATAGAAGCCTGCACTTTGGTATTGCTCCGAACAGGACAATTCTGAAAAAAATTGTTTTTTTTAATGAAATCTTACATTAAATCTATTCTAGTAAAATAAATGCAGATTTTCAGAGAACTTGGTGCCGAAATTTGTACTCCCGAAGAAATTCTAAGAACCAAAGCTCAAAACTTACAAGCTTTTGTGTTTGATTGGGACGGTGTTTTCAATACAGGAACAAAAGGAAATGGGCAAGTAAGCGGATTTTCGGAAGCTGATTCAATGGGTATCAATATGTTGCGTTTTGCTTATTGGCTACGCAATGGTAGAGTACCTTTTACGGCTATCGTTACAGGCGAGCAAAACCCCGCCGCCGCTGAACTTGCCCAAAGAGAACATTTTGAGGCTGTTTATTTTCGTATCAAACACAAAGCCGATGCTCTCGCCCACATACAAAGAAGCTATCTGCTTGATAACAAAGAAATTGCTTTCTGCTTCGATGATATCTTAGACGTATCGCTCGCTCTTCAAGTAAATTTGCGTTTTTTGGTAAAAAGAAAATCTAATCCTTTGTTTTTAAATTATGCAAAAAAACACCAAATTTGCGACTATATTACTGCCTGTACTGCCAACGAAGGGGCTGTCAGAGAAGTGTCGGAGGTTTTACTTTGGCTCACAGATGCCTACGAAAACACCATCAGCCAAAGAATAGCTTACAACGAAACGTATCAGAATTATTTGAAACAAAAAAATAGCATAAAAACACTATTTTATACACAAGAGGAAAAAGAGATAAGACAGATAAACATTCCAAACGGCTAATTCATATTTTTATCTAAGTGATTAGACACAAGAGACAAGAGGCAAGAGACAAGACAAAAAATTGTCTATCAGTATTTTATACCAATGAGAGTGTCCGTTTAATTTTGTGGAACTGCTTATGAAAAAAATTGTGATTTTGGGAGCAGGCGAAAGCGGCGTAGGTGCGGCTTTGCTTGCAAAATCCAAAAAATTTGATGTATTCGTTTCCGATGCCTCTACTATCAAACCTCACTACAAAACTATTTTAGAGGAAAATAATATTTCTTTTGAGGAAGGCAATCATAGCGAAAACATCATCTTGAAAGCAAAGGAAATCGTAAAAAGTCCGGGTATCCCCGATACCGCCGAAATAGTGCAGAAAGCACACGAAAAGCAAATTCCTGTGATTTCAGAAATAGAATTTGCAGCACGCAATACCAAAGCCAAACTCATTGCCATCACAGGAAGCAATGGAAAAACTACTACTACTTTGCTCACTTATCATTTACTCAAAAATGCGGGGCTTAACGTAGGTTTGGCAGGCAACGTAGGCGAAAGTTTTGCTAAAAAAATCATTGACAATCAGTTTGACTACTACGTGTTGGAAGTGAGCAGTTTCCAATTAGAGGGTTGTTTTCTGTTCAAACCTTACATTTCGGCAATTCTCAACATCACCCCCGACCATCTGGATAGGTACGAAAATAGCTTCGAAAAGTATGCCGAAGCTAAATTCAGAATTATCCGAAACCAAAATGAAAACGATTTTTTCATCTACAATGCCGATAGTAAAATCATAGAAACCAAATTACTACGTCTCAAACCTACCGTACAACTTCTACCTATGAGTTTGAAAGCTGATGAAAGTTTGCGTAGTATGTCAAAAGTTTCATATTATCAAGCAGGAAAAATCGTTCTGCGGATGCCTTACAATCGCCCTTCGCAAATGATTTTACAGGAGAGCGATTTGGCTCTGAAAGGCAAACATAATATTTTTAACTCAATGGTTGCCGCTCAAATTGCTCAAATTTTGGGGGTAAGTCAAGAGAAAATCAAAGAAGGTTTGGCAACTTTTACGGGCGTTCCTCACCGATTGGAAGATGTAGGCGAGGTACATGGCGTAAAATTTATCAACGACTCCAAAGCCACCAACATAGATTCGGTGATGCATGCTTTGGACAGCTTTCCTGATGAGAAAAAAATAATATGGATTGCAGGCGGCGTAGACAAAGGCAATAACTACGAGGAAATAAAAGATTTAGTGTGCAAAAAAGTAAAACATCTCATTGCCTTAGGCAAAGACAATGAAAAAATTTGTAATTTTTTTGAAAAAGATATAGAAATCACCAAAGCAACAGAGATGGACAAAGCCGTCAAAAAGGCTTTCAGATTAGCTAAAAAAGGCGATATAGTCTTGCTTTCCCCTGCTTGTGCCAGTTTTGATTTATTCCAAAACTACGAAGACCGAGGCAATCAGTTCAGAGAGGCGGTGAGAGGTTTGCAATAATTCACTACTTTTCTTCATCAAAATGTTGGATACTTTCACTCAAAAGTTTGTATAATTTCTGCATTTGCAGATTTTCGGCAAGATAGGCTATGTGTTTTTGCAAAACTAAATTATCTCCCCGAACCGCTGGTCCCGTCTGTACTTCTTTGGGGTGCTTTGCTTCTAAGGCTTTGGTAATAGTTTCTTGTATCAGTGGTTTGAGCAAATCAAACGATAATTGCTCTTTGTCTAAAATATTTTTGGAAATAGCCAAAAGATGATTAACAAAATTGCAAGCAAAAACAGCCGCAATATGCAACACCTTCCTTTGAGCCGAACTTATACGGCTTACGTTTGCACTTAATTTGTGAGCAATTTTTTCTAAAAAAATGTAAATTTCTTCATTATTAGCCTCTAAGCAGATAGGAATTTTAGAAAAATCTAAATTTCTGTTTTTAGAAAAAGTTTGCAAAGGATAAAACACAGCATAAGGATAATTTGCTTTTCTAAACACTTCTAAACCTATGCTTCCCGAAGTGTGAGCTACTATTGTTTGTTTGCCTATCTTCAAGTTTCCAACAACCTCTGCAAGAGCATTATCGCTTACAGCAACGAGCAGTAAATCAGGGGATTGCGAGGTAAAATCTAAATTTGTATTCACTTTGGCTGCTACTTCTTGGGCAAGCAGTTGAGCATTTTGGGTGCTTCGGCTATAAATTTCGCCTATTTGGAAACCTTTTTGGTGCAAGGCTTTTGCCAAATGCCAAGCTACTTTGCCCGAACCAATAAATGAAACTTTTTGCATTATTTTTTAGAAGAAAATGAAGAATTTGCTCCTACAATACTTCTGCCAATTTACTTGCAATTTCGGCATCTACGTTTTTAGAAGCCTTTTGGTAGGCATCGATGCCTGCACGCTCAAAAGAAGTTTGTCCGCCTTTTACTTCGGGCATTGTTTCATTGAATATCTCTTGCCCTGTTTGGGTGTCGATGGCTTTTACATTCATAGAAAGAAAAGCAAAGAAAATTCCATTAACCTCACTGCCTTTTCGGGTGTCGGCTTCTACTTCGAGGATAATTTCAGCTTGGTTACGGTTATTTACAAAAGTATATCCTCTATTTGTAAGAGCCGAACGCAGTTGGTTGCTCAAAAGAGCAGTTTTTTGAGGCATACCTAAGTTTTTTTCTTCGCTTACTATGAAAATTGTCGGTTTGGCAAGATTGATAGTTACGCTCTGTGAGGGGCTTCTGAAACTTGAAAGCAGAAATTTGTAAAATTTATCATCATCATTGCCACTGATAATTTTGCTAAGGTCTAAACTGATATTGAGTGTAAAACTGCCCCGCACTCCCGAAAGTTTATCCAACAAAATACTCACTTCACCTTTTTCAGTAGTAGTATAATCTTGGCGGTGGCGAAGGTAACTCGCCAAAATAGGTGTACTGCGTTGGGGCTGGCTGTTGTAGCTTACTTTTACAGGCACGGAAGGTGTTTTTGAGGTTTGTTTTTTTACCTCGATGCTGGCAGAGGGCGTAGAAATAATTGTTTTATCTAAAATTTGCTGAATACGTGTATAGCTTTCATTGCTTAGCATTACCGATTTGCCTTGCAGGTCGGCTTGTACGTTTTCTGCCCAGTAGTCTTTGAGTGCCAAAATGGTTTTGGCGTAAAAATCAATGGCAGTAGCGGTTTGCCCTTGATTTTCTGCCTCTTGTGCTTTCTGAAAAAAATCCGTAGCAATGACTACGGCATTTTGTAGTTTTTTGCGTTTTTGCTCGGCGTATTTAGTTTTGGAAAGGCGATAATATACCCAATAACCTGCTTCTTGTGGATTTTCGTAACTATCAACTACTTCAAAATCTTCAATTTCATTTTTTACGGTGCTTTTGATAGTGCTTTCGTATTCATCTCTGAATGTACTTTTTTTATCCATTTGATAGAGAACCGAAGTGCTAGAAATATTCACTTTGATTTCAGAAAGCAAATCTTCAAAAGCATTATTTTTGGCGGTTTGTTGATAATTTGGGTTTCGTGTAGAGCTGTAACCGATGCCTATGTAATATTGTGAAGAGATTGGTCGGGACGTAACCCATTCGGGTTTAGGTTTGGTTTCCGTTTGATTTTTTTTGTTTTTACTTTTTCTTTGCGATTGTGCCGTTTGAGGTGAGCAGGCAGAAAAAATCATCAAAATCAATAAAAAAAAAGGATAAAGATTTTTCATACGCAACTCTCGTTTTTTTTCAAACATACGAAAATTATGCCAAATTCAGACAAAGGATTTGAAAATTAAAATCTAAATTTGAGAAACAATTATCAGTTATCAATGAACAGTGAACAGTGAACAATTATCAATGAACAATGAACAGTGAACAATTAGCAATGAACAATGAACAATGAACAATGAACAATGAACAATGAACAATGAACAATGAACAATGAGCAATGAGCAGTGAACAATGAGCAATGAGCAATGAGCAATGAGCAGTGAGCAATGAACAATGAACAGTGAGCAATGATAATTGATAAAGATATGGATAGTATAATTACACAGAAAACTTATGATTTTGCATTAAGAGTTGTGAAAATGTATCAACATCTCTCGCAGGAAAAAAGAGAGTTTGTTTTGTCAAAACAAGTTTTGAGGTTGGGGACATCTATCGGGGCAAATGTGGTAGAGGCTCAAGGGGCTATTTCTAAAAAAGACTTTTCTGCTAAAATAAGCATAGCTTACAAAGAGGCATTAGAAACAAAGTATTGGCTAAAACTACTTTTAGACTCTGATTATATAGAAGAAAAAGCCTTCCGCTCAATTTTTGATGATTGTGAAGAAGTTTGTAAAATTCTTTATGCTATTTTGAAGAAAACGAGGATGAACAATGAGCAATGAACAATGGACAGTGAACAATGGACAATGAACAATTATCAGTGAACAGCGAACAATGGACATTGATAATTGGTAATTGATAATTGATAACTGATAATTGATAATTGATAATTGATAACTGATTTTATGTACGCATACATCAAAGGAAAAATCACTCACAAAGAAGCTACTCACATAGTGGTTGAAACAGGTGGTGTGGGCTATTATATCAAGATTTCTTTGCATACTTACGGCTTGTTGCAGGCAGTAGGCGAGGAAGCCCTCGTACATACGTATCTGCAAATCCAAGAAAATGCTCATAACTTGTTTGGCTTTGCCGAAATAGCAGAAAAAAAATTGTTTTTAGAACTTATCAGCATTTCGGGTATAGGACCGAACACAGCTTTGGTGATGCTCTCTTCGGCAAGTCCTACCGAAATTGAGCAGGCAATCGTAAGCGAAGATGTAAAAACCTTGCAAGCTATGAAAGGCATCGGTGCAAAAACCGCCCAAAGAGTTATTCTGGAACTAAAAGACAAAATCAAGAGAGATACACTTATTACCCAACAAAAAGCCGTGCCGCATTACCGTTCTGTACGCGAAGAAGCTATTACAGCCCTAATGGTTTTGGGGTTGGCTAAAAATGTTGCTGAAAAAAATGTAGATGCTGTCCTCAAACTCAAAGGCGGACAAACTCCACTCGAAGAAGTTATCAAATATGCTTTGAAAATGTAAAATTCTAAGAAATAGGCTAAAATGTACCTGAACTTATAAATAGTTTTTGTTAAATCTCCAAAAGTCCCTCTCCTTTGGAGAGGAATTTAGGGTGAGGTCTTAGAAACCCAATCTATATGAAATCTTTTGTGCAAAAACTCAAAAACTCCTTAGAGCCTTTTTACAGCCCCTCGGAAGCCGAATATATGGCTTTTAGCGTGATAGAAAAATTTTGTTCCGTCTCAAAAATAGATATTCTTTCAGGAAAAAATTTTGAAATTTCTCAGGCACAAAATAAGCAAATCCAACAAGCCCTCGCCAGACTACAAAATTACGAACCTCTGCAATACGTACTCGGTGAGGCTTTTTTTTGTGGAAATTTTTTTGAGGTAAATCCAAATGTTCTCATTCCTCGCCCCGAAACCGAAGAGCTGGTAAAAATTGTTTCGCAAACGTTGCAAGCACAAAGCCCCGAAGCTAAAATTTTGGATATAGGCACAGGAAGCGGTTGTATTGCTATCAGTTTGGCATTAACTTTGCCAAAAGCCCAAATAACTGCCTTAGATGTATCGGCAGAGGCTTTGGAAGTGGCAAAAAGAAATGCAAAAAAAATGAACGTAGAAATAGATTTTGTGCAGAAAGATATTTTTTCTTGGAAAAATGAAGAAAATTTTATTTGGGACTGCATCGTCAGCAATCCGCCTTACGTTTGCGAAAGCGAGAAAAATACGATGGAAGCAAATGTTTTACTCTACGAACCTGCTACTGCCTTGTTTGTTGCCGACACCAATCCTTTGCTTTTTTATGAAAAAATTACTACATTAGCTCAAAATTCGCTCTGTAAAGGTGGGTTTTTGTTTTTTGAAATCAATCATAAATTTGGAAACGAAATCGCAAACTTACTTTCTGAAAATAATTTTACAACAATAAGAATTTTGAAAGATTTTTACGGCAAAGACCGTTTTGCAATGGCTCAAAAAAATTGATATATGAAAACCATTTACATTGGCAAATCGGCTGAAAATGATATTGTTATCAACGATTCTTTTGTATCTCGTCGCCATCTTCGCATTACCCAACAAACCGACGGAAGCTACCTGCTCGAGGATTTAGGTTCTACCAACGGCACTTTTGTCAATGGCAATAGAGTGCAAAGCAAAATTCTTGCCTCAAACGATATTGTAAAAATCGGTGAAACCGTGCTTCCTTGGCAAAATTATTTCAAACCAACAACCTCAGCCCCCTTCCCAACCGAAAAACCAATTAGAAGCATTAGAATTGGCAGAAATCCCAACAACGATTTCGTTATCAGCAACCCAAGTGTAAGCCAACAACACGCCATTTTGGAGATTTATCCCAACAACCAACTCATATTGATAGATACAGGTTCTACCAACGGTACTTTTGTAGAAAATAAAAAAATTCAGAAATCTTGGGTAAGTGCCTATTCGCAGGTTCGTTTTGGAAATGAAAATGTTTTCATAAATAATATTTTACAAAATACTCAAATCCCACAAGTACAAAATTTTCAGCATTTTCAGTCTGAACAGCCTGCTAAGAAAACAGGTAAAGCCTCGTTTTCACCAAAAAAATCCATACGATCTACAAAAACTAAAAAAAATACTCCTTTTGAAGGAATTGCCTTAGTTGTATTGCTGATTTTGGCAATTTATGGCGGTGCAATGTTTTTGAAAAAAAACCAAGAAGATAAAACCGCCAACACCGAAAAAATAGAAACCGAAAAAACACAAAACAACAAGCAAAATCAAGAAGATGACTACCTGAAAGAATACGACGACGAAGGCAATAAAATAGAAAAGCCTCAAAAGAACGAAAATAAAGATGAAAAAGAACAAAAAAATTTCATTGAAGAAAAAGAGCAAACCAACTCTACGAAATTAGAAGATATTGTAGAAAATGCCGAGCAGGCAGTTTTTAGAGTTGATGCTTTTCGCGATGGTGTTTCACAAGGCTTTGGAACGGGCTTTTTTGTAAGTGAAACAGGTATCGGCGTAAGCAATTATCACGTATTTTCGCCGGGTAATAATTGGCAAATCAAACTAAAAAATGGAAAAACTTACGAAGTTACACACATCATCAAACAAGATGAAGAATTAGACTATGTAATTTTTGCGACGAATGCTCAAAACGTAGCTTATTTGCCAATTGCTTCGCAAGTTCCTCGCAAAGGACAAGATATATTCGTTATTGGCAATCCACAAGGTTTTGAACTTTCGGTTACGAAAGGGATTGTTTCGGGCATCAGAGATTATAGTCGCTACACAGGCACAGCCAGCGAAGGCGATAGTTACATTCAGATTGATGCTCCCATTTCGTCGGGCAATAGTGGCGGTCCTGTGTTCAATATGAACGGCGAAGTAATTGGCATTGCTACAATGGTCATCAATGGCACAAGTGGTGGCGTAGCTCAAAATCTCAATCTTGCCGTCAATATCCAAAAACTGACTATTCCTTAGAGAAAAATAATGTCTTTGAGGCTGGTAGCATCAAATTTTTTGGCGTAAAGTTGTAAGATTTTGGCTTTACTCATTTGCAGTTCGTTGCGTAGCGGTGCAGAACTTAGCCTGACAAACAGCACTTTATCTTTGATATAAATTTGAGTAGTTTTTTCGGCAATAGGTTTCCCCATAATTTCGCCCCAAGCAGTTACCAAACTATTTTCTTGATATTGATTTTTAATGGGGGAAACTTTTAAAAAAGTTTCTATTGCCTCTTTGAGGGTGTAAGTGTCGGCTTTGCGAGATTTGTAGCTATTCATACATGTAGATTTGAGAAGTTGTTTGGAGACAAAGATAATAAAAAAGAGCTAACATTAAAGAAATAAGGGCATAATTTTGTAACACCTGTAACTGGTCTGTACGTTGAGCGAAGCCGAAACGTACAGACCAGCATAAAATCCATCATTTTTTGAATGTAATTTTTTCTGACAAAACAGATTAGAAAAATGTGTGAATGTTTTTTTAAATTCCTTCGGCTACTACTTCTTTTACTTCGGGTATCATTCTTTTGAGCAAATTTTCTATACCTGCTTTCAGGGTAATGGTAGAAGAAGGGCATCCACTGCACGAACCTTGCAAAGTAACCATCACTTTGCCCGAATTTTCGTCAAAGCTGTGAAAATTGATTGCTCCGCCGTCGCTTTCTACGGCAGGTCTGATGTATTCTTCTAAGACGCTTTTTATTTTTTTCACGGTTTCGGAGTCGTTTTCCGAAATGGTCAGATGGCTATCGTTCTGCAAAAGTTCTTTGCTGAAAATAGGTTTTTCTTGCTCCAAATAGTTCTGAATGTGCAGTTTAATATCTCTGGCAATATCTTCCCAAGCAAAACCTTCTTTTTTGGTGATAGTGATAAAATTATTCATCACAAATACTCTTTCTATGCTATCAAAGGTTTCAAAAAGATTGATAGCCAAAGGCGATTGTTGGGCTGTTTGCAGGTCGGGAAAATCGTAGCTTGCTCCCTCGGGGGTGAGCATATAATTTACCACAAATTTCAGAGAACTGGGATTAGGGTTTGCTTCCGTATAAACGTTGATGTATTTTCGGGGTTTCAAGGTTTCCATTAGATTAAGGGGGTTATATGTTCAAGATTTACGATTGAATAACACAAAACTAAGTCAATAAGTTTTGTTTGTAAAAAGCGTACAAAAAAATGTTCGTTTCCGAACACTTTTTGCTTTCTTTTTTTCTAAAAAATTGTTCTAAATGCAAAAAAAAGCATTTTTTTGTTTGGCACGAGAAATGCAATTAGTAAAGTTGCACCTTTTAACTTTACAGCTATGAAGCGTCTCAATGCTATTCAGTCTAAAAATTTGAACTTTTTAAAGTTTTTTATTATTTCTTTGCTTTTCGTGTTTTTAGCAGGTCAAACGCAAAGTATAATTAAAACATTTGGAATGAATTATATCACAACAAAAGTGTTTTTTCAAAAATTTCTCTAAAAAACCAATTTCCAATGCGTTGAGCGTGTTCATTGGGCGAAAAGGTCTGTGAGCATAGCCGAAAGGCATAGGAAAGATAAAACCAAATTGCTTTGCATTTATACTCAATCAAAAGTGGTTTTAGGTTTTTCTGTACGTTTCGGCAGTTCGGCAAGCTCACCGACCGTAGCTCAGCACAAGTAGCCGAAATCAACAGAGCAGTGCGTTTTGCTACTCCCTACTCACCACTCACTACTCCCTACTCATATCTCACTACTCACTTACTCTCCCACCATCACGAAAGCTCCCCAGTAGTACGGCTCTTTGTATTTGGCTCGGAGTGCTTCTTGGGCTTGCTTGAACGCTACACGCTTGCTTTGCTTTTTTATCAAATAATTTTCATAAAACAAATTCATTAGCTCTTGTGTTGCCGCATCATCTACTCGCCAAAGGCTCATTACTACGCTACCTGCCCCCGCCTCCTGCAAGGCTCGTTGCAAACCAAAAACCCCTTCGCCTGCCTTTATCTCACCTAAACCCGTCTCACAAGCCGATAGCACCACCAAATCCGTGCCGCCTAAGTCTATGTCCATTGCCTCTTTTGCCGTGAGTATGCCATTTTCTTTGCTTCCTGTACTTCTGCCTTTGAGCGTTAGCTCTGCCCCCGCCAAAAGCAAACCCGAACGCAACAAAGGATTATCAAATTTTTGCTCCTTTTCGTTTTTCGCATCCTTCGCCTCTATGAAAAAGCCGTGTGTGGCTACGTGCAGAACTCTTACCCCGTGTATCTGTTTGATATTCTCTTCACTTGCTTCATCGGCTAATTTTAGCACTACTTGCCAACCTGCTTTTTGGGCTATTCGGCTGATACCCTCTACTTCTTTTTTTGTACTGGGCAAAGAGGCAACCGCCCCCGTTAGAGCATCAAAAAAACGCTGACGCTTGTCTATCCGAGTTGCTACCATATCAAAGGCTCGTTCCTCGTTCTTCTTCTCTTCTGAGGGTTTTGCTCCCGAATAATTCGGATAACCCATTAGATAGATTTGGTACTCCTTGAAAGTTTTGGATAAATCTTTTTTACCTAAACGCAAATAATCCCTTGCCGTGCTGATAAGTTGTACCTCTAACTTATCCCGCAAATACTGCTGACTGACCGCATCATACAAAGTTTCTAAATTGATTTGATGATACACCCCGTCGCCACTGAAATACAATTTCTTGATGCCTTTGAGTGTCTACTCCAAAGGTTTGAAAAATACTTTGTAGCTTTCTTTATCAGTTTTTCTGAATTTTACAGAATTGCGATACACATTGATATCGCCTTGCTCCATTTCTTTGCCATTAGCAAACACCACTATCTCGGGGCTTAGGCTGTTTTTCTTAACTACCATTGCCAGATATAAAATGCTATCTGTCCATTTTTTATCATAGTACCGCACTCTTACCATTTCTACGAGGGCTTCATTTTCTTTTAATTTTTGTTGGATTTCTTTCCAAGAACGAGGCGTAGGCGTAAGCTCTGCCTGAATGCCTTTGGCGGAAAGAGATGCAGAAAGTTGTTTTTCTAACTCATTGGCTTCTTTTTCTAAGGCTTCAAGATTGATATTTTTTTCTTTGCGTTGAGCGATAGTTAGCTCGTAGGCTTTGGAGATAATTTTGCGTTTTTCTATCCAGTTTTGATATTGTTGTTTGAGGGAGGCATCTTGCAGGTTTTCCAGCGTTCTACGGAGTTGGGAGGTAGAGAAAAAGAGCAAGCCTTTGGTTATCATGGTGTTTTCGAGTAGCCAGCCGTATAGCTCGGGTTTTTGGGCTTTGAGAGCGAAAGAGAAGTAACCTTCAAAATCATCTTTAAAAGTAGCCAGATATTGTTCTTTTTCTTTTTCGGAGAGACCTACGAAATTTCTGCGGATATTGGTTATCAAGGTTTGAGAGGCTTCTTTTAAGAGCGGCTCGGCTTCGGCATAACGTCCTTGGTCATCATACAACAAAGCTAAGTTGTTGCAGGGGGTAGCATACTCGGGATGCTCTTTGCCGAGAACTTTGGCGTAAATCTCTTTGGCTTCTTTGTAGAGCGGCTCGGCTTCGGCATAACGTTCTTGGTCATCATACAACAAAGCTAAGTTGTTGCAGGAGGTTGCATAATCGGGATGCTCTTTGCCAAGAACTTTGGCTCGTATCGCTAAGGCTTCTTTGTAGAGCGGCTCGGCTTCGGCATAACGTCCTTGTTCATAATAAAACACTGCCAAGTTGTTGCAGGATTGAGCATAATCGGGATGCTCTTTGCCGAGAACTTTGCCAAAAATCTCTTTGGCTTCTTTTAAGAGCGGCTCGGCTTCGGCATAAAGACCCTGTCTATCATATAATAATAAAGCTAAATTGATGCAGGAGCTAGCATAATCGGGATGCTCTTTGCCAAGAACTTTGGCGTAAATCTCTTTGGCTTCTTTGAAGAGCGGTTCAGCTTCTGCATAACGTCCTTGAATTTCATATAATAACGCCAAGTTGTTACAGGAGGTAGCATAATCAGGATGCTCTTTGCCGAGAACTTTGGCTCTAATCGCTAAGGCTTCTTTGAAGAGCGGCTCGGCTTCAGCATAGCGACCTTGATTGTAATACAACGATGCCAAGTTGTTGCAGGATAAAGCATAATCGGGATGCTCTTTGCCGAGAACTTTGGCTTTAATCGCTAAGGCTTCTTTGTAGAGCGGCTCGGCTTCTGCATAACGTCCCTGATCTCGATACAACGCCGCCAAGTTGTTGCAGGATTGAGCATAATCGGGATGCTCTTTGCCGAGAACTTTGCCCCAAATCTCTTTGGCTTCTTTTAAGAGCGGCTCGGCTTCAGCGTAGCGGCCTTGAATTCTATACAACTCTGCCAAGTTGTTGCAATAGGTAGCATAATCTTCGTGATTTTTCCCAAATTCTTTCTCAGCCTGTTTCAGGGCTTTTTCAAAATATGAAGTGGCTTCTTTGTAGCTATCTGCTTGGTAGGCTTGCACACCTTTTTCGGTTAGCTCCTGCAAGCTTTGGGCAGAAAGGCTTAGTGAAAGGGAACAGAAGAACAAGGTGAAAAGTAGCTTTTTCATAAATGTATTTTTTTCAGACAAATGTAATAAAAAAAATGTGAAAAGCAAGTACACCTCACACTAAATTCCTCTCCAAGGGAGAGGGGAGTTTTTACCTCACCCCCAGTCCCTCTCCAAAGGAGAGGGGAGTTTTGCCTCACGCCCAGTCTCTCCTTAAAAGGAGGGGTTAGGGGTGGTTAGAAAAGTACAAATTTAATTTGCACTGCTGTAATTTTTGAAAAAATATAGAAAAATAAAACTTTGTAAATCAATAAAATAACCTTATAACCCACGTAGAGACTTAGTGTTTAGAATTATGAGAAAAAGCCGAGTAGAAACTAATGAACGTGTAGATACGCACTATACGCGTATCTATTAACTTCTTATCACTGCCCCAAAAGCACTCTTGAAGCCTTCCATTAGTTTTTGCATAGTTTTATCAATTTGGGTGTCGGTGAGTGTTTGGGTATCATCTTGTAAGAAAAAACTAATCGCATACGATTTTTTGCCTTCTCCAATTTGCTCACCTTCGAATACGCTAAACACATTCATTCGTTTGAGCCATTTTTTTTCCAATTCAAAGGCTTTTTTCTCAATTTCTTGATAAGTGATTTTTTTATCTAAAATCAACGATAAATCGCGTTTTACTTCGGGAAATTTAGAAATTTCTTGATAGGTAGTTTCGTTTCGGTAGTTGGCAACGAGCCAGTCCCAGTCCAATTCGGCATACCATACTGCACTTTTGAGGTCGGCTATTTTCAGCAAATTTGCTTGTACTTGACCTATTTGAGCAAAAACATAGTCCTGATATTTATAGCTAAGTCCGAAGCTAAAATTAGGTGATTGTGAGGTTTCTTTTTGGTATTTTATTCGCAAGGCGAGTAATACTTTTTCTACGATGCCTGCCAAATCGTAAAAATCGGCTTTTTGGGAAGGTTGTTGCCAAGTTTCGGCGAATTTGTTACCTGTAATGAAAATAGCTAATTTTGTTTGTTCTTTGTACTTGTCAGTTACGGTATTGCTCTGAACATTGTTGATTTTTCGATAAATCTTTCCAAATTCAAACATTTTCAAATCTTTTTGCTTGCGGTTAAGATTGTAGGCAAGCACTTCTAAGCCCGAAAACAACAGACTTTGTCTCAAAACAGCTAATTCTTCGCTCAAAGGGTTTAGGATAACGACATTTTCGTTTTCGTCGTAACCGAGAACTTTGGCGTATTGTGGCTTAGTGAGTGAATTGGTGATGATTTCGTAAAAGCCATTTGCCGCAAGTAAATCAGTGATTTTGTTTTGCAGTTGGGATTTATCAATTTTCGGAAACGAGGCGATATACGAACTGCTAAGCGTATCGGAAATTTCGATATTATTGAAGCCATAGATACGTAAAATTTCTTCCACAATATCGGCTTCGCGTTGTACATCAACGCGATACGGAGGGACACTTACTGAAAAACCAACTTCATTTTCATCAAAAATTTCAATTTCCAAATCTTTTAGCGTATTTTTGATAAAATCTCTATCTAATTGTTTGCCAATCAATCTATCAATATTTTTGTAAGAAACCGAAAACTTGAAATTCTTGATAGGTTCGGGGTACTCATCGATGATTTGGGAAGCGATTTTTCCACCTGCAATTTCTAAAATAAGGGTAGCTACCATTTTGAGGGCATAGACGGGCATATTGGGGTCTGCACCGCGTTCAAAGCGAAACGAGGCGTCGGTTTTTAAGCCGTGATACTGCGAACTACGGCGAATGGTATCGGGCTGAAAGTAGGCACTTTCTAAAAAGATGCGTGTAGTGGTTTCGGTTACAGCCGAGTGCAAACCTCCAAAGATACCTGCTAAGGCGAGCGGTTTTTCGGTATCGCAAATCATCAGGTCGTTTTCGGAGAGTTTGCGTTCTATGCCATCAAGCGTAACGAAAGGCGTATTTTGAGGTAATTTTTTTACGATAATCTTATTTCCTACGATTTTGTCGGCATCGAAGGCGTGTAGGGGTTGTCCTATGTGGTGCAAAACAAAGTTGGTAGCATCTACTACGTTGTTGATAGGGTTCAGTCCGATGGCTTTGAGGCGATTTTTGAGCCATTCGGGCGAGGGGGCAATTTGTACGCCTTCTATGAGTAAGCCTGCATAACGAGGGCAAGCCTTTGTATCTTCTATTTGTACGGAAATAGGTTTGCCTTGTGTTGCTTGAAAATCGTTAAAAGTAGGTTTGCAAAGCTGTTTTTGTAGTAAAACTTTCAAATCGCGTGCTACGCCCAAATGCGAAGCCGCATCAACACGGTTGGGCGTAAGTCCGATTTCAAGAATATAGTCTTCTTCTACCTCAAAAAACTCGGCGGCGGGTGTTCCCTTAGGCAAATTGGTATCTAAAACCATAATACCTTCGCGAGAGTTGCCCAAACCGATTTCATCTTCGGCACAAATCATTCCTTCGGACTCTTCACCTCTGATTTTAGCTTTTTTGATAGTAAAAGGTTCTCCTGCGGTAGGATATAGGGTAGTGCCTACGGTAGCAACTACTACTTTTTGCCCTACGGCTACGTTGCTTGCTCCGCACACAATCGGTAAAATGCAAGAGCCAATATCAACCGTAGTTTTAGAGAGTTTATCGGCGTTGGGGTGTTTTTCGCAAGTAAGCACCTCGCCAATGACTAATCCTTCTAAGCGATTGGGAATTTTTTTGCCTTGGCAAAGATAGATTTTCTCTATGCTTTCTACTTCCAAACCTGCTTGCGTAAGTTCTGAGGCTATTGCTTCGGCAGTTTCTTCAAGGGATATAAAATCTTTGAGCCAGTTGTAAGAAATTTTCATATAAGAAGAATTTGTAAAGTCCGTAAAAAACGCTTTATCAGAAACAAATCGGGTGCGAAATTTACAAAAAAAATGAAAAGTTGCCTTGTTTTATGTTTTTTTTGCTAAATTGAAGCACAATTTAATTTTTATGGAAGAATTAGTAAAAAAGCTCGTTGAGCAAGTAGGCATCAGCGAAGAGCAAGCTAAAAAGGCAGTAGAAGTTTTCAAGGCACAAGCACAAGAAGAAGGCTTTATGGATAAATTAGGCGAATGGGCGGGCGGTGCCAAAGAAAAATTAGGTGATTTTGCCGAGGGAGCAAAAGAAAAATTAGGCGATTTAGCCGAAGATGCAGGTGAAGCCTTCGAGAAAGCCAAAGGTTTCGTTTCAGGACTTTGGAACAAAGTAACAGGCGGCGACGAAGAGAAAAAAGAAGAAACACCCAAGCAAGAAGAGAAAAAATAAAAACCTTGTGCATAATTACGTAGATACGTACAATCGAGCGTATCTACATGCCTTCATTTTCTCTGCAAAAAATATTCTATGGCAAGATTGTAGCCATACAAACCCAGCCCTACGATACTTCCTACCGCAACTGATGCAATGTAGCTATGATGCCTAAACATTTCGCGTGCATACACATTAGAAATGTGTACCTCTACGACAGGCGTAGAAATGGACTTAATGGCATCAGCCAAGGCAATAGAAGTATGCGAATACGCCCCTGCATTCAGCACGATACCATCGGCAGAAAAACCTACTTGATGAAGATAATCAATCAATTCACCTTCAATGTTGGATTGAAAATAGTCTAATTCTACAATACTATATTGGCTTTTGAGTTCTTCAAAGTATTCTTCAAAATTTCGTGAGCCGTATATGTGAGGCTCTCGTTTGCCCAAAAGATTGAGGTTCGGTCCGTTGATGATGTGTATAGTCATTCAATTATCAGTTGTCAATTATCAATTATCAATTATTTAGTGAGCAATGAACGTAAGAGTTTTAGGTAGGGCATAGCCGAGTTTTTATCTGATAAGCAACACGCTTCCTGCCTTTTGGGGCAGAGGCGAGCCATCGGAAAATTTTCCCCTCAAAGTCCAGATATAAGTATCTTGGGCTTGGGGAGTATTGTTGTAAGTGCCGTCCCAACCTGTGTTCATAGCTTCTTCTACTCGTGTAGTTCGGTAGAGCAGTTTGCCGTGTCGGTCATAAATACTCCATTCTACTTCCACAATATTTCTGCCTTTTATTCTGAAAAAATCATTTGTGCCATCACCATTGGGCGAGAATATCGTAGGTAAGAAAAAATCTTTGTCGCTATCGTCAATTACAATACTGACACTTTTTTGCAAAGAGCAACCAAATTCGTTTTCAATGGTTACGGTATAAGTAATGTTGTCTTGTGCAATGAGTTCGGGATTAGGAATGTTTGCATCAGAAAGTCCTGTTGCAGGTTGCCAAGTGTATTTTACACCACCATTGGCTTGCAAATTGATTTTCACGCCTTTCCCTACTCTAATTTCTTCGGGGGGCAGGGTGCTATTGGGCAATGGCTTCACAAGCACCTGTAAAGCAGTGCGTTGGCTTTCGCAACCTGCATTCCATACCGAAACGTAGAAAGTAGTAGTATTTTGTACGAAAATTCGCAAAGTATCGGTGTTTATTACCTGTCCGTTTGTATCTTTGATAGGTTCGCCGCCTGTGGCTGTTCTGTACCATCGGTACTCATAAAAAGCCGTAGGCGAGCTATTGGCGGCACTTGCTCTGAGTAGCACGTTGCTTGCTCCGCAAATTTCGAGGTTTTGCGTTTGTGGTTTTTCTTCGGCAGTGGTAAAACTCCAAATATTTTCATCATAAATACCTTCATACACAAAATTGCTAGCATTTGAGAAACTGGCAGGCTCGATGAGTACATAATATTGCGTAGCAGGCTTGAAAGGGCGACTAATCGTAAAAGAAACGATATTTGAGTTATTGGCAATGACTTGGCTTGAAGGCACTCGGATAGCCTCGTGAAGCACTTGGGTAGTGCGTTCAATGATTTTTATCCAACGTAGAGCCGTAGGGTTGCTTTCTACTGCTCCCGAAAGCACTACCTGCAAAGTATTTTGTTGCAAAGGCACACAAGCACTGCCGTTAGCAGGCGAAAAACTTTGATGAGTAATCAGTCCCATTGCTACCGTAAAACGCCAATCGGTGGGTAGCTGAAAACCTGCAAAATATACTCCCGAAAGATTTTTAAAAGCATTTGGCGGAATAATCACATACACCTCTTGCCCTGCCGAAAGCAACGATGGCAAGCCAATACTGACCCTATTACCCAAAACACTTACACAACTACAACTTACAGGTATGCTGAAAATCTGAATATTTGTTGCCGCATCAAAAATCTGAATGTTTCCCACACCTTTTTGCATAGGTTCGTTGAAGTAAATTTGCAGGCGTACATTCGCAGGTACTTGCGAGGCATTGCGTTGTGGAAACAGCAAAGTATCGGTAGGAGTAGCCCACGAAAAACAACTTAATACGCACGATACACAAAGTATGTACAAAAATCTAATCATTTGTTAGCTTTTACTTTTACTTGTTCTGTGATTGATACAAGTTTTCAGCAAAAGGTAAATACCTAATTGATGAATGGTAGCTTTTCTTGTGCTTTCCGTCCTGTCTCTTGCCTCCTGTTTCTAATCATAATTTTACCAAAGCCTCGTAAATTTCGTATTCTTCTACTTCAACTCCAAAAATACCTGTACCAATTTCGGCAAGTAATGTAAAAAAACGTTTTCCGTATTCATTTTTTTTATCTTGCTCAGTAAGGCGAATGATTTTTTCAATAGCTCTGTCACTGAGCGGGGGCTTTGAAGGAAAAACTTTTTCAATAAAATATTTGACTTCCTCGTAATCGGCTTTGGTGAGGTAGCCTTTTTTGTGGCTAATGTACGTTTCAACGACAATTCCCCAAGCCACAGCCTCGCCGTGCAAAAGCGGTTGAGGTGTTTGCAAAAAATAACTTTCCAAGGCGTGTCCGATGGTATGCCCAAAATTGAGCAGTTTCCTGAGGTTTTTTTCGTCAAAATCTCGGCTTACGATGTCGTGTTTGATTTCTACCGAATGTTTCGTAAGTATTTGCCAATCGTTTTCTTGCCAACGCTGTTTTTGGAGCAATTCGTTCCACATATCTTTATCGGCAATAAGGCAATGCTTAATGATTTCGGCAAAACCCGAACGCAACTGATTTTCGGGCAAGGTCTGCAAAAATTGTGTATCAATGAAAACGGCTTTGGGTTCGGCAAAAACGCCAATTTGATTTTTATAGCCTTCAAAATCAATCCCTAATTTACCACCTACGCTGGCATCAACTTGGGCAAGTAGCGTTGTTGGAATTTGCACGAAATCAATACCTCGTTTGTAGGTAGCGGCACAGAAACCACCTAAATCGCCTACTACGCCTCCGCCTACATTTGCCAAAAGGGCTTTTCGGCTGATGTTGGCTTGTGTCATTGCTTGCCAAACGATTTGGCAGGTTTGCAAATTTTTGTATGTTTCACCTTCGTGTATTTCAAGCACAAGGTCGCCTGCACTTACCGCTTCCAAAAGTGGCAAACAATGCTTTCGTGTGTTGGTATCGGTAAGCCAAACAACCTGCTCGTAATCGTGAGTTTGTAGGTATTCTTGAAGTTTTTCGGCAATAGAATTGTGGCAAAAGAAAATGTTTTCCAAGGTCGCAAAGAATTTTGTCGCTTTAAAAATAAGGCTTTTTAGGGAATTTTTCTAAATTGCAACGAAAACCAAAATCAATTTTCTATGTACAAAATGTTAAAATTTGCAAAATTATTGCTATTATTCCTTTGGGCAAATCTTACACTTGCTCAAAACATTCCACTCAACCCGAAGGTAAAAGTCGGCAAACTTGCTAATGGACTTACCTACTACATTCAGCAAAATAGCAAGCCCGAAAAACGCGTAGAACTACGCCTTGCCCTCAATGCAGGTTCTATCCTCGAGACCGATAAGCAACAAGGTTTGGCTCATTTCGTAGAACATATGTGTTTCAATGGCACAAAAAAATTCCCTAAAAACGAACTCGTAAGCTACCTACAATCGCTTGGTATTCAGTTTGGTGGAGATTTGAACGCCTACACAAGTTTTGATGAAACCGTTTATATCTTACCTATACCCACCGACAAACCCGAACTCGTAGATACAGGTTTGGAAGTGCTGAAAGAGTGGGCTTTTAATGTTACTTTTGATGGAACTGAAATTGACAAAGAACGTGGTGTAATTTTGGAAGAATGGCGTTTAGGACGCGGTGCCGAACAACGTATGCAAGACAAGCAGTTTCCCGTTATCCTGAAAGGCTCACAATACGCCAAACGCCTGCCGATTGGACAAGAAAAAATCTTGCGTACCTTCAAACACGATGTTTTGCGTCAGTATTACAAAGATTGGTACAGACCCAACCTAATGGCTGTAATCGTTGTAGGCGATATTGATGTAGAGGCAATGGAGCAAAAAATTAAAGCCATTTTTAGCGAAGCTAAAAATCCCGAAAAAGAAAAACCACGCAAAACTTTTGATGTTCCCCCACATAAAGAAACACTCGTAAGCATTGCTACCGACAAAGAAGCCGCTTTCCCTTCGGTAGGATTGCTTTTTAAGAAAAAACCTCGCGAAATCAAAACCGAACAAGATTATTTTGAAAAACTCAAAACTGATGTTTTTTCGGGAATGCTCAATGAACGTTTTGAGGAAATCCGCCTTTCACCCAATCCGCCTTTTTCGTATGCAGTGGCATATTATGGAGATTTTGTGCGTAGTGTTGATGCCTTTGCTGTTGATGCCAACACCAGCGAGAAAGATTTAGAAAAAGCCTTGCGTACCCTACTTACCGAAATAAAACGCTTAGAAAAACACGGCTTCGTACAACAAGAGTTAGACCTCTACAAGAAAAAATATTTGGCAAACTTAGAAAAACGTTACAACGAACGCGACAAAACCGAGTCAGGAACAATCGTGTGGCAGTATGTTTCGCATTTCTTGGAAGGAAAACCCGCCCCAGGCATCGAGTACGACTACGAGTTTGCCAAGAAAAACTTAGATAAAATCAAATTAGAAGACCTTAACCAAATCATCAAAACACTTGTTACCAAAGAAAATTTTGTAGTAACCATACAAGCCCCCGAAAAAGAAGGTGTAAAAGTGCCTACCGAAAAAGATGTGCGTGCTATCCTTGCCGAAATTGAAAAAATTGACGTAAAACCCTATGAAGCAAAACAAGTAGCTACTTCACTCATTGAGGGCATCAGCATCAAAGAAGGTAAAATCGTTTCCGAAAAAAGAAACGAAAAACTCGGCATCAACGAAATCACACTTTCAAATGGTGTAAAGGTAATTCTCAAACCAACTGATTTCAAGAATGATGAAATTGTCATTTCTGCATTTCGCAATGGTGGCTCTTCGTTAGCAAGCGACGAAGATATACATTCGGTTAGCTACATCACGCAGGTAATTGCCGAAAGTGGCATCAACAATCTTTCACAAACCGAATTGCAAAAAAGCCTCACAGGTAAGAATGTTCGGATAAACCCCTTTATTTCTAATTTATCCGAAGGTTTCAATGGCAACAGCACACCCAAAGACTTGGAAACGGCTATGCAACTTTTGCATTTATATTTTGTTGCCCCACGCCAAGATGAACAAGCCTTTCAGTCTAAAATGCAAAGAGATAAAGGTTTCTTAGGCAATTTGCTTTCTAATCCTCAATTTTATTTCTACAACGAATATTTTAAATGGCTTTACAATAATCACCCACGAGCTACGTCTTTTATCCCCGAGTTTGATAAAATCAACTATGCCAAAGGTTTTGCTTATTACAAAGACCGCTTCTCAAACGCCGCCGATTTTACATTTATTTTCGTAGGAGCATTCCAAGAAAACGAAATCAAACCTTTGTTGGAAAAATACTTAGCTTCTTTACCCAACACAGGACGCAAAGAAATGTGGAAAGATAATAACCTACGCCCACTTTCAGGAAAACACGAAAAAGTAGTCGTAAAAGGCTCTGACCCTAAGAGTTTTGTGCAAATCGGCTTTACAGGCGAAGAAAAAGAATATAACGAACAAAACGCCTACTTGCTTTCGGCACTGGCAGACTTGCTCGACATCAAGCTCATTGAGAAAATCCGCGAAGAGGCTTCGGGAGCGTATAGTGTTGGGGCGGATGGGAATTTTTCTAAATTACCACGTCCGTCTTATTCTTTCTTTATTAGTTTCCCCTGCGACCCCAAACGCGTAGATGAACTCACCAAATTGGCTCTTGATGAAGTAGAGAAAATTCAGAAAGGTGAAATCGATGCCAAAGACCTGGACAAAGTGAAAGAACAACGCAAACGCAAAATGGAGGTAGATATCAAAACCAATCGCTTTTGGGCAAGCAATTTGCAAAATGCGTTCTTTCAGGGACAAAACCCCGAATACGTTTTGGATTGGGAAAAACGCTTGGAATGGATAAGCAAAGAAAACTTGCAAAACATCGCTAAAAAATATCTCAACACGAAAGAATATTTGAGATGTTATCTGAAGCCCGAAGGGAAATAACGTAATTTCACCGAGAAAAAAGTTCAGTTTGTCTAAAATGACTTTTTCGGACAGCGGTTTTGACTAACTTTGCTGAAAATAGTTTTAGTGGTGTTAAAAAAGCAGACATCTGCTTTTTCAAGAAAACGACGAGACTTTAGTCTTGTCGTTTTTTTTTACATTCCACAGCATAGATGTACGCCTTCTGTCAATTCTTCGTGATGTAACAAATAGTTTTGCCGATAATGGGCGGTACAAATTTTGGCTTGAATAATTGTATCATTTTCTTGGAAATTGCTAACCAATAAATCTTTTTGGAAGATTAAGCCTTTTTTGGCATAAATTTTATACAAGGTTTCTTTACAAGCCCAAATGATACAGGCTTTACGGAGATTGTTTTCACAGAACAAAACTTCCTCTTGCGAAAATACTCTCGGAGCTATTATGAGCAGTTTTTCTTGTTCTTGTTCTATATCTACTCCTACCGATTGGCTTTCGTGTAGGGCAATTGCTACATAAGGCAAACAATGACTGATAGAAATTTCATAAGAAATGCCCCGAAACGAAGGTTTGCCGTTTTCGTCTTTATCGATGCCTTTGTAAGAGTAAAATAAAAACTTTTGGCAGATTGAGGAGGCTAAATATCTTACGGCGGCAAATTCTAATTTTTTGTGATGTTGAGTAATGGTGGATAAATGTTTTTTTTCTTCTTCGAGTAAGAATTTCTCAAAAAAAGGCAGTTGTTCTTCTATTTTCCAAACATACAAAGAGAGATTACAAGGGTATTCTTTTTGTAAAAATAAGGGCAAAGCAACTTTAAGATTAGGCAATTGTACAAAATTAAACTCGCATTTGTATTTCTGTAAAAACTTGAACTTGAAAAACAAGATTTTGCCTAAGTACTAACATCTCACTACTAAGGTCTAAGTACTTACTTATTTAAATCCTCTTTTGCTGAGTTCGTCGCGGATTTTTGCGGCTTTTTCGTAATCTTCGTTTTCTAAGGCTTGGTTGAGTAGTCTTTGTAGCTCGTCGGTGGAATAGTCTTTCAGCGACTCGGGGCGTGTAGATTTGCGTACTTCTTCAAAAGGTTCGTCTTCTTCCTCATCGAGGCTTACTGCTCCTGCCTCTTGCAAAACATTCTCGTAAGTATAAACAGGAGCATTGAAACGCAAAGCAATGGCAATCGCATCAGAAGGGCGGGCATCTATTTCTACTCTTCTATCTTCGCTTACGCATACCAAACGAGCATAAAAAATACCTTCGCGTAAGTCCGAAATCACTACTTCTATCAAGCGTATTTCAAAAGCCTCTGCCAAAGACCTAAACAAGTCGTGCGTCATTGGGCGGTTGGGAGTAATGCGTTCTATCTCAATGGCAATCGCCTGAGCCTCAAACATTCCGATAATGATTGGTAACCTCCTATTACCTCCTTTTTCTCCCATCACTAAGGCAAATGAACCAGATTGAGTTTGGCTTGAAGAAAGACCTAATACTTCTAAACGAATTTTGTTCACGACAACCTGATGTTATTTTTTCAATACAAAAATAAGCAAAATTTGCTTTTTGCAAGAGTTGCTTAGTATTTTATTTTTGGAAAAATCTAAACCGCAAAACTTTCGCCACAACCACAAGTACGCGAAGCATTGGGATTGATAAACTGAAAGCCTTTTCCGTTCAACCCGTCAGAAAAATCAAGCGTTGTGCCGAGTAAATATAATAGACTTTTTTTATCCACTAAAATTTTTATACCTTTATCTTCAAATACTTCGTCGTTGGGTTGGATACTTGCATCAAAGAGTAAATCGTACATCAAGCCTGAACAACCGCCTCCTTTAACAGCCACCCTGATGTTATGTGCTTCTGTATAGCCTTCTTTTTGGCGAATTTCAATGATTTTATCTTTTGCTTTTTCGGTTACGCTAATCATAAGACCAATAAGTTTAGATACAAAAAATAAACTTTTTTTAGCGGAAAAAAGTTTCCCTGAAAAAAAGTGGTTTTTGGTAAAACTTTAAATCTACGACCGCAAAAAGTCCCTTTCTCCTTTGGGGAAAGGGATTTAGGAATTAGAAAAACCAATTGATTTTGAGTATAAATTATTTTAGGGTTATATCGCTGTTTTTTGTTGCATAGGCGGACATTTGACACTACCATAGCTACAATAAACACAACAATCACCTTGCATAGGCTTTAAAATAGTTTTGCAGTTTTCACATTCATAAAAATATTCACAAGCATCTGTCGGCATAGTTTTAATTTCGGCATATCTGCAATTTGGACAAATAATTTGTGATTGTAACACGATTTCCATACAAAACCTACATCAAAATTTTATTTTGTACTTCTGACAAATTTCACCCAAAAATAAAAGTTTCGATTTGATTTTACAACTCACAAATTTTCCACCTTTCCTGCACTTACGAAAAGTTGAAATTGCCAAATCTCAAAAATTTCTCTGAGAAGCACTTTGTATTCTTGTGCAAGTCCTTGCACACGGATAAAACCCTCGTTGCGTAGTCTGTTTTCGGCTTTTCCATATACCAAACCTTGTTTTTGAGTAAGAAAGAGGTAAGTTTCGCCTGTTTGTACATTGTACCAATTTTTCAGATACGAACCTATACAGATAGATTTTTCCAAAGGAAAAGTTTTATCCATTTCAAAAGCCCTGTATTCCTGATTTTTAGCAAGCAAGCTGATTTGTATTTTGGGTAACTTGTCGATGAAAGATTTATCAGTATAATTGGCAAGGTAGTTTATCAAGTTTTTTTGTTGTACGAAAGGAATATCGCCTTTATCAATTTCTGTGAAAGTTTCTGGTTCGTTTTCAACCGAAAACAAGCCATCATCTAAGGTGGGATAATGTTTTTCCTGAATTTCGGTGTGTGTTTCTTCTCGCCTTATTTTTTTGGTTTCGGGGGCAATTTTTTCTTTCTCGAGGGGTTTCCAATCGCTTTTATCTTCAATTTTTTGGGTTATATCTTCTGTGGCGGGTAGTTTTTCGGTTGGGGGTATATCAAAAACTTCTTTTGATAGCGTTTCTTCCTCGTTTGCGTTAGCATCTACCATAACCATTTTAGGTTCGGTAATGATGCTTGAAACCTCAGCCGAAACGATTTGCTCAATGGTAAGTCCGAAAAGTTTGCCTAATTGCATCAGCGTGGCGAAATTAGGCATAGCCCTACCTTCTTCATAAGCCCCCAATGAGGAACGTTTGATACCTAAGATTTCTGCAAATTCTTCTTGTGTATAATTATGCAGGCGTCTGAGATAGCGAATATTTTTACTTACTTGGCTCATTGATGAAATATTTTTCATATCTCACCCCAAACCTTTCTTCAAAAAAGCGAGGTTTGGGGTGAAATTTTAGCATTTGATTTTGAAGATGAAGCAAACTTAATCTTTATCCGAAATAGTATCTGCATTGCCTGAGATAGAATCTCTCATTCTAGTATCGGCAATTACATTTTTCATTTTGTAATAATCCATTACGCCCAAATTACCAGTTTTGAAGGCTTCGGCGATAGCTTTGGGTACTTCGGCTTCTGCCTCAATTACTTTGGCACGTGCTTCTTGGGCTTTGGCTTTCATTTCTTGCTCCAAGGCGACAGCCATAGCACGGCGTTCTTCGGCTTTGGCTTCGGCAACTTTCAGGTCGGCGGCGGCTTTATCGATTTGTAATTTTGCACCGATATTATCGCCTACGTCAATATCGGCTATATCAATAGAAAGAATTTTGTAAGCTGTACCTGCGTCCAAACCACGAGCAAGAACTACCTTTGAAATAGCATCGGGATTTTCAAGCACGGCTTGGTGATTATCCGCTGAGCCGATAGAAGTTACAATTCCCTCGCCCACACGAGCCAAAATCGTATCTTCGCCAGCACCACCTACTAATTGTTGCAAGTTTGCTCTTACCGTGATACGAGCCTTCACAATCAACTGAATACCGTCTTTAGAAACAGCCGTAACGTCAGGCGTGTTGATAACCCGCGGATTTACCGAAACCTGTACGGCATCAAATACATCTCGCCCCGCCAAATCGATAGCCGTTGCCTGTCTGAAAGATAAATCTAAGCCTGCCTTATCTGCTGAAATCAATGCTCTGATAACATTTTGTACGTTGCCACCTGCCAAGAAGTGTGTTTCCAAATCGTCTGCCGTTACTTTTAGCCCCGCCTTGTGAGCCGTAATAAGCGACTCCACGATAGCCCTTGGCGGCACACGCCTGATACGCATAAAGATAAGCCTAAACAAGCCAATCTGTACGCCTGAAAACAGAGCCGTTATCCACAGATTGAGAGGCACAAAATATAAAAACACAAAAAAGCCAATGATACCAGCTATCAGAAATAGTAAAAATGAATTTTCAAAATCCATAGAGAATAAAGATTTAGTTGGTTTAAAAATTTTCCAAAATCTATGTAAAAAAAACAATTCCTACAAAAAAAGTGAAAAATTATTTCAATTTTTCACTTTCAACGGCTTTTTAAGTAGTTCCACAAAATTAAACGTATATTTATATTTTGGTAGTGTATAACAAGTAATGCTAAGGCAAAAAAATCAACGTCATTACGAGGTTTGCGGTAGCAAACCGAAGTAATCTGTCTGTTTGAAAGATTGCTTCGCCTGCGGCTCGCTGGTGACAAGAAAACCAATTTTTACAGAAACATAAATGTCCGTTTAATTTTGTTGAAGCATTTATAGGTTTGGTATTAACTAATCTCATCTTAGTTTTGTTTAATTGAAGATAAAATATTTCGTAACAAAAAATCTGATTGTATGCACACAATTATTCCATATCACAAATGGCTGCAGTATTATGACCCTGCAACAGACGAAAATAGCCCTTTTTTCGGTAAGCAGTACAACTATGATGTTTATTCCGACACGATTTACGGCTATTACATTGACCCCGCTTGGGATTATATGGGTTCGGCTACCTTATACATCAAAGTTCTTTTTGCTGATTATGATGAACACTTTGCGATTATTGAGTTTATTGGCGAGTGGAACGATGCCATTGAAAACGATATTATGACCTTCAAGAATAATGTCATCAATCCGATGCTTAGGGAAGGTATCAATCAATTTATTTTGATAGGTGAAAACGTGTTTAATTTTCACGGCTCTGATGATTGTTATTATGAAGAATGGTTTGAAGATGTAGAAAACGGCTGGATTGTGGCAGTTCTTTTTAGAGATTTTATTTATCAAGAATGGCAGAAGTACGGTATTGATAGCTACATCAGCTACGGGGGCAGTTTAGAAATTCTAAACTGGCGAACACTCTCACCGCATCAGTTCTTTGAGCAGGTCAGAAAAATAATGCAATACCGCCTGACTATCTGAATCTTACAGATGTGCCATTTCCTTCATCAAGTAATTTTGCACATAATCCTTAATGCCTTCTTCTAAGGTATGGAAAGCTTTGGTATAGCCAATACTTTTGAGCTTTCGCATATTAGCTTCGGTGAAATATTGGTATTTGTCTCTGATGTCGGCAGGGGTATCGATGAACTGAATTTTAGGTTCTATGCCCATTGCCTTAAAAGTATTTTTAGCCAAATCTAAGAAAGTACGAGCCTTGCCACTGCCCAAATTGTAAATACCTGAATTTTTGCGGTGTTGCATCAAAAACATACAGACCTCAACAACATCTTTTACATACACAAAATCGCGTTTCTGTCCGCCATCTAAGTAATCGGGATTATGGGAACGGAACAGTTTAACGCATTGTGCGTCTTGAATTTGTTTGAAAGCGTGAAACACTACCGAAGCCATACGCCCTTTGTGGTACTCGTTGGGACCATAGACATTAAAAAACTTCAATCCTGCCCAGAAAAAAGGTTTTTGTTCTTGTTTCAAAGCCCAAAGGTCAAAATCTTGTTTAGACTGTCCGTAGGGGTTGAGGGGTTTGAGTTTATGAATTTTGCTTTCATCATCATCGTAGCCGAATTCGCCTAAGCCGTAGGTAGCCGCCGAAGAAGCATACACCAAAGGAATTTGATAAGCTAGGCAAGCCTGCCAGACTTTTTGTGAGTATTCCAAATTCAAGTGTTTGAAAATATTGACATCAAACTCGGTAGTGTCGGTTCTTGCTCCCAGGTGAAAGATAAACTCAACTTCTTGGTGATTTTGCTCTAACCATTCAAAAAATTGTTCTCTATGTACTCTTTCTTTAATTTTTTTGCTTGCAAGATTTCCTTCTTTTTCAGTTTTTGAAAAATCATCAACAGCAACGATGGCATTAAAGTTATCTTGGTTCAATCTGTTTATCAGGCAACTTCCTATGAAGCCTGCCGCACCTGTAACAACTATCATATAGGCTTTACTACTTTTATTTTGAATTGTTTTTGCCGCAATTTATGAAAAATAAATTTTGATGACAAAAATTGCAGCTATCAATTGTCAGTTATCAATGAACAATTATCAATGAACAATTATCAATGAGCAGTGGTCAATGATGCTTCGGCTTCGCTCAGCATCCTAACTGATAATTGTTCATTGTCCATTGTTTATGGCATAAGTTTTTTGAGTTTTATTTCTAAGTCTTTGCCTCGTAGGTTTTTAGCTATTATTTTGCCTTGTTTATCAAGCAAAAAGTTTTTCGGAATAGCTTTTACGTTGTATAGTTTGGCGGCACTGCTTTGCCAACCTCCTAAATCCGAAACGTTTATCCAAGTAAGATTATCTTTTTCTATTGCTCCGAGCCATTTCTCTTTGTTTTCGTCCAAGGAAACGCCATAGATTTCAAAGCCTTTGTTTTTGAATTTGTTATAAGTGGCTACTACATTAGGGTTTTCCTGTCGGCACGGACCGCACCAAGCCGCCCAAAAATCGAGCAATACGTATTTTCCTTTCAGCGAAGACAGATTGATGGTTTTTCCGTTGGCATCGGGAAGCGAGATTTCGGGAGCGACTGCACCTATGGCTAATTGTTTGAGGCTGGCTAATCGGTTTTGCGAATAAACTGCAATTTTATTTTTAGCAAATTTTGCTTGCAAACGTTTATTGATTTCCTCCATATAAGCCATATCGGTTTCATCTTCCCAATTCATTACCAGAAATACAAGGGCGATAGAATTACCAAATTTTTTGAGAGCCATTTCGTTAAGTTCTTTTTCAACTGTTTTCAAGGCTTTGGTGAAGTCCTCGTAAATTCTTTCTCTCTCTTCGTTACTGGCTTGCCCGAAGGCTTTTTCCAGAGGAGCAATGTATTTCTCTTGAAGTTTTTTTCTGTCGTTCAAATACTCCGAAAATAAACTTGAACCTTTGCAACCTTCTACCACGTAGGCGGGTTCGGCTTTGGTGTCTATTTTTATTTTTACATTTTCTTTGTCCTCCAAGAATAGCAAAACGCTCTGTTTTGCTCCTTTCAAAATAAAAAGACCTGCTTCATTGAGTTGTAAGTTTTTACTTACCTTTCCGCTATTGAGCGTGAATGTTTCTATTTCTTTGAGTTTGCCCTCCTCGAAACTTTCAACCGCCGAAAGCGTAAATGTTTCAGAGCCACCATCTTTCATTTCTATGCTCAAACTTACTTTAATTTGGGCATAAGTAGCCGCTACATACAAGGCAACTGCCACTGTCAGAAATAATTTTTTCATATAAATCATTTAGAGTTAGATTTGTCTTTTAGCAAATTTGCTTTTGAACAAATGTAAGAAAAATTCTCAAATTTTTTGTGCCAATAAAATCGAAAAAATATTGTCTTCAAAAATTATGCTTATCACTTTTTCATTACCATTTTTTTGGTGCTTAAATTTTAATTTTTAAATTGAAGGCGTTAATCTGGTGGTTAATTTTTTAAACACAACACAAATGAAAATGGATAAAATAGATGTTGAGTTCAACAAGAATGAAGATGTAATGAAACAACTCGTTACACAACTTACTGCCAAAACGAAAAAAATTCATTTAGGTGGAGGTGAAAAACGCATCGCCGCCCACAAAGCCAAAGGCAAACTTACGGCTCGCGAGCGTATAGAGTATCTTTTAGACAAAAACAAACCACAATTAGAAATAGGCACTTTCGTTGGTGAAGGTATGTACGAAGACGAAGGCGGTTGTCCTTCGGCAGGAGTAGTGGTGATGATAGGCTACATTGCAGGAAGGCAGTGTATCGTAGTAGCCAACGACGCCACCGTGAAAGCAGGGGCTTGGTTTCCGATTACGGCTAAAAAGAATTTGAGGGCACAGGAAATCGCTATGGAAAATCGTTTGCCTATTGTGTATCTTGTCGATAGTGCAGGCGTATATTTGCCTATGCAAGCCGAAGTTTTCCCCGATAAAGAACATTTTGGAAGGATTTTCCGAAACAATGCCGTAATGAGTTCGGAAGGCATTATTCAGATAGCGGCGATTATGGGCAGTTGTGTGGCAGGAGGAGCATATTTGCCTATTATGAGCGACGAGGCTTTGATTGTGGAAGGTACAGGTTCGGTATTTTTGGCGGGTTCGTATTTGGTAAAATCTGCTATCGGAGAAGAGGTAGATAACGAAACACTCGGCGGAGCAAGTACCCATTCAGAAATCTCAGGTGTAACCGACAACAAATATCCTAACGACGAGGCTTGCTTAGAGGCTATCCGAAGAATTTTTGAAAAATTAGGCGATTTTGAAAAGGCTGGTTTCAATAGAGTAGAACCTGCTTTGCCCAAAAAAGACCCCAAAGAAATTTACGGCATACTGCCTGCCGATAGAGTGAAACCTTACGATATGCGTGAAATTATTGAACGCCTCGTAGATAATTCGGAATTTGATGAATACAAAGCCTTGTATGGCAAAACCTTGCTCTGTGGCACGGCTCGTATCGATGGCTGGGCTGTGGGCATCGTGGCTAATCAGCGTAAAATGGTGAAAACCAAAAAAGGCGAAATGCAAATGGGAGGTGTCATCTATTCGGATTCTGCCGACAAAGCCGCTCGTTTCATTATGAATTGCAATCAGCGGAAAATTCCTTTGGTATTTTTGCAAGATGTAACAGGCTTTATGGTGGGCAGTAAATCCGAACATAACGGTATCATCAAAGACGGAGCAAAAATGGTAAATGCGATGGCAAATTGTGTAGTGCCTAAATTTACGATTATCGTGGGCAATTCGTATGGGGCAGGCAATTATGCGATGTGTGGCAAAGCCTACGACCCCCGCCTCATTTATGCTTGGCCTTCGGCTCAAATTGCCGTGATGAGTGGGGCTTCGGCAGCGAAAACACTTTTGCAAATTAAAGTTGCTACCCTTGAAGCAAAAGGACAAAAAATTACTCCCGAAGAAGAAGCAACATTACTTGAAGACATCAAGAAAATTTACGAAGAACAACTTTCGCCTTATTATGCGGCGGCTCGTTTGTGGGTAGATGGCATCATTGACCCTTTAGAAACTCGCAAAGTAATTTCAATGGGCATCGAAGCCGCCAACCACGCCCCTATTACCAAACGCTATAATGTAGGTGTGATACAAGTCTGAAGTGAGTAATGAGTAGTGGGTACTTGATAGACAATGCTTTATCTTTATTCCTTACTCCTTTATCCAAATTACTAAGTGCTTTTCAGAAATGATGCAAAACAATCCCGTAGTGCTTTTTGATGGCGTGTGCAATCTTTGCAATAGCTCTGTGCAGTTTCTGATACGCAAAGATAGGCAAGCACGCCTTCGCTTTGCTTCCTTACAATCGGAGTTTGGGCAGGCAGTTTTACAAAAATTCAACTTACCACAAAATAATTTTAACTCTTTTGTGCTTTTGGAAGGCGAGAAAATATATCTACGTTCTTCGGCGGCTTTGCGTATTACTCGCTATTTAGGCGGTTTTTGGAGAGTTTTTCAGATTTTTTGGATTGTGCCACCCTTTGTCCGAGATGCAATATACGATTTTATTGCAAAAAATCGGTATAAATGGTTTGGCAAGAAACCCGAGTGTATGCTACCCAGCCCCGAACTGAAAGAAAGATTTTTGTAGTAGCTAAACTGCTTGCCTACGATACTTTTTTACAATAAAATTTGGCTGTTTTGAAAAATGCTTTAAATTTGCCGCAAAAAAGATTCCTGATGAAAAAATACATAACACTACAACTGATAGCTTTCTGTTTCATTTTTTCGGCAAAAGCACAACTCGGCGACTACAAGTCACACACGGTTTATATCTATAATTTTACAAAGTATATTCAGTGGCCTGCCACTTATCAAGTAGGTGATTTTGTGATAGGTGTGTATGGTACTTCGCCCATCACCTTTCAGTTGCGTTCGGCTACAGCCAATAAAACCGTGGGTACTCAAAAAATAGTGGTCAAGCAATACAATAACCTTGCCTCTATTGATAATCCCCACATCTTGTTTATCCCCAACCTGCAAAGTAAAAACTTAGATGCCATCAAGAAAAAACTTGTAGGAAAATCTACTTTGCTTGTAACCGAAAAAACAGGTTTAGCCAAACAAGGTAGCCATATCAATTTTATTTTACGTGATGGCAAATGGAAAATAGAACTAAATAATGCCGAAGTAGAGGCAGTAGGTCTGAAAGTTTCCAATCAGCTTTCGCGTATTGCTATTCCTGTTCGCTAAAAAAGATTTTCTTGTAAGAAAAAATAAGTCACTGATTTTCAGTGGCTTTTAAATTACATTCTTTTCCAAATTTGTTTGAAGCCCCTGTCTAAGTAGCTCCACAAAATTAAACGTATATTTACATTTTGGTAGTGTATAACAAGTAATGCTAAGGCAAAAAAATCAACGTCATTACGAGGTTTGCGATAGCAAACCGAAGTAATCTGTTGGTGAATGAGTAAGGATTGCTTCGCCTTCGGCTCGCTGGTGACAAGAAAACCAGCATTACATCTTTAACACTACCAAAAAAATAGAAAGTTGCTAATTTTTCTGATTTTTTTTGCAATAAGATTACGTGCTTTCTCGTAATTTTGAAAAGCATTTTATCACACCCCCAATCAGTTTGTATGATGAAAAAAAAACTTATTATTGCTCTTTTATTCTTATCGTTCAATTTATCTGCTCAAAATTGCTTCAAAGATATTGTTTTACTGATTGATACCCTTAAATTTACGCAACAAAAAAACAGCATCAATTTCAAAGGCGAAAAATATTTAGCTTTTGAGTATTTTGTAGATAACCCATCTTGCGAAGTTCGCTTGTATCCGTACTCAATGGAGAATATTCAGAAAATTACGCTTGCTCCTTCGGGCGATTTTGAATTGATTGACTCCGTTTTCAGAAGCCAAGATTATTTTCGTTTCAAAGTGCGTTTTGCCAATCTCAATCAAACACAATTTACAAACTTTAATTTTACAATCTTTCAAATTCCCTTGAAAGAAACTACTTGCGAGGTGCGACTATTGCCTTATTTCAACACACAAGTAAGTTTCAATCCCAAAGATGATGAACTTTATGTTGGTGAAGAAAGAACTTTTGAACTCATTTCTAATAATCCCGAAAATATACGCATCAATCCTATTCCTACAAGCGGTAAAGATATTGATTACCGCACCGAACTGGTTGGCAAACAATTACGCCTGCATTTGCTCCCCAACAAATTGGGCGAAGCAGAACTACAATTAGAACTAAGTACCTACAACCCTTACATCGAAAAAGATAAAATTCACTACCAACTGCCTGTCATCAAAAGAAAATTTAGAGTAAAAGGTAGTCGTTTGGCGTTTCTCAATACCGATATACGCGAAATTACCTTAGACGAACAAACCCAAAAAGAAGGGATAGAAATACAATTAGAATACAACCGCTACTTTTCTCTAAACAAAACCTACCGCATAGAAAATCAGGAAAAAGCAGGTGGAATGCTCGTAGCCGAAATTTTTGTAAAAAGTTTTTTAAGTAATGGTAAGATTTTGTGTATTCTACGCCCTTACAGCTTCCACCGAATTAGCGACGGATATTTATACGTTAAGAATGGTGATGAACCTATTTCTATTACCAATTTCAACGTAACACCTAAAACCATCATCAATAATATTATTATCTTTCACGAAGGAAATCGGAGAGAAACGGCTTTTTATCCTGGCGAAACGGTCGATGTGCGGATTGAGGGATTGGCTCTGCATAAAGCTAACTTTCGCTTCGATGGTTTGAATGTTCTCACCTCTGACTCACTCATCAGGACAGAAAACGTACATACCTACAAACTACAAGTACCTATCAATATCGCTAAAAAAGAGGTAGAAATATACAACAGAGGCGAAAAAATAGGTCGTTCTATCCCTGTGAATGAATACCAACGCCCACACCAGCTTAATTTTGTTAATATCAACTTTGGCAGTGGGAAAAATATAATCACAGACCTTCCCCAAACCGTCCTGCACCCACATATTATCCGAGATATTGAAATCTCTTTTACACCCGATAAAATAGATGAACAAAGATTGTTTGGTAAGCAGTACATCAGCGTAGATATAACGATATTTAATGCTCGTGGCGACCTTGTAGAATTGAAACGCATCAATAACATCTTAGTTTGTCCAGGCGAAAATTCTCCTCGTTTTGCTTTCTACACCGACAAGCAATGCAACAAAACACCTATCAGTTTAAACACAATTTTAGCACGAAAAACTTACGATTTGGACGGTTGGAGCAAAATAGAACTTGTTTTCAGCCACGATAAAGACAAATACGGCGGCGATGGCTTTGCCAAGAAAGTAGAAATTATTTTGCAAAGACGAGTTCGTTTTGATACCGAAGTAACTTTCCCAGGAGGGTTGCTCATCAAACGTGCCGATAGACCCGATTTCAGCCCTTTTGGAGGCATTAGCCTCGCAATTATGCAACAATTCAGTTTCTATGACCCCGATAAAATCAATCGTTTCAGACCTTACAAAGTTGGTATTGGTATTTTGGCTAATAATGCTTTTAATTTCAACCCCAATGCTACTAATCGCGATCTAGGGATTGTAATGATAGGTAGCCTTTACCCTACTCGGCGAGATGTAAAACTTACTTTTCCACTCTTTGCAGGAATGGGATATTTTCTGAGTGCGAAGGCTTGGTTCTTCTTGATAGGTCCAGGGATTTTTGTCAGTTTCTGATTGCTATTTTGCACTTTCTTTGAAGCCAACAATCAGAAAAATAACCCATCGGAGGGCTGTTTTATACTCAAAAATAGAGGATTTCGTGCTTTTACGTGCTTTGAGCGGAGCCGAAATGTACGTAAAAGCACGTTCCTTGGAAAAAGCTCTGAAAAGCCACTCTTGATGAAGCATAAGAGGAGAAGAGGGGATTCGAACCCCCGATACGGTTTCCCGCATACACGCTTTCCAGGCGTGCCCCTTCAACCACTCGGGCACTTCTCCAAAAAAGGAAGCAGGTACAAAAATACAGAATTTAATCAAATGGCAGAATAATTAGCCTGAAAATTTTGTTTCTTATCCTTTTTTACGCATTTGCTCTAAGAAATCCCACATCTGATTGGGTAGCTCGTTGAGGTCGTTAAATTCGCCTGCTCCTTTTATCCATTCGCCTCCATCAATCGTGATCACCTCACCATTAACATAAGCCGAGAAATCGGACATCAGGTAAGCGGCTAAATTGGCAAGTTCCTGATGTTCGCCCACTCGTCCCAAAGGAATACGATGCTCGGGAGAAAGCTTTTTGCCCAAATCCGTCTCGGCTAAGGCAGGTGGAAATAAGCGTTCCCAAGCCCCAGGCGTAGGAAACGGACCAGGAGCAATGGCATTGAAACGAATTTTATATTTTGCCCATTCCACAGCCAAAGACCTCGTAAGAGCCAGCACACCTGCCTTTGCACAAGCCGAAGGCACTACGTAGCCCGAACCTGTCCAGGCGTAAGTCGTTACGATACTTAGCACCGAAGCAGGGATTTTGTTTTCTATCCAATATTTTCCAAAAGCAAGCGTACAATAGTATGTTCCTTTCAGCACAATATCTACCACCGTATCGAAAGCTCTATACGATAGCCTCTCGGTAGGGCTGATAAAATTGCCTGCGGCATTATTTACCAAACCATCAACCTTTCCGAACTTTTCAACACTTATTTTCAAAAGATTTTCAATTTCTTCGTATTTGCGAACATCGCAGGCTACGGGCAAAACGTTTTCGTTTTTAGTTTCTTGCTTCAATTTTTCAGCTGATTCTGTCAGCACTTCAATTTTTCGGCTCGTAATGATTACATTTGCTCCAAGCTCTAAAAAATATTTGCTCATAGAGTAGCCCAAGCCTGTGCCGCCGCCCGTAACTACAATCGTTCTGCCTGCTAAGGCATTTTCTTTTAACATTCCTTGTGTGTGCATCTGTTATGGTTTTTGAAATTTCACTTTGGCAATATAAAAAACATCTTCCTCACGCGAAAAAATTTTATCGGCTTTCGGATTGTATATGCCTGCAATCAGGATATTATCATCAAACCAAGCCAAAACTTCATTATTTGTAGGGCGTATTTTCTTTTCCTTATCAGGCGAAACTTCATAATTGAGTTGATATGGCACTTCTTCGTTGGCGTAGATTACTTCTCTTTCTTTAAAAACTTTCAGATTGATGCCTTTGTCGTGGGGTTGCAGTAAAATGCTGTACTGCTTCTGCAAAGAAAGTGTTACGTTTTCGTGCAGTGTGGTTTTGGTTATATCTTTGATTTTCATTGCGTTGTCCCAAAGTAGATTGCCTTGCAGGTCAAAAGCCATTACGATACAATGCACAAACTGATAAGTAGGTGGGGCTGTATGGTAAGGGTATCGGTAG
>Ga0308407_1000237_pt1 | contig 45428 bp, 34 predicted proteins | sample HotsprSampleMSe2_FD_203476 | JGI IMG/M metagenome (GOLD analysis project Ga0308407, IMG submission 203476) | Hot spring phototrophic mat microbial communities from Mushroom Spring, Yellowstone National Park, Wyoming, United States - 20060911_MSe2 ...
TGCGTAGTAAGAGCAATTTCGGGCAATAAATACAATACCTGCGAGCCAGAGTCCAACACTTTTTGGATAAGGTCAATATAAATTTCGGTTTTTCCACTTCCCGTGATACCGTGCAAAAGGACGGTTTCTTTTTCCTCAAAAAGTTCCATAATTATATCTACTACTCGGCTTTGCTCTTCGGAAAGTTTTAGTTCGTAGGCATCGGCAGGTTGTATATCGGCAAAACGCGATACGATTACCTCAAATTCTTCAAAAATACCATTTTTGATAAGTGTTTCAACCGAAGAGTTGGAAATATGCGGGTTGGAACGAAAAACAGATTTTTCCAAACCAGCCTCGTTCAAAGTCCAATCTCTGAACACAGGCACATTACGCAGGTACAACAGCAGTACATCAAGTTGTTTGCTTTCTTTTGCTTCTAAGTATTTGAATAGCTTTTCTAAATCGGCTTTATCCAAATAATCTCTTGTGAGGCGTATTTTTTTGATTTTCTTGGGCTGATAGCGTTCTTTGATTTCCTCATAAACAATGATAAGTTCTTTTTCGGTAAGTGATTTGATAATGTGGTAAATATTTTTTAGCTCTAAGAAAACCGCCGCTTCTTGGTAGGCGAGTGTTTTTTTTTCTTTGAGCAGATGAAGCAATTTGAGTTCTTTTTCGGTGAGTTCCAGTTCGTCCCAACGGGCGTTGGGGTTGAGTTCAATCATAGATTGACTGCTGATTTTCAGTCCTGAAGGCAAGGCAACGTTCATCACTTCGCCGATGGTGCAAAGGTAGTAGTCGGCAACCCAGGCAAAGAGGTCTAATTGTTTTTGGCTTATGATAGGTTCGGTATCCAAAAGTTCTAAAATGTATTTGGCTTGATAATGTTGGGGGGGCGTTTGATGCAATTTGGCAATAACAGCTGTCAGCACTTTTTTGTTGCCAAATTGTACAATCACACGCGAACCTACTTGCACCACGTCGTTGAGTTCGTAAGGAATACGATAGGTAAATAATTTGGGAACAGGAATAGGCAAAATTACATCGGCAAAATAGGTAATGCGTTCGGTTTCAGGTTTTTCAAAAATGCTCATAGGTATGTCTTTTCTATGCTGGTTTTCATTTATCAAATCTCAAAAAAGTACAATTTTAGTCTTTGAAATGTTTTGTTCTTGGAACTTACATTGTCTTTTTGCAAAAATAAAAGAAAACTTTGCTCGTTTTTAGAAATTTTGGCAATATCTTTGCAAGAAAAAATTTAGTACAAAGCCTTACGCTATGATAAAAACGCTACAATACATTCATACGCCTTGGGGATATTTTGAAATAGAAGCTCACTCCGATTTAGAAGTACGTATTATGGAAAATCCCGAATGGCAAGAAGGGCTATTTTTCGGCAAACCTCGCTACGGACACCCCGAAGGCAAAATCATCAAGCATATTTACGAAGTATTAGAAAATGTAGAAAACCTACGCCTGCGAATTTCTGCACAAGATTATCACGATTTACGCCTCATTACGCTTATTCACGATACTTTCAAATACAAAGTAGATGAAAGCAAACCTCGCATAGGTGCAAATCATCACGCCTACATTGCCCGAAAATTTGCCGAAAACTACATCTCCGAAAAGTGTATCTTAGACATCATAGAACTGCACGACGAAGCCTATCACGCTTGGAAGTGTTGCTATTACGAACAAAATCCGCAAAAAAGTGAAGAACGCTTGAATAAACTTTTGGCTCGTTTGGGAGGAAATCTACAACTTTTTTACAAATTTTTTGTTTGTGATACACAGACAGGCGACAAAAATCAAGACTCACTGCGATGGTTCGAACAAAAAACTGGTTTAGAAAGAATTGATGCAAAAATTTTCTAATATACTTCTGCTCGTATTGTGTTTTGTTGCTTCTGATGCTTTGGCTCAAAGAAATGCTACCATCAAAATCGCAAAACTCAAATACAATGGTGGCGGCGATTGGTATGCCAACAAAACTGCCTTGCCCAACCTGATTGACTTTTGCCGAAAAAATTTGCGTATCAATCTGCACCCCCAAGAAGATGTCGTTGAGGTCGGTAGCCCCGATTTGTTTTCGTACCCATACGTGTATATGACAGGACACGGCAACGTAACGTTTTCGCCACAAGAAGCACAAAACCTTCGCCGTTATCTTATGGCTGGTGGCTTCCTGCACATAGACGATAACTACGGCTTGGATAAATATATCCGTACCGAAATGAAAAAAGTCTTTCCCGAACTCGATTTCGTAGAACTGCCCTTCAATCACCCTATTTATCATTGCAAATATTCTTTTCCCAAAGGTTTGCCCAAAATCCACGAACACGATGGCAAACCACCACAAGGCTTCGGACTTATCTATGAAGGAAAATTAGTTTGTTTTTACAGCTACGAATGTGATTTAGGCAACGGTTGGGAAGACCAAAGCGTACATAACGACCCCGAAGAACTCCGTCAGCAGGCACTCAAAATGGGAGCTAATATCCTTTGTTATGCTTTCACAAACTTCTGAAAGTTTAGAATTTTTGTGTATTTTCGTAGATATACTCAATCAAAAGTGGTTTTTAATAAAACTTTAAATTTATGACTACAAAAAGTTCCCCTCTCCTTTGGAGAGGGGATAGGGGTGAGGTTTAAGGGGATTAAGGTTTAGAAAAACCAATTTGTTTTGAGTATAATACTTACATGAGGGCTGTTAATCCTCTCCTAAGTTATCGTATAATCTGAACCATAACCCTAATGCTTTTTCTTATACCCAATCTTTTAGCCCCCAACACGCAAAGGCAAGTTCTGACCGAGTACGTTTTAGAAACTATTAAAAGTATTTCTCACTTTGTAGTGGAAGATGTCAGAAATGCACGCCGCTACATCAGCAGTTTGCGTTTGGGGCTAAAAATAGAAGACCTACACTTTTACGAAATAGGCAAGCATAGCAGTTTTGAAAATCTTGAAAAAGTGCTTAAATTATTAGAAAAAGGTGAGAATGTAGGTTTGATTTCGGAAGCAGGTTGCCCTGCCGTAGCCGACCCAGGAGCAATGGTAGTGGCTTGGTGTCAGCAAAAAGATATACGCGTAGTGCCTATGGTGGGGGCATCGTCTATCCTTTTGGCACTAATAGCATCAGGACTCAACGGACAAAATTTTGCCTTTCAAGGTTATTTGCCTATTGATAAAAAAGAAAGAGAAGAAAAAATTAAATATTTGGAAAAATTAGCCACTGAGAAAAAGCAAACGCAGATTTTTATTGAAACTCCATTCCGTAACGACTCGCTTTTAGAAAGCCTTTTGCAAACTTGCCAAAGCCATACCTTGCTTTGCATAGCCGCTAACATCACCGCCCCCGATGAGTGGATAAAAACCAAATCCATTGATTACTGGCGTAAAAACAAACCTACACTACAAAAAATTCCTTGCGTTTTTTTACTCGCTTCAAATACTTAGTAATGAGAAAGTTGATTACGTTCCTTTTGGGAAATCAAAAAAAATCACAAAAAAGTTTGCAGGATTTCGCTTGATACACTAAATTTGCACCACCAAAAACGAATTGCCCGATCGTCTAATGGCAGGACTGCAGATTTTGGTTCTGCGTGTGTTGGTTCGAATCCAGCTCGGGCAACGTAACAAAAGAGCCTTCTTGCAAGGCTCTTTCATTTTTTTAAAGTAACACCCTTGCCTGCACCTGTCCGAAATGTATCACATTAGGCGTAAGAGGCATCTTTCTGCCATTGTAGGTAAAATTGATTTGCAGACCATTCCCCAAACGTTGCTGATAGGTTGCCATCCAGACCCAGTTTTTACCTGCTTGTAAGGCTTCAGGCATTTCGTAGCTTACAGGCGAGGCAGTTTTGCCGTTGAAACGTAAATCTACCAATTTTATCTTGCCGAAATTACAAAACTCGATGGTTTTTTATATCTGAAAAAAAGTGGTTTTTGAAAAATATCCCCCAAAAATCAGCTTTTCTGTACGTTGAGCGTGTTCATTGAGCGAAGAGGTCAGTGAGCTTACCCAACTGCCGAAATGAGCCGAAACGTACAGAAAAACATAAAACCACTTTTGATTGAGTGTAAAATTTATGGATTGGCGTCTAACAAAGACTAATCATTTTTGAGGTGTAAAATAAAAAACCCCCAAGAATGGGGGCAAAGGCTTTCGCCAGCGGCCATAATGCCTTTTCGTGTATTCGTGGCAAAAAATGTAAAAAATCTTTTTTTTGAAATCAAATCACGGGGGAATTTACAAAATTTCACTAATTTTGCAAACTATATCGGTTAAAATTTTTACTAAACTGAAACTATCTTGCTTAGCGAATTTGGAAAAGTACTTGTTTTTTTGGTGGGGGCTGTATTATTTTTGCTCTCGGCTCTATTTGTTTCGTGGCTGATACGCCCCAAAAAGCCTAATCCCGAAAAACTCGCTCCTTACGAGTGTGGCGAAGAACCTATCGGCTCGGCTTGGCACGCTTACCCCGCTCGGTATTACATAGTAGCACTTATTTTTGTGTTGTTTGATGTAGAAATCGTATTTTTGTTTCCTTGGGCTACCATTTTCGGCAACAAAGAACTCCACCAAGCCACACAAACCCAATGGACGTGGTTTGCCTTTGCCGAAATGTTTATTTTTATTGCTATCTTGGCTCTTGGCTTGGCTTACGTGTGGGCAAAAGGACATTTAGACTGGATAAAACCTAAACCCCAAATCCCCAAAATCCCCGAGATTGTCCCTAAAAGCCTTTACGAGCAAGTTAATCGGAAATACTCAGAAACAAAAAGCAAGAAACAAGAAATAGAAAACAATTCTTTCTCTCAACCATAGTAAATTCAAAGATGCAACTCGCTAAAAGACAACGTTATACCGTAACAGCGGCTCTGCCTTATGCCAATGGTGGCGTACATATCGGACACTTGGCAGGCGTGTATATCCCTGCCGATATTTTTTGCCGTTATCTTAGGCTCAATCAGCAAGATGTGCTGTTTGTTTGTGGCTCCGATGAACACGGCGTTCCCGTAACTATCCGTGCTGCCAAAGAAGGCATCAGCGTGCAGGCGGTAGTGGATAAATACGATAAAATCATTCGCGAAGCCTTCGAAGAATTTGGCATTAGCTTTGACATTTACTCACGAACCTCTAAGCCCATTCATTACGAAACTGCCCAAGAAATTTTCAAAACTCTTTACGACAAAGGCGTTTTCGTAGAAAAAACTACGCTCCAATACTACGACCCCGTTGCTGAAAAATTCTTAGCCGATAGATACATCGTAGGCACTTGCCCCATCTGCGGACATAAGGAAGCCTATGGCGACCAATGCGAAAACTGCGGCTCCTCGCTCACCCCCGAAAAACTCATCAACCCACGCTCCAAACTCTCCGACGCTACGCCTATCCAAAAAGAAACTAAACATTGGTATTTCCCCTTAGACCAATACGAAAGTTGGCTTAAAGAATGGATTTTGGAAGGACACAAAGAATGGAAAACCAACGTGTATGGACAATGCAAATCGTGGCTCGAGGCAGGTCTGCAACCTCGCCCTATGACACGCGACCTCGACTGGGGCGTTCCGCTCCCTATCCCAAACACCGAAGGCAAAGTGATGTACGTGTGGTTTGATGCCCCTATCGGCTACATTTCGGCTACGAAAGATTATTTTCAGCAAAAATATCCCTTCGGTGAAGGAAAAAACGGCAACGCCGACGACTGGAAACTCTATTGGAAAAATCCTGAAACCAAACTTATTCACTTCATCGGAAAAGACAACATCGTTTTCCATTGTATTCTGTTTCCTGCTATTCTCAAAGCAGAAGGCTCGTACATCTTGCCTGAAAACGTACCCGCCAACGAATTTTTGAACCTCGAAGATGCTAAAATTTCTACCTCACGAAACTGGGCGGTTTGGCTCGATGAATACCTGCGAGATTTTGAAGGCAAACAAGATGTCTTACGCTATGTACTCACCGCCAACGCCCCCGAAACCAAAGACAATAACTTTACGTGGAAAGATTTTCAGGACAAAAATAACAACGAATTAGTAGCCAACCTCGGCAATTTTGTCAATCGTGTTTTTACGCTTACGCAAAAATATTTTGCAGGCAAAGTACCACCCCTCAACGATTTAGAAAAAATTGATATTGATTTGCTCGAAACACTCCAAACCTATCCCGCCAAAATAGGCGAAAGTATCGAGAATTATCGCTTCCGCGAGGCTTTAAGCTATCTAATGGAACTTTCAAGTATCGGAAACAAGTATTTCCAAGAAAATGAACCTTGGAAACTTGCCAAAGATTTTACCAAAAATCAACACCGAATTGAAAATACCCTACACCTTGCCTTGCAACTTACCGCCAACTTAGCCTTTTTAGCCGAACCTTTCTTGCCTTTCACGGCTCAAAAACTCCAAAAAGCCTTAGGCTTGGGCAAATTCTATTGGTACGAACTCGGTAAGCAAGATTTACTTATCACAGGGCAAGAAATACAACCATTAGGACTGCTTTTTGAAAAAATTGAAGATGAGGCTATACAAAAGCAGTTGCAGAAATTGGAAAACAGCAAAAAAATGAATGAATTGGAAAACAAAAAGCCATTGCCTTTGGCTTCAGAGATTAGTTATGACGATTTTGCCAAGTTAGATATTCGTATCGCTACCATTCTGCAAGCCGAAAAAATGCCTAAATCCGATAAATTACTCAAAATTCTTTTGGATACAGGTTTGGATAAACGGATAGTTTTGAGTGGGATTGCAAAATATTTTAGTCCCGAAGAAATTATCGGCAGACAGGTTTGTGTGCTTTGCAATCTTGCTCCACGCAAAATAATGGGCGAAGTCTCAAATGGTATGATATTGATGGCAGAAGACCGCGATGGTAGTCTGAAATTTATTGAGCCTTCGGCAGCTATTTGGAATGGGGCGAAAGTAAGTTAGTGCGTGTTGTGTGTATATTCTTGAAAAATAATTTACAATGAATTTTCAAAAGGCGACTGAAAAATAAATTCACATAAACAGCACTCATACTACTATGCTCAACGTACTGCTCTTCTGTCCTTTGTTAGGCTTTTTGGTGCTTGTTTTATTACCTCACCAATACAAAGCAATTTCTCCATTACTCAGCCGAATTTTCTTATTTGTTTTCTTCGGGCTTGCCTCGTTTTTGCTTTATGAAAACCTTGTATTGTCAATAGATTTCGTTTGGGTGAGCTTTTCGGAAATAAAATTTGGCTTTTTTGTGAGTTGGAACGAACGGCTGATGTTGTTTTTAGTCAGTTTTATAGCTTTGTTAGTGGGTATTTTTTCAGAAATTTATATGCAAAATGATGCAAACAAAAAGCGTTATTTTGCACTTTTACAGCTTTTCGTATTTGCGATGCTGATGCTGGTGGTATCGGCAAATCTTTTGCAAACATATATTTTTTGGGAACTAGTAGGCTTCGTTTCATACTTGCTGATTGGATTTTGGCAAGAAAAACCCGAAGCAGTGAGAGCCTCACGCAAAGCCTTTCTGACAAATAGAGTTGGTGATGTAGGTTTTTTGATAGGCATTGCTCTGATTTTTGCTCATACAGGCGAGCTTTCGTTTGTGGAGCTACAAAACGCTATAAGCAGTGGTAAAATTTCTGATACTTTGCTTACGGCTATTGGCATTTGTGTATTTTTGGGAGCAATGGCAAAATCGGCTCAGTTTCCCTTACATATTTGGCTTCCTGATGCGATGGCTGGTCCTACGCCTGTTTCGGCACTTTTGCACGCCGCTACGATGGTTGCCGCTGGGGTCTTTCTTTCTGCCAAAATCATTTTTTTGTTCAATACTGATGCCAAAATTTTCATTACTACGGTAGCAATCTTTTCGGTGCTTTTGGGAGCATACAAAGCTGTTTTTGAGAGAAATATCAAAAAATTATTAGCTTATTCTACCATTTCCCAACTGGGGCTGATGATGCTTGCCATCGGGGCAGGTTCGGCTGAAACGGCTCTTTTTCATTTGCTTACGCATGCTTTTTTCAAGGCAGGTTTGTTTTTGTGCCTTGGAGCTATCTTGGATTATTTGCACAAAATTGAACAAAACTACTCCATACACACCGATTTCCAAGATATGCACCTTTTGGGAGGCTTGCGAAAGCCAATGCCTTTGGTCTTTGGTGTTTATACGCTTTGTATGTTTGCTCTCGCAGGACTGCCATTTTTTTCGGGTTTTCTTTCCAAAGAAGCTATTTTTACGATTTTGTGGCAAAAAAAACAAGAAAATTTCATTTATCAATTTGCTTTCCTAACGGCTCTTTTTGCCTCATTCCTGACGGCTTTTTATATCGCAAAGCAATGGCTTTTGGTGTTTTTCGGAGAGTTTCGCCTCAGTGGGCAACTGCCTCAAATTCGGCTTGAAAAAGCCAAAATTTCTTGGCAATATACAATTTCTTTGGCTACATTAGGACTTTTCACGTTTGGAATTACATTTTCGCTTAATCCTTTTCGCTTTGAGCAAAATTTTTGGCTTAATTTGGCTAATGGTTCTTTGCAAACACCTGCATTTTTGCCTTTTGTAACAACATTCTTGGGAATTTTGGGCTTGGGCTTAGGTTTTTGGGAAAAAACCGCCTCGGTGCTTACGGCTGTTCTGGCAGTAGATTTTTTAGAAAAGCCTTTTGGAGCATTTTTAATTCGTTTGCTGCGTTCGCTTTCGCAAAATGTTTATCAGGCGTGGCAAACGAACAAAAAAACACTGGGCGTAGCTTTTTGGCTTGTAAGTCCTGTTTTATGGTTATCGAGGCTTTTGAGCAATTTTGAAACATTTTGGAGTAATTTTTTAGACAATTTGGCAAGAACAAAAGTCGTATTAGCACATATTATAGCTTGGGCTGATAAAACTTTCGTAGATGGGTTTATTCATTTTTTGCTCTTTTTGGGAAGAAATTTGGGTAATTTGTTTAGAAATTTACAGGGCAGAAACATTCAGGCGTATTTTAGTTTTGTGATATTTTTCTTACTTTTAGGTTTGCTTGCGTGTTTATTTTTTTAGTATGAAAAAATATTTTTTTATTATTTGTACATTTTGCTTTTTGAGCTGTAAAGACAAGAAATCTGAAAAAAAGACGTTTAAACCTCATTTAAACGCTGTTCAAACAGCAACGAAACAAACTTTTTGCGATACACTCTTAGCATTTCAAACGCTAACCGTCGGAAGGCACAAAGTAGATATAGCTCGCCCTAAAAAGCAAAGCATCGGCAACTTACTCATTTTGCAAGGTTTTGCTTTTCCCAAAGATGATTGGTGTAAAAAATCTTCTTTGTGTAAAAAGGCTTTGCAAGAAGGCTACACGCTCATTATGCCCGAAATGGGAAAAAGCAATTACATGAGCAAGCTCTACCCCGAAACCCGCCCCGACTGGCGAAACGAACCCCAAAAACATTGGCTTACTGATACTTTGTTTCGGTTTTTGCAGGAAAAATATTGCTTGCTGTTACCCACGCAAAAAAATTTTGCTGTTGGGCTTTCCACAGGAGCAAGGGGGGTAGCCGTTGTTGTCTTAGCCAAGCCTGAACTTTTCAAGGCAGTTGCGGCTCTTTCAGGCGACTACGAGCAGACTAAAATCCCACAAGACCGTGTGCATATCGGCTATATGGGCAGTTACCAACAATTTCCGAAACGTTGGGCAGAAGAAGAAAATATTGTTTTTCAGATAAAAAAATGGCAAACACCCATCTATATCGGACACGGTAAATTAGACAAGGTTTGTCCATACCAACAAAGTCAGCTATTTTACGAAGCCATCGTAAAAAATCACCCCAAACTTACCGTAAAACTCAGCCTGCCTGCCCACCACGCCCACGACTACCGCTATTGGGATAGCGAAGTAGAGAATATTTTAGCGTTTTTTAGGCAGTTTTTGAAAAAATAAAAAAAATTCAAGCAAAATCGCTTCTAATCGCTATTGCAAAGCCATACGAAACCTACAAATGCAATTATTTTCGCCAAATTTTGTAATTTTCGTATAAGCCTTTATCTTTACTTTTCAAAAATGCTTATTTTTTTATGGAAAATCGTGTAGCCTCAAATCCTTCGTATCAGGAAACTCTCACGCCCGAAATCAAGGCGAATATGTATATTTTAGACCACCTTTTTGACATTCGCTATGGGAAGGCACTCTCCAAAGATGTATTAAGTTTGATTGACAAAGTGTATTTCCGTTCTGAGATGGTGGGCTTCGAGGAGCAAGAGTACCCCCAACGCAATAACCCCGACCGACCGCTGATTTTTGCCAGCAATCACTCGGGAATGGCTTTTCCTTGGGACGCAATGATTTTCATCAATCGCATACACGAGCTTACTAACTATGGCAAGGACGCTATCCGAGCCTTAACAGCCCCGATGCTTTCGGCTTCGGTACTAATGAACCCCTATCAAATTAAGCATTTTTGGAAAAAAGTTGGCGGTGCAGTAGATGCTACTACGCTCAATTTTGAAACCATTATGCACCAAAACGATTTCAACGTGATGATTTACCCCGAAGGCGTGCCAGGTATCGGTAAGGGCTTCAACCGAAGGTATCAGCTACAACGCCTCTCTACCTCGATGGTGCGTATGAGTATCAAATACAAAACCGATATTATTCCTTTTGCTGTTGTTAATGGTGAGTATATCAACCCTTATACATATAGTTCTAACTGGGTAAATAAAATTGCAAATATGCTGGGGATTCCTTTTCTACCTTTGGGACTTATTACGCCTTTTATCATTTTATTTCCTTGGATTTTCTATATGGCTTTTCCTGCCAAACTTACCTTCGTTCTTGGCAAACGCATCAAACCTTACGAAATGACAGATAAACCTTTTGAAGAAATGACTTATGACGATTTCAGAGCCATAGCCGATAAAATTCACGTACAAATGCAAGCCGAACTTACCGCCGCCGAACAAAAATACGGAAAAAAGCCCTATCGCTGGGGTGAGCATTTCAAGATGTTGTTCAAATATTTTAAATATTTTCCCTATACCGTACCTATTGGCTGGCCTTTGCTCTTCGCAGAGTTCGAAAGAGTACGCATCAAAAAGCAAGATTTCAGCTCACCTCTCCGTTTAGGCTGGGGTTCGGTTTTCAGAATAATTTTTCAAAATCCTTTGGTATTGGCTTATTATATCCCAATTTTGGGCTGGATTCCGCTCGGAATAAGAGGTTTTAGGAAAATAAAAGAACCTAAACCTAATCAGTAGAAACAGGAGACAGGAGACAAGAGACAGGAGACAAGAGACAAGAGACAGGAGACAAGAAACAGGAAATTTTCTATGACTAAAACTCGTAAAATTCTTTCGTATGCTTTCATAGGCATAGCTATCTTTTTGGCTTCGTTTGCGTTTTATGTGTATCAAGCTATTCAAAGCCCAAATTTGCAGGTAAAACGACCTGCCCGAATGTTGTATATCCCAAAAGGTACAGATTTTCAAGGACTTATCGCTATTCTCAAAAGAGATTCTATTGTGAGCAATGTAGTTTCCTTTGCTTTTCTTGCCAAAACAATGAATTACCAAGAACACGTAAAACCCGGTGCCTACTTGATAGAAGAAAATATGAGTAATCTGGCAGCAATACGTATGCTCAAAGCAGGCAAACAAACACCTATCAAAATCACTTTCAACAACTTACGTACCAAGGAAGACCTCGCAGAACGCCTCGCCAAACAGCTCCCTTTCTCGGAACAAGAATGGCTCGAAGTGCTACAAAATAAAGAAATTATGGCAAAATATGGCTTCGACGCCTATAATTTTACTACAATGTTTGTCCCTAATACCTACGAAGTGTACTGGACTATCTCCCGAGAAGACTTTTTAGAACGAATGTACAAAGAATACAAAAAATTTTGGAACAAAGAACGTTTGGCAAAAGCCGAAAAACTCGGACTTTCACCCATACAAGTGAGTATCCTTGCCTCTATCGTACAAGCCGAAACTACCAAAAACGAAGAAAAACCACGCATCGCAGGCGTGTATCTGAACCGTTTGGCAAAAAACGACTACCTTCAAGCTGACCCTACGGTAATTTTTGCTCTCAAAGATTTTTCTATCAAAAGAGTATTGAACAGCCATTTGGAAGTAGATTCACCTTACAATACCTACAAATACACAGGTTTGCCACCAGGGGCTATCAATTTTCCTGAAATTTCATCTATTGATGCCGTCCTTAATGCCGAAAGCCACGACTATTATTTTTTCTGTGCCAAAGAAGATTTTTCGGGCTACCACAATTTTGCCAAAACCCTCGCCGAACACAACCGTAACGCTCGTCTCTATCAACAAGCCCTCAATACCAAAGGTATTCGTTAGTTTGGTGGAATGTTATTTTTTTCGTACCTTTGTCAAAATTTTCTTTGATAGCTTTGAATGGAACAACTTGGTAGGTTTTTTATTTTTTTACGACAATTATTTGTACATAGAGAGAAATTCAGCGTCTATGTACGCCTTGTGATAGATGAATGTTTTTATATCGGTGTGGATTCTGTTTTTTTGGTAACGATAGTTTCTACTTTTATTGGGGCGGTTACGGCTATCCAAACAGCTTACAACCTCATCAGTCCGCTTATTCCTCTTACGGTAATAGGTCTTTTGGTACGCGATACCACACTTTTGGAACTTGCTCCTACCATTACAAGCATTGTGTTGGCAGGTAAAGTAGGTTCGAACATTGCAGGTAATTTAGGTACAATGCGTATCACCGAACAAATCGATGCCTTGGAGGTAATGGGCATCAATTCGGTTTCGTATTTGGTTTTGCCTAAAATTATAGCGGCAATGATAGTTTTTCCGATGTTGGTAATTATAGCAGGCTTTTTGTCTATTCTCGGTGGTTACGTTGCAGGTACGATTACAGGAGTAGTTTCAGACCAAGACTACATTTTGGGGGTTAGGCAAAATTTTGTTCCCTATAACATTACTTTTGCCTTAATCAAATCGGTGGTTTTTGCCTTTTTGGTTACTTCTATTTCGGCTTTTAAAGGATACTATACGCGTGGCGGAGCTTTAGAAGTGGGGCAAGCCAGTACCAAAGCCGTAACGGCAAGTGCTATTGCTATCCTCTTTGCCGACTACGTGCTGGCTCAGTTGTTGTTGTAGAAAAAAGAATTTTATGAAACTCATCGAGATTATTACCGATATATTAGCCAACTCGTCCCAGCCTTTGCAACTAAACGAAATTTACGATTTAGTAGAAAAACACAAGCATTTGTCTGCTTGTACCGAATATTTACGAGTAAAAGTTCGCAAATCGGCTGTGGCAAGATGCCTAACTAAGTACACTTCAGGAAATAACCCTATAATAGGAATTGTAAACGAAGAGCAAGCAAGCTATAAAAAATACTACCTGCTTCGTAGCTACTTAGGAGAAAATACACCCAAAGAAATTGATTTACACCCTGTCCTTGTCAAATTTCTTTATGAAAACTTTGGCGTCTTTTGTAAAACAATTCAAGCTACAAAAATTATCAAAAAAACACAAAAAACCCTCACTTGGACTAACCCCGATATAGTAGGTGTAAAACCTGTAATTCTCTATTGGAATGAATTTTTCAGAAAAGAAGTAGAAAAATTAGGACTATTCTCTACGAGAGTATTAGAATTTTATAGCTTTGAAATCAAATTGAAAGTAGATAAATCTAATCTGATAGAAAGCTATTTCCAAGCCGTCTCAAATTCCAGTTGGGCTAACTATAATTACTTAGCAGTTGAAGATTTAGACCGAAAACCCACTTTTATTGATGAACTCAAACGCCTCAATAAAGGTTATGGCATAGGTATCATACAACTTGACGCACAAAAGCCCGAACAAAGCAGTATTGTTGTAGAAGCTGTAAAAAATGAAAATGTTGATATAAACTTTATGAACTTTCTTTCATCAAATAATAAAGATTTTTTGGATTTCATCCGAGAATGTAGTTGTATCGTTGAAAAAAAAGAAATCAATCAAACCTTTTTTGACCCAATAATTTAGTTTTTTCATTTACAAACAAAATCTCTACAAAAAACACCTATGGATACACTGATAATGGTTGGGCAGTTGCTTCTGGGGCTTACTATTCTGGTCGGTCTGCACGAATGGGGGCATTATATTGCCGCTCGTATGTTTGGTATAAAAGTTGAAAAATTTTACATATTTTTCGATTTTCTCTTTCCAATGCCCAATGTACTGAATTTTGCTTTATGGAAAAAGAAAAAAGGCGATACAGAGTTTGGTATCGGCTGGTTTCCGCTTGGTGGCTATGTAAAAATTGCAGGTATGATGGACGAGTCGATGGATAAAGAAGCCCTCGCCAAACCCGCCGAGCCTTGGGAATTTCGTTCTAAACCCGCTTGGCAACGCCTCATCGTGATGCTCGGTGGCATTATCGTTAATCTGATACTTGGGATAATCATTTTCATTGTGCTTACTTTCGTAAATGGGGAAACCTACTTGCCCGCCGAAGCCGCCAAAGATGGTATCGTGGTGAATGAATTAGGCAGAAAAATCGGTTTGCAAACAGGCGATAAAATCATCAATATCAATGGCAAACCTTACGAAAAATTCATTGATATTATCAGCCCCGATGTCTTACTTACCTCTGATGCTTACTACACCATAGAACGCAACGGAGAGCAAATGAAAATACATCTACCCAACGACCTGCTCGAACACATTGCCGATTTCAAGAAAAATGAAACTTTCATCAGTCTTACGCCACGTATCCGAAACTTCGAGGTTGGCTTGATTGAACCCAAATCTTTTGCCGAAAAAGCAGGTCTGCAAAAAGGCGATAAAATTGTAGCCGTAAATGGTGAAAAAATTACTTTCTTCGACGAACTCAAAGCCAAACTTGCTGAAAACAAACTCAAAACCATAGAACTTACTATCCTACGAAACAGCAAAGAACAAAAACTCACCTGCCAAGTAACCGACGAAGGACGCATCGGCTTTGCCCCCTTCTTTCCCGATTTAGAAAAATCCTATAAAAAAGTGGATTTCTCGGTTAGCCAAGCTATTGTGCTGGGAACAAGCCGTGCTTTTGGCGTAATTTTTGATAATATCAGAGCGTTTGGTAAGATTTTCAGAGGTGAGGTTTCCTTTGGTAAATCCGTTGGCGGACCCGTGAAAATTGCCGAAATGTATGGCTCTCGTTGGGATTGGACAAAGTTCTGGACACTGACAGGTATGCTCTCAATGGTACTTGCTTTTATGAACTTTTTGCCTATCCCTGCCCTCGACGGCGGACACGTCATCTTCTTGCTCTACGAAATGCTTAGAGGAAAACCCACTTCCGATAAAGTTTTAGAAGTAGCACAACAAGTAGGTATGGTCATTTTGCTTGCTCTGATGGGATTTGTGCTGTTTGCTGATATTTTCTTGAAATAAAACAATTATGCAAGTTATGCAAGTTTTAGAAAAAAAATATAAGGTTCAGGAGTTTTTGAAAAAAGATGATTTTGCAGAAAATCAGCTCTATGAACTTTTAAATGGAGTAATCGTGAAACGCAGTTCGCCCAGCCCCGCTCATCAAATAGTTTTAGGAAAATTGTTTGATGCTATCTATAATTTTCTCAAAGCCAATAATTTAGGTACTATCTTTTTTGCCCCTATTGATGTTTTTTTAGATGAAGAAAATTTAGTTTTGCCTGATTTGGTCTTTGTGGCTGAAAGTAAAAAGCATATCATCACCGAAAATGGTATTGAAGGTAGCCCCGATTTGGTGGTTGAAATTCTCTCGCCAAGTACAGCCCGCTACGACAGAGGCGAGAAAATGAAACTCTACAAACGCCACCAAATTTGCGAATACTGGATAATTGACCCCAAAGCCTTTTCGGTAGAGATTTATTTTTACCAAAACGAAGACTACGATTTGAAAGAGTATGCCATAGAAAAAGGCGAAGTGAAATCAAACGTGCTTGAAAATTTTGTGTTGAAAATAGAGGAAATTTTTTAATTGACTGCTTTGCTTATGCAAGTTTTAGAAAAAAAATATAAGGTTCAGGAATTTTTGAAAAAAGATGATTTTGCAGAAAATCAGCTCTATGAACTTTTAAATGGAGTAATCGTGAAACGCAGTTCGCCCAGCCCCGCTCATCAATCTACGCTATTAGCTCTTGCCAAAAAATTAGACGATTTCACAAGAAACAAACAACTTGGTAAAATATTTGTAGCCCCTATTGATATTTTTTTAGATGAAGAAAATTTAGTTCTGCCCGATTTGGTCTTTGTGGCTGAAAGTAAAAAGCATATCATCACCGAAAATGGTATTGAAGGTAGCCCCAATTTGGTGGTTGAGATTCTATCGCCAAGTACAGCCCGCTACGATAGAGGCGAGAAAATGAAACTCTACAAACGCCACCAAATTCACGAATACTGGATAATTGACCCCAAAGCCCTTTCGGTAGAAATTTATTTTTACCAAAACGAAGACTACGATTTGAAAGAGTATGCCATAGAAAAAGGTGAGGTGAAATCAAGTGTGCTTGAAAACTTTATTTTGAAGATAGAAGAAATTTTCATTTAGCTACTGCAAAAAAACAAAATCTTCAACAATAAAATATTTTTTCATTTATGTGTGGAATAGTTGCTTATGTGGGACATCGTCAGGCGTACCCTATCATCTTGAATGGCTTGCAGAAACTCGAATATCGAGGCTACGACAGTGCTGGCATTGCTTTGCTCAATGGCGGTCTGAACATCTATAAGAAAAAAGGAAAAGTAGCCGACCTACGCGAAGCCTTGAAAAACGAAAAACATCTTGATAGCAATATCGGAATAGGTCATACTCGCTGGGCTACACACGGAGAACCCAATGATACCAATGCTCACCCCCATTACTCTGCCAATAAAAATATGGCAATTATTCATAATGGAATTATAGAAAACTACGCCGCCTTGAAACAAGACCTACTCTCAAAAGGTCATACCTTCCAAAGCGATACTGACTCAGAGGTTTTCATACATCTGATTGAACACATCAAAGAACACGAAAAGTGTAGCTTAGATGAAGCTGTAAGACTGGCAATGACGCAAGTAGTTGGGGCTTACGCTATTGTGGTGATTTCAAAAGAAGATAGCACGCAATTGGTAGCGGCACGCAAAGGCAGTCCTTTGGTGGTAGGTGTGGGGCAAGGCGAGTATTTCTTGGCTTCCGATGCTACCCCTATCGTAGAACATACCAAACAAGTAATCTACCTAAACGACCAAGAAATTGTAGTAATACGCAATGGCGAGTTACAAATTCGCACTATCGACGCTATCCCCATAACGCCTTATATCCAAACTTTGGATATGGAACTGGCTCAAATCGAGAAAGGTGGCTATCCACATTTTATGCTCAAAGAAATTTTTGAGCAACCCAAATCCTTACGCGATAGTATGCGAGGGCGTATCAATGCCGATAAAAATCATTTAGTTTTAGGTGGTTTGATAGAATATCAACAAAAACTCATCAATGCCGATAGAATTATCATTGTAGGTTGTGGCACTTCTTGGCACGCTGGCTTGGTAGGTGAATATCTGTTTGAAGAATTTGCACGCGTACCTGTTGAGGTAGAGTACGCTTCCGAATTTCGTTACAGAAATCCTATCATTAAAGAGGGAGATGTTGTAATTGCCATTTCGCAATCGGGTGAAACAGCCGACACACTTGCCGCCATTGAACTTGCCAAAAGTAAAGGAGCTATCATTTTTGGAGTCTGTAATGTCGTAGGCTCATCTATCCCTCGTATTACTCACGCAGGAGCGTACATTCACGCAGGTCCCGAAATAGGCGTAGCCAGTACCAAAGCCTTCACGGGGCAAATTACCGTGCTTGCGATGATGGCTCTCATTATTGGCAGAGCCAAAGGCACAATTACCGAGTCTAAATTTCAGGAGCTTATTACCGAACTCAATGGCATACCCGAAAAAGTTGAGAAAATATTAGAAAGTACAGACAAACAAATCCAATACATTGCAGGCGAGTTTAAAGATGCCAAAAACTTTTTGTATCTGGGCAGAGGCTACAATTTTCCTGTGGCATTGGAAGGAGCATTAAAATTGAAAGAAATTTCATACATTCACGCCGAAGGCTACCCCGCCGCCGAAATGAAACACGGACCCATTGCCCTGATTGACGAGCAAATGCCCGTAGTGTTTATTGCTCCCAAAGATAGCACTTACGAAAAAATCGTAAGCAATGTACAAGAAATCAAAGCTCGTAAAGGGCGAATCATAGCGATTGTAAATGAAGGCGACAAGGAAATTAAGCGTTTGGCAGAATTTACTATTGAGATTCCTACAACTCACGAAGCCTTTTCGCCACTACTTACCGTAATTCCTTTGCAATTGCTTGCTTATCATATAGCCGTTGCCTTAGGTTTGAACGTAGATCAACCTCGCAATCTGGCAAAATCGGTTACGGTGGAATAATTTTTATGAATTTATGGCAATTTGAACGAAATTTTTAGATTTATTCTGTTTTTGGGCTTGCCGTTGGCATCGGTGGCAGGAATGAAACGCGGGGCATTGGCTATCAGACGCCTTACTTCTTCGTTGAAATATTCTTCGCAACCATACAAAGCTCGTTCTTTGTCTAGTTCCAACGAACCATCTTCGCGAATAATCACTGCCACAAAAACGTTACACTCTTTGCGTTCGCGAAGGGCTTGGGGCGGATAACGTAAATTCTCTTTTACATAGATGCTCCACACATCGGGGCTATACACTACACTTGGCTTTTCGGAAGTTGATGGAGTTTGTGTGTTTATGGTGTCTTTTTTTGTTTCGTTGTTTTGGGGTTCATCTTTTTTTGCTTCCTCGTTTTGAGGATTTTCGCTTACTTTTATTTCAGGGTTTTCGTTTTTTTCGGCTTCATTTTCGGTTGGCTCAGGCTCGTTTTTTGTGCTTGTTGTAGGAACAAAATTTGTGTTATTTTCTACCAAAACGGGCAAGTCTTCTATATCTGCAAGCTGTACATCTTCATTGACTTGTAGCATAATTTCTTTTTCTACGAAACTTTCTTTCGGTATTGGTTTTGATTTTTCCTGTTCATATTTTATCCAAAACACTCCCAACAAAAGCAAGGGTAAATTACAGGCAAAACCTATCAGCAAAGCATACAAATAATTCTTGCGAAGGCTGTACGCACCATACAATTTATTTCTATTTTCAAAAATGATTTCCGTAAGGTTGAGTAACATCAATAGCTGTGATTTTAGGCAGAAACTTGCAAGAAGTTGTACAAATTTAGTGCAAATTTTTGTTTAAACCTTTCAGATTTTCTAAATTTGGCAAACTCTCAATCAACGCAAAATTTTAGATTATGGCTTACTATTACAAACTTGGCGAAATTCCTCCCAAACGCCACATTCAGTTTCGCAAGCCTGATGGTTCTTTGTATTACGAGGAATTAGTGAGTTCCAAAGGTTTCAGCGGTATTTACTCGAACCTTTATCATACGTATGCCCCAACGCGTGTAAAGAAAGTGTTGGATTCGATGCCTATCCCAATCAAAATGCTTACCGAACGTCCTTTGCTCCAAACGCATCTGAAAACCTCTACGGCTCAATATACAGGAAAGGACTATCTGGAAGCAAGAAAAATTTTGATGGCAAATCAAGACATCAGAATTGCCATTTGTAACCCTGAAAATCTGACGATGGATTACTATTACAAAAATGGCGAAGCCGACGAAATGCTCTATCTCCACGATGGAAATGGCTATCTCTATTCGCAGTTTGGTAAATTACGTATCAAAAAAGGGGATTATGTGGTTATCCCACGCACTACGATTTACAGAATAGAATTTGAAGCTCAACCTGTTCGCTTGCTTATTATGGAATCGATGGGACCGATTGAAACGGTAAAACGCTACCGCAATGAACTGGGACAGCTTTTAGAACATTCTCCCTACTGCGAACGCGATATTCACCCACCCCAACAACTTATCACCGAAACAAAAAAAGGTGAATATTTAGTCAAAATTAAGAAAGGCGGTTTCTTGCATCAATATCTCTACGAGCATAGCCCTTTCGATTTAGTCGGTTGGGACGGTTTTTTGTATCCTTACACTTTTTCTATCTACGATTTTGAGCCTATCACAGGCAGAATACATATGCCACCGCCTATTCATCAAACTTTTCAGTGTGCAGGGGCTGTGGTTTGCTCGTTTGTGCCTCGTTTGTTCGATTATCACCCGCTTGCTATTCCTGCTCCTTACAATCACTCAAATATTGACTCCGACGAAGTGCTTTTCTATGCCGAAGGCGAATTTATGAGTCGCAAAGGAATAGATAGAGGTTCTTTCACGTTGCACCCTGGTGGCTTGCCTCACGGACCGCACCCAGGTACTGTGGAAAAAAGCATCGGAGCAAAAGAAACTCACGAGTACGCCGTAATGATTGACACCTTCCGTCCCCTTTTCGTTACCGAAGAAGCCTTAGCATTTGTAGATGAAAATTATCCGATGAGTTGGACAGAATAAACGCTACTTACTTTCATCATCTCCACAAGAATTTTGGGTCTTTTGTAGAGATTTTTTCCAATTACAAAATTATCTTTTGCCGTTTTTGATGCTTGAGCGTGGCGGTATCGAATACAAACAACATTGAATACAAACAATTTGATTTCAGTGGATTTTGGAAAACTTTCGGATATTAGCCAAGTAGATTTCAGCCTTCCTGCCGAAAGCAAGGAAAATAAACGTATTTTACCTCAAAAACCTGCCACTAAGCCTCAAATTTATGTAGGTTGCCCCATTTGGTCGCAGAAAGAATGGGTAGGCAAAATCTACCCTCCAAATGCCCAAAGTAAAGATTTTTTACGCTATTATGCCGAGCAGTTCAACAGCATTGAGCTAAACACTACGCATTATCGTATCCCTGACAGAGAAACGATTTTGCAATGGAAAAGCCAAGTTGGAGCAGATTTTCGCTTTTCGCCTAAATTTCCTCAGCCTATCGCTCACGAAAAGATGCTCCTGAACGCACAGCATTTGGTCAGTGAATTTTGCGAAGCTATCAAACTTTTTGGCGAAAACTTAGGGCTTTCGTTTCTGCAACTTCCCCCGTATTTTGAATTGAAACACCTATCAAATTTAGAAATCTTTTTACAGAATTTCCCCAAAGATATTCCACTTGCTATTGAGTTCAGGCACGCCTCGTGGTTCAAAGGACAAAATTTTGAAAAAGCCGCCCAAATTTTAGAAAAGTACCAAACTTCTACCGTTATTACTGATGTAGCAGGCAGGCGAGATGTTTTGCATCAAAGACTTACTACGCCCGACGTACTTGTGCGTTTTGTAGGCAATGCTCTTCACCCCACCGACTACACCCGCATAAATGCTTGGATAGAGCAAATTCATCGCTGGTTGCAAGAAGGTTTGGAAAATCTGTACTTTTTCTTGCACGAACCCGATAACATTTTGGCTCCCGATATTGCTCTCTATTTTGTAGAAAAGCTAATCGCCAAAACAGGAATAAGCCTAAAAGTTCCTATCATCAGGAAACCAACTATACAAATGAAATTATTTTAATTTTTTGTCTTATCTACAAGCAATTCGGTGGTAAATTTTCCATAAGTCAGAACTTGATTTGCATAAGGACACGGAAAATCGTAGTTTTACGAAAAAAAACCTTTCTATGTCTGAGATAATTCCTTTCGTACATCTGCACTGCCATACACAATTTTCACTGCTCGACGGGGCGGCAAGCATCAAAGCTATGATGAAAAAAGCTCAAAAAAACGGAATGAAAGCAGTCGCCCTCACCGACCACGGCAATATGTTCGGAGCGTTTAAGTTCGTAGCAGAAGCCAACGCTCACGGCATCAAGCCTATCGTAGGTTGTGAGTTTTATTTGGTAAAAGATAGACACCAAAAAAATTTCAAAAAAGGCGAAAAAGACAAACGCTATCACCAACTTCTGCTCGCCAAAAATGCCGAAGGCTACCAAAATCTCTCAAAACTTTGCTCTTTGGGATTTATTGAAGGCTATTATGCCAAATATCCACGCATAGACAAAGAACTTTTACAAAAGTATCATAAAGGGCTAATCGCTACGTCTTGTTGTTTGGGAGCAGAAATTCCACAGGCAATTATGCACGAAGGCGAAGCACGTGCCGAAGAACTGCTCCGCTGGTGGATTGACTTGTTTGGCGATGATTATTACATTGAACTCCAACGCCACCACATAGAAAACGTCAATGGCAGAGGAATGAGCCAAGAAGATGTCAATCAAGTGCTTTTGGGCTTTGCCAAAAAATACAACCTGAAAGTAATCGCCACCAACGACTCACACTACGTAAATGAAGAAGACTCCAACGCTCACGATATTTTGCTTTGCATCAATACAGGAGCCAAAGTAAGCGACCCCAAAGCTACCGACGAAGATAGTAGCAAAGGGCGTTTTGCCTTTCCAAACAGCGAGTTTTATTTCAAAACGCAAGAGGAAATGAACCAACTCTTTGCCGACCTGCCACAAGCCCTCGATTACACCAACGAAATCTACGATAAAATCGAGCCGCTCAAACTCAAACGCGATGTGTTGATGCCTAATTTTCCTCTACCACAAGGATTTGCTTCGCAATTTGATTTCCTGAAACACCTCACCTTCGAGGGAGCTAAACAAAAATACGGCACTATCACCGCCGAAATTGAGCAACGCCTCAACTATGAACTTGAAATTATGAAAAAAATGGGCTTCGAGGGCTACTTCCTGATTGTCCAAGATTTCATCAATGCCGCTCGTAAATTGGGCGTTGCCGTAGGTTTGGGCAGAGGTTCGGCAGCAGGTTCTGCCGTAGCGTATTGCATCGGTATTACTAACATTGACCCTATCAAGTACAATTTGCTCTTTGAACGATTTCTAAACCCCGAAAGAGTTTCAATGCCCGATATCGATACCGATTTTGATGATGAAGGACGCCAAAAAGTAATTGATTATGTCGTTGAAAAATACGGCAGAAATCAAGTTGCCTCTATCATTACTTACGGCACAATGGCAGCCAAAATGGCTATCAAAGATGTAGGGCGTGTCTTGGAACTGCCACTGCAAGAAACCAACGAACTTGCCAAACTCATTTCCGACAAACCAGGTACTAAACTGATAGATGAATACGAAAAACCTGAAATCAAGGCTATTCTTTCCGAAAATAGCCTTCGTAGTCGCGTGCTGAAAGAGGCTTTGGTCTTGGAAGGTTCTGTCCGCAACCGAGGCGTTCACGCCGCAGGTATTATCATTGCTCCCGATGATATTACGAATTACATTCCTGTCTGCACCGACCCCGAAACGCCTTTGCTCATCACGCAATTTGATGGCAAAGTGATTGAAGAAGCAGGTATGCTCAAAATGGACTTTCTTGGGCTAAAAACACTTACTATCATCAAAGATGCCATCAAAATTATCAAGAAAAACAAAGGCATAGACATTGATATTGACAAAATCCCGCTCGATGATGCCAAAACTTTTGAGCTTTATCAAAAAGGCGAAACGGTCGGTACGTTTCAGTTCGAGTCCGAAGGTATGCAGATGTATTTGCGTCAGCTAAAGCCTACCAACATTGAAGACCTTATCGCAATGAACGCCCTCTATCGCCCTGGTCCGATGGATTTCATTCCGCTATTTATTGATAGAAAACACGGCAGACAGCCCGTAGAATACCCGCACCCACTTTTAGAGCCAATCCTGAAAAATACCTATGGTATTATGGTGTATCAGGAGCAAATTATGCAGACTGCCCAAATTATCGCAGGCTACACACTCGGCGGTGCCGACCTTTTGCGTAGAGCTATGGGAAAGAAAGATAAAGAAAAAATGGCAAAAGAACGCGATAAGTTCGTAAAAGGTGCAAAAGAAATCAATAACATCAACGAGAAAAAAGCTAATGAAATTTTTGATATAATGGAACGCTTCGCCGAATACGGCTTCAACCGTTCCCATTCGGCGGCGTATTCTATTTTGGCTTATCAGACTGCCTACCTCAAAGCCAATTTCCCTTCGGAATATATGGCTTCGGTGCTTACGCACTCAATGGGAAATATTGAAAAAATTACATTTTTCTTGGAAGAATGCAAAAAACAAGGCTTAGAAGTTTTAGGACCTGATATTAACGAAAGCTACGCTACTTTTGATGTCAATAAACAAGGCAAAATCCGTTTCGGATTGGGAGCTGTCAAAGGAGCAGGCGAAGTAGCCGTTGCTAACATCATTGATGAACGCAACAAAAATGGAGACTATAAAAATATCTTTGATTTTGCCGAAAGAGTTACTTTGCAGGCTGTCAATAAAAAAACCTTCGAGGCATTAGCCCAAGCAGGAGCCTTCGATAGTTTCAGTATAAGCAGAGAAACTTACTTTACACAAGAAGAAGGAACAAGTTTTATTGAAAAAATCATTCGCTACGGCAACGCCATTCAGAACGAAAAAAGTAACGCTCAACAATCGCTCTTTGGTGGGGGAGCAAGTAAGCTGATACCACCACCCAAATTGCCCAAAAATATAAAAACTTGGAGCGAAATGGAACGCCTCAACAAGGAAAAAGAAGTCGTTGGTTTTTATATTTCGGGGCACCCCCTCGACCAATACCGAATTGAAATGCAACATTTGGTTACTTGCAAACTCTCCGACCTCTCTGCCCCCAAATGGAGAGAAAAAGAAGTGTTTGTGGCTGGTATCGTTACCGAAGTACAAACTAAACAGGCTAAAAACGGCAATTATTTCACAATGTTTAGGTTAGAAGATTACGAAAGTAGTATCCAAATTCCTCTCTTTGGCTCCGACCACGCCAAATTTTCGGGCTTTGCCCAACTCAACAACTTCTTGTTTATCAAAGGAAAAATGCAAAAACGTTGGGGCAACGAAGACCAGTACGAACTGAAAGTACAAAACATAGAGCTTCTTAGCGAGGTACGTAGCAAAGCTATTAAAAATATTCATTTGCAAATAGATTTACAATTTCTCACCGAAAGGCTCGTAACCGAACTTGAAACTCTTTTGCAAAATCATCAAGGTTCTACCCCCCTGCGAATGACACTTTTTGACAGCAAAGAGAACGTTCAGGTACAGGCATTTTCCAAAAAATATGCCGTAAATGTAGAAAATAGGCTCTTAGAAACATTAGAACGTATGGAAGGTGTAAGATGTAATGTCGGGTAAAAGCAATTAAAGTTAGCCAAAAAACTTTTTGGGCAAAGAATGTGTTTTTCTGTAAAGAATTGATATGCAAGTTCATACTTTTTATTTTGTAAAAAACCTTAAAAAAAATTTCAATTTATTTCTACAAAATGTATTTTTCGCTAAATTTTTGCTTTGTAATCAAAAAACGAAAGATATATGGCTGAGAAAATCTTAGATAAAAACTATAAATTTAGGGATTTGTTGGTATATTCATCAAACGAGAGCTTCGAGGGGAACAAGAAAAAATATCGCAGAGTTTTTGAGAATAAAGAAACTACTTATATCTACGTAGAGCTTTCTTTTTTCAACAAATTGTTTGATGAAGAAGACTGGGAAACCAACATCACTTTAAAAGCCTTTCGTCTCAATTCCGATGGCGGTAGAAGAGAGCTTTGCAATTTGCCTGTCAAAAGAACTATTAAAAAGGAAGAAAATATAGTTTTTGTCCGAGAAAGTTGGGGTAGCGATGAACCTGGCTCATTTTGGACACGCGGCGACTACGAGTGGGAAGCCTACATCGACGGCGAAAAAGTAAGTACAAGAAGATTTTACGTAGAAGAAGGAGGCTTAGTACAAGGAAATAATAACCCATACTTTGACATAGAAAGCGTAAAACTCTACAACGGACCTTACGAAGGTCTGCCTGCCGACAAACGCATCTACCTCACCCAATTCAATAGCCAAGAAACACAATACATATTTGTAGAGTTTATAGTAAAAAATAAGCAGACCAAATCTTGGTATGCCGAGGTTTTCTTCAAATTCTACAACGATGCAGGGCAACTCAAAGGCGAAACCTCCGAGTTGCGTTACGTTGCTCCCCACGAACAAAGTTTTACAATTACTTCGGGTTGGGGAGCTTCCAATAAAGGTACTTGGTTTCCTGACAAATATCGTTTGGAAATAATTTTTATGGACCAACTTATCGGTGTTGTTCCTTTTGAGGTTGGTTCAAGTACGATAGAAGGAGTGCCTACCTTACACAAACCCGAAGCAGGAACAGTGTTTTCTGGATTTACAAGAAAAGTGAAAGAAAAAGAGCAGTCTTTGGAAGAAGTAATGGAAGAATTGCAGGAAATGATTGGTCTGGATAGTGTAAAAGAAAAAATCAAAGATTATATGCACTATCTCAAATTCTTGAAGTTACGCCAAGAACAAGGATTTGAGGAAAACACCCAACTTAGCCTGCATTCGGTATTTATGGGCAACCCAGGCACAGGAAAAACTACTGTTGCCAAAATGCTCGGAAAAATTTATCATAAATTAGGTTTGCTTTCCAAAGGCACCGTCTTGGAAGTCGGAAGACCCGAACTCGTGGGTAAGTTTATCGGACAAACAGCCCCCAAAGTGCAAGAGATGATTGAAAAGGCTCGTGGAGGTATCTTGTTCATTGATGAAGCCTACTCACTTGCTCGTAAAGGCGACCAAGACGGACAAGACTTCGGTAAAGAAGTAATTGAGGTGCTTATCAAAGAAATGTCCGACGGCAAAGGCGACTTGGCTATCATCGTGGCAGGCTATCCTGCCGAAATGGAGATATTTTTAGAGTCTAATCCAGGTTTAAAATCTCGTTTCAATTTGGTCTATAATTTCCCCGACTATCTGCCACAAGAGCTAATGCAAATTCTTGATGTAAAAGCAAAAAAGAAAAACGTAGAATTTACTCCCGAAGCACGCGATTTTATCAAAAAACAACTCACCGAAGCCTACCGCAACCGCGATAGAACCTTCGGCAACGCTCGCTTGGTTACATCATTAGTAGAAGAAGCCAAAATGAATTTGGGTCTGCGTATAATGAAAAGCGACAATTTGGATAAAATCAGCCCCGAGATGCTCAAAACCATCACCCTTGAAGATGTTAAAAATATTTTCAAAACCAAAAAACCTGATATTCCTGATATAAGCATTGATGAAGAAATGCTACACGAAGCCTTAGACGAACTCAACGGCTTAATCGGAATGAATAGCGTAAAAGAAGAGGTGATTGAGTTGGTAAAATTAGTACGCTTTTACAAAGAAACAGGACGAGATGTTCTCAACAAATTCTCGCTTCACACCGTATTTACAGGCAATCCGGGTACAGGGAAGACTACCGTAGCACGCATCATTTCAAAAATCTACAAAGCCCTTGGCGTTTTAGAGCGTGGGCATTGCGTAGAAACTGATAGACAAGGTTTGGTAGCTGGCTACGTTGGGCAAACGGCTCTCAAAACTACCGAAAAAATCAATCAAGCGATGGGCGGTGTGTTGTTTATAGACGAAGCCTACGCCCTCACACAAGGACACGAAAACGACTTCGGCAAAGAAGCCGTAGAAACTCTGCTCAAACAAATGGAAGATAAACGTGGGCAATTTGCCGTTATCGTGGCAGGCTACCCCGACAATATGAAGCAGTTTTTACAAGCCAACCCTGGCTTAGCTTCAAGATTTGATATCACTATCAAATTTGAGGACTACACCGTAGATGAACTTACCGAAATTGCCGTGGCTATGTTTAAGGCTGAAAATCTGAATGTAACCGAAGAAGCTCTTAATCATCTCAAAGCCTATTTTGACTATTTGTATCAAAAAAGAGATAAATTTTTTGGCAATGCTCGCACCGTGCGTAAAGTGGTACAACAAGCTATCAAAAATCAGAACTTACGAATGGCATCTATTCCCAAAGACCAACGCACCGAAGAACTTATCCATACGCTTACCATTGATGATGTGAAAGAATTTAACGAGAACCTTGAAGCCGCTAATCAAGGTGGAGGTATTGGCTTCAAGCTGGGTTCGCAAGGAACAAATACAGCTAATACAGAAGGAAATGCCAGTAAATAAAACAAAGACCTTGTTCAGACAAGGTCTTTTCCGTATAAATTCAAATAAAATCAATGTCAAAAGTATTTATTACAGGAGCAACAGGGCTGGTAGGTAGCTACATCGCCAAACATTTTCTTGAAAAAAGTTATTTCGTAAAAGCACTGAAACGAGAAAAATCCGATACCTCTGCGTTAAGAGCATACACCAACCAAATTCAATGGATTGAAGGCGATATTTTTGATGTAGAACTACTCAAAACAAGTATAGAAAATGAAGATATTGTCATTCATTCGGCGGCTCTGGTGTCGTTTAGAGCCAAAGACCGAAAAGCAATGATGAAAACCAACGTAGAAGGTACAGCCAACATAGTGAATGTATGTTTGGATAAAAAAATAAAAAAATTTATTCATATTAGTTCTATTGCCTCGCTTGGTAGAAAAAAAGGTATTGTGGAAATTGACGAAACAAGCAAATGGGAAGACTCCGACTACAACACTAATTATGCCGAAAGCAAATATCTATCCGAGTTGGAAGTTTGGCGAGCTATTAGCGAAGGCTTGTCTGCTGTTATTCTTAATCCTTCTTTGGTTTTTGGCGTAGGCGATTGGAACAGAACCAGCCTACAAATTTTCAAATATGTAGCAAGCGGAAAGCCTTTTTATCCCGTAGGTTCGTGCAATTATGTAGATGTACGCGATATTGCCGAAGCCGCTTGGCTTTTTGCCGAAAATAATATTGTAGGAGAAAGGTTTATTCTAAACGCAGGCAACATTCCTTTCAAAGATTTGTTTGCTCAGATAGCTCGCCTGATGGGTAAAAAACCACCTCACATTGCCGTTACTCCCTTTTTAGCTGAAATTGCTTGGCAACTCGATGCCTTGAAAGCCTTTTTTACATTTAGCCAGCCTACTATTACCAAAGAAACTGCCCGAAATTCGTACAGGCATTTTATCTATAAAAATGATAAAATCAAAAAATTCTTGCCACAATTTTCTTTTCGTCCTCTCAACGATACGTTGGAATGGGTGGTGAAAAACAATGGACAACGGACAATGAACAATGGACAATGAACAATGGACAATGAACAATGGACAATGAACAATGGACAATGGACAATGAACAATGAACAATGAACAATGAACAATGAACAATGCTCACTGATAATTGCCCATTGCTCACTGATAATTGCCCACTGCTCACTGATAATTGCCCACTGCTCACTGTTCATTGTTAATAATTGCTTCATAGACAATGTCTTGTACTTTTCGGCGGGTGTGTTGTTTGATGATGCGGTTGTTGTCTTTGGGATGGACACGATTAGACAGAAAAATAATGATTAGTTCTTTTTCAGGTTCAACCCAAGCTACCGTACCTGTGTAGCCCGAGTGTCCGTAAGATTTTTGCGAAGCATATTGCGAAATATAACTATAAACTGCATCTTTGGGGGGTTTGTCCCAACCCAAACCACGCCTATTGAGGCTGTCGGTTTGCGAAGTAAAAAGTTGAATTGTCTCAGGCACAAGATATCTGATACCGCCATAATAGCCACCTTGCAGGTTCATTTGCAGGAGTTTGGCAAGGTCGCCAGCCGTACCGAAAAGTCCTGCGTGTCCGCCAACGCCACCTACCATTGCCGCCATCGGGTCGTGTACGGTGCCGTGTAACATCTCCCTTCTGAAACTTCTGTCATCTTCGGTAGGAACGATACGTTCGGCAGGGAAATGTTCCAAAGGTTTATAGCAAAGCGTTTTTGCTCCGAGTGGTAAATAAAAATTATTTCGTAAAAACTTATCCATTGGCTCGTTGAGTTGTTTTTCAATGATTTTTTTCAGAATGAAAAAACCCAAATCGCTGTACTCGTAAGGATAACGTTTGCCTTTTTTCTTCAAAAGGTCAGACTTGATAATCCATTCCCAAACCAAATCTTCCATATCATTGCGGGCATACAAATTGGGAGCAACTTGCAAAGAAAACGAGTCGCTACGTACATAGCGATAATACTTAGGCGAAGGTTCTCGCAATCTTCCCAAGGTGCGTTTGTAGAAAGGATAATAAGCCTGCAAACCTGCTTGATGTAGAATAATATCGTGAATGATTAGATTTTTTTTGTTGCTTTTAGCAAGTTCGGGCAGGTAATCGGAGGCTTTGAGCGATAAATCAATTTTACCAACATCAAACAAAAACATCAAAGCCTGTGTAGTACCTGCTACTTTGCTGATAGAAGCCAAATCGTAAATGCTTTTGTTGGTAACGCGTATAGGGTTTTTGTAGTCGTGGTAGCCATAAGATTTATGCCAAACTACCCTACCCTTGCGGGCTACTAAAACCTGACAACCAGGGAAAACTCGATTGATGATAGCACTTTTGATAAGTGTATCTATTTTGCGGAGTGTATCACTGCTCAATCCTACACTTTCAGGACTAAAACCATACTGCAAGCGAGCAATGGCAGGCATTTCTTGTCCTTCGCCTTCGCGAATGCTTGCCACCGAAACAGGCATTTTGCCCATTATGCCCAAAGCCCCAAAAATCATTTGCGGAGCAAAACGCAAGGTAAAATCGTTCTCTTCGTACAACACAAAAGCATTACGCACATTTGGAAAAAATCGTAAGCTGTATGGATTGCCAAAAAGGCACAAAAGCAAATGTTTGTGTTTTTTCTGTAATTTCTCGATAAGCCGTATCGTAGTGCTATCTATGCCAAAGTTTTTGGTAGCCAGTCTGCTCATATCAAAGATGCTGACTATCAAGGTTTTTGTGCTATCAATTTTATCAATGTTTTGCAGGTTTCCGATAGCCTTTTTGTCTTTGGTATGAAGGTGCAGGTGTTGCATTTCTATGTAATTATCGAGCATTTCTTCAAGGTAAGTAGCATTTTGAGGCAAAGCATTGATAGTTACAGAAACAAAATCGTAGAAATCAATATGTTTGAAAGGTATTAAGCTATCGTCATTGCGAGCCAATGTAGCCGCCTGCATATAAATTTTTTCTAATAAATCGTAATAACTTTTTTTGTGCAAATCTTCATAAAGATTGTTCAAATCAATGGGCTTGTAACGATGCAAACCTGCTTGGTATTTGGCTCTTAAAATTTTCTTTACTTTTAGGTCAATCTCATTTTTTTTGATTTTATGTTTTTTGATAGCTTTTTTGATGGCTTTTACAGCCAAAGGAATATCGCCTGAAAAAAGCAGTACATCATTACCAGCCATTAGAGCCAAAACATCAACTTCGCCATTGGGAAAATAATCGCTGACGCCTTTCATATTGAGGGCATCGGTGAAGATTAGTCCTTTGAAGCCTAATTGTTTTTGGAGTAAATCTTGCACTACGGCAGCCGAAAGCGTAGTAGCAAAATTGGGACGTTTTTCGTAAGCGGGGATATTGAGATGAGCCACCATTACGCCTTCTACGCCTGCGGCAATGAGTTTTTTGAAGGGATAAAGTTCCAGAGTATCCAAACGCAGGGCATCGTGTTTGAGAACAGGCAGAGCGTAATGCGAGTCTTTGTCGGTATCGCCGTGTCCGGGAAAATGCTTGGCAACAGCCATCACGCCGTTTTTCTGCAAGCCTCGCATATAAGCAATGCCTTTTTGAGCTACTTTTTCTTTATTTTCGCCAAAAGAACGAAAACCAATCACGGGATTGTTCGGGTTGCTATTGACATCGACAACGGGAGCAAAATTGATATGTACGCCAAGGCGTTTGCATTGCTCGGCAATTTGTTCGCCCATTTGCTCGATGAGTGTGTCATCTTGCAAAGCCCCCAATGTGATTTGATACGGATACGAAATCGTGCTATCTAAACGCATTCCTAAGCCCCATTCGGCGTCCATAGCCACCAACAAAGGAATATCACTTTTGGCTTGATAACGATTGGTAAGCTCTGCTTGCTTATATGGCGAACCCTGAAAAAAAATCAATCCACCGATTTTGTATTCTCGGATAAGTTTCTCGATTTCTTTGTAGTGCTTTTCGTCTTTGTTGGAGTAGGCGGCTACCATAAAAAGTTGCCCGATTTTTTCGTCAAGGTTCATTGTAGCAAAAACACTATCCACCCAACGCTCTTGCTCAATGTAAGCAATAGGGTTGTAAAAAACAGATTTTCTAATAGCAGGGTAATTATTTTCTAAAATCAATGATGCCTGAAAAAAAGCAGGAAAAAAGGCAAAAAGAAGTAATTTTTTGTACATAGTTTTCAATGAAGCAAAAAGTGTATCGCTGATAACACATCAAAAATCAAAACAAGAATAATGCAATTTTTTGAATAAACGTAATTTTTTTTGACAAAAAAACTATATTTGCAAACTCAAAAGCCATATTTGATAAATGGAAAATATCTACGATTTGCTCAAAATCACTTTGCCTGCTGGTTTAGTTTTACTCGGAATGTATCTGACAGCTCAAAGTTTTCTTCAAAAGGAGTTTGAAAGGCGTTTAGCTGAAATTAAACTCAAAAATACCGAAACTATTACGACTATCCGTTTGCAGGCGTATGAGCGTATGTGTTTGTTTTTGGAACGCATTTTACCCGAAAATCTATTAGTGCGGCTGCAACCCGCTAATTTTACTGCCGAAGAACTGCAACAAATCATTTTACACGAAATTCGTAACGAATTTTCGCATAATTTTTCGCAACAAATGTATATGAGCAACGAGGCTTGGGAGATGATAAAAAATGCACGCGAAGAAATTATTACTTTGGTGAATAACTCTATGTTGCAGGTACAACCCCAAAGCAGTGGTTTGGACCTTGCCAAACAGATTTTAGAAAATGTCCGAAATTACAATCTCAATCCTTGTGTTTCGGCAATCGTATTTCTCAAAGAAGAAATTAAGCAATTGTTCTAAGTGCCTCAACAAAATTAAACAGACACTTGTATTTGTGTAAAAACTTGAAAAACAAGATTTTGTCTAAGTACTAACATCTAACTACTAATGTCTAACTACTTAATGTGTGGTATCAGGTTCAATCACGAGGAGTTTTCGGAGCAGTGTTACCATTGTGGCAAACTTGCTTTGGAAGAGGAATTGTTTTTTTATGCAAAATGGGGCGTTTGGCTTTGTGAAGAGTGTTACGAAAAAGCCGAAAAAGAAGAAATTGAAATTCAGGCTAAATAATGAAACAAGCAAGATACAGCGTTTGGGGGCTTTTGGTGTGTGCATTTTGGGCTTGTACAGAACGTAAGGAAAATATCCCTATCCGTGAAACTACCGACTTGCAGGCAATTTATTCGTTAAGTTCTTTGCAGATTTTGCAAAAATCCTTAGAACTTAATCCCGAAGATACGGAAACACTCTATAAATTAGCTCTTTGGCACAATTACCATAAAGAATACAAAAAAGCAGAAACATATCTGCAAGAAGCCCTGAAAATCCGTGAAGATTGGCGTTTTTATCTGCTCGAAGCCCAAGTTCAATATGCTTTGAACTTGCCCCGACAAAGTTACGATACTTGGAGAAAGGCTTATCGTTTAGCTCCACAACATCTGCCCGTGCTTTTGTTTGGCTTACAATGGGCAGTAGAACAAAAAGATTTGCTCAAAACTGAGAACTTACTCAAAGAAACCGAAAAATTTTTTCCAAAAGACCCTCAATTTTTCCTATGGAAAGCCAAATGGGCAGTAGAACAAAGCGATACGACACACGCCCTCCAACTCTTTGAACAATGCCTCGCCCAAGATGCTACCTTTGCCGAAGCCTACAAGCATATTAGTTTTTTGAACAATAAAACCCAAAATCCTGAAAAAGCACTTTTTTGGGCAAATAAAGGCTTAGCTGTAAAACCCTTCTACGATAGCCTACTTTTAGAAAAAGCCATCGCCTACGAACAACTCAAAAAAACCGATAGTGCAAACAAATATTTTCTCAAAGCCTACCAACTCAACAGAAACTTGTATCAAGCCTCTTACTTTTTAGGTATAGAACGCTGGAAATCAGGGAACTATACAGAGGCTCTCAACTTTTTTGAAAATACTTATCGTCTAAAACCTAATTTGCCAAAACTTGCTTACTACTTAGCAAATTGCTACGAGAAAACTCAAAGATATCCGCAAGCCCTCGAATTTTACGAAAAAGCTATTCGCCAAGAACCCGAAAATAGCCTCGCCGCACAAGATTTGTATTTCCTGAAACAAAAATTAGAACTTGAACGCCAAAAAAAAATTGCTGACTCGTTACAAAAATTGCAATTTGAGACCTTCAAAAAAGCCACAGAAACAAATCCGTAGCCGAAAAGTAAAACTCTTTTTGACTTTTTTGAAAAAAAATGTACATTTACAAAAAAATTCTTATACATATTCACTATGCGATTTGGTGTTTATTGCTTGCTAATTTTTACGTTTTACACCTTAGATTTTTCATCTTTTGCTCAACAAACGCCTTCTATCAAACAAGGTACAATGCGTTGGGAAAAAGCATCAAAAAAAATTATTATCCCTTATCGTGTTTCCGACAACAGCGATTTTAAGTACGAATACGAAATTACGCCTTTTTATACGCAAGATAGCGGAAAAACTTACGTTCCTCTCCAAAAAATAAAAGGACACTACGGCAAAGACATTCTGCAAGGCGAAAACAAAGAAATTTGGTGGTTTTACGAAGACGAAAATCCCAGTTTCGACGGGCAAAATCTGCGGTTTAAACTCAAAGCTGATTTCAAGCCAAGTGTTTTCAATCTGCAAAACCAAGAAGCAATGAAATATTCGGTGCTTCTGCCCGGACTCGGACAAAACAAAGTCAAATATCCTCCTAATTGGAAATATCGTTGGGTGATTACCTCTGTGGCTGTTTACGGATTGATAGGTGGAAGTATTTATATGGGTTCGCAAGCCAACAAAACCTACGATAAATATTTAGCTTCACAAACTCGCCAAGAAGCACAAAACAACTTTAATGAAACCCAAAGAAAACAACGTATCGCCTATGGTTTAGCTTTTTTGGCAGGTGGCATTTGGGCTACCGACATTATCTTAGTGGGCATCAGAGGTACAAGAAACCAAATCGAGAAAAAAAGAATCTTGAAACGAAACGAAGAAATGAACACCGAAATAGGCATCGGCATAACAGGTTCGTTTAGTCCTACTTTGGGCATAAAAATGAAATTCTGAAAACTATGAAGAAAATTTATTTTTTCATTTTTATTTCGCTTGGTTTTTCACTGCTCAATCAGTGTAAGGTTTTTGAACGTATCAATGCTTTGCGAATTGTGGAAACTCGTTTTGTAGATGATTTACTCAATGCTGAAATTTCTGCTGAAATCATTGATACCGAAAAGAAAAGTAGCATCACCGACCACGGATTTTGCTACGCCGCAGGCTACGCCTCGCCTACCCTCGACGATGCTTTTAGCAATACACTTAGCTTAGGACCCGTAAATGATGAAAATCAACTTTTTACAGGCAAAATTACTCGCTTAGAACCTAATACCGACTACTACATCAGAGCTTACATAATTGTTGGTGGAAAAGTAGTGTATAGCTCTCCCAAATTTATTCGCACCCGCGATTTTGTGCTTGATGATTTCAACCTTTTGGTAACAAATGCAATTCTTTCGGACAGTAATCAGATTACCGTAACTGCTTTTGTTAATAAAAAACGTATTGAAACACGCAACCCCGTAACAATATGGCAATATGGCAGTATCGTAGCCGCCGAGCCTGACTCTACCAACGGATTGAGTAGCACCTACACCCAATCGCCCCCCGAGCCGATTACATATTTTACCGATAACTTTCCCATTTCAGTATTGCCTTCGCCCAGCGTACCCTCCAACAGCATTTTCATATGGGCTTATGCAGATATTCGTCCTATTAGCAATCCAAATGTTACATTTCGCCTTTATTCCCGACGCAGACGCATACAATTACCATAGCGTACAGAAATCTTAAAATTTTTATGCTTGTATATCGTTTTTATCATTATCTTTGCGTTCTAAATTTTTAAAAACAAACGCAACTCCATAAAAGCTATGATGGATAAAAACCAAGCCATCGGTCTGATACTCATTTCGGTAATGATTTTCGTGTGGTTTTTCTTTTTTACAACTCCCCCCACCGAAGTTCCGCAAAAAATTCAGGAAAAAGACTCTACTTCGCAAAAAAAGGTAGAAATACCCAAGCCAACAGAAAATTTGCAGGCTTACGATAGCGTATTTTTACAAGGCAAAGAACAAGAACTTGTCTTGGAAAATAAATCTTTGAAAATTACCTTTTCTACGAAAGGTGGCAAAATCAAACAAGTTTTACTAAAAGAATACAAAACCTATGAACAAAAACCACTCTTTTTGCTTGATGAAAGTTTCAGCAAAATGAGCTATCAAATCCCTACCGAAAAAGGCAAAATTGACCTGTACGAAATTTTCTACACTGCCGAAAACAAAGCCAATACACTTATTTTCAGAGCCAACGCAAGTGGCAAAAGTATAGAACAAATCTACACGCTTACCGATAGCTACGAACTTGATTATCAAATCAAAATCAATGGATTTGAATTGAAAAATAATGCCGTTTGGACGTGGAACGCCGCTATGCCCCGCACCGAAAAAGATGCCACGCCAAGCCGTATCAAATCTACCATTACTTATTTTACAAAAAACGGCGGCTACGACTACCTTTCGGAAACAAACGACAAGCAAGAAAAAACCATTACCGACTCACTCCGTTGGATTGCCTTCAAACAACAATTCTTTTTGGCTTCTGTTTTTGCAACACAACAAAATGCCTTCGTAAAAGCCCAAATTAGCACCATTGCCGACGAAAACCAAAAAGATATAGTGAAAAACTACGCAGCAACCTTAGAAGTTTCACCAAAAACCTTTGAAAATCAAGCCGCTACTTTCAAATTTTATTTCGGACCTAATAAATACGACATTCTCAAAAAATTTGATGAAAGTTTCAGCCGAAATGTAGGATTAGGTTGGGGAATTTTCGGCTGGGTAAATAAATTTCTCATTATTCCAATCATAGATTTGCTATCAGGTTTCATTGATAATTACGGCTTGCTGATTATTGCTTTGGGGATTGTTATTCGTTTAATTCTGTTTCCGCTCAACTACAAGTCGTATATCGGAATGGCAAAAATGAAAGTCTTGAAGCCCGAATTGGACGACATAAAGGCTCGTACAGGCGGAGATATGAAAAAAATGCAACAAGAGCAAATGGAACTTTATCGGCAAGTAGGTATCAATCCACTTTTGGGGTGTATTCCTATGCTTTTGCAAATGCCGATTGTGATAGCTGTTTTCACCTATTTCCCAAATGCCATAGAACTGCGTCAGGAAAGTTTCTTGTGGGCTGATGACCTTTCTACTTACGACTCTATCGCCAAACTTCCTTTCAGTATTCCTTTCTACGGCGACCACGTCAGTTTATTTACTATCCTGATGACCGCTTCTACGATTGTTTATACGTGGTACAGCAATCAAACTTCTACCATCGAAGGACCTATGAAAACCGTAGGTTACATAATGCCCGTGATTTTTATGTTTATGCTCAACTCGTACCCCGCTGGATTGAGTTATTACTACTTGGTTACCAATGTGCTTTCTATTTTTCAACAAATCGGTATCAAAAAATTGGTAGATGAGCAAAAAATACGAGAAATTTTAGAGAAAAACCGAGAGAAAAATAAAGATAAGAAAAAATCAGGTTTCCAACAACGTTTGGAAGAAGCTCTCAAAGCCCAACAAGAGCGTTTGGAAACTAAACAGAGAGATTTGAAAAATAAAAAGAAAGGGGGGAAAAAGTAAAAATTTGGTGAAAAGTGAAAAGTGATGAAACAAATTCATCACTTTTCGTTTTTTCATACTTCTTCGGTTTGAAGTTGTTTTTCGTACATTTCTCGGTAGATACCTTTTTGGGCTAATAGTTCTTCGTGAGAGCCTTGCTCTACGATACGCCCTTTATCTAAAACTATGATTTTATCTGCCAATTTTGCAGAAGAAACACGATGCGAGATGATAATAGTAGTTTTGCCTTGCATCAAGGTTTGTAACTGATTGAGTATAGCATTTTCGGTTTTGGTATCCACTGCCGAAAGGCAATCATCTAAAATCATTATTTTAGGATTTTTTATCAAGGCTCTTGCCATAGAAACCCTTTGTTTTTGCCCCCCTGAAAGCGTGATGCCCCTTTCACCAACAATTGTTTCAAATTTTTGGGGAAAATTCATAATATTTTCATACACATCAGCCCACTGAGCGGCTTCTTCTATGCTTTTTTTATTTGCCTCGGGCAAACCGAAGGCGATATTGGCGGCTATGGTATCGGAAAACAGAAATACATCTTGCGGCACATACCCGATATGACTTCTGTAATACGAAACTTCGTAGTCTTGAATGGGAATATCATCAATGAAGATTTGCCCTTCGGTAGCATCATACAAACGGCAAAGCAAGTTCGCCAAAGTGCTTTTTCCTGAGCCTGTTCGCCCTAAAATCGCTACCGATTGCCCTGCTGGTAGCTCAAAGCTAATATTTTTCAGTGCCTTGATGCCTGTATCGGGGTAGGTAAGCGACACGTTCTTGAAGCGAATGTTGCCGATAATTTCTGGTTGTAGATTTTTGGTAGAAACAATATCGGTTTTTACTGATAAAAATTCGTTGATACGTCTTTGCGAAACCGAAGCCTTCTGAATGATGCTGGCTATCCAACCCAAAGAGGTTACAGGCCAAATCATCATATTCAGGTACAAAATAAACTCGGCAATATTGCCTTTGCTCAATGTGCCTTCTATTACTTGCAAGCCCCCTACATACACCACCAAAATATTGCTCAAACCTATCAGAGCAAGTACCAAAGGGTAAAACAAAGCCTCTACTTTTATCAAACGCAGCGATTGTTTTTGGTAGCTATTACTTTCTTTGGCAAATTGTTGCAGCGAGTCTTGCTCACGAGCAAAAGCCTTCAATACGCGTATGCCCGAAAACGCCTCTTGCACAAACGACGAAAGTTTAGATAAACTTTTTTGTATCTCTTCCGAACGCTGATTGATAAGGTTATTGACAAAATAAATGCTCACCGAAAGCAAAGGCAAAGGAATAAGCGTATAAAGCGTAAGGCGATAATCTACGGCAAACATATACGGAATTACCATCACAAACACGGCTATCAGGTTGATACCATACATAATTCCTGGTCCCAGATACATTCGCACCTGACTGACATCTTCCGAGATGCGAGCCATCAGGTCGCCTGTTTTGTTTTTTCTGTAAAAACTTAAAGGCAAGGTTTGGTAATGCTCGTAAATTTCACTTTTCAAATCGTACTCAATAAAACGCGACATCACGATGAGCGTCTGCCGAACCAAAAACAAGAAAAACCCTCTTAGCAAAGCCATCGCCAAAATAATTCCCCCGTAAATCAGAATATTGTGGCTGAACACCTCTTCTATTTCTTTTTGGCTTTCAAAGTTTTTGAAAAGAAAAAACCAATCTATCGTTTCCTCTACGGCATTGAAGGCATAACGTACCACCTGTGCAGGAAGAATAAGAAAAAAATTAGAGATAATTGTAAACAAAATCCCAAGCCCAAGTAGGTGCTTGTATTTGTAAAGGTACTTGTTCAGATAAGCCAGCGAACCCATTAAAAATATCAGATTGAAAATTTATTTTTTGTTCCCAAACAAAACAAGACGCACTGCGAAAAAGTTTGTTTCGTGAATGTATCTTACGCTTTTGTTGAAATAACTTTTAAGTTTTTTTGAAAAAAAGCAAATTATTCTTAATTTCAAAAGCCTTTATTAGGGGCAATCAAAAATTTTTTCGCTTATTTTTTATGCTTTTGCCTATGAAATTTTTGTTTCTGATGTTTTTTATATCTTTTTCGCTGCAAGCCCAATATACTTGGGAGCAACTTCGCGAGCAAGCCGTAGCCGCCTACAAAGCAGGCAACCTGCCTGATGCTGCCGCTACTTACGAACAAGTCCTTCAAAAAGCCTTCAAAGAATTTGGGAAACAAGACGAACGCTATTCGCAAACTGCCTATGCCTCAGCTTTTGTCTATTGCAAATTGCAAAACTACAAAAGAGCCGAAGAATTGTATCTGGAAGGGAAAAATACCGCAGAGAAGAAAACAGGAAAAACAAGCCGAGAATACGCCCTGATGTGCAATAAACTGGCAGTTGATATTTATTTGGTTCAGAAAAAATTTAATGAAGCCGAACACCTGCTTACCGAAGTAATGCTTATAGAAGAAAAACGTTTGGGCAAAGACCACCCCGAATACGCAATAGCTTTATTCAATTTGGGTGTATGCTATTACGAACAGAAAAAATTTTCCGACGCCGAAACATTATTGCTAAAAGCTAAGAATATTCTTGAAAAAACACTCGGCAAAAAACATCAAGATTACGTGCTTGTGTGTAGCTATCTTATCAAACTTTACGAAAGCCAAAATCGTAAAGTTTTAGCCGCAATGCTTCAAAAAGAATTACAAGAGGTTTTCAAAAATTGATAAACTATTTTTTTATGAAAAAACCTGCATATACAATAAGGCTTATTTTTTTATTTTTATTTATTTGCGAATTTTCATTCGCACAAGAAGTAATAGAAATTTCAGATAATTTTCAGAAGCTACGAGTAGGAAGGAAACATCTGCGGATATTTAAAGACGAAACCTCGCAAATGACACTCAAAGAGCTATTACAAGTGAGTAATGACAAATTTGCCCCCCCAAAAGATGACAGTCCTAACTACGGCTACACCAAGTCAGTGATATTTGCAAAATTTTCTTTGCGAAATCAAGACACAAAGCAACAAGAAGTATTGTTGGAAATAGATTATCCTGTTTTAGATGATGTACGTTTCTACCTTTTAGATGAAGCAAGCAACATTGTAAAAGAATACAAAACAGGCGATTGGTTGCCTTTTGGGCAACGTGAGCTACCTACCCGCAACTTTGTATTCAGTTTGCCCTTAGAGCCTTACAAAACCTACACGGTTGTTTTAAGAATTAAAAACGACAGCACCGTTTCGTTTCCTATAACACTATGGCAACCTGATAATTTCTGGAAAGCCGAGAACTACTCAATGTGGTGGTTTGGAATTTTTTATGGCATTATGCTGGTAATGCTCTTGTACAATCTTTTTATCTATTTAGTGCTTCGCGAACCAAGCTATTTGTTGTATGTTTTTAATATTTTAGCTATTATTTTGTTTCAACTTTCGTTCAATGGCATAGGATTTCAATACTTATGGGGAAATATCCCTGGTTTTAACCATTTCAATATGCCTTTGGCGGCTTCGCTACTGACCTTGTTTAGTCTTGGCTTTTCACGATTGTTTCTAAGTACTGCCATCAAGCAACAAGTTTTAGATAGAGTTTTTATTGTTCTTATTGCGATTGCTACCGTCAATATTTTTTTATCTTTTTTCATCACTCAACGTATCAGTTTGCGATTTGCTACGTTTATGGTGCTTCCGAGTGCAATAGCAATTATCTACGGAGGTTTCAATGCTTTGGGTCAGGGCTATCGTCCTGCTCGTTTTTTTGTGGTTTCGTGGTTAGTGTATCTGATAGGAGCTCTTTTAGTAGCTTTGAGAGGCTTAGGACTTGCTCCAACGAATTTCATCACAACCTACTCTATACAAATAGGCTCAGCAATTGAGGTAATCTTACTTTCATTAGCTCTGGCAGATAGAATAAACACACTTCGCAAAGAAATTGCTCAAAGAGCCTTAGAAAAAGAACGTTTGGAAAAAGAAAAAGAGAGAGAAATGCGTGAGGTAATGGAACAACAAAACGAACGCTTAGAACAACTCGTAACAGAACGTACTCAACAACTTTTTGAGAAAAATAAACAACTCACCGATAGCATTCAGTACGCCCAAAGAATACAAAAAGCCATACTGCCTTCAAAAGATATTCTTATTCGTTATTTTCCTGATTGCTTTATTTATTTCAAACCAAGAGATATTGTCAGTGGGGATTTTTATTGGTTCGGAGAAAAAGATAGCAAAATTGTTGTAGCTGTGGTAGATTGTACAGGACACGGCGTACCCGGTGCTTTTATGAGTATGATTGGCAATACCCTACTCAACCAAATTGTATTAGAAAGAGGGGTTACTCGCCCCGCCGAAATTCTTAATCAACTTCACCAAGAAATTCGCGTCCTTCTTAAACAAAACGATGAGGAGAGTTCAAAAGATGGTATGGATATAGCTGTTTGCGTGTATCATCAATTGCATCATATCGTAGAGTTTGCAGGTGCGAATAATTCAATGTATTTAGTAAAAAATGGCGAACTCACAGAGTACAAAGGAGATAGAATGGGCATTGGAGGAGTACATAAAAATGAAAATGAACATTTCAATAACCATATCATCAAACTTTCAAACCAAGATGTAACTATTTATATGGCTACCGATGGCTATGCCGACCAGTTTGGGGAAAAAAGTGGTAGCAAATTTATGGCTCGTAATCTCAAAAAAATGCTTACGGAGTTGAGCCATCTTAAAAGTATGAAGGCACAACACCTTGAAATCAACAAAACGATGGAAGAATGGAGAGGTAAAGAAAAACAACTCGATGACCAGCTCATGATAGGTTTCAGAATATCGGCTTCGGCAAGCCGAACCCACGCCGAAATAAGTTCGAAAAAAGACGTACTACAAAGAAAAGTAGAGCAACCCTTTAAATTTACGCGTTAAGTAGGTATTCGGGAAAACAACCTTGAAAATACGTGTTTCGGCGGCTTGTATTTTCTGCTCGATACTTACCTTTAGTGTATTCATTTGATTTCTCGTTCTAAGGCTAAAAAATGAGAAATTTTTTTGTGTTTGTTGAATAAAGGGAAAATTTGTACTTTACAAAGATACTCCGCCCCATTTTTGCGATAGTTGGTAACGGTTATATCAAAAGGGATTTGCAAAGCCAATTTCTCTCTGAAAAGCAAACGAGTACTCTCTTGGGTGTTTTTCCCTTGCAGAAAAGTCGGTTTTTTGCCTACTACTTCTTGTGCTGTGTAGCCTGTCATTTTTTCAAATCCCTTGTCCACCCACAAAATTTCTCTTTCTACATTGGTGAGTACCAAAGCCTCAAAATCGTTGAGTAAAATTTTTTTAAGGTCTATTTGCCAATCAAATTTTTTGGCAAATTTTTCTAACAGTGCCTCATTACTTATCTGCTCTCTCAGTTGGTCAAAACCAAAGGCAATGGCATCAAACGAGAGTAAAATATGACCTACGCTTCGGTTAGGTAATATTTGGTTAGACAAATATTGCCGTTCTTGTGGGCTTAAACCCATCAAAAAGACATCTAAACATAGCATATTATTCAAATTATCCTGATACTTGCTCATTTCTTGAAAGGTGTTTTTAAGTTGAAATAACCATACAAGCGATTGATTTTCTCTTCCAAAAGTTGCTGTTTGTACTCTTTTTTTAATGCAATTAGGCAATCAGCACACAAACAATCCTCAAATTTTTTTCTGATATAATCCATTTCAGCCTCATCAAGCGACACGGTTTGGCATTGACACAGATTGATACTGCCTACTTTGCACTCAAATTGGGCTTCACAACGGGGGCATATTTTCTCTTCGTGCTGTGGCATTGTTTGAAAAATTAAACCTATGAGGTTTTAAAAACCTCATAGGTTTGTAACTATACTTTCTCGATACTTACCTCCTCACGCAACTTTTTGGCGGCTTGCACCATATTTTGCAGTGCGACTTTGGTTTCTTCCCATTTGCGGGTTTTCAAGCCGCAGTCGGGATTTACCCAAATGTTTTCCAAAGGCAACACATCTTTGGCTTTTTTGAGCAAATACACCATTTCTTCCACCTTTGGCACGCGTGGCGAATGAATATCATATACGCCCGGACCGATTTCGTTAGGGTACTTGAAATCTACAAAAGCCTCCAAGAGTTCCATTTCCGACCTTGAAGTTTCAATAGTAATCACATCAGCGTCCATTTGGGCAATGTTTTCTATGATGTCGTTAAACTCCGAATAGCACATATGCGTATGAATTTGGGTTTCATTTCGCACTCCACTTGATGCCAGTCGGAAGGCATTTACCGCCCATTCCAGATAATTTGCCCAGTCTTTTTTGCGAAGTGGCAAGCCCTCACGAATGGCTGGCTCATCTATCTGAATGATTTTGATGCCTGCCTTCTCTAAGGCTACTACTTCATCGCGTATCGCCAAGGCGATTTGATAGGCAGTTTGGGAGCGGGCTTGGTCGTTTCGCACAAAAGACCATTGCAGAATGGTAACAGGTCCCGTGAGCATTCCCTTCATAAGTTTTTGCGTTTGTTGTTGAGCAAAACTGCTCCAACGCACCGTAAGGTCTTGGCTGCGTTGCACATCTCCATAAATAATGGGCGGTTTCACACAACGGCTGCCGTAACTCTGCACCCAGCCGTTTTCGGTGAAGGCAAAACCATCCAACAATTCACCGAAATATTCCACCATATCGTTGCGTTCATATTCTCCGTGAACCAGTACATCTATCCCGATTTCTTCTTGCCAACGAATGACCTCAATGATGGCTTTCTCGATTTCGGCTTCGTATTGGGCTTGCGTAAGTTCGCCTTTTTTGAGTTTGGCTCTCAACTGGCGAATTTCAGGCGTTTGCGGAAACGAGCCAATGGTCGTAGTAGGGAACAGTGGCAATTTGAACTGCTCTTTTTGGATTTTTTGACGGGTAGCAAAATCAGCCTTCCGTTCAAAATCTTTTTGCTCAATCTTTGCCAAACGCTCTTTGACTTGGGGGTTGTGAATGAGCGGAGAGGTTTTTCGGTTTTCGTGGGCAAGGGCGTTTTCTTGCTGGGCTTTTTCCAATTCGGGCGTATTCTCCCCTTGGGCAAGGCGGGTGAGTATGCTTACTTCTATCAATTTTTGCTTGGCAAATGCCAGCCATTGCTTGATTTCGGGATTGAGTTTTTGCTCAAAATCTAAGTCAATGGGGCAATGCAAGAGTGAGCAGGAAGGAGCAAGCCAAACTCTTTCCGAGCCGATTTTTTCAATTGCCTTGTGAATAATTTTCAAAGATTGTTGAAAATCGTTTTTCCAGATGTTTCTGCCATCAACCACACCCAATGAAAGTATATAAGAACCCAAAGAGGTATAGTTTAATATATCCTCCAACTGCGTAGGGCAACGCACCAAGTCCAAATGCAATACCTCCACAGGTAACGACAAGGCAGTATCCAGATTATCACCGTAGCAATCAAAATAATTGGCTAAGATGATTTTCAACTCAGGCACTTGCCTGCGGATTTCGGCATACACAGACTTGAAAATTTGGCGTTCTTTATCGGTCAAATCCATTGCCAAATATGGCTCGTCAATTTGTACCCAAGTAGCCCCTTGTGTGGCTAATTTTTGCAAAATTTGAATATAAACAGGCAAAAGTTGGTCTATCAAATCTATCCTTTCAAAAGTTTCCTTTCCTTTTTCTTTTCCCAAAAGCAGATACGAAACCGCCCCAATCAAAACAGGCTTGGCATTGATGCCCAAGGCTTTGGCTTCGGCAAATTCTTCAAAAACTTTGTT
>Ga0308407_1000238_pt1 | contig 45094 bp, 41 predicted proteins | sample HotsprSampleMSe2_FD_203476 | JGI IMG/M metagenome (GOLD analysis project Ga0308407, IMG submission 203476) | Hot spring phototrophic mat microbial communities from Mushroom Spring, Yellowstone National Park, Wyoming, United States - 20060911_MSe2 ...
ACTCTCGTGCGCCATGACATGGCACCAGTGGCAGGATGAGTAGCCCACCGAGAGGAAGATGGGCTTATCCTCGTTCGCCGCCCGTTCGAATGCCTCCTCACACCACGGATACCAGTCCACAGGGTTGTGCGCATGTTGCAAGAGGTATGGGCTCTTTTCATGGATGAGGCGATTGGGTTGCATGTTGAACGCTTCTCCTTCCTCCCGCGCGAGCGCGGCTAGTCTTATCGCTATTGTACCCTACTTTGAGGCTTGTTGACGGATGCAAAGGCGTTATCGGACGGGATGTTGGAACCCCACAGCCCCGGATGCACAGGCAACTCGTTGGGGCACCCGGGACTGTTTCGTGCGCACGACGCGCATACCTATCGCTGAGGGTCGTACCAGTCTATCGTGGGCGGCTGCCCCGGGGTTTGCTGCCACGTCTGCTCGAAGCGGTGCCACTTCGCGTGACCGTCCACGAACACGTAGTTTGCACCACCCTGATGGCGGCGGATAGCCACACTGCGAGGTTCCCAAGCTTCGTCGTCCCATTCCACTTCGTGTTCCTCTGAGCCCGGGCCGAACTCGGGCACTTTAGTGGGGTTACCCCATGCTGCCGGCACAAAGTGGTCATCTGGTATCTAGTCCGCCAGTTCTGCAACCACGATGCACTGCGCCGGGTTGTTCACACCACCGAGACGGATACCGTAGTACGGCGGATGGTCTGCAGTCAGATAAGCGTTCAGCCCGTAAGAAGCCACGCGCGAGGTGGGGTCATCGTCGTTCCAGAGGGGACTGCTGTCAGAGGGACAGCGGTTTAACAGCTGCGTCCTCACGTAGGGCTGGCAGCTCTTCAGCCAGCCGGGTCCTACCGGTTCGTGTCCACCGCCGTATTCATGCGGTTCGGTGAGCGGGAAGCCTTCGTCCCAGTCCTGCACATACATCGCGATAACGATGCCCATCTGCCTGCAGTTGGACAGGCAGGAAACCGAGCGTGCTTTCTCGCGTGCCTGCGAGAAAACAGGGAAAAGTATCCCTGCCAGTATCGCGATAATCGCGATAACCACCAGCAGTTCGATGAGCGTGAATGCACGTCTCATTTCTCCTCCCTGTAACACGTTTTTGAAAAAGGTAGCAAGGATATTGTACCTGCCGCGCGATGGCAGCGTCAATCGGTTTACTGGGTGTTCGAAATTGGTGGTTGAATGGATAGATCACCTAACCCCCTTGCCCCCTTCCCTGCAAGGGAAGGGGGAACGCCCCTCTCCTCGTAGGAGAGGGGACGGGGGTGAGGTAACACAAGGGGTAGCAAGAACGCCTCTCTACTTGCCCCACAACCAACCTCTCAACAATTCTCGAACACCCTCATCGGGTTACAGCGTCCGCAGGATTACCATCAGCCCACTGCCTAATTAACTCAGGGAGGCTGAATGCATGAGTGGGTGGAGATGGAAATGGCGTCGCCTGATGGCGATGTCGCCCGGAGAGATTGCGGTTCGGGCATGGCGAGCGGTTCGTGACAAAGCGGTGTCCGTCGGTATCCTGCGACCTTATCCGACAGACCCCCTGGAGTGCTTTCGCTACGCCTGGCGCGAAGATGCCAGCACGGCGTATGAACGCTTTCTGAGGCAGTTTCCCTGCTCACGCTATCCCCACGACACGTGGTGCGAGTTCCTGTACAAATACCACCCCGAACATGTTGGGGCGGTTTTGGCGCAGGCAGAAGCCATTCTGCAGGGAAGGATGCGTGTGTTGGGTTTTGAGGTGCAGACCGAGGTTCCGCCGCGCTGGTTCCGGAACTACGTGCAGGGTGGGGAATGGCAGGCTCTGCCCGCAGAGCGCATCGACTACCGCCGCGGCGATGTTGCCGGAGGAGTGCGCTACTGCTGGGAACTGAACCGTCATGGTTACTTCCTGACCCTGGCGCAAGCCTGGCTGCTGACCCATGACCGCCGTTTCGCCGGGCGACTGCTTGCAGACTGGCTGGACTGGATAGCGCACAACCCGCCGCGCTTCGGAGTCAACTGGACGAGTATGCTGGAATGCGCCCTGCGCATTCACACCTGGTGCTGGAGCCTGTGGTTTGTGGCGGGTTGTGACCTGTTCCAAGAGCAGGCGATGCAGCGGATTCTGGGTAGTCTGTGGCAGCAGGTCGCCGAGATTTCGATCAACCTCTCGCTGGGTTCGTCGGCAAACAACCACCTGATTGGGGAGGCGGCGGGAATGTGGACGTTTTCCTGTCTGTTTCCCACTGCTCGCCACGCTAAACACTGGATGCACACGGCTTATCGCATTCTCTCGCGCGAAATCCCCCGCCAGATTACCCCCGACGGCGTCACTGTGGAGCAGGCAGTTCACTATCAGGTTTTCGTGATGGAGATGGCTCTGCACGCCGAAAGCATCGCGAGGCAAACCGACATGCCGTTCCCTGAGGAGTACGCCCGGCGGATGCTGGCGTCGGTACAGTTCCTGCAGGCTATTACCGACTGTGCAGGACACGTGCCCCATATCGGCGATAGCGACGATGCAGAGGTCTTGCCTTTCTGCCCGCAGGAGACCCACTCCGAGGCAGCGGTAGTGGACGCCGCACGCGCGCTGTATGAACCTACTGCTCCAACTACTCTCAAAGCCGCCTTTCTGAGCGCACAGCCCGTCCGCGGGGAGCAGAGCGCAAAAACGGCAATCTCCAGCAACTTGTTCGCCGAGGGCGGATACGCTGTCATGCGCGATGAGGAAGGCACACGAGTGGCGGTGATAGACTGCGGGCAGCTGGGATGGGGTTCCATCGCCGCTCATGCACACGCAGACGCTCTCTCCCTGACGCTGAGCGTGGACGGACAGCCCGTGCTGGTGGACGCGGGCACCTACTGCTACCACGATGAGCCGTTGTGGCGCGACGCCTTCCGAAGCACTCGTTACCACAACACCGTCTGTGTGGACGGTAAGGACCAGAGCGAGATGCGGGGTGCGTTCCTGTGGGGCGCGCGGGCGAACGTCACGATACATCGCTGGCATACTTCTGCCCTTGCGGACCTGTTATGCGCTTCGCATGACGGCTACCGTCGTATCGGACTTGGCGAGCATATCCGGTGGTTATACTGGCTGAAAAAGGACATTTGGCTGGCAGTGGACGAAGTGAAACAGAGCGAAGGGCATTGCGTGGAACAATGCTGGTTGTTTTCACAGGCTTGCGTCCTGCGGGCAGAGGGTGATAGAATGCAGATATGGCGTGCGACTGCTCCGCTGTGGGTGCAACCGATACCGGCAGCGCAGTTCCGGCAGATGTGTGGCGCGCCAGCCGCTGAAGGAGGCTGGGTATCGCCTTCATTTGGCAAGAGGGAACCCACACCGCACCTGTTCGTGTGTCGCGGGAGCCCGGGCGGTCGGTTGGCGACAGTCTTCTGCAGGGGAGAATCTCCGGCGCAGGTGCGCCTGTGGAGGGATGAGGCAGAGGAATGGGAACTGCAGATAGAGCATCTGGGACGAGTGTGGCTGATTGGTGTGGCGGGGATACCACGCTCGTGGCAGTTGCTCGGCGCAACGGTGAGAGCGCGGAACATCGTGGCAACGTGGACGGCGGAGCAACCACTGGCACATTATGAGGTGATGGATTAGATGCGGATCGCTGTTTTCGGTCTGGGTTATGTGGGAGCGGTGACCGCCTCCTGCTTTGCAGCGGAAGGGCACCGTGTGGTCGGAGTGGATACCGACGCTTACAAGGTGCAGTGCATCATGGAAGGGCGCTCGCCCATTGTGGAGCGTGACCTGGAACAATATATCCGCCGCGCGCGCGAGGCAGGCAGGCTGGTGGCGACGACCTGCGCGGATGAGGCAGTGGCACAGAGCGATATCGCCCTGATCTGCGTGGGCACTCCCAGCCGGCGAAACGGAAGCCTGAATCTGGAGTTCGTGGAGCGCGTGTGCCGACAGATTGGTGCTGCCCTTGCCGGGCGCGAGCAGCCTTACATTGTGGTAGTGCGCAGTACGGTTCTGCCAGGTACGTGCGAAGGGCTGGTCATCCCCACGCTGGAAAAAGCCTCTGGCAGGCGGCACGGCGAGGGATTCCATGTGTGCATGAACCCGGAGTTCCTGCGAGAAGGCACTGCCATCCACGATTTCCACCATCCTCCGCTCACCGTGATCGGCTCGCAGAGCAGCGAAGCTGCCGACCGTGTAGCGGAGCTGTATGCGGGCATCCCCGCCGAGTGTGTGAGGACTGACCTGCGCACCGCCGAGATGGTCAAGTACGCCAATAACGCCTTCCACGCGCTCAAAATCACCTTTGCCAACGAAATCGGTGCGTGGTGCAAGCAGGAGGGCGTGGATAGCCACGTGGTGATGCGCCTGTTGACGATGGATACCAAACTGAACATCTCGCCGGCGTATCTAACGCCCGGCTTCGCGTTCGGTGGCTCGTGCCTTCCTAAAGACCTGCGCGCGCTGGTCTATCGGGCGCATCAGCACGACCTCACCCTGCCCACTCTGGAGTCGATACTGGTGAGTAACCGCCTGCAGATCGAGCGTACGGTAGACCTCATTGTGCAGCTGGGCAAGAAGCGTGTGGGTGTGGTCGGGCTGGCGTTTAAGGCAGGCACCGATGACCTGCGTGAAAGCCCCGTCGTGACCCTGTGTGAGCATCTCATTGGCAAGGGCTACTCCCTGCGCATCTACGACCCCAACGTTTCGCTGGCGGCGATTTACGGCAGCAACAAAGCTTACATTGAGCGCGAAATCCCGCATATCCACGCGCTGATGTGCGATAGCCTCGAGCAGTTAATCGATGAAAGCGAAGTGGTGGTGCTGGCGAACAGGGATGACCGCGTGACGCAACTGGCGGACCGCTACCGCGATGACCAGATAGTGATTGACCTGGCAAGATGTATCTCTCCGGAGGCGATAAGGGGGCGGTATATTGGGTTGTATTGGTAAGCGCATATTGATTGTCGTGGAAAATCTACCTGTTCCCTTCGACCGAAGGGTATGGATGGAAGCCACCTCTCTGGTGCAGGCGGGTTTTGGCGTGTCGGTGATTTCTCCTCGCAAGCCGGGAGATGCCCCTCATGCGGTTATCGACGGCGTGAGCGTCTACAGGTATAAGATGTATCCCCCCACACGCGGAGTCATCAGTTTCCTCTGGGAGTTCACCTACTGCTGGGTGATGACCTTCTGGTTGAGTTTAGTGGTGTGGCGACGCGAGGGCTTCGATGTGATTCACGCCTGCAACCCGCCCGATACCTACTGGCTGTTAGGTCGGTTTTACAAGCTGTTCGGCAAGAAGTACGTGTTCGACCATCACGACCTGAACCCCGAGCTGTACGAGTCGCGCTTCGGCAAGCGAGGCTGGATACACCGCGTGCTGCTGTGGCTGGAGCGACAGCAGTTCCGCACCGCCGACAGAGTGATTGCCACCAACGAATCTTATCGGCAGGTCGCCATCCAGCGAGGCGGTGTGTCTCCCGACCGGGTGGTGGTGGTGCGCAGTGGTCCCGACCTGAACCGCTTCCACCGCGTTGCACCGAACGAAGCACTTAGGCGAGGGAAGCGGTATTTGGCGGTGTATCTGGGCGTGATGGGACCGCAGGACGGCGTGGATTACCTGATTCGAGCCGTAGAGCACGTCGTGCGCACCTTCGGCAGGGAAGACGTGCAGTTTGTGCTGGTGGGCGATGGCGATGTGCGTCTCGACCTCGAATCTATGGCTCATGAAAAGGGGCTGGATGAATGGGTGTACTTCACCGGACGTATTCCCGATGATCAGTTGCAGCAGGTGCTTTCTACCGCCGATATTGCGCTCGCACCCGACCCCAAGAACCCGCTCAACGACGTGTCCACCATGAACAAGGTGGTAGAATATATGGCGATGGGCTTGCCGGTGGTGAGCTTCGACCTGAAGGAGTCGCGCTACTCGGCGGGCGAGGCAGCGGTGTATGCCACCCCGAACGACGAGCGCGAGTTTGCCCTGCGCATCATCGAACTGCTGGATGATCCCGAACGGCGCCAACGCATGGGGGAGTACGGACTGCAACGTGTGCGAGAGCATCTCGCCTGGGAGAATAGCCGCAAGGTGCTGGTGGACCTGTATACCGGGTTGCTATGCGAGAAAAGGTAAGGAGGCGGTATGGAGTTTGTCCACATCCTGCTGATGCTGGTAGTGATGCTGGCAGCAGCGAAGCTGCTTGCCGAGCTCGGCGAGCGTGCATCGCAGCCCGCCGTGCTGGGTGAGCTGCTGGCAGGGTTGATTTTGGGCGATAGCCTGCTGCGTCTGGTAAACCCTAAAGACGAAATCCTGCACATTCTGGCGGAGCTGGGCGCGGTGTTGCTGCTTTTTGAAATCGGTCTGGAGTCGGACATCACCGAACTGTTCCGTGTAGGCTGGCGTTCGCTATGGGTGGCGGTTATCGGTGTTGTCACGCCTGCGGTGCTGGGATTCGGGGTGAGCGTGCTGCTGGGACAGCCGACCATGACCGCCGCTTTCATTGGGGCTACCCTGACCGCAACCAGTGTGGGCATCACGGCGCGGGTGATGAAGGACCTGAACATCCTGCGCTGGGGCGAGTCACAAATCGTGCTGGGGGCGGCGGTAGTCGATGATGTGATAGGATTGCTCATCCTTGCGGTGTTCAGCGGGCTGGTGCAGGGCGAAACCCTGTCCGTATGGCAGATTGGCAAAGTGCTGGTTCTGGCGCTGGTGTTCCTGGCTGGCGCACTCACCGTTGGTTTAAAGGCATCGCATGTCCTGCTGAAGGTCGCAGAGCAGATGCGGGCGCGTGCTGCGCTGGTAACCGCTGCTCTGGTGTTCTGTTTCCTGCTGGCGGCGCTGGCGCAGCTGGTAGGGCTTGCCCCGATTGTGGGCGCGTTCTCGGCAGGACTGGTGCTTGCCCGCACCGAGCATCGCATCCGCATTACCGAGCGCGCCGGCGCGATAGCCGACATGCTGGTGCCCATTTTCTTCGTCATGATGGGGGCACAGATGAACCTGCGGGCAATTGATGTGACCACTCCTGCTGGCTTGTCTATCGTTGGACTGGCAGCCCTGCTGATTGTGGTGGCGATCTTAGGCAAGCTCGCGTCCGGGCTGGCGGTATGGCGTACCCGCATGCGCCCCTGGCTCGTGGGGGTGGGGATGGTGCCGCGCGGAGAGGTGGGACTTATCTTCGCCACCATTGGGCTACAGCAGAAGGTGTTCGACATCACCGTGTATACCGCCGTGCTGATACTGGTGATGGTGACCACCCTCGTAACTCCTCCATGGCTTCGCGCTTTGGCACGCCGATACGGGGCACACAAGCGCCATTTAGAAAATGAGAGTTTACCTTGAAAACATGGAAAATATCTGTAGGAGTTGCGAGTATGCGGGGCTGGCTCTGTGGCAAACGCAGGCCTAAGCCTGCGTTGGTGGAGAATGTAGCCGCAGGCTTTAGACTGGCGGATTTATCGAACACCCCCAAAGGGGTTTGACATCCTCGCTCGAAAAGGTATATGATAAAGTCGTACATTACCCTCTGCGAACTGTGGGCAGGTACGCAGCTCAGGACGGCAGAAGGCAGCAACAGTAGCACGAGGTGAAAGGTAGGCGGTTCTGGTGTTAGCACCGAAGCAAGAGCAGACTATCGAGGTACGTGTCGATCAGCAGGTTATTCAGGCAGCCCGTTTATTGCAGTGCAACAGCGTGGAGCTGGAAACTGCCATCGAGGAAGAACTGGTGGAGAACCCTGCGCTCGAAAGGATAGACACTGTATCCGAGGATGACGACCCTCGACGTCCGATTCTAAACGGAAAACGTCTCCATCGCATTTACGATGGCGAAGTGGACGACGCGCCGGAGCCAGAGTCCGAGGTAGACCCCATCAGTAATGCTCCCGATCGAGGCATCACCCTGCGCGAATATCTCAGCCGCGAGCTCCACGCCCAGCTGTCGGAGCGTCAATACGCCATTGCCGAATACATTCTGGATAATCTCGATGAGCACGGACTGCTTTCCAATTTCAGCATAGACCGCGCGTCGCTGGAGACGGGGGCTACTCCTGAAGAGATAGAGGAAGTTTTACAGGCGGTGCAATCTCTCGACCCGCCGGGTATTGGAGCGCGTTCTATCCAGGAATGTATGCTTTTGCAGCTGCGTTATCTGCGCGAACAGGGGAAGGGCAACCCGCTGGCAGAGCTGATTGTGGAGAGGTTCTTCCACCGACTGCCCAAACCCCCCGTTCGCCGAATCGCGCGTGAACTCAAAGCGCCTCCGGAAGAGGTGGAGGAGGCTCTCAAATACATCAGAGCGGCGTTGCACCCTTACCCGGCGCATCGGTTCCGCACGCCCTGGGAAGTCTCTTCATCCTCTTACCGCGACATTATAAAACCCGATGTCGTCATCCGGCGCAGCGCGGAGGGTTTTGAAGTAGAACTCGTTCGTCCCCGATGGATTCTGATTGTTAGCCCACAGTGGCGCGAGCAGTATGAGAAAATCAAACGGAACCCTTCGGAATATCCGGAGGAAGTGGTCAAACAGGTGGAGGAATACGTAGAGCGTGCCGATAAGTTTCTGAAAATCCTCGAAATGCGCTATCGCACTTTGCTGCGTGTGACGCGCGCGGTCATTGACCAGCAGCTGGGGTTCATCGAAACCGGCTCCTACACATTTCTCAAGCCCCTCACGCGCACACAGATAGCCGAGCAACTGGGCATTCATGAGTCCACCGTCAGCCGGGCGATATCCAACAAGTGGGTGCAAGTTCCGAATGGCGACCTGGTTCCCTTCTCCGACTTCTTCACACCTGCCCTAAGCATCCAGCAGGCGATACAGGAAGTGATACACTCCGAAGACCCCGCACACCCATATAACGACGAGGAGATAGCCGCCATTCTGTATCAACGCTGGGGTATCAGGACAACTCGCAGAACCATCTCGAAGCATCGTGTCCGACTGCACATCCCGTCCTCGAAAAAGAGAAAGAAACTGCGATGACCTCCAGTGAGTTTGCGGGAACCATCGTATTGTATGACCTGACGCATCTGCATCGTATGGACTTCTCCGAATTACGCCAGCGACGCCAGGCGTGGGACGAGCTGCATCTGGTAACCGCCCTGCAGGGCATCGTCAATCGTCGTCAGCCCCGCCTCTACGTGCTCTTTGTGGGAGACGATGGGCAGGGAGGCACTGACCTCTACTGGCTCGAGCACCTGCGCCAACAGGGCGAATGGCTTGACCGTGCAAAGATAGAAAAGGTTACCCAAGTGCTGGAACTGGTGCAGCGATTCCGACGGTCGCTGAATGGGCTGGTTGTCTGGGATGAGCGCGTGCCCGCTACCGCGCTGGTAGCCTCGACCGCCGCCGGAGTGGATAACCTGTTGCCAGTACGCTATGACCCCGATGCCGGTTCCCTCTACACTCGTTTGACTCAGGGCAGGGGTGGGCTACCCGTACGTCTTTCGTTGTTGAGGAAGGACGGCAGCCCGCTTTTCACCGGCAAGGGCAGTCTGGGACCCTTGGCTTTGCCCAGCACCGGCAGCCCAAAGTGTGATGCGCTGATGTGGGCAGTGGGCACCTATCTACGCCAGGGAAAATGCGCACCGGGGGTCCTTGGCTATTATAGCGACGCGGACTGGCTGACGGGCAGGGTGCGACTACCTGTCGAGCGCACCATGCTGTGCAACCACGACTACTTCATCGCTCGCAAAGGTTTCTTCTTTGACCTGTCGCCCTGGGAGGACGTGAAACCATCCGACGACCCAGAACAGCCACTGGGCGCGGATAACCGCACACTGAAGGCGATACTGATGGCATCCTACGACCTCACTGGCGGAAGCATGACCCATATCGGCGGCTTTGTGCCGTGGGATTTCAAGTATACCGACGCGGTGGGCGAACCGCATGGGGCAGTGGAATCGGAATGGCGATTTGTGGAGATTGCTTCGTGCTTTAATGCCTATCTGGATGCCGATGCTCCCGCCATCGGTGCCATGGCGAACGCCTCGTTTTTCATGCATTACCCCCTGCAAAAGCGATATACTCAGCCTCATCCCACCCTGGACGACCTGCAGCGCAAGGGTTACGTGCTCTCCAACGGCATGGTTGCGCCCTACAGCTTCATCGCGTTTTATGTGGGCGATTACGACTCCAGCGCATGGTTCTATCGCATGCTACCCCGCCTGTGGAGCGACCCGGCACGGGGCAAGGTGCCGCTGGCGTGGGCGTTCAATCCCAATCTCGCGCATCGGTTTCCGGTGGGCATGCACTTTGTGCGACGCAACGCTTCTCCCCTCGACTATTTCATCGCTGGCAACTCGGGCGCGGGTTACCTGAATCCGGGCTACCTGAGCCGCCCCCGCCCTCACAGTGGCTTACCGGATGGGTGGAAGGCATGGGAGACGCACTGCCAGACGGAGTTCAGCCGCTGGGATATCCGTGTCACCGGGTTCATCATCGACGGTAACGCGCGCGGACTGGACGAGCGGGGACTAGATGCTTATGCTCGGTTTTCTCTGGGCGGCATCGCGGCGCAGAAGATACCCGAACGAGGAATGCACCGCGGACTGCCTTACCTGCGCATGCGTGATGACCTGCCCGGCGTCGGCGGGTTGCAGATGCCGCGTGCGCTGAATATCGTGGGCAGTCGCCTTACTGGTAAGAAGCCTCAGTTCCTGCTGTTCCGCACCATCCTGTGGACACCTTCTCACCATCTGGAACTGAAGCGTGCCATCGAGCAGAAGTATCCGGGAGCCAGGGTGGTACACACTGGCACACTATTTGCCCTGCTCAAGCAACACCTGTCTCAGCAAGCCCCTTGAGCTGGACACTATGCTGGAGGATTACGCGATTCTTGCGATGGAGAGTCTTGGTGAATCCAGCGAACGCGCCGACGGGTATCGGCAGGTGATGTATGGGGCGAAGGGGGGCTGCTGCCGCTTCCCACCCATAACGCACCGCCGAATGCCACCACTCCCACCAGCATCAGAAACAGGGCGAACGTCAGCTTGCCCTGAAGCCACGCGGAGCCACCGTGCCCGATAAAATAGAGCGCTACCGCCGTGAGGTAGCTCTGTTGCGACCAGCGTGGGCTTTCAAACCACACCTCGCCGATGCCTGCCACACCGCTGAACAAAGCGATGCCCAGCCACATGACGATAAAGGCATAATCGGTCCAGACCGCCTCCTGCCAGTCTACCGTCTGAACGCCCTCCCATGTCCGCTGCAGCGAGAACACGCACACACCGAAGCATATCATCACCAGTGTGTAACGTCGCAGCTGGGGTATCAGGAAGGCAATGACGACCAGTGCCAGCAGGAGCGCCGATACGTTAGTGCCTGCCACCTGGTGCAGTAAGTCTTTCAACTGCACCACCACCCCTGCCAGTGCCAGCGGCAGTACAGTTTCCAGCACCTGTCTCCAGCGCAAAGATATGGCTCTCACCCCTGCAACAGCGAGGCAAGCACCTCTTCCGCCTCGTCGCGTACGTACTCTCCGAACTCCGCCGCACGAAGCAGAATGGTCTCCAACGAGAGCGGTTGCGGGTGCGCCGCGTTGAATTGAATGAAAAAGAAGGCGGTATCCGCGTAGAACGGTTCGATACGCAGGTCGCAGGTGAATGGTGGCGATTCGTACGTGAACCGCAATCCGATGCCCCGCAAGCCCTCCTCGAACAGGGCGCGAACCTCGGACGCACTGAGGCGCAGGAAACGCTCGACCGACAGTTCTGTAGCAGCACCTTCCGCTTCGTGGTGTGCAATCCACTGGATACCTGCGACGAATCGGTCATCCAGCAGGAGGGCGTCACGGGTGCGAACCAGAATGCGCTCGGCGTCGCGCAAGTCAGGGGAGATGTTTTCGCCCTCGTGGATGAAGATTATCTGGTGTTCTGCCAGCATCACACTGCGCCGGTGCAGCGGGTCCACGTATGCCGCAAAGCCCGGAATGGGCGCAGGCTGAATAGTAAACGGTGCTCCCAGCGCCTGCAGCACATGGCTCTTTCGCACCTCTCCCAGCTGCCCAATGGGCGCGTTCAGGCTAATCTGTACCTGTTTCAGTTGCATATCCGTCATGCTGCCTTGTCTGTAGAAACTAATGTACTTCTGCCAGTGCTGCCTTCATCGGCAGGTGCAGGGAAGCACAAATCTGAGCCACCACATAGCGCAGGGAACCTGCGTCGGCTTCCACCGGCTGTGCTCTCTGCTGGATAAACTCCTTTGGGCTTGTCTGACCCCGCGATATCTGTTCCAGAATCTCCTGTACCTCGTCGGCATTTACCTGCAGGGCGTACCCGTTCAGGCGCAGGAAAGCAAGAGTAGCCACCAGGGCGGTCAGCTCATTTCCCTCGCTGAACGGTTTGTCCTGCAAAAGCTGGCGAAACATCCGCGCTGCCTGTCTCAGTGCATCACGACTGTCCCCATAAGCATACTGGCTGTACACTGCGTTTTCTAAACGGTCAAAATCGTAGTGCTGTGGACGGCCGGCGACGGCGGTGTTTATCCAGATGACATCCTGTACAGTCAGATAGCGCATGGGCTCCCCTCTGTGAAAACGGTCTGCTACAGCACGAGCATTATACCATAACAAGCGGTAACAGGGAAAACCCGAGACAATTGCCTGCTTGAACCCTTGCGGTCTGTGGAACGACTCCAATGGTTGCCTGAGGCGACATCTCGAAGCCACACCTACGGAAGGGCAGGCAGCATCGTCAGGGAGGATTCTCATGATTGTACTGGCGGCACTGGCTGGCAGTGTCTACATGCTGTTACCGTTATTACTGGCTCTCACTTCACCTGACTTCCTGATGGGCGGGCGAGGCGAAACAGAGGCCATATTTCTTTTCATCCCGTGTCTGGCACTGTTTGCCGCCATAATACCGTTGCACCGTTTCCGCCATCAGACTACCCCCAAAAAATCCGTATGCGATATGGGCGCGTGGAACCTCCTAGGCATTCCTTTAGTCCTGACGGCTGGTGTATGGGCTCTGCTGGCGATGCTGCGTGGATACACCGATAGCGTGGCACTTGCGGTCATGAGTGCGCCTAGCATGCTTTTGGGGGCGTGGGCATGGGCAATGTGGTGGCGCAATCAATACCTGCAAGCACGCTTGAAGGAGGTTTCGGAACTCTATCGGCACCGCGATGCCATTACCGGGCTGCTGAACCATTACGCGGTATACGAAGCGCTCGAGCAGCAGATTCGCGAAGCATCGCGCTCGAAACATCCTCTTTCGCTTATTCGCCTCGACCTAGACCGCTTCGCGCTATTTAATGCCACGCACGGACACGGGAGTGGTGATAACCTGCTGCGTCAGGTGGCACAAATCGTAAACGCATCCCTACCGCCAGGCGCAGTGTTGGGACGGTACGACGCTGACGAGTTCCTGATAATACTTCCCCATACCACGCGAAGCCAGGCGGTGACTATCGCCCGTCATTTGCGCGAAAGGATACATCACGAAGCTGTGGTACACTCGGAAGGGGGGCAGGTCATCCCAGTAGCTGTCAGCAGTGGTGTCGCCGAGTTCCCAAGCGATACTACCAGTGCACAGGAGCTGTTGTCTATGGCTGAGCGCGCGCTTCTCGCCGCAAGGCAAAACGGTACTGGCATTGCAGACTCGCAGTCCAGCTGGCGCACGCGTTACCAGATTGAGGTAAACGGAGCATTTTCCACGCTGGAAGCGATGATCATCGCCATCGATAACAAAGACCACTATACGCGCCGTCACTCGGAAGAGGCGAGCGAGTACGCGCTGTGGATTGCCGAAGAGTTGGGGCTTTCCGAAGAGCAGAAACACGTGCTGCGTTTGGGGGGACTGCTGCACGACGTCGGTAAAGTCGGCATTCCCGATGAGGTTTTAATGAAACCAGGACTATTGACCGCCGAGGAGTATGAGGTGATGAAGCAGCATACATTGCTTGGTGCGGTCATGTTGTCTGCCCTGCCGGGATTGGAAAAGATATCGCCGCTTGCCCGCTCCCACCATGAGCGATGGGACGGAGCCGGCTATCCCGATGGACTGGCAGGCGAGGAGATACCTCTGCTCGCGCGGATTCTGACGGTGGCGGACGCCTTCAGTGCAATGACCACCGACCGACCCTACCGCAAGGGGATGGACTGGCCATCGGCACTGACTGAGCTAAAGCGACAGAAGGGAAAACAGTTTGACCCGGCAGTAGTAGATGCCTTTGTCGCAGCCGTGTACAGGCGTGCGAACCGTGAAAGTCTAAAACAGGACAGCCTGCCCATGGCAGCGTAGCTGGTAATAATAAAGAAGCACGGCTGCGCGCAGCCGTGCCCGTGTCCGTTTCTTCCGCGAGACTTTAGCGCAGGGAACGGGGTGGATCACTGCACTGCCCGGCGCGTCTCAGGTCTTCGTTACAGTTGGGGTTGACCACAATACCCCAAATCTCGAACGAGCCCCCATATGGTCCGCCCGCCACCAACCACTCATCGCGCTTGCGCCCCTTAATGGGGTCGTTCGGGGCGGTGGGGTTCGGGTTGCGGCGTGCCCTTACGACCTTGGCATGACCGTCTGCGTAGGCGCAGTTGACCATCTCGCTATGGCGCGGCGCAATCGGGCTGTAGAACTCCACATCCAGCCAGCCGTCGTAAAAAGCACCGGTTTCTGCGGGATACTGCAGTTCTGCCATGCGAATAGGTGCCACAGCCGTGTTTCGACCTAATGGAGCACCCCAGTTTCCGTCTTCGAACAGCGCGTAGTTGCCGTTGTAGGAGGCGTAGCGGAAGTTGCCTGGTGTGGTCAGCGCACCTCCCGTCAGCACCTGTATCATGCCAGGCCAGTCGATTTCCATAGGAGCTGACGGACAGCGCAGGATGTCGGCGTTCTTCACATAGGGCACATGCGCATCGTAGAAGCTCACCCACACGTTAGGCGCCACAAAGTACAGGTTCATCGCATACGTCTCGTCATAGTCCTGCGCATACATGTGCACCGCTAAAGCAATCTGTTTGGTGTTACTCAGGCACGAGGTCGCGCGCGCCTTTTCCCGAGCCTGCGCAAACACCGGGAACAGGATCGCCGCCAAAATGGCGATGATCGCAATGACGACGAGCAGTTCGATCAACGTGAATGCTCGCCGATGGCTGAAACCGTTTCGCATCGAAGACCCTCCTCTTAAGTTTGACATGAAACGCTTCTGCAGTTGATACCGTTCGCTTTAGTTTGCTTACGGCTCTATTTTAGAATCGTTGACGAATAATGTCAAGCAATCTGCCGCCGCAGAGATAAAAACAGGCATAAATAATGAGAATACCAACTCAGTGCGTTTGGGCTTCAGCCGTCTGTACATCCCGGACGTTCCTTGTGCTGAAATAGTGTATCCCCTCCATCAGCGCGAGCACCATTGCTGGAGCCACGATGCGGTTACGTATCCAGAACACAGGCTCGAATTGAGCGGCAAGAATCAGGCACAGAAAGCTGACCCATAACGCCAGAAGCCATGCCTTTGTGTGGGGGTCGGTTGCCGCACGATACAGGCGATAGCCACGCCAGATGCCGATCAGCCACAGAACCAGTAGCCCCGCCGTGCCCACGATGCCTCCTTTGCCCACTATCCACCAGAACGAGTTGTGGATGTAGGTCGTCGGTTGGTATGTCGTGCCAACATACGGGGTGTATGCTATCTTCACCGGCTGCCTGACAGACCACCCGTAGCCGAACCAGGGCGATTCCGGCAACTTGCTTAAAACGAACCTCATCTCGTTGGTGCGTTGTCCCATGGAGGTGACGCGGGACAGGGAATATTGCTGCGGGTCCTCGTAGAAAGTGCTGATAAAGCGTCTCCCAATCTTGGCAAAGAAGTCGTCGGGAGTATGTACTTTGACTGGGCGCGTCAGTAAAACGACAGATGCTGCCACAAAAGCGATGATGATGCTCACTATAGCGGTGTTGACTTTGGTACGCGTATCAGCGAACAGCCAGAAGATGCCTAGGCCCAACAGCGCTGCGAACCACGTGTGCCGGGTGAGGGTCATCAGGATGGCTGTCGTATACACCCCGAGCAGCAGTAACCAGCCAAGCCGCTTGCCGCCCCGAGATAACGCTACCATCTGCGCGCAGACCAGAAAGGCTACCAGAAGCAGGTTATCTCCCGGAGGTATCACCCGAAGCAGTCCTTCCGCTTGCTCTAATCGTATGTCTTTGTGCGTTAGCTTGATGAAAAAGAGTGCTTCCTCTCCGAAAATGCTCTGTAACGCGGTCGGCACTGCACCGATGAAAGCAACGCCGAGCAAGCCAAATTGCAGCGTGCGCAGCACCCTCCGGTCTCGAAGCACCCCCAGCGTCAGGAAGTAGAGCATCCACATCATCAGGTGTAGCAGTTCGGCGAGCTCCTTGCGATAAGGGAGCCTAAGCACCATCACGTGGTAGACGAAAGCAATGGCTACCATCGATAAGAAAAACATTACCGCCAATGTGGTGGGATTGAGCCAGAGCGCACGGGGGCTGGTGTAGCCAGCAGCAGCCCGAAGAACCAGCATTAGTAATCCGAGCAGTATCATGATATTGGGCAGGGTAATGCCCTCTTCCGCCAGCGCCAGCGTATCCCAGAAGACCGGGGATATCAGAGAGGCGACCGCCAGCATGACGCTGATGATTAACCAGTCTATCCGCACCGCCAGCACCGGCAACACTACAAATACGACCATAATCAGACCAACGCCAATCCATGCCTCATGGAATATCGCCAGCGCCAGCAGGTAGGATAGCCCAAGCGCAATAAGCAGCGCCAGCAAGCTGAGCCGTCGTGAGAGATTGAAGAAATCTGCCACTCGCTCGCTCAGGCGATAGTAGGCTACGAGAACCTGATGCGTCGATTGCTGCAAGACTCTCCTCGTATCAAGCACTGTGCCGTTCCTCCACCGACCGCTGGAATTGCCCCTCCATTATACGACATTGGCTCAAAAGATGCTACTAGCTTGGTGCGAAAACCAGCAATTCTCCCAGATGAACGTGCGCCCAGGCGACGCGAAAAGTCAGAGCGTCCAATCATCGCTCCGTATGGCACTGATACTTCATGGCCGCATGAGCGATGTGGGGAGTTGGCATCGTCTATGGTATTCGCGCCCGGAAAGTTCGCGTGAGACTTGCGCCAGGCGGCAAAGCGAAGATGTGCCATGTGACCGTGCGCGCCATCTGGTCGAAAACACCTCCGGCATCGGCGCTGCCAGCCACATACTGCATCGGTGCTGGGATCGGTACATTCACCCGGACGTGTTGCACCGTTTCTTGACTCCGGTTGGTGATGCGGACAGTTACGGTCACCTCTTCGCCAGGGATGGGCTGCTGTCGTGACAGGGTCACTTCAAGCCGAAGAGCGTCGTTAGCCTTGGCGAGGATTAGCGCGGAGCGCGGGGGTAACTGCCTGTTGCCGGGCTCGTAAAAGACTCCGTCGGCGTCTATGTATGGCGTATCCAGGTTTATGGAGAAGGTCTGGGTATCGTGCATATTCACCAGCACCAGCCCATTACTGAACACCCGCCGAAATACCCCTCCGGTATTAAGGTCTCCGGCTACCAGCCTCATCTCGTCCAGTGGTGCCCCCAATGCGAGTTCATAGTCGGGCAGGTAATGCGCACGTTCACTGTAGTCTCCTGGGGAGGTGTGGAAGTGCGTGTAGCCGTCATAGTTCAGCAAGGCGCACCCAAACAGGTAACGTCGGATGTCCTTCTCCGCTTCCGTCGCCCTGCCTTGCACCAAGCACTGGATGTTTCCATGCTGTCGCAGTGCCTGTATATGCGTGAGCTGATATGGCACACCGTGAAATTGATATTCCCCTCGCGAGTAGAACCTTACCCAGTTCTCAGCCAGCGCGGCGTCGACGTGGCGCAACCACTCGCTGTAGGGAGGTGTCGATTGCGTCCAGATATACCCGAAGTTCGCCATCACTTTGAGTCCAGCCTGCCGAATCACTGGCGACACAGCCTGTATAAACGCTGTCTGAGCGGCGCGATACATCTCTTCTGTAGGGTAGCGCGCTGGCTTCGGATTAAAAGCCGATATGTAATTATGCACCATATTGTCTATGTAGACCCCGTTGAAACCATACCGCTGCGCAATATCCACCGCGCGTGTCGCCCAGCGCTGTTGTAGCTCGGTATCGCCGATGTCCACCAAATAATTGTTCGGATACTGAGGTGCTACCAATCGGTTGCCCTGGCTATCTGTCAAGAACCAGTGGGGTCTTTGGTTCAACACATACTGGTAATCCAGTGCATCGTAGTCGCCCGGGAAGTTCGAGGCGGTCGCAGGTGCGTTAAAGTAGATGTACACGACAATGTTGGGGTTGTAGTAGCGCAGAGGTCGGGCGAACCTCCAGGAGTGTCCAGTCACGATGACCACGTCGTAGCGGCGCGCAGTCTCGTATACATCCGGATGCATCCGGAACACGGTAAACGTGCGCACGGTGCGGTTCGTCCTTACGGGTACTTCTAACACTTCCCCGTTGGACACCCGCATGTCGTCGACCCACAAGGTCGCGTTGCCCATGCCGCCGGAGATGGTAAGGCTAATACCCGCACTCACGCGTTGTGCCCCCTCAGGCACGCGGATGCTCAGCTCGCAATTGAACCACTCCAAATCCGCGCCACGGTAGGTTCGTGCGTCTTGAACAAGCACTACCCCGTCTTGTCGAGATGCCTGAAGGCTCATTGTCAATCTGGCGTTTTGCATTACACCTGTTCGTACTTTTGCGTGCAACACAAGGGTATCACCAATCTTGACACCGTTTGTTCCGACAAGCACCACATTTCGGATGTGCCACTTGCTGCCAGCAGGAACATCCCTGCAAGAGAACTTCAAGCTGCTTTGCCCTTGGACCTTCACAGACCTGTCCAGTGCTACGGTGTAGGGAAATGAAGCTGGCTCCACCAGTCCCCATCCGTCGGGTAGTGGCGATGCCGAAGCATACTCCATGAGGCCTTCCCTCATCAGAATATCCCGCGGCTCCGGGGCTGCGGATAGCATTCCGGACACCGTCACCACAATCGAAGCTGCCAGTAGCAAGCGCCCGCGCATTCGTGGACGACCCTCCTATCCATACCTACATTATCGGCTCGCGCATTCATGGTATGAAACAAAAGGTGAGTGGCTTGTTGTCCGCGGCCCATTGTGATATGATAAATTAGTGATCTTGATGCTGCAAAAAGCTTCCGCTTTTTCTACGGGATTTGGGAAAGGTGGCACATGCTGGAGCAGTCGTTTACTCGCGGCGTTGCGTGGATGAGTGCAAGCGCGATAGGCGCACGGGCTGTTACCCTCATTGGCAGTGTGATTTTGGCGCGTCTGCTGTTACCTGAACACTTCGGATTATTCAATGCGGCGATGGTGATTATCGGTGCAGTGCAGCTGTTGCCAGACATGGGGCTTGGGCAGGCGCTCATCGCGCATCGTGGGGATAGCCAAAGGGCTGCGTCGTCCACCTTCTACGCAGTCATAGTAACGTCCGTTGGCGTCGCACTGGCAGTTTGGATGCTGGCACGACATCTGGCGTTGATAATGCAACAGCCCGCCTTAGCCCCCGTACTGCGCGTGCTCGCGTTGAACATTGTGGTCATGGCGGCAGCGGCGGTTCCCATTGCGTTGATGCAGAAAGCACAGAGATGGCGAGATCAAGCGTTGGTGGAGTTGTTTGCGCCCCTTGTCAGCACCGGTGTGATGGTCACGCTCGCCCTGCTCGGATTCGGCGCGTGGAGCATCGTTTACGGCTACGTGGCAAGGGCAATCACATTAGCCTTGAGCGTATGGTGTTTGTCCGGTTGGAGACCGGGTTGGGGCATAGACTGGAGGGCGTTCGTGGATATGTTCCGCTTCGGTAAGTGGATAGTGCTGGACCGACTGAGCGCATTCGCTCTACTGAACATGGACAATGCCTACTTAGCGCGATGGCAGGGTGCAAGAGTTCTCGGCTATTACGCGCTGCCGTATAACTGGATTACGCTTCCCATCCAGCAGGTCGTAATCCAGTCGAACAAGGTGCTGTATCCAGTTCTTGCCAGCCTCAATGATGTCTCAGCGAGTCGGACGATGTTGCTGAAGGCGTGTCGAATGCTCTCGTTTCTGATTTCGCCTATCTATCTGTTCTGGTTATGGAACGCTTCCACGTTCGTGGAAGGTCTATTCGGGAAAAAGTGGTTGCCATGCGTGCCGGTGCTCCAGTGGTTGTCGGTGTATGGTATCGCTTATGCGCTCGCTGGAGGTATCATCGGCAGCTTCTATTGGGCGATGAAGCGCCCCGAGCTGGCGGTATATCCGTTCTGGGCAGCACTGGCGGTTGCGCTGGCAGGTCTGATTTACGGCGGCGGGTCATGGGGAGCAGTTCAAGTAGCACAGGTGTTCACGCTCGCCATGTACGTCCGCGCCAGCCTGATGGTGTTCGGTCTGGTACGCTTCTACGGGTTTCGCCTGCGGGAGGTGGTGCGCTCTGTTACCGACGGATGGTTGTCCGCGTTTTTCTCCTCATTCATCACCGCGATGCTTTGTCGGGCGACGCCTTTGCCGGCAATGGGCGAGCTGGTGATAGCGCTTGTGGTTCACGGGAATCTCTACTTACTGACTTACGGATGGCTCAAGCACCGGCAGCCTTTCAGATACTATCATGTGGTCCGATGGAAGGAGGTTATGTCGGGGGCAGGAGCAACGCCCAGCGCGAGCTAAATACCGTGCTTTGGGTGACTCTCAGTCGCCTGCACGAACAGTTGCTCTAATCGATTCCCCAGTCGCTGCCAGTGGAACTTCCCCTGCGCCAGCTGCCTAACTCCTTGAGCCATTCTTTGGCGCAAGTTGTCATCGGTTAGCAAGGCTAACAATGCCTCCGCCAAAGCATCGGCATCTCTGGGCGGCACAACAAAACCACTCACCCCATTCTCCACCATCTCTGGAAGGCTCCCCACTCGGGTAACAACCGCCGGCTTGCCGAAAGCCAGTGCCGTTGCGAGCACGCCGCTCTGCGTGGCTTCGACATACGGTAGCACGACCACGCTGGCTCGCGCAAACAGGCTGGCGACCTCTTCGGCTGGGATGAAGCGGTCTATCAGTTCGCACTGCGGGTCGCCGAGGATACGTTCCCGATAAGCGGGCAGGTCGTAGCCGCTGCCCGCAATGATCAGCTTCGCCTGCGGACACCGTGCCTCCACTTTCTGCCACGCTTCCAGCAATACGCCAAGTCCTTTGTAGGCATTGATTCTGCCGAAGAAGAGCACAGCGCCCTGTTGCTCAGCGGTTCCGTGCGGCTGCCACCGCAGGTAGAAATCCCGGGGCCCATGGGGGATAACACAGATGCGCTCTGCGTCCAAATACGGACAAGCCTCCAGCAGCTGGCGGCGGGTGTCCTCGCCGTGCGTGATGATGTATTCAGCGCGGCGTCGCATGGCTTCGATGAAAGGACGCCGCTGGTTATAGTATTTGAGAAAGCCCAGCTCACCCAGATGCGGAGTGGGGTCATGCACTGTCAGCACCATGGGCACTTTGCGCACCCGCACCAGCATCCACAGCAGCAACGGGTCGGGTACCTCCTGCAGGTGGATGACGTCGCAATGAAATCGCGAGATGCCCTGCCACACCCCAACTGCGCGATGCCACCAGTAGCGGGGGTTTTTCAGTTTGATGCGCGTTTCACAGCGCACCTTCACGGCGGGGTCGATCACTTCACGCCAGCGGGCCCCCACGTCCATTGCAGCGCCCCGCGTGGTGACCAGATACAGGGAGTGCTGCCGCGCGAGATGATTGACGAAGCCGACTGAAGCTGGCAGAAACCAGTACGCGCCGTAATAGATGCGCATGATGGGTTTCACCTGTCCTTCACTGCCCACGAGTAGGGGATGCCACCCGTGTGCGGGTCGCGCCGATACTCGTCGGGGTCCGCGTAATCGTACAGGCGGGTGGGGAAGTTCAGGATACCTGCTCCCTCCAGCGATAGCGCCATGAAACCATGCCACACACGCTCCGGAATCTGCACCAGTAGAGGACGTTCGGGGGTGAGAATGATTTCGTTAATCAAGCCCTGTGTGGGCGAATCTTCCCGCTCGTCATACAGTACCACTTTCGCCCTGCCGTAGACGCCGAAAAAGTGGTCTTTCTGCTTGAGGTGCATGTGCCAGCCTTTCACGACGTGATAGTCCACATGGGTGATATAAGCCTGTGCGAAACCATCGGGGAAGCATTCGCGATAGATGGGGTCATCCCGGCGCAGAATCTCACACAGGTTGCCCCGCTCATCATACAGGCGGTTAAGGCGTTTCACGCGCATATCGTGGATGTAGCGGGCTCTCATGCTGGCGATGTGCCTTAACGACAACTCCCCAGCCAGATACTGCGCTCGATGCTTGGCGCACAGAAACAGATTGCCTTCTCCTTCGGGCAGAGGTATTGGCTCGGTGGCGGGCTCGAAACAGCCGACCATCTGGCAGATATAAGGGTTGGTTCCTCCCGCCGAACAGCTCATGGCTTTCTCCCTATCCCGGAGGCCATGTCATCTGCCGTCCACCCAGCAGGTGGATATGCAGATGGAGCACGCTCTGTCCCGCATGTGGTCCCACGTTCGCCACCAGCCGATAGCCGGTTTCGTCTATGTGGAGCTCCCGCGCGATATGCGCTGCCACTCGAAGCAGTTTGCCAGCCAGTGCATCGTGGTTTTCCTGCAGCGCGGCAACGTCCCGGACGTGCTGTCTGGGGATGATGAGCACATGCACGGGCGCCTGCGGATTCAGGTCCTTAAAGGCGTAAACCTCGTCATCCTCGTACACGCAGGTGGACGGTACCTGCTTCTGCGCGATTCGGCAAAAGATGCAATCCTCCATCCTCATACCCTCCTGAAGAAGTGGTGACCAGCTCACCCAGTGCTCCCTCATCGGTCGTCTCCAGCAGACGTGCCCACACCAGCTGCCCGGCGAGGTGTGAGCCACCAGCGAACTCCACGGGAATGTAGTTATCGGTCAGACCCCTCATCAAGCTGCCTTTACCCTGCTTGCCCTCTACCAGCACACGCACGGTTCTGCCCAGCCGCGCCGCGACAAATTGTTCTCGGTACCTACGGCACAGATTCGCCAGTTGCTGGCTGCGTCGCTCCTTTTCATGGTCAGGCACCTGGTCTGACATCTGCGCAGCAGGCGTTCCTGGACGCGGGCTGAAGCGAAAGATGTGTGCCCGTGCATACTGCACGGCTTCCACCACCCGGCAGGTCTGCTCGAAAGCAGCATCGTCCTCTCCTGGGAAGCCCACCATGATGTCGGTGGTGATGGCAAGGTCAGATATCCGTGAATATAGTTTTTCCGCGAGAGCTAGCACGTCCTGCTGACGGTAGGGGCGGTTCATTTCCTGCAAGATGCCGTTATCCCCGCTTTGCAGGGGAATGTGCAGATGCGGGCACACCTTTGGCTCACTGGCGCATACGTCGATGAGCCTGTCCGTGACCTGTGTCAGCTCGATGGAGCTAATGCGGATTCGCTCCAGCCCATCGATTCGCGCCATCCGCTGCAGCAGTTCGGCGAGGTCGGGTCCGCCGCTGCCGGTCTCCTCTCCGTAGGAGCCTATCAATACGCCGGTCAGCACCACCTCTTTGAAGCCCTCATCGACCAGCCGGCGTATCTCATCCAGTACTTCCGTATACGGACGGCTGAACATGCGCGGGCGAGTGTAGGGGATGGAACAGAAGGAACAGCGTACGTTACAGCCGTCCTGAATCTTGACCACCGCACGGGTGCGCTCATAGGGATTGCGCAGCACGGGTGGAGCAGGGTCTCGTCTTACACGCTCACGGATGTCGGGGAAGGCTTCCAGCACATAGTGCACCGTGCGCATTTTATCGGTGTTGGGCACAATGAGAGCGGCTTCGGCAACCGTCTCCCCGCGCAGGAGCGTGAACTGTGCCATACAGCCGGTCAACACCACCCGCGTACCTGGGGTCTGGCGGGTAGCGCGACGCACCATCTGCAGGGACTTCTTTTCCGCCAGCTGCGTCACCGAACAGGAGTTAATGACGTAGAGCTCCGCGGGCTCATCGAAACCCACGATGGCGAAGCCCTGCTCCTCAAAGGTATCGATGATACGCTGTGTCTCATACTGATTGACTTTGCAGCCCAGCGTGGCGAAAGCAACGCGAATCATTTGTGCCCGCACCTTGCGAAGTATTCTGGCTTAGTTTACCCGAAGTGCAGGGTATTGCGCAAACGCAAGCAGACAGTTGTAACGCCAATCTCGGAGAATCCCGTACGCCCTCGGTGAATGAACATGTGTGTAACGTGGGCTGAGCTTATTTCCGGTTCCATTACACCCGCACAGCCCGCCATCTGGCGAGTCTCTCACTATCGGGGGATGCAGGAGACTCCTGTAGTCCATCGCTAATCGAGTAGTGGCAGTCCCGACGTCGGCTTTCCGAATGTGTGCCGCAAGCTACACGAACCGTCGGCACACGCGGCTGGACTGAGCCATGAGCGAATGCACGCCGTTGGAGCAGGGCTGGAGCCGCTTCTCGACCAGCTGGCGGAGTATCTGCCTACGCTGTGACTGTGAGGGCGGAGAGCATGTTCGCTGCGGTTTAGTCTCAATTACAAATTGGTCGAGGGAATGGTAAGCCGGAAGCGCAACAGGGTTAATGACTATCCTTGAAGGAGGCTGAAGATGTTTGACTTCACGTTTCACAACCCAACGAAAATCCTTTTTGGCAAGAATGCCATCGAGCTTATTGGAGAGGAGATACCTGCCGATGCGCGCATCCTGATGACATACGGGGGCGGCAGCATCAAGCGCAACGGCGTCTACGAAAGGGTGATGCACGCTTTGAAAGGCAAGCCGGTGACCCAGTTCGGTGGTATCGAGCCAAACCCGCGCTACGAAACGCTGATTCCCGCAGTGGAGCTGGTGCGTCGTGAAGAGATAGATTTCCTGCTGGCTGTTGGGGGTGGATCGGTGCTGGATGGCACCAAGTTCATCGCCGCGGCGGTTCCTTTTGAGGGAGACCCCTGGGATATTCTGGAGAAACGGGCGGAGGTGCGGAAAGCCCTACCCATCGGCGCAGTGTTGACTCTGCCGGGCACCGGCTCCGAAATGAACGGTTACGCGGTCATCACGCGCTGGGAGAAGAAGGCGAAATTAGCTTTCTACTCGCCGCTGGTCTACCCGCGTTTTGCCGCACTGGACCCTCAGACCACCTTCTCCCTGCCATCGCGCCAGACTGCCAATGGCATCGTGGACGCCTTCGTGCATGTCATGGAGCAGTATCTGACCTATCCGGTAAATGCTCCGCTGCAGGACCGAATGGCAGAGGCGATTCTGCTGACCCTTATCGAGCAGGCTCCGAAAGTGTTTGAGAAACCTACCGATTACGATACTCGCGCCAGCATCATGTGGTGCGCGACGACAGCGTTGAACGGCATCATTGGGGTGGGGGTGCCCCAGGACTGGGCGACCCATGCGATTGGGCACGAGATAACCGCTCTGTACGATATCGACCATGCCCGCACGCTGGCTATCGTGCTGCCGGGAGTCATGGAGGTCAAGCGTCGGGAGAAGCGGGAGAAGCTCCTGCAGTACGCGGAGCGGGTGTGGGGCATTCGTGAAGGAGATGAGGATAGCCGCATCGATGAGGCTATAGAACGTACTCGCGAGTTCTTCGAGAGCGGGGGTATTCCCACCCGTCTGTCGGCGTACGGCATCGGGGCGGAGGCTATTCCAGCGATTGTGCAGCAGTTGCGCGCGCACGGAATGACCGCACTGGGCGAGCACGGCGACATCACGCCCGAGGTGGCGGCGCGGATTCTGGAACGGTGCCTGTAGTTACTCCGTCACCAACAGCCGGGTTCCGAAGCCAATCAACGCCAGCGCTTTCACCCGTGCAATCGCCTCTTCGCGCGTCGGGGCGTACACCAGCGCGCCGGGGATGGCGGGCACTTCGGCGATCCAGCGTCCGTCTGCTTCCTGTTCCGTTTCGATGCAGCGGTTGATGTTCGCAAGCCCCCTCGAACCCCATCGGGTCGCGGGTCAAAAACCTGCCTGTCGCGGGGTCAAGGTAACGGTGCGTCGGCAACAGCGGTCCCGTATCGCCGTCGGTGTAGTAACCCCACTGCCCCTTGGTGCCGTAGGGCGTCGGGTTGTTGCCAGGCATGCGCTGACCCCACGCATCGTAAGCAAGGTGCGACAGCACCAGACCGTCATCGTCCAGCAGGTGCGTGGCGTTGCCCTGCGGGTCAAACTGGTAACCGCTGGTGCCGTACACCAGCAAGCCGTTCGCCCCAAATACCACGCCTGCTACCTGCCCTCACTTTTACTATAGCAGAAACCAGCGCAACTCTGCAAGCCTTTTTGCGGGGTGCGCGCGAAAAAATCGTGCAGGGTTCGCCCGCGCGAAACCTACCCCTCCACCACGCCGACCGCATCGCGGACGGTGTATGTGCCGTCGAGTGTGATGTCTATTCCGCGTGCCCGTAGCAGTTTGGCGTCGCGCCGCGCCAGCAATACCCGCGAGAAGCCCAGCCGACCCGCCTCGCGCACGCGCTGTTCGGTGTGAACCACCGAACGCACCTCGCCCGCCAGCCCCACCTCGCCGAACACCACCATGTCGGGCGGCAGAGGCTTGTCCTTGAGGCTGCAGACCACCGCCAGCGCAACGGCTAAGTCGGCAGCGGGTTCGCGCACGTAAATGCCGCCCGCCGCGTTGACGAAAACGTCCTTGTCGCTCAGGCGCATGCCCGCCCGCTTCTCCAGCACCGCCAGCACCATGTTCACGCGGTTGTAGTCTAAACCCGTCACCTGTCGGCGCGGCTGGCTGAGATACGAGTGGGTCACCAGCGCCTGTATCTCCACCAGCAGGGGGCGTGTGCCCTCCATGATGGCAGTCACCACCGAGCCTGGGCTGTGGGTCGCCCGCTCCGACAACAGCCATTCCGAGGGGTTCTGCACCGCCACCAGCCCCTGCTCGCGCATTTCGAACAGCGCGACCTCGTCGGTGCGGCCGAAACGGTTCTTAGTGGCACGCAGGATGCGGTAGTGCAGGTGTGAGTCGCCCTCAAAGGTCAGTACAGTATCTACCAGATGCTCCAGCGCCTTTGGTCCCGCCAGCGCGCCCTCTTTGGTCACATGACCCACCAGGAACACCGCAACGCCCTGCTCCTTCGCCACCCGCTGCAACGCCACCCCACACGCCCGCACCTGTGCCACCGTGCCCGGTGCGCTCTCCAGCTGGTTCGTGTGGGTGGTCTGCACCGAGTCCACCACCACCAGCGCGGGCTGCAGGTGGTCGATATGCGCCAGTATCGCTTCCACGCTGGTTTCCGCCAGCACGAACAGGTTGACGCCCGTCACGCCCAGCCGTTTCGCCCGCAGTTTAATCTGGTGCGCGCTCTCCTCGCCCGACACATACAGCACCGCACGCTCTTGGCTGAGCAGGTCTGCCACCTGCGTGAGCAGGGTGGACTTGCCCACGCCTGGGTCGCCGCCCAGCAGCACAAGAGAACCGGGCACAATCCCTCCGCCCAGCACTCGATCCAGCTCCGTGATGCCTGTCGACAGGCGGGGCACATCTTCTACTGAGACCTCCGCGAGCCGAACGGGTTGCGCCGCGCCCAGTGGCGACTTGCGCCCGGCACTTCGTTTGGGAAGGGGAGACACGACCTCTTCCACCAGACTGTCCCACGCGCCACACTCTGGGCAGCGACCCATCCATTTGGGCGACTCATATCCGCACTGCTGGCAGACGAAGCGAGAAGACGATTTAGGCATGGCTGGTTTCCTTGACCGCGTTTTCAATCGCCGTCTTCAGTCGGTGTAACCCCTCGTCTGCCTCCTCCCGCGTCAGGTTCAGGGGGGGCAACAGGCGGATGGTGTTCTCACCGGTGGCGTTCACCACCACGCCCTCTTGTAGCGCCTTGCCCACCACTGCTCTGGCAACAGGCAGTTCGAGGTCAAACCCAATCATCATGCCTGCACCGCGTATTTCGGTAATCGGCAGAGTCTCGCGCCATGAGGCAATCTGTTGGCGGAGATAGTCGCCCATCGTGCGTGCGTTGTGCAGCATAGCCTCCGCCTCAATGGCTTCGATGGTCGCGAGAGCGGCGGCAGCGACCACCGGACCGCCTGCGAAGGTGGAGCCGTGGTCGCCTTTCTCCAGCACGTCTGCCGCCTCGCCCCGCGCCATGCACGCCCCGATAGGCAACCCGCCGCCCAGCGCCTTGGCGGAAGTCAGGACGTCAGGCACGATACCCAGTTGTTGCCACAGAAACCACGCGCCCGTGCGCCCCATACCGGTCTGCACCTCGTCGAAGATGAGCAACGCACCCACCTCGCTGCAACGTTCGCGCGCCGCGTGGAGGAACTCAACGCTCAGCGGATGCACACCGCTTTCGCCCTGAATTGGCTCCAGAATAACGGCGCAGGTGCTGGGAGTAATGGCTTCGCGCAGGGCAGGCACATCGTTGCGCGGCACCACGCGCACACCGGGCACCAGCGGCTCATAGGGCTTCTGATACTTTGCCTGTGCCGTCACCGACAGCGTGCCAAAAAGCCGCCCGTGGAACGCTCCCTCCACTGCCACAATCTCGATGGCAGGCGGTTCCTTGCGCTTGCCCCACTTGCGCGCGATTTTGAGTGCGCACTCGTTTGCCTCCGCGCCGCTGTTGCAGAAGAACACTTTGTCCATACCCGCCACGGCGGTTAACTTCTGCGCCAAACGGAACTGCGGCTCGGTGTAGAACAGGTTGCTGACGTGAATCAGTTGCGTTATCTGCTGCTGCACCGCCTGCACCACGCGCGGATGGCAGTGCCCCACCGCGTCAACGGCGATACCTCCCAAAAAGTCGATGTAATCCCTGCCGCCCACATCCCACAGCCTCGCCCCGCAGCCCCTGACGAACAGCACCGGCTGCCGCGCGTAGGTGGACATGATGCATTGCGCATCAATAGTCTGTAACTCTCGCAGAAGACTCTCTCCCTCCATCGTTCCCCTTCTCCTTAGATAACATAATGGTATCGCATTTATCAGGGGTTGGGCAAGGTGGTGTCAGGGCAGCTGGGCTGGACGGGTTCGGTCACGTGACACGTGCATAGGAAGCCCTTGACGAGGGAGACTGAAGTACTGGATAATGCTGATTGGGGAGTGATACCTATGGTTCAAACGTTGGAGCAACCGAAAACCGTTCCCATCCCGCGCCGTCGGTTCACGCGCGAGGAGTATTACCGCCTGGCAGAGATAGGATTCTTTCAGGGGGAACGGGTCGAGCTCATTGAGGGAGAGATTGTGAAGATGTCACCCATCAGTCCGTTGCATGGGGAGGTTCTGACCCTGCTCGCGGAACGACTGTGGCAACTGTTTGGGGAGGGCTACCGCGTGCGGGTGCAACTGCCGCTCTCTTTAGGCGATAGCGAACCCGAACCAGACATCGCCGTCGTGCCAGGCAAAGCAGGCGACTACCTCCACGCACACCCGACGACCGCCCTGCTGGTGGTGGAGGTAGCGCAGACGTCGCTAGAGTATGACCGTGAGGTGAAAGCCCCCCTCTACGCGCGGGCAGGCATCCCCGAATACTGGATTGTGAATCTGGACGGGCAGTGCATTGAGGTGTACCGCGACCCCGCGCCGATGGGTGAAGGCTTTGGATACCGTTCGCGACGCATCTACATGCGTGATGAGCGAATTGCCTGCTCGTACAAACCAGACGAAACTCTCTCTGTAAGCGACCTGCTTTTTAGCGATGTACAGCGTTGAGATGCTCCTCAGCGTTTTGTGGTATAATTGGTGTGATGTTATACACGAGGTGGTCAGTATGCCGCTAATGACGATTCCGGAAGCTGCAAGGCACCTCGATACTTCCGAGGAGACCATTATTAGCTGGGTCAATAGGGGACTGCTGAGAACGTACATCCTGCCCGAGACTGTAACCAGCGGCAGAACCTGTGGTTCCAGTCAGCCTCTTTTACACTTCGTATCCTTGCCCTATGGCGTTGACCAGGAGGAGCTGGAAGAGGTTGCCGAAACCGAGGGCTGGCTGTTGGTCGCGGCGAGTTCGCTAGAAGATGAATGTGACTAAAAGCCTGACAGATACCCCCTACCGACAAGGCGACATCGTTTATGTGGATTTCCCGTATAGTGAGGGTGGCACATCAAAGAGCCGACCTGTGGTCATAGTCAGCACAGACGATTACCATTCAGGCAGAGACGATTACATTGTGGTGGCAATTACCTCGCGACCGCCCTCCTCACCGCGCGTCACCGACTATGAACTACAGGACTGGCTCAGCGAAGGGTTGAACAGACCATCGTGGGTGAGGAGCAAGCTGTATACCGTTAACAGGGCGCGTTTTGAGAGAAAAGTCGGAGCCTTGACTGAACGGGACCTGCAAGGCGTCAAACGTTGCCTCGCCAAAGCGCTGGGACTGTGGTAGCGTTTTTATAGGGAGTGATACCTATGGTTCAAACGTTGGAGCATCCGAAAACCGTTCCCATCCCGCGCCGTCGGTTCACGCGCGAGGAGTACTATCGGATGGCGGAACTGGGGCTGTTCCGCGGTGAACGGGTGGAACTGATTGAGGGGGATATCATCAAGATGTCACCAGTGAGTGCCGAACACGTGACCTGTGTGCATCGGCTGTTTCAATGGCTGTTTCAGGTGTTCAGCGATGCCACTGTGAGGATACAATCGCCATTGAACTTGGGTGATAGCGAACCCGAACCAGATATCGCTGTCGTGCCAGGCAAAGCAGGAGACTACCTCCACGCACACCCGACGACCGCCCTGCTGGTGGTGGAGGTAGCGCAGACGTCGCTAGAGTATGACCGTGAGGTGAAAGCCCCCCTCTACGCGCGGGCAGGCATCCCCGAATACTGGATTGTGAATCTGGACGGGCAGTGCATTGAAGTCTACCGCGACCCTGCCCCGATGGGTGAAGGCTTTGGATACCGTTCGCGACGGATTTACATGAAGGGCGAGCAGATAGCCCCTTTGCAGAAGCCGGAAGGTTCAGTGAACGTGGATGAATTACTCCTCGCCTGAACTCACCTTGAAGCTCCCTTCCCAGAATGTTATAATGCCCCATGAAAGCCTGTGCATTCATCGAGGAAGGTGCGCATGATCGACCCTAAAGTGTACCGCGAAATGGGTTTAAACGACCAGGAGTACCAGCGCATTGTGGAGCTGCTGGGTCGGGAGCCCACCTACACCGAGCTGGGCATGTTTGCCGTGATGTGGTCAGAGCATTGCGGTTATAAATATTCGCGCCCCATCCTGCGCCGATTCCGCGAGTACCGCCAGGCAATGGAGAGCGGCGGACTGGAGAACGCGGGCGTGGTGGACATTGGCGACGGCTGGGGCATTGTGATGAAGGTGGAGAGCCATAATCATCCGTCAGCGGTAGAGCCCTTTCAGGGCGCAGCGACGGGGGTAGGGGGTATCCTGCGCGACATCTTTACCATGGGCGCACGCCCGATTGCCCTGCTGGACAGCCTGCGCTTCGGTCCGCTGGACAACGCCCGCAACAGGTACCTGTTCACCCACGTGGTGGGGGGCATCTCGTGGTATGGCAACTGCGTGGGCGTGCCAACCGTTGCTGGAGAGGTCTATTTCCACCGTTGTTATTCGGGCAACCCGCTGGTCAATGCGATGGCGGTGGGCATTGTGCGCATCGACAAGATTGCACGGGCGCGCGCGGAAGGAGTGGGCAACTCGGTGCTTTACGTCGGTTCCAGCACGGGACGCGACGGTATCCACGGCGCTACCTTTGCCAGCGAGGAGCTGAGTGAGGACTCGGAGGCGAAACGCCCCAACGTGCAGATGGGCGATCCCTTCGCGGAGAAGTTGCTCATCGAAGCCACGCTGGAAGCGCTGGCAACGGGCGACATCGTGGGCATTCAGGACATGGGCGCGGCGGGATTGACCTGCTCCACCAGTGAGACCGCCTTCAAGGGGGGCACGGGTATGGAGATCGACGTGTTGAAAGTGCCACGCCGCGAAGAGGGCATGACCCCCTACGAAGTGATGCTCTCCGAATCGCAGGAGCGGATGCTATGTATCGTCAAGCAGGGGCGCGAGGAGGCGGTTGCCAGCATCTTCCGCAAGTGGGGTTTAAACGCCGTTGTCATCGGGCATGTGACAGACGACGGCATCCTGCGCGTGAAGGAAGGCGAGCAAATCGCCGCCGAGTTTCCCGCCGCCTTCCTGACCGACGCCTGCCCGACCTACACGCTGAAGGCGGAAGAGCCCGCGTACATCGCCCGTCTGCGCGAGTTCAACCCCCTGCAGCTGCCCGAACCCGAAGACTATAACGCGGTGCTGCTGGGACTGCTGGCATCGCCGTCGATCGCCAGCAAGCGATGGGTATACGAGCAGTATGACCACATGGTGCAGACGCAAACTGCCTACTTGCCGGGCGGGGACGCAGCAGTGTTACGCTTGCGCGGCACAGGAGGCAAGGGCATCGCGCTGAAGATCGACGGCAACGGACGCTACTGCTACTTAGACCCCTTCGTGGGCGGGATGCACACCGTCGCCGAGTGCGCGCGCAACATCTCCTGCACAGGCGCGAAACCGCTGGCGGTCACCGACTGCCTGAACTTCGCCAACCCCGAGCGTCCCGAAATCTTCTGGCAGTTCGAGCGGGCAGTGGACGGCATCGCCACCGCCTGCGAGGTGCTGGAGACGCCCGTCATTTCGGGTAACGTTTCCTTCTACAACGAGACGCCCGACGGCGCAGTATTCCCCACCCCCACCATCGGCATGGTGGGTCTGCTGGAGGACGTGACGCTACACTGCAGGGCGAGTTTCCAGCAGGCAGGCGACCGGGTGGTGCTGCTAATCCCCGAAGGCTGGCGTGACCCTTTGCAAGGGCTGGGCGGCAGCGAGTATCTGGCGGTGGTGCACGACATCGAGGCGGGTGCGCCGCCCGCGCTGGACATCGAGGCGGAGAAGCGGCTGCAAGCCTGCGTGCGCGAGGCGATTGCGCAGCGGCTACTGCATAGCGCACATGACTGCTCTGACGGCGGGGTGGCGGTGGCGCTGGCAGAGTGCTGTCTGCCCACACTGGGCGAGGCACGCGGTGCAGAAGGGCTGGGAGCGGACATCGCCATAGCCACTGAAGAGCGCACCGACGCCGCGCTGTTTGGCGAGACCGCTTCGCGCATCATCGTGTCGCTACCGCAAGCCAACCTGCCGCGCTTGCACGAGATAGCCCGCACGCACGGTATCGAGGCGCGGGAATTGGGCACGGTAAGTGCGGAGCGTGTTCTCCGCATTGCGGTGAACGGAGGAGAGCGTGTCTGCTTACCGATAGACGACCTTCTGGATGCCTACGAAGGAGCCATTCCACGCCTGCTGCGGTTGGAGGGAGGCGCATAGATGCCGATAGACATCGCGACCCTGCCTGAAACCGTACAGCGCGTCCTTGCCGAGGTGCAACAGCACCCGAAGGTAGTGGCTATCTTCCTGTTCGGCTCGTGGGCGCGTGGCGAGCAGATGCCCATCTCCGACGTCGACATCGCTGTGCTGCTCGATAGCCCCGATAAGCGCGACGAAGCGGACATCGGCAGCATGTACTCTCCCACCATTGACCTGGTGCTGTTCCATCGGCTGCCTGTGCGCATTCAGTTTCAGGTGTTGAAAGAGGGGCAGCCGCTGTTCGTGCGGGATGAGGAGAAGCTCATCGAGACCACCTTTCAGGTGATGCGTCAGTACCATGAGATGGAGTGGATGTACCGCCGCTATTATGAGGAGATATTGCGATGAGACTGGCTGATGCCATTGCCCGCTTCGAGAGCCATCGCCAGAAAGCGCAACAACTGGGAGGGCAGGACATCTCGGATTATTTCGTCTTCACCGCGCTGGCAATGGAATGCTTCCAAGCGGTAAACTCGCTCATCGAGGTTGGGCAGTTGCTGATTGCTCGGCGAAAGCTCGTGGTGCCGGACACATATCGGCAGGTTTTTGAGGTGCTTGGGCAACATCAGATTATCTCTACCGAGGCAGCGGAGGCGGGGAAACGCCTAGTATACGTGCGCAACTTGATCGCACACGAGATGATTACTGAGGAAGAGTTGCTCGAGGCAATTGTCCTGCTTTCCCACATGGATCCGTTATCGGAGGTAGCGAAACAGGAGGCACGGGGTTGACAGCAAACTGGAACAAGGTTGCCAGCACTCTGGAAAAGCACTCTATCCACTTGTATCCCGATTCCGTTCGGCAGGGGGAGGGGTTCGAGATTGCCTTTGCGAAACAGGACTCGCTCGGCTTTGTGGTCAGTATGGCACCCCTGCCAACCCCTGAACCTGCCGATGCCGTATGTCTGGACAATGTGTATCTCTATCCGCTGGACTGGCACAACTATCTTGCGCTGCGGGATATGCTGGGTCTGCGTCCCTCCGTTTGCACAAAGCCCCGTTCCTTCGGCACGGGCGACCGATTGGGTATGGTGACGGCGGCGCACCTGCAGGCGTTCAAAGACTACGATGTGTTCCCCGTGCTTGCCCAGCAGTCGCCGCGTGAGCTGGTACGCACCGGGCGCGATTTCCGTGATGTGCTGCTGAGCGCGGTCAGCGGCGTGCTGGAGGCTGGCTACACCGGCAAATTCGGTGCGGACGCCGACCACATCAAGCACGAACAGCAGTTGCGGCAGGCGATCGAGGCAGGCTATACAATGTACACTATCGACGTTAGCGACCGCATGCGCGATGTGACCCAGCTCACCCAGCCGGAAATTGCGGATAAGGCTCGCGCGCTATCTCCGCTGAGCCAGAGCATCATCCGCGACAATGCCGGCATGACTCTTCGTGCTGGGAATGGGTTCCGTTACACGTTGCAGGCAGAGCGGCTGGTGCAGTCTGCGATCACCTTCGAAGATGCGGTGCAACAGGTGGTTCGTTTCTACGAAGTGCTGAAGAAGCATCTTGCCGGGTTTGACCTCGAGGTCTCCATCGACGAGAGCGCGCGGGTGACCACGCTGGAAGACCACCTGTACGTGGTGGAGTATCTCCAGCGAAGTGACGTGCGGTTGTGGAGTTTGGCGCCCCGCTTCCCCGGCGAGTTCCAGAAAGGAATAGACTTCGTGGGCGACCTGCAGGAGCTGGAGAAGGCGTTTGCCCTTCATGCCACAGTTTGTCAGCAGCTGAAGGGTTATCGTCTCAGCCTGCATTCTGGCAGCGATAAGTTCAGCATCTATCGCCTCTTCTGTGAGGCAACAGGCGGCAACTTTCACGTGAAGACCTCCGGCACCAGCTGGCTGCAGGCAGTGCAGCTCATCGCACAGATCGACCCCACGCTTTTTACCGAGCTCTACCGTTTGTGTCTGTTGCATCTGGAGGAGAGTAAGCAAGCCTATCGGGTCTCCCTGCCTGCGGGGCAATTTCCACCGATGCCCCCATCGGATTTGGGAGACTTTCTTGCGAGACCGTCGGTGCGTCAGCTATTCCACATCTCTTACGGCGTTTTGCTGGAAGAGGCGGGCGCGGAGATACGGAGCCTGCTCCATGCGCACGAGCAGGAACACTATCGTCTCGTGGCGGAACATATCGAGCGACATCTGCAAGCGCTGCAGTCAGTGAGGTGAGCGGTTGAACCTGCGTATCGCGATTGTCAACTCGAGCAGCTTCGGCAAGTACTTCCCAGAGCACCTAGAGCGGCTGAACGGACTGGGCGAGATAACCCGTTTCGACTTTCCGGTCAGCATCGACGGCAAATCGCTGGCGGACGCGCTGCGCGGACACAACGTGATTATCGCCAGCGTCAAGCCCTACTTCACCCGCGAGTTTTTCGAACACAAAGACGAACTGTTGCTGCTCGCGCGGCACGGCATCGGCGTGGACAATGTAGACCTGAACGCGGCGCGCGCGAAAGGGGTAGTGGTCACCAAAGTAACGCCGTGGGTGGAGCGGGAGGCGGTGGCGGAGCTGGCAGTGACCCTGATACTGGACATCCTGCGCATGACTCACGAGGCGCGCCACGCAGTTTACGAGGGCCGCTGGGCAGAACGCGCCCGCTTTGTGGGCTGGGAAATCCAGGGCAAGACGGTGGGTATCATCGGCATCGGCAACATCGGCAGCCGGGTGGCGGAGATTTTGCGCTACGGCTTCGGCGCGAACACGATTGCTTATGACCCCTACCTGCATCCTGATACCATCCTTGCCCGCGCTGCGGAGCCGGTAGGGCTGGACGAGTTGCTACAGCGCTCCGACATCATCTCCCTCAACGCCTCGCTGAACGAAGGCAACTACCACATGCTGTCGCACCGCGAGTTCGGGCTGATGAAGCAAGGGGTGTTCCTCGTGAACACCGCGCGCGGCGAGTTGATCGACGAGGAGGCGCTGAACGCCGCCCTCGAGTCGGGGAAGGTGGCAGCCATCGGCATGGACGTGGTGGAAGGCGAGCCGATTGACGGCAACCACCGCCTGCTGCAGTATTCGAACGTGCTGATAGTGCCCCATATCGCCGCCTACACGCGCGAGTCGCTGCGCCTGATGGGTGAGAAGGTCGTGCGCGATGTGGAACACATCGCCCGTGGCGAGATGCCAGAGGATGTAGTGACTTAGGAGCCCCCGTACCTCTTCGGGCGCGAACGGACTTTGTTTCCCGAACACCTCGTAGACGCGCTTACTATCTTTGCAATTGTAAACACCCATATTGGGTTGGGTCGGTGGGTGTGGTGGGCGTTGAAATCTGCTGCTTATTGCGTTATAATGTGCTGGAGGTCTTTCTAACTTTGCCATGGGAGAAAAAAGCACTATCGGGTAAGGGAGATCCCTGTTGCTGAAGCCCAACCCGATGCAGAGCAAGTCAAAGGCAAACCACCGACAATGAGGAATATCGCCGCGACATGTACACAGAGCTACGGTCTATGATACTGAGTTTGACCCCCGATGTCATCGGCATAAGGCAGAGCGATGCCAACCCCAACGTGTGGGGGGTGTTGATGGAGTTTCAAATCGCGGGGCACGTGACCACACTGGTATGCCTGGCTGACGGCACGACCAGTCTGTACTTCAGTTCTGGAGGCGGTGTCATCGGCGCAGGCGCGTATGAGCCAGTCGCCAATGCCAGCAGTCATTTGATTGCGATGGCAGAGTCGTACTTCCCTTTGATGCAGTTGACACGACAGTTTCCATTGCCGTCCCCGTCGCGCGTACGCTTTTACGTGTTGACCTTTTCGGGCACCTACACCGCAGACCGAGATGAAAGCGCATTGAAGCAACGCAATGATGTGTTTTACCCGCTCTTTTACGCTGGACACGAGGTCATAGCGCAGATACGGCATCACGCTTCAGCCGCAGGGTGACGGTGAGAAGCTCAGGCATGTGCCGGTAGTCCATCAGTGGGAAACCATCCTCGCGGCTGTGAAACGCTCGTAAGCGTGGTGACTCAGGGGGCGTCCCCCTCTGGGAGAGGGGGACGCGATGGAATTACCACCACCGCGTGCGTCTGCCAAGCACGGGGTGTTTGGACAGCTCCGTCAGCACGTCGCGGCACTGTTTCAGGAGCATGTCCAGTTGATGGACATCGGGTGACGCCCGGAGGTAGTCCTCCACGTCCTTGCACAACAGTTCGATCTTCGCAACGATGTCCGAAGCCGTCGGGATTCGTTGCAGAACCGCTAGCAGCTCCATCAGCTGGATAAGCAGTTGTGACAGCCAGCGCTGTATCGTGTGGTCGTCGGAGCGGTCTAGCTGTTCCATCTGTTGCAGAGTTTCGGATATCCGGCGGCGCAGGTCAGGTTTTCTCAATGGCGTCCGTGTGATACCGACGTCTACCAGGTGCATGAGTCGCGCTTTGCCTGACCTATGGGGAGCTTGCCACATGTAGGCCACGTCCCAGAGAGGGGAGGGTTCTACAAGGTGGCTGACATCGCTCGAATCGCAATGCAATCCCATATCAGCACCAAACATCTCCCACCCGCTGGGAACGTCCACCGGCTGAACGATGCGGCGCACCTCGCCGCCAGCGTTGACGACCTCCGAGCGGTCGACCGCAATGTAGGCGGTGAAACGGGAGAGTATGCCATGCCGGAGTGACAGCGAGAGGATATCTGCTTCCAGTTCCGCGTTCCGTTCTGCAACGTAGCGCGTCTCCAGCTCCTGAATCATGTCCCGCGCCCAGATGGGTCGCAGGGCAGGGTGCGCCTGTACGCGCAAGGGGATGGTTTGGCTCCACGTTTTGCCGTCTGGCAGCGATGCACTGATAGTGAGCCAGTCTGCCTCCTCCACATGCCGACACCGCGCCAGCAACAACAGGCTGCCGCCAGAGTAGACGACGCGATGGTGGCTGGGCAGCAGGGTATCCGGTATCAGCTGCGCCTTGCCGTTTGGGGAATGGATGGCTACCTGCACCTCGTTCAGCACGGGTTTGCCCAGTCGTTCCACCAGTCGTTGCAGTACCTCGTCCAATCGCAATTCACTCTCGATGAACTCACACACGCCTCCCGTTTCTCGCGCCAGACGGCTCAGCAAGGCGTCATTTGGCGCAGTATCGACGCCCACCACGAACAGCGTAATCCCCGCCTGCTTCATCTGGCGAAGCACCACGTCTTCGTTGCCGACCTGCCCGTCGGTCACCAGAAAAATAGCTTTCAGCGCGTTGGGGTTGGCAGATTGCAGGATGGACGCGGCTTGATGAAGAGCAGACAACACCTCGGTTCCCCCGCGCGCGTGAATACCTGCCAGCCATTCCATTGCGCGATAGCGGTGTCGATTGTCGGCAACCTGCAGCTGAGATGCGAAGACTTCCCGCGTGCTGTCGAATGCGACCACAGTGAATCGGTCATATGCGCTGAGGGAATCCAGCACGCGCCCCACCACCCGCCGCGCGGCAACCATCTTCCAGCCGCTCATGCTACCGGAACGGTCTAGCACGAAAACCACGTCGCGGGGCATTTGTGTTCGCGTATCCTGCCTGGGAGCGGTGAGTAGACAGAAGAGCGTACCCTCTTCCGCAGTATCCGCATCCGGCGATGCCAACGCACCGGCGTTCCAGTCTTCGTCGAGGACGCGATAGCGCAGGATGAAATCGCGGTTCAGCCGTTCGCCCGGCTGCAGCCGCACGTGCCACCTGTCGCCCTGTTGCTCGGTGGCTACGGTGTGCAGGCTGGCACGTATGTCATGCAGGCGCAGCCCGCAGGCGTCGAGCTCTACCTCCAGCGAAAGCTGAACCGGGTTTGGAAACCCCGGCAGCAGCACTGGCGGGGTGATACGGGAAGCATCTGGCACCTGATCGGTGTCCGGCATCACACCATCTCCCACTGGCTCCTCGCCCAAGGGAATTCCGGGGATGTAGCGAGGGGCAACCACTAGCGGAAAGCGGTAGGTGACTTCGCCCATGTCCAACTGCAGGGGAATCGCCATACGAAAGGTGATTTGTGCCTCTTCGCCGGGCATCAGGTTGCCCACCTGCAGGGTAAACACGTTGGGTCGCTCTTGCTCAGTAATCGCAGCGCGATACCCCTGCTGGATGGCTTCTGCATACTGTTCACGCGCTCGTTGGCGCTCCTCCAGCACTCCCTCCACCAGCCGCTCTCCCACACGCATTGTGAAGGAGGTAACGGCTGCGCTGGGAGGCAGGGGGAAGATATAGGTGGCTTCCAGCGGCTGCTGCAGGGTGTTCTTGAAGACCTGCTGGAGAGTGGTCTCCGCCAGAACGCCGGCAATGCGCGTATACACGGAGACCGCCTTCAGAGGCAGGTTGCCATTGGGTGTGCGCAGAGTGCCGAAACCCCCGTGTTCCTCCTGTTCCAGTATCTCTTCTTCCAGCAGTGGCAAAGAGTGGTGACTCATGATGTTAACCTCCTTTATCCGGCTTTGAACGCATCTCGCGACGCACGAGGTGCCGTGAACGCAAGAACCTTACCAGTGGCTCAGCTGCCTGCTGCAGCTCTTGCAGTAGTTGAGGGTCGGATTCGATCTCCTGTTCGACAAGTAGATGCACCCCTGGCGCAAGGGTGACGTGGCTCCATTGCTTGACCTGCGGAGTTTGTAGCGCAGGGGTAGTAACCACCGCCTCCGACGGAGCGGGAGCCTCAGCTAGCTTCCAGAACGCCCGTGCAGGAGGACGTTTGGGCGCCGAGACGGTGCGCTCGCTTTCCGAGAGGGAGGCTTTCGGTAGCTGGGCGATTTGCTCCAGTTCCTCGTCGGACAGAGCCAGCAGCCGGTTCTGAATCTCGGCTAGCGACCATCCCTCGCTCTGCAGGCGTTTGATAGCCACCAGCTGCATCAAGTGTCGTATCCCGTAGAAGCCGGTGCGCCCGCGCAGCACGGGACGATCGATTAAACCCAGTGTAGTGTATAGCCGCACGAGGCGCAGGTTGACCATCTCCCGCACCCGTCCGTTGGGCGCGACCAGTCCGTGTTTCTGGAACACTTCGTTGGCGCGCTCTACCAGATCTTCAATTCTCCATAACGTCTGCATCGTGTTCACAGCGTTATTATAACACTGTCATATAACAATGTCAATGTTTTTCGACCAGCCACCGCGCGAATTTTTCGAAAATTGTTTTGTCCTTTGGAGATGGGGCTAGAGCTATGGGTATACCGAAATCGAGAACGTGCAGGAATGACCTGCATGTCGCAGCAGGGTTTAGCTTTAGCCTGAGTTTTTGGGACGGCGAACTTGCTGGGGAGCCGAGCCCTCCCCTCCCTTCGTGGGGAAGGGATTTACGGCTCAGCAGAAGCGTCGCCCTCAAAAAATGGGGCTCAGTATAACGGTCTGACCTTCACGTTGCGGAACCAGACCTGATGCCCGTGATTCTGCAGTCCAATGTATCCGGGTTTCACCATCTCCCTGTAGGCGTATTTGAACTTATTGGGTGTTCCGTCGGGGTTTTTGCCCGCTTCTGTCCACTGGCTGAGGTTCACGTCCACGATTTTCTCTCCGTTCATGAACGCCATCAGGTGGCTATCGCGGCAGCAGATGCTTAAGCTGTTCCACTCACCAGCAGGGCGAGCCGCATTTTTCAGAGGGGCTACGATGTCGTACAGCGCGCCGCAATCGTGCTTGCCAGGGTTCGGTCTGCCGTAGCTGTCCAGAATCTGGATTTCCATGCCCGTGTTCACCGGGTCGTTGCGGTCCCAGATGCGCACAAAGACACCGCTGTTGGCATTGGGCGACATCTTGAAGTCGAGGCGCAGTACAAAGTTCTTGTACTGTTCGTTGGAATATAGAAAGCCTCTACCTTTGCCGGTGCAATAAATTGTTCCATCCTCCACCCGCCAGGCTTCTGGAGAGCTGGCGACCGTCCAGCCCCAGAGGTCATTCCCATTGAACAGGAGCTTCCACCCGAAGCGTTGTTCACGTGGGGAGAGGGAGTTGTGAGGTTGAGCAACTGCAGCAGTACATACCCACACCGTTATCCAGAGCCACAACCCTGAGCGTCGCATGGCTATTTACCTCCTTGCGATGGTCTTCCACGCTTTATCCCTTCGCTATACTGGCGATGCAAACATGCCCCATCACGCTTTGGCATCCTCCTGACCGAGGCGGCGCCGTGCGGCTTCGTAGACCATCAGTGCAGTTTCCGCGATGAACTGCGCGGCAGTGCGGCGGTTCTCGAAGCCGCGGGTAAGCACCACGAGCGTAAAGCATCCTGCGGGCATCCAGATAACCGCCGAGTCGTGGTAGTGTCCGCTGATTTCTCCCGTCTTGTTTGCCACTTTCGCTTCGTCGGGCAGCAGGTAAGGTATCTGCTCGCGGTAGAACTGCTCACGCATGATGTTTAGCATTCGCTCGCACCCCGAGGAGGAGAGTAGGCGGCTACCGTCCACAGCGCGTACTTCGCCCTGTGCTATCCACTTCAGCAGGTCGGCAATCTCGGCGGCGCAGCAGAGGTTTTCTTTTCCCTGCTCGGCGGCGGCGAAATTGTACATCTTGCGTTGCAGGGTGGTGTGGCGGAACCCCACCAATCGCAGAAACTCCTGCACCTTCTCCACGCCCACGCGGTCAATGAGCATATTGGTGGCGGTATTATCGCTCAGCACAATCATCAGCACAACAAGGTCGTGCAGAGTCAGCTCCAATCCGGTGTGCAGTTCGCGCAGGATGCCGGAGCCGGGCGTACGGTCGCAGTCGCGCAGAGGCATCGTCTCCTGCCAATCGACCTCGCCTCGTTCCCTCAACCAGAAGAGCGCGGCAAGCAGGGGAACCTTGATGACACTGGCGGAGCGAAATACAAGGTCGCTGTGAATATCTACCTGCCAATCAAAGTCCACGCCCCGGATTGCCAGCCCCACCTCGGCGGGGGAGGAGCCTATCTTTTCGGAGAGTTTCTGGTCTATTCCCTGTTTCATCGGTGCGCACCCCAACAGGCGCAAATGGCGTTCGCGCTAAGCGTATAGTGAGTTGTATAATTGGTTTCGACCCCTCCACCTATGTTCTCCTGCTGGGCTGAAGGAATCCCCGCTTCGAGATACAAAAGGGTAGGGTGTGAATGCATTTGTCGGGTTAGAGCCGGTCTTCTCAGCGGTTTCGCGAACACGCTGGTTTACTGGATGCTGAACGCGGAGATAATTCGCTTGCTGGAGGCAGGGAAGGCGTAAAAGAGATGACTGCTTTCTGGCGCCGATGGATGGGGCGCAAACAGGTCATACTTTCTCTGGGCGAAGGCGCGGAGCTTCGTCAGCTTACCATGCAGGATGCACCCGCGCTGTACGCACTTACCGTGCGAAACAGGGAACGGCTGCGTCGGTGGATGACCTGGGTGGACTTTGTGAACAGCGAAGAGGACACGTGCGGCTTCATCCGGGAATCGCTTCGCAATTTTCGGTCCGGGCGCAGTCTGCAGATGGGTATATGGTGGGGCGGCACCCTGGTGGGCACAATCGGGCTGTTTCGCACCGCCAGCGCAGAGCCGGAGGCGGAAATCGGTTACTGGATCGACGAGTCGGCAGAAGGGCAGGGGTTAGTCACCCGTGCCGCCAGAGCGTTAACTCAGTATGCCTTTGAGCACTGGCAGGTGCCAACGGTGCGCATCCGCGTGGAGCCGGATAATGTTCGCAGTCGCGCTATCCCCGAGAGGCTGGGCTTCCGCCTACGCGGGGAGGTAGAGGAAGACTGGGCTGATGGCAGTCATCGTACCCTGCTGGTATACGTGATGCACGCTTCGGATTTTCAGAAAACAACTCAGTAAAAGAGCCGCAGAACAACCTGTAACCACAGGCAGCGCTATCCTCCGGACACCTCCTTTGTGCCTTCCATGTGAAATATTTCACGGGAAAACCGCGTCTGCACGCATTTGGCTATTGAAAATGTTGTTTTCGGTGGGGTACACTCAGACCACCATGCACACAGGAGGTGTTCGCCATCGCACGGTTCACACACGAGCACGATGAGGGGCGCAGACGCTTCCTCAAAGCCTCTGCGCTGGGTATAGCCATGGTGATGAGCGGTTCGCGCGTCATCGGAGGCTTAGCGCAGCAAATGGAAAACGTTTCGAGACCCGACAGGAGGACAGGAGAGATGGAGATCGTCAAAATCGTAGCGAAGCCGCTACCCGAGAAAGTGTACAACACCGAGAGCGTGGGCATTTCCCGCAAAACGCATGACGAACACTACAAGTTGTATCAGGGCTATGTGAATAAGGCGAACGAAATCCGCGAGAAGCTGGCTGCCCTGGACAAGGACCCGGCGAAGGCAAACCAGACTTACTCCGACATCCGTGTGCTGAAGGTAGAGTATACCTTTGCGCTGGGTGGGGTGAAGAACCACGAGCTGTACTTCGACATTCTGGGCGGCAAGGGCGGCGCGCCCACTGGACCTGTGGCGGAGTGGATTAACAAGTACTTCGGCTCGTATGAGGCATGGGCGCAGGACCTGAAGGCAACCGGCATCGCCGCGCGCGGCTGGGTGTGGCTCGCGCTGGACCATGACGATGGAAGCCTTTTCAACTACATCGGCGATGCACAGAACACGTTCCCTATCTGGAACGCCACGCCCATTCTCGCGCTGGATACTTATGAGCACGCCTACTACTATGACTTCCAGACCGCGCGTGCCAAATACATCGACGCCTTCCTGCAGACGATTGACTGGGACGCGGTCAACGCGCGGCTGGAGCAGGCGCTGAACATGTACAACGCAGGACGATAGGATAACTGACCTGCAGTGCCGGGAGCAACCCAATCGGGTTGCTCCCCATTTCATGCTTCGACGGGCAGCGCCAGCTGCGCCTCTTCTTCCATACGGGGCATCAGCCGATACCTTTCCTCGATACACCCCAGCTGCAAGCGGCGCAGTATCATCTCGTGGTATGTCGGGTCGATCTCGGCGGAGACGAAGTTTCTCTGCAGCTTCTGACATACCTCCAGTTCGGAGCCGCTGCCGCCAAACAGCACCAACACGATGTCTCCAGGCTGCGTGCAGCTGAGTATCAGCATCTCCGCCATCTTCTGCGGAATCTGGCAGGCGTGGATTGTTTTCTCGCGGCTGACGTTCTTCACCAGGTCGAAATAAAACCAGCTGTAGGGCATTCTGCCCTTCGAGCCGTTGGCGAGGTTCTGTTTAATGCGCTTGTCCGTCGGGTTCTGGTAGGGTTGTGCAACCTGGTCCTTATAGAAGCGGTTATGCTCACTCTTCCGACAGTGCAGGATGCTTCGGTGGGCAGTGGTGAAACGGCGTGGGCTGTGTCCCACATTCGTGTTGTATATCCAGACGTAATCGTGAACCGCGTAGCAGGCTTCGTCCAGAAACTTCACTCGCAGATAGGCGTTCTGCCTCGGATAGTTCATCAGGAACATGTTGCCATCGTCTTTCAGCACCCGAAGTGACTCCCGAGCCAGCTCGATGTACCATTCAATATACTCCTCAAAGCTGCGCGTATAGGATTTATCCCCGTATTTGACGCCCACATTGTAGTCCGGATCGCCGTACACCATATCGACGCACTGGTCGGGAAGTGACCTGAGCAGGTCCATCACATCGCCCAAATAAACGTTGTTCAGGTATTGTGGGGGCAATTCATGAACCACTAAGATTCACCTCCTCCAATCAATACGTCCAGCCTCCTCCAGTCTCCAGCAGCTGCCCAAACTGCCCGACGCCGAAGCGTTGCGCCTCCGGGAACGCCTTAATCCGCAGGCGGAACACCACTTCGCGGTCGGCGCGGAAGCCCAGCGGATTATCGATATAACCCACGCTCAGCTCCCAGCAGTGCAAATCCCACGTCAACAGCAGCTGCCTGCCTTCAAACC
>Ga0308407_1000241_pt1 | contig 45034 bp, 35 predicted proteins | sample HotsprSampleMSe2_FD_203476 | JGI IMG/M metagenome (GOLD analysis project Ga0308407, IMG submission 203476) | Hot spring phototrophic mat microbial communities from Mushroom Spring, Yellowstone National Park, Wyoming, United States - 20060911_MSe2 ...
GATGAAATCAGCTCGTTGGTCTGTGGGTAATAAGTCATGAATAGCTTTTAATTGTTTGTATTTCAATTCACTGTCTAAGGGTTTTACAAGTTTCATAAAAATATCTTTCACTTCTTGCTGTTGTTCAGATTGGAGCCGCTTGAAAATCTCTTCATAAGGATTTTTAGGCCTCCAAGAATCACCAAACTCATTCATTTGCGTCATTTTTTGAGCCAGATATTCCAAATTTATTTGTTCTACAAGACCGTCGTCCCATAGTTGATATTTTCTTTGTTCGTCGGCAATTTGGTAGGCTTGTTGGATGAAATCAGCTCGTTGGTCTGTGGGTAATAAGTCATGAATAGCTTTTAATTGTTTGTATTTCAATTCACTGTCTAAGGGTTTTACAAGTTTCATAAAAATATCTTTCACTTCTTGCTGTTGTTCAAATTGGAGCCGCTTGAAAATCTCTTTATAAGGATTTTTAGGCCTCCAAGAATCACTAAACTCATTCATTTGCGTCATTTTTTGAGCTAAGTATTCCAGATTTACTTGCTTTACAAGACCGTCGTCCCACAGTTGATATTTTCTTTGTTCGTCGGCAATTTGGTATGCTTGTTGGATGAAATCAGCATGTTGGTTAGTATCAAGTTTATCGTATATTCTTGTAACTTGCTGATATTTTTCATTGTCGTCTATTTTATTGATGATTTGTAAATAAATATTCGCTAAATCCAGTCTATTTACTAATTGTACATTGTGAGCATCATACCTACCTTTATTATCAGAAAAGACAGCCTTAAATAAACATATATCATTTTTGCTTAAAGAACCAACATTTAACAACTTGTTTTTATGTACAAAAAAACTTCCTTTTGCGTTTTTTAGGACACCAAAACCTTTTAAATCATTAAACCAATCTACTTCTCCTATTTCGAGTTTGGAAAAATCAGAATAAAAATTTTTCTTGGGTTTTGTTTCTTCTAAAATGCTTTTAAAACTTGCAACTTCCCAAGAATCAGGCTTTTTCAAAGATGGCTGAGCAGTAAAAATTACTTTCTTATTTTTGGCTATCTTATCCAAGAATTCGGGTTTGAGAAAGCTTTTATGGAAAAAAGCCACTCCTTTCTCAAACGATACAAAGCCAAAAACACCATTAAAATTTTCAATATATCCTTCGAACTGTTCCATAATTTTAGTTATTTTAGGTTCAAAGATTCGTTTATTTTTTGTTCCGAACCCAAGATAATTTCGGTTTTTGCAAATTGTTATTTGCTATTATAGCAAAATTTGTAGATAGAAGCAAGATTTTCTTGCTGAAAAATTCTTTGTTGCAAGGTTAGATGTTGTTTAAAAGGGCTTTTTGTGTAATTTTGATAAGACAACTACTCATAACTCACGTTAAAGCCTCGTTGCAATAAAGATTCTTATGCTGATAAAATATATTGCAAAACGCTTTACTTAACATAATAAAAATACTAAAATAAACCTGAAATAAAGAATAAAGGTCGACACAGTTATCTGCATCGACCTTGTAGTTTGACTTATTACTATAATTAGGAGTTTAAAAATATCTACTATTTATTCTTGAATTTTCATATTTCTTGAATCCACAGCTCCCAGAGAGCGGTTTTCGCGAGAAGCCAATTCTAAAATCTTGTCGTATTGCTCGGGGGAGAGGTCATTGTAGAAATAATACACGGGGTTCACTTTTTCGCCTTTGTAGATGACCTCGTAGTGCAGGTGTGGGGCAGTAGAAAAGCCTGTGCTTCCTACGTATCCGATACACTCGCCTCGTTTCACTTTTTGCCCTTGCTTTACATTGAATCGGGAAAGGTGGGCGTATAAGGTGGTGTATTCGGGGCTATGCTCTATTTGGATTTCGTTGCCGTAGCCACCAAAATTATTTCTTGCTACCGTAACCGTACCATCTGCCGTAGCGTAGATAGGCGTACCGTGTGGGGCGGCAAAGTCAATACCGGGGTGAAATTGAGCTCCGCCGAAAATAGGGTGAAAACGCATACCAAAGCCAGAAGAAAGGCGTGTAAGTTCTTTGTTGGAGATAGGCTGAATGGCAGGAATACGAGCTAAGCGGTCTTCTTTGTTTTTAGCCATTTGCATAATTTCGTCATAAGATTTACTCTGCACATACATTTTGCGTTTGAGTCTATCTATTTTTTGTAGAGTGCTAAGAATAAGTTTTTCACTATGCAGTCCTTTTTTGAGGAGGTCTTCATATTTTTCTGTACCACCTGAGCCAGCGATACGAGCCGATGGCGAAATAGGGTCGGCAGCGAAAATGACTCTATACACTTTGTCATCGCGTTCCTGCAATCCAGCCAAAACTTTATCGGCTTCTTCTAATTTCTTATTGATAAGTTGATAATAACTTTTAAGTTCTTCTACTTCTCTGGTTAATTCTGCCTCTCTGTCTGATTTGTGAAATTTTGTGTAGATAAGGGTAAAAATAAAACCAAAAATTGCCGCAAAAATCAGCAGACCTGCAACGTTGAGAACTATGTCCCACTTATTGACTTGTATTCTTTCGTATCTGCACGACTCGGTGTCGTAGTAATACTTTATTTTAGCCATAAAAAATTGATTTTAAGAGTTTTAGCAATATTGTCTGTATGTTGTTTAGCCGATAAACATCGTTTATCAAGAATAACATTTTTTCATAAGAACGGACAAAGCTAAATTTTTCATCTTTTACTTCAAAACTTTTTTTGTAAAAATCTGAAAATCTACATTTTTTGATTTATTATTTGTTTAACAAAAAACTTTGATCATTAAAATAAAATAAACAAAAAACAAAAAGAAAATAAAAACAAAAGCCAAGCACAAAAAATAGGGGAGAAGTGATGGAGAGTAATGCGATAGTTTTTAATAATCAGTTTGATTTTTTGTGGGGAAAACTAAGTGAATAAAAACATTTTAAAAAAACGAATTTGCTTTTTCTTCAATAAGAGCTATTTTTACCCTTCAATTACTGATAATAATAAAAAATATTATGTTAAGTAAATACAAAAATTTGGTAATTTCCAAAATCTAAAAAACTAAGCGGCTATGTCTAAATCTAAATTTGCAAGGGAGTCATTTACTACTATGACCGAAATGGTACTACCAAACGATACCAACACACTCAACAACCTTATGGGAGGACGCTTGATGTATTTTATGGACGTGGTCTCGGCAATAGCCGCCCTCAAACATTGCAATAGGGTAGTGGTAACGGCATCGGTAGATAATATTTCCTTTAAAGAGCCTATTCCTCTGGGAAGTGTAGTAACATTGAAAGCAAAAGTTACCAGAGCTTTCAACTCCTCCATGGAAGTACATATTGAAGTTTTTGCAGAAAATCCAGTTAAACAAACCGTCATTAAGACAAATAGTGCTTTTTTTACTTTTGTGGCAGTAGACCAAGTCGGTAACCCTATCAATGTTCCTGAGCTAATCCCTGAAACCGAAGAAGAAAAAATCCTCTACGAAGGAGCTTTACGTAGAAGACAATTACGTTTGATTTTAGCAGGTAAAATGAAACCCGAAGACGCAGGTGAATTGAAAGCCCTTTTTCAGTCTTGATTATTTGGAAATTTAATTTAATTTTGCGAAAAAATTATTTTAATGTTACTAAATTCTTAAAGCTATTCAAAAGACTGATTATGAAACTCAATCCCGTAGATGTTGTAGATAATATACTTCCCCAAGATTTTAAGGAAAAATATTATTTACCCGAAAAACCCTTGGTTATCAAGAACCTTTCTGCTCAGTGGGCGGCTCTACAAAAATGGAATTGGGATTACTTTATAGAAAAAGTAGGACACTACAAAGTAGGCGTGTATAATAACACGAAAAGCGATGCCTATACGCCTGTCAATAAAGCTGATGATTATATGCTCTTTGGAGAGTATATTAAGCAAGTACGAACAGGCAATTTATCTTTGAGGATATTTTTGTTCAATATTCTTGCTCATTGCCCTGAAATGACACAGGATTTTTCTTACCCCGAAGAGCTAATGAAAGGCTTTGTGAAAAGATACCCAATGCTGTTTGTAGGTGGAGCTAATTCTGTTACGCACATTCATTTTGATATTGACCTTTCGCATATCTTGCATACGCAGTTTGTAGGACGAAAACGCGTATTGCTTTTTCCGTATAAGGAACAGTACAAACTTTACCGAAAACCTTGGGAAGTGCTTAGTTTAGCCGATTTTACTCGTTATTACGAAAAATTTAATTACGATGCTTTTCCTGCGGTAAAATATGCCGAAGGTTACGAAATTATTTTAGAACACGGAGATACCTTGTTTATGCCTTCGGGGTATTGGCACCACATGGAGTACATAGAAAGTGGCTTTGCATTGAGTTTGCGGGCTTTGCATCCTTCTGTTTTTAGAAAAATGAAAGGCATTTGGAACTTAGCAGGTATGAGAAACGTAGACACCTTGATGAAGAAAGTTGCCCCCAAATGGTGGTACAACTATAAAATAAGAAAAATTCACAAAAATACTGCTAACTTTTCAGAAAGGATAACCAATTCCGATATTGAGAACAGCAGAATTAGAACCACCGAACAAATTTCTTAATTTTACTTCATCAAGCACAAAACGCTCTCCTTTGGGGCGGGCAGGGTCTAAGGTTCGCAAACCTAAATCGGCTCTTAGTAGCAAGAAACTAAAATCTAAACGTAAGCCTGCCCCTGTTCCTACGGCAATTTGTTCGTAAAATTTTTCTGTAAATTTACCATTCTCAAAGCCTCTGTCATTGAAAGTCCATACGTTGCCTGCATCAACAAACAACCCCATATTGATAAAACTCCATACCTTGAAACGAAACTCGGTGTTGGCTTCTATGAGTAAATTTCCCGGTTTCTCGATATTGATAAGTTCGGGAGTAGGAGAGAAACCACCAGGTCCTAAGCGGCGTTGTATCCAACCTCGCAAGGTATTTCCTCCCGTGAAGAAAAATTTTTCATAGGGCAGAATTTCTGTATCGCCATACGGTGCCGCTACGCCCACAAATAAACGATAAGCCATTTTAGTTTTACTCGCTGGATTAGAGCTAAGCGGTTGATAATACCTCAATTCGTTAGAAAAACGCCAAAACTTGAAGTACTGCAAACCAAAAATTCTTGAACTATCAGCTCTGAGAAAATTAAACAAATTTCCTCCAAACTCGATGCTTGGTCGCCAGTATTTTTGTTTAGTATTGATGCGGTGGTCAATGCCGTTAAATTCGTAATAAAAATGCGAACTTGTGATAAGAGCATTTCTGAAACTTAGTTTCAAGTTATTGCCTTGCCTGCTGAACCCCTCCAAAAGAGCAACAAAACGAGCATCTTTCCTGTACGTATTGATGATATTGACATCGGAGAGCGTGAAACCAAAATTTTGAAAAGGCGTTTTATGCCAGTTGTAGATAAAAGCTAAACGGAAGTTCCTTCTGCCGTACTCAGGACGCGATACAAAAGACAAACCTGCTGTAATCCGTGTAGTAGGGTTGAGAGCATTTACACGAGAATTGTATTTGAATTTGCCCGGAACAAGCAAGATAGGAGCTATGTAGGTAGAAGAAAAACTAATTTGCGTTGTACGATACACATCGCCCAAATCAATAAAACTGGCTTGCCCATCAATTGAAAAAAGAAAGTTATTGTCCAATATCCCACACCCTCCCAAAATGTTTCTGATGCGAAGATTGGTATTGAAAAAAGGACCTGGTACGTTTTGCGAGACAGTAGCACCCACTTCGTTCTGAATACTAAATTTTTCGTAAGGATTGGCAACTATTATCACATTCAGATTTCCTCGCTTGTCGTCTTGTACTTGAATATTCCTGAATTTGAAAAGGTTTAATCCCGAAAGGTTCTGACTGGTTTTATCAAATTGCCATTTTTGGTACAATTCATTGGGGCGTATGAGTATTTTGTTGTAAAGAATTTTCTGAGAGTAGTGATAGCCTTCCATAGAAAACTTAATAGGCGATTTACCTGTCTTGCTGTAACTTACAAATTTCAATGTATCTTTGGGATTAAAACCTCCTTCTTCTTTCACGATAAAGCTCACACTTTTTATTTTATACTGAATATGTTCCCCCAGTATGTTATCCAAATAAATTTGAGAAACTGCATTGCCAATCGTGTTTTGGCTGATAAAAGCCGTATCTTTTTTCTGCGGATTATTGATGATGAAACGCACGTGAGCCAAATTTTTTGTCTTAACAAACTCGTCTGTATCGGTTTGCGTACCTGTAAAAATATTTTCAGATTTCACGATACTTGTATCCACTTGAATGATAATGTATTGTTTATCAAAACGATAGAAACCGTTTTGCAATAGGAGAGCCTCTATTCGGTTGCGTTCTTCTTCAGCTTTACTTCTTTCCAAATTCTGTCCGATTTGCAGTTTGCTGGGTGTATTTCTTACCAAAGAGTCAATTACTTTGTTGCTTGTTACATAGTAGATACTATCAACGATGTGTGGCAAACCTTCGTAAATCTGATAAGTTACATTTACGGTTTTTACAGGCTTTTTACCGATTTTTATTTGAGCCGAATCTATTTTTACCGATACTTTTCCTGAAAAATACCCTTTCGAGTGCAAATATTTTTCCATTTCTCTGCGAGTTTTTTCTATGTTGCTGGTATCGTAAAGGCTAAAAGGCTCACCTATTACCCGCATACGAAAACCGCCTTTTTCTTTTTCTTGCTCCAAGGCAGCTATTTTTTTATCCCTTTTCCGTTTTATCTTGTAATATTTCTTTTCCTTTCCTTCGCGATAGGCGTTCATCAGGAGGGTATCGTAGTAGGCTTGTTTTTTTTCTAAACGGTAGTCAATATATGATATTTTTTTCCTTTTTTTATCTAATTCCTTTTTCAAAATTTCCTTCCTTCCCAAGGTGTCTTTTGCTATTTTTTCAGAATATTCTGCCACCAAGAGGCTGTCTCTGAGGCGTTTTTTTTCTCTCTGCAAACGACTATTTTCATAAATAGAAGCATAAGGCATAAATTTGTAAAATTTTCTATTTACTTTTTGGCGATATAAGGCTTCTAAATCTTCTGTTTTAACCCCTTTGTTGCCTTTTATGGTTTGTTTGTAGAGAATCTGTTTGTCTGTTATTAGTGTAGAACAAGAAAATAAATTTCCTACAACAACAAGTAACAACACAACAAAAATACATTTGGGATAAGTTTTCATAAACTTTTTATTACTTTTTTCCTCAAAAAATCAAGATTTTTTATTTTACCTTGCAAATTACTTTTTTCGCATAAAAATAATGCCATTTTTCCTGAATATCAATTTTTGTACTCTATTATTCACTATTCACTACTTTACAATATGGCTATTTCTAAGAATTGGCAGAAACTCATAAAATCCTTGCATCACAAAAAATACAGAAAACAAGAAGGATTATTTTTTGTAGAAGGTGAAAAAGTGGTTAGTGAATTACTAAAATCCGAATACGAAATCATTGCTCTTTTTGGTACAGATGATTTTTTTGAAAGAAACAAAATTCCTTCATCTATAAATACACAAATCGTCAGAGAAGCTGATTTAGTTGCTGTTGGCACTTTTCAGAGCAACAACGCTTGCTTAGCAGTTGTGAAACAAAAACAAGCAACGGAGTTTAAATTGAATGAAGAAAATATCATTATTGTATTGGATAATATTCAAGACCCAGGTAATTTGGGAACAATTATTCGGATATGCGATTGGTATGGAATAAAACAAGTTGTTTGTAGCAACGAAACAGTTGATTTTTACAACCCAAAAGTAATCAATGCCTCGAAGGCAAGTTTTCTGAGAGTTGATTGTATCTATACTGATTTAATCGAGTTTTTGGAAAAAGCTAAGCAACACGGCAAAGAAATGTACGGCACTGTAATGAATGGAAAAAATATTTATCAAGCAGAACTAAATCAAAATGCTGTAATTATCATGGGGAATGAAGCCAATGGAATTAGTCAAAATATTTTACATTATGTTAAGTATAAAATTTCTATACCCTGCTTTGGGGGAGCGGAGTCGCTAAATGTAGCGGTAGCAACAGCCGTTGTTATTGACAACTTTTTTAGAAAATCTTTTTAGTCATTTTTACACGTGTCCTGCTTCTTGTATCATTCTTTCTGAAAATTCCTTTCCCAAATACTTTTCAATAATTGAGTGGAAAGCATAGAGAAGTGGTATCATCACAATAGCGATAACAAACTTATAAATATAGTTGATAATACCAATAGATATAACTTCGGCAAAAGTCCATTGAGGATAAAAAGCTATGATAAGAACTACAAAACTATCTATTAGTTGAGAGATAAGTGTAGAAGTTGTTGCTCGCAACCAAATATTTTTACTACCTGTTATTTTTCTCAATCTATAAAACACATAAGCATCTAAAATTTGTGCAATAATAAATGCTACCAATGAACCTACAATAATTCTATTACTCTGACTAAATATTTTTTCAAAAGCAAAATTGATATCAAACTTATTGTTGTTACTATCAACTGAATTATATTGCAACCAACTATCCGATGGAGCTAAATATATGGCAAAACTGATAGTTGTAAAAGCATACAATATTAAAACTGCTGTAATCAAACTTACTTTACGAACACCCTTTATTCCAAAGTATTCGTTGATAATATCGGAACAAACAAACACCACAGGCCAAAGAACAACCCCCGCAGTAAGATTGAAGTCTAATAAAAAATTTGCGAATAATTTGATTTGAGATGGAGGGAAGCCTAAGGTTTTTTCTAAAGAAAATATTTTAGTACCTATTATTTCTGCCATTAAAGCATTGGTAACTACAATTGAACCAAGTATGAAGTATAAATTTTTTTTCTTAGTCTGATAAGCTATTTCTTTTTCTAACATATAGTTTTTTTATCAACTTTTTAAGATGCTTTACTTTGGTGCAAATACAAATATCCTGAAACTTTCTATATTCAGGATATCAACTTATTACACTCCGAAAAAGTTTAGAAACTTGATTGCCGATGATTTTTATTCTATAACTTCGTCTTCAGCTCCAAATTCTTTTTCTAATTCTTTCATAAACACTGCATCGACAGCCTCTTCTTCGGTAGGGAGAATATCTAATATTTTGTCTAATTGAGATATTTTAACAAGTTTCATCACATGTTCGCTCACGCCGCAAAGTATCATAATTCCACCTGCTTCGGTACATACCTTGTTAGCGACCAAAATAGCACTCAGCCCCGAAGAATCTATGTATTTTACTTCTGAGAGGCTCAATATCAGATTTTTTGGAATATTTTGCTCCCTAAAACTCAGAAATGTCTGCTTAAACTCCAAAGAGTTAGAAGCATCTATTTTTGATACTAAAATTTTTAGCAAAATATACTTTTCTTCTTTTTTTAGTTTAAATAAATTGTTTGACATAATTTTTTAGTTTAAGTAACTAATAATGGCACTGAGTATATCGTTTTCGGTAGAGAGTGGAGTAGGTTCGAATGCTTTTCCCGTGAGCCTCTCGTACAATTCTACGTATCTATCGGAAATAAGTTTTAGTATTTCATCAGTCATTTCAGGGATTTTTTGCCCTTCTTTCCCTTGAAAACCATTTTCTATGAGCCATTGGCGTACAAACTCCTTAGAAAGTTGTTTTTGAGGTAATTTCTTACGCTGATATTCTTCGTAAATATCGGCATAAAAATAACGAGAAGAGTCGGGAGTATGTATCTCATCAATCAAAAAAATTTTATCTTCCCACAAACCAAACTCGTATTTGGTATCTACTAAAATTAAACCTTTTTGTTTCGCTATTTCCGAGCCTCTCCTGAAAAGAGCCTGTGTGTAGGCTTCTAAGGCTTCGTAATGCTCTTTGCTCACGATGCCTTGCGATACAACCTCTTTGGCACTGATGTCCTCGTCGTGTCCCTCTTTTGCTTTAGTAGAAGGCGTAATAATAGGAGAGGGAAAGGGGTCGTTTTCGTGCAAACCTTCGGGTAACGTAACTCCACAAAGTTTCCTTTTACCTGCTTTGTACTCGCGTGCGGCGTGTCCAGCCAAATAGCCCCTAATAACCATTTCTACGGCAAAAGGTTTGCACTTTTTTCCTATGGTTACTTGTGGGTGGGGGCAGGCTTCAGCCCAATTAGGAACAATATCAGCAGTTGCTTGCAGAAACTCCCAAGCAATTTGGTTTAAAATCTGTCCTTTGTAGGGAATAGGTTTAGGCAAAATCACATCAAAAGCCGAAATACGGTCGGAAGCTACTACTACCATTCTGTCATTTTCTAAATAATACACATCTCGCACTTTGCCCCGATAAAAACCTATTTGCCCAGGTAGTTGAAAGTGAGTCGCCTGAATAGACATCTGTAAATGCCAATTTTGTTGTTAATTTACTGATTTACAAGTTTTTGATAAATTTTGCTAATTTTTTGAGCGGTGTTAATTTTGTTTATTATGTTTAGTAGGTTTTATTTTTATACTCAAAAAATACTTCTTAATTTTTCTGCAATTTACAAACAAGGTATCAGAATTTAAAACTTTTCTACTTGTTTGTTGCCTTTTTCATCATAAAAATACCATTCACCTATTTTTTTTCCGTTTTTGTATTGTCCTTTTATCTTTATTTTTCCATTTTCGTAGTATTCGGCATACTCTCCGTTGAGGAGATCGTTTTTGTAATTTTCTTTTACTTTAAGTTTTTGAGAGGATTTTTGAAAAATTTTTCTTTCACCTTCTTTTTTACCGAGTTTGTAGTTTGTTTCTATCCGCAGGTCTTTGTCTTCTTGGTTCTCCTTGACAATTCCTTCCAAATTGCCATTCTGATAGGTAGCTTCAAAAATTATCTCACCTTTATCGTTGTATTCAATTACTTTCTTTGTAACTTCTTGGTTGCTGTAAATATTTATCTTAGCTGTTTTCTGATTGCGGTATTCTATTTCTTTGCCTACTCGGTAGCCATCTTTGTAGGTAGCTTCGTAGAGCAGTTCGCCTGCCTCGTTCCAGCGTTTTACCGAGCCGTTCAATTTACCCAAACTATAAAAACTCTCCATCATTACTTTTCCATTAGTATTGTAGAGAATTTCTTTACCTTCTTTTACGTTGTTTTTCATCGTAAATTGTAGCATAATGGGAGAGGAGGGGAGGTCGTAAAACTCTTTTTGCTCACCTTCTTGCAAACCGTTTGCATAGTTTTCTTCAAAGTGCAAATTACCCGAAGGATAATAGATTTTAGCTTTTCCTTGTGGTTGTCCATTTACAAAGTTGATTTCTTTATGCAAAACGCCTGTCTCGTAATACTCTTTCACAATACCTTGTAGCTGTCCCTCTACGAAATTTCCTTGTCTGAATAGCTTTCCGTTGGGGTGGTAACTGTACAACATACCAATGATTGTATCGTTTCTGAAATTTACTTTTTGGAGTGTATCGCCTTTTACCGAAAAAATCACCATTAGTCCGTTTTTTCTGCCATTGGCAAAGAAAACCTGCGATTTGACAGGACTTTTTCCCATAATTAGAGTATCGTAATACTCTCTAAACCAGTCGTTTCTGAGATTTGCTTTAAAGTTTCCTTCCAAAGCCAACCTGCCTGAACGATAAAAATTTTTGTAATAACCATTTTTTTCCCAACCTGTATCGCCAAGGCTTACTTCATACTCTTCACGAAGGCGAGTTTCGTTTTCGTCATAGTAAGTTCTCACAATTTTTCCTTGTGCCGAGATTTGTAAAGGTAAAAGATACAGGATACAAGATACAAGATACAAGTATAAAATCTTAGGTGATTTTATGATTTTCTGTACATTGAGCGAAGCCGAAACGTACAGAAAATTAGATATAATTTTGTAAATAGCAGGGTAGGGTGAGAGAAAAAAGAATCTTTTACTTAACATAATGTAACTTATAGAACAAATATAAAAATTCGAAAATCAATGTTTTAATTAGAAGAATTTTCAAAAAATCATTTTTTATTAGCAAAAGTATTGAACTGGTTAAAAGTTTCGAAAGTTTTGTCTGAATAGAAAACCACAATACGTTCTATTTCTTTTTCTTTATTAGGAATTTCCTTAGTTTTTTTCTTTTCAAATTCTGTGCTAACTTCTATATCGGTGCTGATATTTTCTGATTTTTCGTTTTTTTCTTTCAAAAAAGGCTCTCCTATGCCGCTAAGTAACCAATTTATGTTTATTTCGGGATAACGTTGAACGACCTTCTGCAAAAAATCTAAGCTGGGTTTGTTGCGTCCTGCAATAATATGCGACATACTCGAACGCTGCACACCGATTTCATCAGCGAATTTCGAAGGCTGTATTCCCTTTAAATCAATGATGATTTGAATCCTCTCACTTAATTCATTTTCCCTGCTTAGCTCTGTTTCGGGTTGGTTTATTTCCTGATATTCCTTTTCCATTGCTTCTTGGTTTAATACTATTCACAAATGTAAACTATTTTTCTCGTTTTACAAAATTGTACTAAACTACTATTTACAAATGTGAACTCTATAAAATTTTTAAGGTGAATAATTGATTTGCAAATTTTTGTCAAATTTATTAGATTTTGCTAATTAATTTACTAATTGCACTTTCTATTAAGCTAAAAATATTAGTTTAATTTTTACTAAAAATGATAACAAAAAAGTACAATTTCTTTATAGGAAATTTAAGCAATAAAATTACTGATTGAGCGTAAAAAATTTCTAATTTTGAAGCAATCTTTTTTTGATTTTTCACCAAAAACTCTTTCACAGATGAAACAAATTGCAGTCATTGGCTCTGGCACTATGGGTAATGGTATTGCCCACGTTTTTGCTCAATACGGTTATCAGGTAGCTTTTATAGACATCTCGCAAGCGGCTTTGGATAAGGGCTTGCAAACTATTTCTACTAATTTGGACAGACAAGTTAAAAAAGGAACACTCACCGAAGTCCAAAAAGCCGAAACACTAGCTCGCCTCTCTCCTTTCACATCGCTTGCCGATGGCGTACAAAATGCTGATTTGGTCGTAGAGGCTGCCACCGAAAACGTAGAGTTGAAACTCAAAATATTTGCCGATATGGATGCTCAGACCCGCCCTGATACCATTTTGGCAACCAATACTTCGTCTATTTCTATCACCAAGATTGCCTCCGCCACCAAACGCCCCGACAAAGTTATCGGTATGCACTTTATGAACCCCGTGCCTGTGATGAAACTCGTAGAAATCATACGTGGCTATCTGACCTCCAACGAAACTACACAAATCATTACAGAACTTTCTAAAAAGATTGAAAAAATCCCCGTAGAAGTTAATGATTATCCCGGTTTCGTTTCTAATAGAATCTTGATGCCTATGATAAACGAAGCTATCTACACGCTTTGGGAAGGTGTGGCAGGCGTAGCAGAAATTGACGAAGTAATGAAACTCGGAATGGCTCATCCGATGGGACCACTCCAACTTGCCGATTTCATTGGTTTAGATGTATGTTTAGCTATCCTAAACGTACTTTATACAGGTTTTGGCAACCCTAAATATGCCCCCTGCCCTTTGCTCGTGAATATGGTACAAGCTGGACACAAAGGAGCTAAATCAGGACAAGGTTTCTACGATTGGGCTAACCCGAAAGAACTAAAAGTTGCTCCGCAGTTTGCAAGGAATAAGGAGTAGAATAAAGAATAAATAAGAGAAGTACGCAAGGGGCTGAAAAAGCCCCTTTTTTGATTTTTTTATGTTGATTTTTTCGTAAAATTGTCTTTTATTAGCAATAAATCAAAAATTTATGCTTATGAAAAAGATAATTCTATTTTTGTGCTTGTTGAGTTACACAAGCGTAGCTCAAAGCTGGGAAAAGTTACAACAGAAAGGCAGAAATGCCTTAAAAGAAAATCGTACCACAGAAGCACTAAAATACTTTGAAAAAGCCTCTGAAAAAGCAATTCAAAAATTTGGCAAAGAAAGCGATGAGTATTTTATCTCACAACGTTTTATAGCCGAAACTTATCTCAAACAAAATCGCTACGAATTAAGCGAAAAAATCTATTTGGAAGGCTTAGAAAGGCTCAAAAAACGCAAAAATTCTCCTGAATACTACAACTACCTGCTTAATATCACTTCGTTCTATCGCGAAACAGAAGCCTATCAGAAAGCCGCTCCCATACTTTCCGAACTCTACGAACAGTGCGTTGCTCGTCGGGGCTATCATTCCGAAGAATACCAATTGATTTGCAATATTTTAGCTCATAACTACCGCCACCTCCAACAATACGAAGAAGCTATTTTTTGGTACGAAAAATCCTTGCAGGCAGCCGAAAAATTATTCGGTAAGCAAAGCGAAAATTATGCAAATGTACTTAGTAATATTGCCTCTTTGCAAAAAGATTTAGGGAATTATGTAGAAGCTGAAAAAAATGGACTTGAAGTCTTAAAAATACGAGAAAAACTCCTCGGTAAAACACACGAGGATTATTTACTAACCCTCAATCATTTGGCTTCATTGTACTCAGATATTGGCAACTATGAAAAAGCCGATAAAATTTATCAAGAACTTCACGAAAACGTTGAAAAGAATTTAGGCAAAGCACACGAATTGTATGCTGTGGTCTGCTACAATATGGGAAGTTTCTTTGAACGAAAAGCAAACTGGGTAAATGCAGAAAGGTTCTACACCAAATCATTAGAAGCGTACCGCAAGCAAAACCCTCAATCGACAAATGTGGCAGGTTGTCTTACCGAATTGGGCAATTTGTACTTGATGCAAGGACTTTCGGATAGAGCCGAAAAAAACTTGCTCGAAGCCCGAGAATTATATCAAAAATATGAACAAATGAACTTCGCCCCTCACAAAAACCAAGACCGCAACACAAAACTTTTAGCTTTGCTCTACGAGCAAAAAAAAGAATTTGGCAAAGCCGAACGCCTGATGATACAAAACCTCGCCTTTGTAGAAAAAACCTATGGAAACAAGAGTTTAAATTATGCCTCAGCGTGTCAGAGCTTAGCTTCGTTCTGGTTCGAGAGAAACCAAACATATCATAAGGCTTTTGAATTACTCTGGCAAGCACGTGAAATTATTGCCGAGAAAGTCGGTACAAATCACATCAATTACGCCTTGATAAACAATTCCTTAGGTGTGTATTTTTCTAAAATGGAAAATCTCAGAGAATCCGAAAAATATTTTTCAGAGGCTCTCGCTATTTATGAAAAAAATGTAGGAAAATTGAATCCTACCTATGCTACTCTCCTCTACAATCTTGCCACTACTTACGAGTACCAAAAGAAATACGAGCAAGCGGCTAAAATCTATAACGAATTTATGCAAATTAAAATTCAAGAAATTTTTACGCTATTGCCAAACTTATCGGAAAAAGAAAAAATCAATTATCTGAAAAGTGTAGAAGAGTTTTTGGAATCGTATTATGCTTTTGCCATAAATTATTATCCCCAAAATCCTCAAATGGCTGAAAATCTGCTTAACCTGCGTTTGCAGTTGAAAGCAATCGTATTTCTTTCTATGCAACAACTGCAAGAAGACATCGCTCAAAGTTCGGATAAAGAATTACAACAACTCTACAAGCAGTGGAAAAACAAAAAACAAGAACTTTACAAAGCCCTCAAATTAAGTCCGCAAGAATTACAAGATAAAAAAATATCGTTGCAGGAATTGAGTTTCGCCATTGATGATTTAGAACGTCTGTTATCAGAAAAATCTAAAAGTTTTGAGAAGTTACAACGACAACAGCAAAGCTACACGTGGCAAGATTTACAAAAGAAACTCAAAGACAATGAAATTTTGGTAGAAATTATCAGAACACGAGCTTTTACCTCAAATAAAAAATTCTCCTTCGTGGGCAAGGGCTTCTCTTGGGAGGGATACGAGGATTATTTGGGCGTAGGACGTGTGATGGACGGCTCCCCTGCCGAGCGTGCAGGCTTACGCACAGGCGACCGTATCGTAGGAATTAATAGTGTTTCGGTAAAAAGCAAAAGCCGAGAGGAAATTCAAAAGTTGCTGCAAAATCCAAAAGCAGAATTAGAAATTATACCCTTTCGGCAAAAAGAAATCCAAAAAATAAGTGTAGCCTCAGATAGTATTTTCCTAATACAAACAAACGTAGATACAGCTTACGTTGCCGTTTTACTTGATAGCAAACAAGCTCCACAGGTAAAAATTTTCCGAAATGCAGGGGTTCTGGAAAGTGAGGAAATTCATTTGTATCGTAATTTTATTCGTAGCAGGAAGATAGATAAAATTTCCTACGGCAATTTTTGGGATTGGTTGGGCATCAGGCAAGGAAAAGTATATTTTTCTCCCGATGGAGTTTATCATCAAATCAGCTTGAAAACGCTCTTTAATCCTAAAACGAGCAAGTATCTTTTAGAAGAATTAGACATACACACCCTCAGCACGCCCCGAGATATTTTAGCAATAGGAAACGAAAAAGAATTAGCCAAGCAAATGGAAAACTACAAAGTTTATTTATTTGGCTATCCTGACTATTCGTTTGGAAAAAAAGATAAAAAACAAAAAACAGAAAAAGACGCAAATCAATACCGAAACCAACGTTTTTGGAATAACGAAGGAAGCATCAGCAGTTTGCCCGGCACCCGAAAAGAAATAGAAAGCATAGTAAGTTTGTTGAAACAAGCAAAAATTCCACATCAATACTATCTTGAAGAACACGCTAACGAAACTAATTTAAAAAATGTTCAGAATCCTTACGTATTACATATTGCTACACACGGGTTTTTTCTTTCGCAAAACGATACGCTTACAATTTCTAATCAAGATATAAACACTATATTACTAAAAAGTGGTTTATTGTTTGCTGGTGCTGAAAATGCTTTGCAATCTACTGAAATGACTACCGAAGACGGAATTTTTACGGCTTTGGAAGTATTGAACTTAGATTTAGAAAATACCGAACTTACGGTGCTTTCGGCTTGTGAAACAGGCTTAGGAGAAATTCAAAACGGAGAAGGTATTTTTGGTTTGCAGAGAGCATTTTTACAAGCTGGAGCCAAAAGCATCTTAGTAAGTCTCTGGAAAGTAGATGACGCCGCTACGCAAGAAATGATGCGTTTGTTTTACGAAAATCTACTGATTAAGAAACAAGAAAAACACGTAGCTTTTGCAAACTCACAAAAGAAACTCCGAGAAAAGTACAAAGAACCCTACTACTGGGGAGCTTTTGTGATGATAGGAGAATAAGAAAATGATAAAAACCTGTTGGATAAAACCAACAGGTTTCGTTTTTATATATTTTATACGGCTACATTATTTTCCCTTAAAGCATCGTTTAGAGAGGTTTTTAAATCTGTACTTTCTTTACGTTTGCCAATAATTAAGGCACAAGGAACATAATACTCACCACTACTAAATTTTTTAGCAATACTACCGGGAATTACTATACTACGGGGAGGTACAAAACCGCGATATTCCACAGGGGTATTGCCTGTTACATCAATAATTTTTGAACTTGCCGTAAGCGTTACACCTGCTCCTATTACGGCTTCTTTGCCTACTCTTACGCCCTCTACGATGATGGCACGCGAGCCGATAAAAGCTCCATCTTCTATGATGACAGGCGAAGCCTGCACAGGCTCTAAAACGCCCCCTATCCCTACTCCACCGCTAAGATGTACGTTTTTGCCGATTTGAGCACAACTGCCTACCGTAGCCCACGTATCTACCATGGTGCCTTCATCTACATATGCCCCGATATTTACATACGAAGGCATCAAGATTACACCTTTTGCTAAAAAACTACCATAACGAGCAATGGCGTGAGGTACTACTCTAACTCCTTTAGCAGCATAATCGTTTTTGAGAGAAATTTTATCGTGAAACTCAAAAATGCCAACCTCCATAGTTTGCATTTTTCGGATTGGAAAATAAAGAATAACGGCTTTTTTTACCCATTCATTTACTTGCCAATCTCCATTTGCTAAAACTTCTGCCACACGCAATCGCCCTGCATCTAATTCAGCGATTACTTGCTCTATTGCTTGCTGGCTTTCGGTGTCATTCAATAGGCTTCTATCTGCCCAAATTTGCTCGACTTTTTCTCGTAAATTTTGCATAAAATTTGATTTTTAAAAATTTGATAATCAAATAATTAAGTTATTTTACCTAAACTTCTACTTAAAAGCAATTTAAGCCTAAAATATGAATTATGTTATTTTAATAAACGATGTTAATTTGCTCTATCTTTTTACTATAACGTGAGTTATAAGGTTATTATATTAATTTACAAAGTTTTATTTTGTTATATTTTTTCAAAAATTACAGCAGTACAAACTAAATTTGTACTTTTCTAACCACCCCTTAGTCTCCTCCTTTGAAGGAGGGGAGATTTTAAATACCTGACCCACCCCTAACCCCTCCTTTTAAGGAGGAGTTGGGAGTGGTTACTGAGCTACGGTCGGTGAGCGTAGCCGAACCACCGAAGTATGGTCAAAAAAATATGATTTTTTTAAGATAACTGCTTATAACTCACGTTACTATACCAAATTTTTTATTTGTCAATTTTGCTAATATTTTTAGCTAAAATATTTAGCAAAATTAGTATTTTTAGGTTTATCTAAAATAATTTTTGAAATTTGCCTAAAAAAGTTTTATTTTTGTGTGGTACGTGTTTTTTGATTTAACGTAAAAGAAATGCTAAGTTATACAGAAGAAAACTATTTAAAAATTATTTTCACTCTCTCCCACCCTATTTCTGCGGAAATCACCACCAATGATATAGCTAAGAAGTTGGAAATCAATCCTGCTTCGGTAAGTGATATGCTCAAAAAACTTAGTCAGAAGAAATTGATTGATTATGCTAAGTATCAAGGCGTAACGCTTACTGAGGAAGGACGTAGAATTGCAATAAATATTATCCGAAAACACAGACTTTGGGAAACTTTCTTAGTTGATAAACTCAACTTCTCTTGGGACGAGGTTCACGAAGTTGCCGAACAATTAGAACATATACAATCTAATTTACTGATAGAACGACTTTATCAATTTCTTGGCTTCCCAGAATTTGACCCTCACGGAGAGCCAATCCCCAATGAACAAGGTGAATTTCCTGAAACAAAAGATTGGAAGTGTCTTAACAGTTGTAATATACAACAAAAAATAAAAGTAACAAGCATCACAGATGATTCATCTTGTTTGCTTCAATACCTTAGTAAAATTTTAATAAAAATCGGAAGTCTTGTAACAATATTGGAAAAAAATTCTTATGATGGTTCAATAGATGTAATTATCAACGATACAAAACAAGCAACCCTTTCAAGAGAGGTGTCAGAAAAAATATATGGTGTATTGATATAGAAAATGAAAACAAAATCATTATTTCTTAAATTCTTTAAATATTTTAAGTGGTTTATTTTTTGTGTTTTATTTACTTGTGCAAAAATAAAAGAAGATGAAAATTATATTCTCACAACAACAGGAATGTTGTATGATGCAACTATCAATATAGCTCCTGATTTTGTAAAAATAGATTACTTAATGGGAGAAGGCACAGACCCACATCTCTATAAGTTTTCTCAAACAGATTTACAAAAGTTAAATAAATCAACTTTTATTATTTGTAATGGATTACATTTAGAAGGAAAAATGAATTATGTATTAGAAAAAATTTCTAAACATAAAACTGTAGTAAGTGTTGGAGATTCTATTTCAAGAAAAAAACTGATTGCGGTTTCAGTTGAGCTTTATGATCCTCACATATGGTTTAGTGTAGAGCTTTGGAAAGAATGTGTAAAAGTTGTAAGTAACAACTTATGTAAAAAATATCCTTCTCACGCAGATGTTATTTCTCAAAAAACCAAAATATATCTGAAAAAACTTGATACTTTGCAAAAATACATTCAGAATAAAATCAAAGAAATTCCTGAAAAGCAAAGAGTTCTCATAACCTCTCACGATGCTTTCAGGTATTTTGAAAAAGAATATAATTTTCCTGTGAAGGCTTTGCAAGGTATTTCTACCACAGCCGATTATGGCTTAAAGGATATCAAAGAGTTAGTTGATTTTATCAACCAGAATAATATCAAAGCAATTTTTGTAGAAACCTCTCTCCCACCCAAAGGCATAGAAGCGGTAGCGAAAGGTGTGGAGGTAAAAGGCAAGAAAATCAAACTTGTTGAAGGGCTGTACTCCGACGCTATGAGAGCATCAGGAACTCCCGAAGGAACATATATCGGTATGTACAAGAGTAATATTGATAAAATTGTAGAATCTCTAAAATAGATAAAAAATATTATGTTAAGTTTTGATGTAAGGGATAAAGATGATAAAAACGATAAAGTTAATTATGTCGTTGAGACGAATAATCTTTGTGTTTCTTATGGTAAAAATCAGATTTTGAAAGATTTTTCTTGTAGATTTCCTGTAAATCAGATTATTGGGATTGTTGGGGCAAATGGTTCAGGGAAATCTACTTTGGTGAAAGCCTTGATGCGAATTGTTCCAATAGAAAAAGGCAAAATCTTGATTTTCGGAGAAGAAAATATCAGAAAAATACGCCAACGGATAGCTTACCTGCCTCAAAGAAACAACGTAGATTGGGATTTTCCTGCTTCGGTACTTGATGTAGTGCTAATGGGATTCTACAAACAAGTACCTTGGTACAAACCCTTCCGTAAAAAACACAAAGCACTTGCTCTCTCCTATTTAGAAAAAGTGCAGATGGTTGATTTTGCTAACAAACATATTTCCGAACTTTCGGGCGGACAGCAGCAGCGTGTTTTTTTGGCAAGAGCCTTTGCTCAAGAACCTGATTTACTGATTTTAGACGAGCCACTCGTAGGCGTTGATGCTTATACCGAAAAAATTATTGTAGAATTACTACAAGAACTCAAAAAACAAGGTAAAAGTATCTTGATGATACACCACCACGTAGAAACCTTCAAAGATTACTTTGACTACCTACTAATGCTGAAAGATGGCAAAAAAGTTGCCTTTGGTAAAACAGAAGATATTTTTAACGATGAAACACTCTACCAAGTATTTGGTTTTAGACAAATTACTCTGTAAATATGTATGATAAATTTTTGGTACGTACTAATCGGAGCAAGCCTAATAGCCGCAACAGCTGGTATTGTAGGTGTTTGGTTAGTGTTGCGTAGAGAGGCTTTGCGAGGAGATGTAGTATCGCATAGCGTGCTTGCAGGTATATGTACGGCTTTTTTAGCGTATAGAGAAAAAAATGGGTGGATATTGCTACTCGGAGCATCAGTAAGTGCTTGGCTCTCACTTTGGACAATGGACTTTCTACAAGCACACACTAAGCTCAAAAAAGATACTATTATGGCTTTGATACTTTCGTTTTTCTTTGCCGTAGGGCTTTGGATTTTAGTAAAAATTCAGTCCTTGAATAATTCGGCAAAATCGGGCTTGGATAGCTTTCTTTTTGGCAAAACGGCATCTTTGTTGCCACAAGATATTTTCGTAGCACTCATCGTATTTTTTTTAGTTGCTATAATCAACCTTTTTGTAAAAAAATGGTTGTTTTGGGCAACTTTTGATGAGGAGTACAGCGAAAGCATTGGATATTCGGTAAAATTTGTTCGTAACATTGTAACTTTTATGAGCATTGTAAGTATAGTAATGGGCTTACAAGCGGTAGGCGTAGTCTTAATGTCTGCTCTATTGATTACACCTGCAACGATTGCTTTGGTGCTTTCGCCCAAAAATCTTTCAAATACTTTTCTTTGGAGTATATGTGTTAATGTTTTCGTCGTTTTAATAGGCACTTTGATTTCATATTTTTTTCCAAAAAGTCCTACGGGACCTTGGATTGTGATATTTTGTTCGCTTTTAGCTTTTGGGGTATTTGCTATGAAAAAAAATAGATAATGAAAATTTATCAATGGACAAACGAATAATGGATAACTACTCACACTAATAATTGATAAACTGCTTACTAAAAAAATGCAAGATTTTTGGATAATTTTGATAGTATCGTTATTAGGAATTTCAGCAAGTTTGTTAGGGTGTTTTTTGATGTTTCGCAAAATGGCAATGCTTACCGATGCTATTTCACATAGTATTTTACCTGGTATTGTGATAGCTTATCTCTTACTTGGAAGAAAAGATAACGTAACTGCCTTGCTAATAGCCTCCATATTTGGAATTTTAAGTAGCTTGCTTGTTGTGTGGATAGAGAAAAAACTTAAAAACCGAAACGATGCCGCTACGGGCATCAGTTTTACATTTCTTTTTGCAGTAGGAATTATTTTAGTTACACTCTTTGCCGAACAAGCCGACTTAGATACCGAATGTGTGCTTTTCGGAGAGATGCTTTATATTCCTTTTGAAACTATTTGGGTTAGTACAAATGAAATTCCAAGAACATTACCTTTTGCTTTGCTTACATTTATACTGGTAGTGTTGTTCGTGCTATTTGCTTATCGCACTATGACCATTATCAGCTTTGACGAAATTTTTGCTATTTCGGTGGGTATATCAGTAACAACGTGGAATTATATCTTACTTTCTTTGGTTTCGGTGCTTACGGTGGCTTCTTTTGAGGTCTTAGGTTCGGTTTTAGTAATAGCTTTGTTTATTTTCCCGCCTGCTACAGCTTTCTTACTTACAAAAAGACTTGAAGTAATGTTCGTTTTAAGTTTGATTTTCAGCGTATTGACGATATTTTTGGGTTATTACCTTTCAGTTTGGCAGGGTGGCTCTTCGGCGGCAAGTATCGTAATTGTTCAAGGAATAATTTTTACACTTGCTTTGATTTACAATAAAAAAGTTGCAAGTGTAAATAGTTGATAAAATCATCTTTTGGTTATCCAAATAGGCAAACAAATCCATACAGCAAATAGTGAAGCTACTAAACCACCTATGCTCCCCAAAGCCAAAGAAAACCAAAAAATTTCTTTATCGCCTTCTAAAAGAAAAGGTATAAAACCAAGAATGCTTGTGAGCATTGTAATCAGTATCGGAACAAATTTATAGAAAGCTATTTTCAGTAACCGATAGTTTGCTCTATGTATATTCGGCTGCCATTCTACTAAAATGAAAATAGACGAAGCCACTACTGTGCCGCTCAGTAGAATAAAAGCCGCATAGCCTCCTTGGTCAAAATAAAAATTGCCTACATAAAAAATCAGAAAAAGACCTATGAAAGACACAGGAATAGTAAGTATCGTAAAAAATGCTTTTCGGAAACTTTCGTAAGTGATGCTGCACACCACAAAAATACCCGCAAACACAATCGCTAAAAGTTCGTACTGACGTTTTTTTTGCTCAACACTCCAAAATTTAAAATCCTGTTGGGTAGCTTTATAGCCTGCAGGCATTTCCAGACGCATTTCAGCAAGTTTTTTATCTAAAAACTCCTGACCAAACTTATTACTCCCCATATATTCAAACGATACCAAACGGATATATTCTCTGTTTTCCTTGTAAATGGCACTTTGAGAAAAAGTTTCCTTATTTTTCGCCAAAATGCTCATTTTAAAATTATTTTCTTGATTTGTACTTTGTAAGGCTTGTAAAGACATCGTTTGCAAGCTGAAATTTTCTGCATCGGTAGCTTTCAGCATCAAGGGCAAATACTGATTTTCTACAAGCAAAAACCCTTGCGAAACATTCGGCTTGCTCTGCAAACGAAGCGTATTAGCAATCTGAAAAGTATTCACCTTTGCTACTTGCATATTTTCTTGCAATAATTCCCAACGAATTTCTTTACTCTTTTTTTCAAAAAAATTCATTTTTTCATTGGTATTTACCGTTTGAATGCGTTTGTGCGTAAGAAGTTTTTTAGCAAGAATTTCGGCTTGTTTTTCTAAGTTCTCAAAGTTGTAGCCTCGCATTTCTATTCTAAACGAAGCCATTTGCTCGCCTGTGGCATTGCTAAAGCCTTCTCCTACCCCATAAATATTCCAAGTAATTCCCCCCATATCCAAAGAAAGTGCAATCAAACGATTTTTGAGTTGGTAAGGCAGAGATGAATTTTCGGATTTTTTGTCAAAATAAATGATTACTTGGGCATATTGCGGTGAATAAATATTGGTAATAAACTTTTCCAAACCTTTTTCTTGGGCTTTTACCTGTTGCAAGTATTTTTCTACCTTCAAAATAGTTTGGTTCATTTGCGACAAAGTCGTTCCCATTGGCATTTCTGCCTGTACAAAAAGTTGTGTTCTTTCTATATTTCTGTACCCCGAATTTTCATAAACATTGTTGGCAAACAGACGCAAGCTACCTCCTAAAAATTTATCTACATAAGGGCGTATATTTTCTAAATACCATTCAGAACCCAATGTTTGGTTATACCATTCCTGACTTGGAATTTGCGTGGGAAGCATAAAAACAGGTGTGCCGAAACTTAGCAAAACCAATAGCGTAAATAGTTTCGGATATTTTCCCAAAAAGTAAATTAGTTTCGCATAGGCTCTAAAAACTTGATAAAAACTTCTTTTTTTCTTGAATCTATTTTTGTGATACTCCGATACTTTAGCATTTTGAAAAATTTTGTATAAAGCAGGTGTAAATATTGTTGATACAATCAACGAAATAAACAAGTTGCAAGAAACAACTATCAAGAAGTCTGTTAAATCCATTCTTTCTTTTTCGGGTAGAAAAAACACTAAGCTCAATGCGGCAATCACGGCAAGCGTACTACCCCACAAAGCTCGTGTAAGCATATCTTGTTTTGATTTGTCTTGTATTTTGCTTCTTGTATCTTGTGTTTGTAAATAATGTAGTACCATCACGGCATTGTCAATCAGTAAGCCCAAAGAAACCGTGATACCTGCAAGCGTATAAAGATGAATAGTAATTTTGAAAATATACAAAACTAAAATAAGAAGTGCTACATTAACCATTAGACTGAAAAGCAAAATGACTACTTTCCTTAAATTTCTGTACCATAAAAGTATAAAAAATAAAAGAATGAGCACTGCATAAACAGCCCTGTGATAATTTTTCTGAATTTCTTGGGCAAGCGTTTCTACTTGGTTGTTTTCTAAGATGATTTCAAAATTTTTAGGTAGATTTTGAGCCAAATCTTGTACCTTTTTTTCTAAATGTTTGGCTGCTTCTATTTGATTAACTCCTTGTCGTACATACACCAACAAACGTACCGAGTTAAGTCCATTGATGCGGAAATAAGCCTTAGCTTCTTGCTCTTCGATGCCCACGGTTGCGATATCTTTGAGTAAGATTTTCTGAGAACTTTGGCTTTCGGGATTGTAGATTTCTGCAATGGTAATGTTTTCTAAGTCAGCAATCTTGATATTTTCTTGGGTGATTTTTACGAAAAATTGTTGATTGTATTGTTTTACAAGTCCTAAATATTCGTTTTGATAGTGATTTTGTATTTTTTGAAGGATTTGTTCAGGCGATATTCGGTAGGCGAGTAGTTTTTCGGTTTGGTAAGAAACCGAAATTTGCAGGTCTTCGGCACCGCTGATTTCTATTTGCTCCACACTTTTTTCACTTGAAAGTGCATTGGTAAAAATTTCATTCACCTGTTGTTTAATTTGATACGAAGCTATCGGAGCATTGACAGAATAAACAAGCAGAGGTTGTTTGTACTTGTTTTCTTCGGAACTTTGGAAAATTTCGGGATAAGAGCAATTAGCGGGCAGTTTCGGATAAATTTGCCTGATAATGGCGGCGATTTCGAGGCGTGCAAATGCCAAATCTTGTACATTTTCGAGATGTAAGCTAATAGCACTTCTATTGTAGTACGATACCGAAGCTATTTTTTTGAGATGTGGAACTTGTGAAAGAGCGTTTTCTAAGGGAGCTGTTACTTGGTGTTCGATGGTAGTTGGGTCGGTTTGGGGCATCGCGGTAAGCACTTGCAAAACAGGTTCGTAGCGAGTGGGCATCAAATCTACCGATACCAACGACACAAGCCCCAGCCCCACCACCGAAAGCACCACAAAAATAAATACTACACGAAAAGGCGAAAACATTTGCTTATCATTTGCCAAGCAAATATAATAGACTTATGGTTTTAATAGACTTTTTAAATCATTTTATTTCCAAGATATTTGATAAGCGTAAATATTATCAGCTAAAAGCGGACTTATGCTTGCATCTGAAGCCATTCTTTGGGCATTGCCTATCTCTGCAAACACACTCATTGCCATCAACACTGCCACCACACCGAGTTTTTTGAGTTTTTGTTTTATTGCCGTTAAGATTTAGGGTTAAACATAAAATTAACGGCAGCAAAGCCGACTTTCAGTAGTTTGAATTTTTACTAAAAACTACTTTTTTGATTGAGTATGAGAAAGAAGTTGTTTAGGATTTTTATTATAATATTGATAATCAATAATTTATAAAATAATAACAAATTATAAAAAATTAAAAATCAAATATTTAGCCATTAATCCTAAACAACCTCAAAATTAAACAGGTATTATTCCAAAGGTATGATATAAATATTATAGGTAACTTTTCCTTGTAGGTATAATAGCTTATTTTCTTCGTCAATGTTTAAGAGTTCGAAGTCAATATCATCGTCATGGGTTTGGGTTTCAATCTTTAGAACTTCCGAAAATCTTATTTCATATTTGTTTTCATCAACACTGAAAACTAAAATGTGTCTTGTTAGTTTTCTGTTTGTACCTATTCTATCAGTGAAAGTAACGTAAATTTTCCCTTTAAGGTAAAGAACACTTGTAAAAAGATTTCTTATGTGATTGATTATCTCGGGGTTTCTTCTTTTGTCATTTTCCATTGAATCCAAAGCTCTGCGAACGGGTTCGTATTGGTTTAGAGCTATACGTTTTATGAGTTTTCCTTCATTAGTGTTATAGAAATCTATGTATCCCCAAGTTCGGCTTAATGCAAGAATATCTTGTTTTTCGGTGATTTGAATAATTTTGTAATGTGCATTGTAATTATTGACTTCGTCTGGATATTTTTCACCAAACCATTTTATAGGCTTTCCTTGTGTATTAAGTTGCAAAATACTTTTTCCATATTCATCAGGTTCAGAGGATAGATAAAAATAACCGAATGTATCAGTTGCCCAAGTATTGCCCATAGCTGACTTAGCTTCTGTTTTAAAGCTACACAGATATACGCCATTTTTGAAATGGTAGGCATTTATTTTAAAATTGCTGTCTTCTACAAAAAGAGTATCGTTTCGGACAAGAATATTTAATGGATACCTTAGTTCGTGTGGGGCGTCTCCTCGTTTGTGTATGGCATAGAGAATATTGTGTTTCTGGTCGGTTACAATAATTCGTGCATTTGTCTCGTCCATAAAAATAATTGTACTTTTATAGGTACAAACTTTTACTTTTTTAAAAAATATGCTATCTCCTAATTGTGATAAAACTTTTGTAGGCTTTAAAATGCGAACCTTTTTTTCTTCCTTAGCCTCATTCGAGGAAACGCTACAAGTAGAAAAAATAAAAAGACTAGAAACTATAATCAGTATCTTTTTTTGCATTTTTATTGATTTGAAGGTGTAAAAAATACACTCAACATAAAGAAAGAGAAGAGAACTTTTTGAGGTCATAAATTTGAAATTTTCTTCAAGACAACTTTTATTGAGCGTAAATCTACTTTTTATTTTTTTAAGCTGTTTGCTTAGGTTTTTCTGCCAGAACCACAACTTGCCGTGTTAGAACTTCCATTTACATTTGTACAAGTTACAAATCCATCGCCTGCATGACAACTATAACTACCGCTACAACTCACAGTGCCGCCGTTAAGACAAGTAGCAGTTGCATTGCAGGCATCTACATTTGAATATGTAGCAAAACTTGCCAACAATACTGCCAGCACGCCGATTTTTTTGAGTTTTTGTTTCATTGCCGTTAAGATTTTAGGGTTAAACATAAAATTAACGGTGGCAAATTGAAAAAAAAAAAAATCACATTTGCAAATTTTTTTGAAAAAAAACTCTAACAATAGGCTTTATTTTTTGTAGTTTTACAAAAAGTATCTTTTATGAAAAAATTAGTTCTTGTAATTCTGTGCTTTTTTCTGTTTTACTCTGCTTTTTCACAAAACGAAACAGAAAAACTTATCCTGCAAGAATTACGCCAAGAAATGAAAGAAATGCGAAAAGAACAACAAGAGTTCAAACTCCAAACCGAAAAGAGATTAACCGCTATTGAAAGCCGTTTTGAGGGTATCAATCAACGATTTGAAAGTGTCAATCAACGATTTGAGGGTATCAATCAACGATTTGAGGGTATCAATCAACGATTTGAAGAAGTAAATAAACGCATAGATATTTTGCTGTATGTAATGATAGCGATACTTACAGGTATATTTGGTTTGATAGGCTTTGTTGTTTGGGATAGACAAGTCTCGCTCCGCCCCATCAAAGACGAAGCCAAAGAGGTAAAACGTGATATAGAAATGCTCAAAGAAAAAGAACAAAAATTAGAAAACGCCCTCCGTAATTTAGCTAATATTGAACCTAAATTCTCTGAAATTCTCAAAAATGTAGGCATACTCTAAAAAATTTGGTTTTGTTTGTGTATTTTTTTCACAAAAAACTTATATGCCAAAGATACAAAAAATAAAGCCGTAAAAGTTCCGAAGCTCAAACCACCTATCAGGGCAAGTACAAAAGGTCTTTGCAAATCACCACCAATGCCTGTATCGAATAAGAAAGGTATCATTGCCAAAATATTGGTCAGCGAAGTCATCAGTACGGGTTTGAAACAGATTTCACCTGCTTTGCTTACTGCCTCGTTTATGTCCAAACCTTCCTTTCGCAAACGATTGATAGTATCAATTTTCAAAATGGCTTCGTTATCAATAATTCCAAGCATTACCACCAGCCCAATAACCGACATCACGTTCAGGCTTGCCCCACCCAGCCATACGCCCAACAAACTCCCCGTAAAACCCAAAGGAAGCGTACAAAGCACTATCAGAGGCTGACGAAGACTCTCAAACTCTATCGCAAGTATCAGATATAGCAAAGAGACCGCTATCAGCAAAATCACAGCAATTTCTTTCAGATTTTCTCTGTTTTCAAAATATTGCCCCGCAAAATCTACTTGCCAACCTTGTTTTTGGGCTTCTGTACTTATCATTTTACTCGTTGTTTCAATTTCTGTTTCGTGTTGTGGGGTAATTTCTAAGCCGTGAAAAATGCTTGTTTTATCTGCTGTAAGTGTTTTGTAATCGTTTGCAAATTGAAATTTTACAAAAGAAGCCAAAGGATAGACCGTATTGCTATCTTTACGGATAAATGTTTTTTGTATTTTGTCCTCAAAATTTTCTTTCGTTTCGTTCAGGCGTACGGGCAAAATATTTCCAAAATTTTTGATATTCACAATTTCTTTTTCTGTAAAAAGGCTTTTCAAAGTTTCCGTAACTAACTCTTTACTTACTTGGCGGCTCAATAGTTCGTTTTCAAGAATTTGCAAGGTTACTTGGGTTTCGCTTTGCATACCTTTTCCTAAACTGATAAAAGTGTTTTTGTTTTTTTCCAAAAAATCTTGCAATTCAGCATAAGGGATAGGAGTGCTTTTTTGAGTATTTCTGAGTTTGATTTCGTAATAAGGCTTATTGCTTGAAAATACTAAGTCAAATACATTAGGGGCTTCTTTCACCTCAAAGCGGGCTTGTGGGTAATTTCTCGCCAAAAACGATTGCACGTTGTTGAGTAAATCAGTTTTGTATGAAAAATTTTTAAAATTGATATAGACTTCTGCTTGTTGGAGATTTTGCGTTTCTTTGGCAAACAGAAATTGAGAAATGCCTACATCGGCTTCTGAAAAATCTATAAAACTTCGGTATTTTTCTAAAAAAATTCGCACTCTATTTTCATTTTCTTGCAAGCTGATAGGTTCGTTCCAATTGATTTTTACGACAATATCATTTCGTTTTATTTTTGGCAGTCCCTCAATCGGTAGCAATAGTGCCGTACCCAATCCTATGAAACCTGCCAATAAGAATACCCAAAAACTCAAACGAGGTTTCCGTAACAAAAACGCATAAATTTTTTTGTAAATTTTAAGCAAAAACAAATACAAACGTGTATCTTCTTTGGGCATTTTCTGCGATTTCTGAAAAAACAAAATATACAAAAGAGGCAACAATACACAAGAAACCAAGAGCGAAGTAGCCAGAATAGCTCCTACCGAAATGGCTTGGTCTTTGGTGAAAGCACCCGCCAAACCACTCAAAAACACCAAAGGCACAAAAACAGCCAGCGTGGTAAGTCCCGAACTAAATAGCGGAGCAAACATTTCCGTTGTTCCCTTTACGCAAGCCTCAAAAAGTGGCAAGCCTTCCAGCCGTTTTTTAGAGATGTTGTCAAAAATGATGATAGCATTGTCTATGGTCATTCCTAAGCCGAGAGCCAAGCCCGAAAGTGATACAATATTGATTGATGTGCCAAATACCCAAAACACCAAAAAACTCATCACAAGCGAAGTAGGAAGAATTACGCCAATGATGAAAGGAATTTGATAATTTCCGATAAAAACAAATAAAATCAGGAAAGCAAACACCCCCCCCCAAAACAAATCGTTTTGCAAATTGCTGATACCTGCCTCGAGAAGCGTGTATTGGTTTTGGCTGAGTTCAAAATACAGAAAAGGATATTCTTTTTCCAAAATTCCCTTTATTTCATAAATTTTCGGAATAAGTTTATCCATTTGAGCGTTGCTCTGTTTGTGCAAGGTGAGTACAATACCATTTTTAAGATTACTTAAATGTATGGTTTGGCTTTGTTCTTGGGTTTCTTCAAAATCGGCTATCTGACGCAAGGGAATAATACTACCTGTAGCCGAAATCACGGCAAGTTTTTGTAAATCTTCTACGGAAGTAGTTTGAGAATTGATTTTCATAAAGTAACGATATTGCCCATCTTGCACCGAAATAGCCCCCAAATCTTGATTAGCCTCTCTGATAGTCTGAAAAATTTGTTTTTCGCTAATTTGTAAGGCATTGAGTACATCTTTTCTGAGGCGAACACCTATCATTTTTCGTTGCAATCCGTTTATATCTACCAAAGAGATACCTTCAAGAGATTCGATGCGTTTTCGGATAACTTTTTCTACAAGTTCGGAGGTTTCAAGCAAATCTGCTTGTTTGGGTACGATTTGCAAACGAATGATAGGGACATCAGCTGTATTGATACGCACCACTTGGGGGCGAGGTAAGTTGCGAGGCAAATTTTGTGTGAGTTGGTCTATTTTTTCGTTGATTTCTAAGTAAGCATATTGCATTTTTGTACCTTGCTCAAAGAAAAGTTCTACTAAACCACTTTCGGCATTAGCCTCGCTACGTATATCTTTGATTTGGGGCAAAACGAGCATCTTCTCACGAATAGGACGCAATACATTTTGTTCTATTTCGGCGGGTGAGGCATTGGGGTATGCAATTTTTATGACAATCTGCGGAACATCGGTCTCGGGCAATAGCGAAACAGGCAGATGTACAAAAGCAAGAACACTAAAAACAATTAGCACCAAAAAGCTCATCAGCACTCCCACGGGGCGTTGTAGTAGAGAAGAAAGCATATTTTTGATTTATTTTTGCGTAAAAATGAAAAAAATGATGTGAAAAATTTGCAAAAGTGATTTTTTTTTTTTTCTATTTGCTGCCGTTAATTTTATGTTTAACCCTAAAATCTTAACGGCAATGAAACAAAAACTCAAAAAAATCGGTATGCTGGCGGTGTTGATGTCTGTGTTTAGTACTTCAGTAGAAGCGAGTAGATGGGAACATCAAGCTACCATACAAGGACCCGGAGGTTGTATTGAGGAACATTATGTTTGTGTTCAAGGATTCGGATTTGCTTTTTGTGAAATTGGTTCTACAAAGGTAGTGATTATCTGCCCTCCTGGTGGCAGCCGATAATTTTGAAAAAAAGTAAAGACCTCAAACCTCTTATTATTAGCATTTTTAAATGCTATAAGAGGTTTGAAATTTGATAATTCTTATCTTTTTACCACTATTTTTTTGCAAATATGCATTATTTAAAATTAGTCGGAATTTTATTAGTTTGCATTCTACAATCTTGTTCATCGCAGTCGTCAATTGAAAAAAAAGTAGCCGATTTTAAAATTTTAAAAAAAATTTCCTTAGAGGTAGATTCTCTTTACCCAAATACTTCTACTGGACATTACGGTATCGTGAATAATCAATTTGGCAGTTTTGATATGGTAGCTCCCAATCTGAAAATGTTACTCCGCTTTGACTCAAGTGGTAAATTGATAGACTTTTTGGGGAAAGAAAATCTAAGAAATAATTTTAAAATTCCTGATATAGTTTTTCCTGTTGGTTTTGAGATTGTGGGAGATACAACATTATTATTTTATCCGAATGGTAAAGTTTATTTTGCTTATCAAAAAAACATTGTTGGTCAAATAGATTTACAAATTCCAAAAAATCATATCGTAACTCGCGGGACCTCCTTTTTTTACAATCCTCAAAAACAAACTTTCTTAGTTTCAATTGGCATAGACTCTGAAAAAGCAGAAGATTTTTTCTCTAAAAGCAAACCTTTCAGTCTTTTTGATGCTAGAAGTGGAAGTTTAATCAAACAATTTGGGGAATATCCTTCCGAGTATAAAAAGGGTTTTTTCATTCACGGAGGAATGACCTTTATAGAAAAATTAAGAGAAAACAATTATTTCTATTGTTTATATCCTCATCTTTCTAATTTGTATAAATATGACTTAGAAGGAACTTTGATTGAAACAATCAAGCTACCCGAAAGTAGCTTGCGTGATACGAGTATTCGCTTTACAGAGGTAGCTTGGGAAAAAATACCTAGTAGTCAAGCATATAGATATTTTAACGATACCTACAGAGGTGGAATAGCAAAAGTGAAAGGTAAAAACATATTTTACTATAGCTTTTACAGCCACGCCAAACGTAAAGAAATAATTTGTAGATATGATGCAGACCAAAAGTTATTTACGGAAACCATAGCGAACACAAATTCATTTATACGTTTATTTCCCTTTGCCAATAACAATTCTTGCTATTTTTTAGCTACTAATCCTCAATCTGATGAAGTGTATATCTATGAAATTTTTATGGATTAACCCTGTGGTGCTACTATTAGGAAACGTTGTTTTTTCGCAAGATTTAGATACCTTAGAAAGTAAAATCATTACCAATCAATATGGGCAAATAGTCTATGGCAACAAAACTTTTCCTATCATAGCCTTTTACCAAAAAGATAGTCTTAAATACATTTACTCGCAAAGCAAAGGGAAAGTAGCTATTTTAAGAAAAGATAATACAGTTCTGAAAGAAATGGCATTCAAAAACAATGATTTTAGTTTTGCTCGTTTCCAAAAATTTCAAGATAGTAAGGTAATTTTACAGAGTTGGGGAATGGATAGAGATTGTATTTTGTTTGAAAAAGAAAATGTAATTATCCAAAAAAGAAACATTCCCAAAAACAAAAAAATTATCTCTTTCAAAGAAGTAAGAACCGACAAAGGTATTTTTGAAGTACATCAATATCTTGTCTCTCCCAAAAACAAACTCTCTAAGGTATTACTTTACAAAAACCCTCAGAAGATTGATACGCTCTATAAAGACACTCAAACGAAAGAGAATAGAATGATAAATACCTCACCCCGAGCCGAGCTTATCTACTCTTCCGAGAAAGTGTATTTTTTCAATGCTGATCAACATTTAATTCTTATTTTTACCAATGAAGGAAAAAAATTACAAGAAATTAATCTGAAAGCACAAGAAGACGAATTTCTTAAAGGCTATTTACTAAATTTTTATCTTGCTGATGAAAAAATTTATGTAAGCAATGTATTCGATGAAAAAACTTATATATGGGAAATTAATGAAAACGGAAAACTAAAACGTTATGAAATACCTTTCCGTATTTATTCAATTCATCAGATAGTTGAGGATAAGATTTATTTTTCGCTACAAATGGAAAATAATAGTTTATATGTGTATGAAAGAAAATTTAGATGATAAAAGGTATTTAAGGATTGGGGGTTAAAATAACTACTAGAAAATTTCAGTCTAATTTGCTATCTTTACGCTCTTTTATGGCGTTCTATGAAAAACTATCTACAAAACTTTATTTTTCTTGCATTCATTTTTTCTTGCAACTCAAATTCCGAAAGCATCAAAGAAACTTCCACTGCTACCAAACTCAGTGAGGAGGTTTTGGAAGTAGAAGTTTTGCCTGCTGTTCGTAAAAATTTTACCTATTCTCTACAAAGCAATGGCAAGGTGGAGGCACGCGAACAAGCTGTTCTACAATTTCGTACTTCGGGTTATGTCAAACAAGTATTGGTACAAAATGGGCAATTTGTGCAAGCTGGGCAAACTATCGCTGTTTTAGATGATAGAGATGCACAACTTAGTTTGCAAAAAGCTAAAAACCAGAGAGCCGTTGCTTACGAAGAATACATCAAAGAGGTGATAGATTTCGGAGGCAATCCCGAAATGCCTAACGTAGGTATCAAATCTGAATTAAATGAACGTATTTTGATACGAAAAGGTGTTCGTGCCGCCGAGTTACAAATCAAAGAAGCCGAACAACAATTAGAATACCTTACGCTCAAATCCCCTTTTGCAGGTATCATCGCAGATTTAAATTTGAAGGTAGGTAATTTTATCAATTCTTCGCAAGCTGTTTGTACTTTATACAGCAATGTTTTACAAGTAGTTACAGAGATTTTAGAAACCGAAGTAAGTGTTTTAAAGGTCGGTCAGAAAGCTGAATGTAAATTGCTTTCGTGTCAAGAAAAATCTTGTATTGTGCAGGCATATCTTGTAGAAATTAACCCTAAAATCAGTACGAATGGTTTGTTTAAAGTGAAATTGAATTTAGAAAACCCTAAAAATGTATTTCTTGGGGCAAATATGCAAGTAAAAATTTTTGTGCCTCAAAGAGAAGCCTTAGTAGTTCCTAAAAAAGCTATTGTGATACGTAGTGGCAAAAAAGTTCTTTTCACGGAAGAAAATGGCTTAGCAAAATGGCACTACGTAACAACAGGCTTAGATAATGGCGAAGAAATAGAAATCTTAGAAGGTCTGAAAGAAAACGAAAAAGTAATTATCAGTAACAACCTCCAACTTAATCACGACTCGCCTGTGAAAGCCACTCCTACCAAAATGTAAATCCCAATCTTACCTTTTCAGCTTTTTTCATAGTTTTTTTGTAATTTTCGGCTAATTTTGTAAAAAAGATTTCAGAAAATTTCGGTTTATGCAATCCTTGAAAGAAAAGTACGAGTTAGTAATAGGCTTAGAAGTTCATATTCAATTACTTACCCAATCAAAAGCCTTTGCTCCCGAAGTCAATAGTTATGGCGATTTACCTAATACGAATGTCAGCGTAGTTACATTAGCTCACCCGGGCGTGTTACCACGTGCCAATAAAACTACTTTCGATTATGCTATTCGTTTGGGACTGGCTTTAGGCTCACAAATACACCGAGAAACTATTTTTGCTCGTAAAAACTATTTCTACCCCGATTTGCCCAAAGGCTACCAAATTACCCAAGACAAAACTCCTATCTGTACAGGTGGCGAAGTGATCATACAAGTCAAAGAAGAGAATAATCGCGAAAAACGCATCGGAATCACGCGTATGCACTTAGAAGAAGATGCAGGAAAATCTATACATATTGAGGGCGAAGAAGAGAGTTTTATAGATTTGAATCGTGCAGGTGTTCCGCTTATCGAGATGGTTTCCGAACCTGATATCCGCACCCCCGAGGAAGCCTATTGGTATCTCTATGAAATTCGTAAGCTCGTAAGATATTTGGAAATCAGCGATGGCAATATGGAAGAAGGCTCGTTGCGTTGCGATGTGAATGTTTCGGTTCGCAAACGTGGCGAAACAAAATTTGGTACGCGTGTAGAGATAAAAAATATCAATTCTTTTACCAATGTAAAAAGAGCCATCGAGTACGAATTTGAGCGTCAGACAGCACTTGTAGAAGCAGGCGAGGCGTTCCCACAAGAAACACGAATGTTTGATGCCACCACAGGCAAAACTTATAGCCTTCGCACCAAAGAAACCCTCAACGACTACCGCTATTTTCCCGAACCCGACCTTACGCCTGTGGTAGTTGATGAGGCTTGGATAGAAAGTGTCAAAGCACAAATGCCTGCTTTGCCGAGAGCTTTGTACAAAAAATTTACGAAAGAATATGCTTTAAGCGATTATGATGCTTCTCAAATCACAGATGATAAAGCTACAGCTTTATACTATGAAGATATTTGTAAGCATACCCAAAACAAAAAAGCCGCCGCTAACTGGCTTCTGGGAGCAGTAAGAGCCTATCTCAACGAACTGACGATGGAAATTTCAGAGTTTCCCCTCTCCCCCACGCAATTAGCAGGTTTGATAAATTTGATTGATGAGGGCAAAATCAACAATAATATCGGCAAACAAGTTTTTGCTAAAATGCTTGAAAATCCTGCGAAAACGGCTCTGCAAATTGCACAAGAAGAAAATCTGGTTGTAGAAAGCAACGCAAACGAACTTTTGGGATTGATACAAAACGTTTTATCAAAATACCCTGATAAAGTTTTGGAATATAAAAATGGTAAAAAAGGCTTACAAGGTCTATTTGTGGGCGAAGTAATGAAAGCTACTGGTGGCAAAGCCGACCCCAAACTTACCAATCAGCTTTTGATGCAGGAATTGAGCAAAATATAAAAATATGAAAAAAATATCATTTATATTAGTTTCCTTTATCGCTTCTTTTTCGGCTTTCTCGCAAAGCGAAACCGAAAAGGCTATCCTTTCGGAAATTAAAGAAATCAGAAAAGAATTGCAAGAATTTAAATTACAAACTGAAAAAAGGTTTGGCGAAATAGAAAAAAAACTTACAGCTATTGAAACTCGTACCGAAGCCCGTTTTGAGGCTGTTAATCAGCGTTTTGAAGAGACGAATAAACGAATAGATATTTTACTTTACGTAATGATAGCGATACTTACAGGTATATTTGGTTTAATAGGTTTTGTTGTCTGGGATAGGCAGGTTTCACTTCGCCCTATCAAGGAAGAAAGCAAAGAAGTAAAACGCGAAGTAGAAATACTTAAAGACAAAGAACAAAAAATTGAAACTGCCCTTAGAAATTTAGCCAACGTAGAACCTAAATTTCAAGAAATCCTGAAAAATGCAGGTATCTTATGAAAAATATGAAAAAATTATCTTTATCTTTTATACTGCTTGTTTGGTGTGTCTGTTTTTCGGCTTTCTCGCAAAGCGAAACTGAAAAGGCTATCCTTTCGGAAATTAAAGAAATCAGAAAAGAATTGCAAGAATTTAAATTACAAACTGAAAAAAGGTTTGGTGAAATTGAAAAAAAACTTATTACTATTGAAACTCGTACTGAAACTCGTTTTGAAAGTGTTAATCAACGTTTTGAAAGTGTTAATCAACGTTTTGAAGAGGTCAATAAGCGTATAGACATTTTACTTTACGTAATGATAGCGATACTTACAGGTATATTTGGTTTAATAGGTTTTGTTGTTTGGGATAGGCAGGTTTCACTTCGCCCTATCAAGGAAGAAGGCAAAGAAGTAAAACGTGAAGTAGAACTACTCAAAGACAAAGAACAAAAAATTGAAACTGCCCTTAGAAATTTAGCCAACGTAGAACCTAAGTTTCAGGAAATTCTGAAAAATGCAGGTATCTTATGAAAAATATGAAAAAATTATCTTTTATACTGCTTGTTTGGTGTGTCTATTTTTCGGCTTTCTCGCAAAGCGAAACTGAAAAGGCTATCCTTTCGGAAATTAAAGAAATCAGACAAGAAATAAAAATTCAAATTCAAGAACTAAGGCTTGAAAATGAAAAAAGATTTGGGGAGATTGAAAAAAGATTATTCTCTTTGGAAAATGTCAGCAATATTCGTTTTGAAGAGACAAACAAACGAATAGATATTTTACTTTACGTAATGATAGCGATACTTACGAGTATATTTGGCTTGATAGGTTTTGTTGTTTGGGATAGGCAGGTTTCACTTCGCCCTATCAAAGAAGAAAGCAAAGAAGTAAAACGCGAAGTAGAACTACTTAAAGACAAAGAACAAAAAATTGAAACTGCCCTTAGAAATTTAGCCAACGTAGAACCTAAATTCCAAGAAATCCTGAAAAATGCAGGTATCTTATAGATTATTTCAAAATTTCCTTAGCTTTTTCTAAGACTTTCTCCAAACCTGTTGCGTCGTTTCCGCCTGCTGTGGCAAAAAAGTTTTGTCCGCCGCCTCCTCCTTTGATTTCTTTGGCAAGTTCTTTTACGATTTTTGAGGCATCTAAATTTTTTTCTACAACCAAATTCTCGGAAATCATTACGGCAATTTGTGGTTTTTGGTTAATTTCGCTTACAAGTACGCAGAATAAATTTTCAAACTGATTTCGCAGGTCAAAAGCAATTTGTTTGAGCAAGTCTGAATTACTCACCTCTACTTTGCCTATGATTTGCGTGATACCATTATTTTGTATAAGATGTTCTTTTACTAAACGCTGTTTTTCGGATTGGGCTTGGGCTTGTTCAAAACGTTCTAATTGTTTCTGAAGAATATTTTTTTCTTCTAAAAGTGTTTGTACTGATTTGATAACATCTTTTGGATTTTTGAGGAGTTCTTTTACTTCGGTGAAAGTTTGTAATTCTTTTCGTAAGAAGTTTTCAGCTTCAATGGCAGTAACCGCCTCGATACGTCTTACACCTGCGGCGATAGAACTTTCAGAAATAATTTTGAAAAAGCCAATTTCACCTGTTGCCTTTACGTGCGTACCTCCACAAAGCTCACGCGAAAAATTTTCATCAAAAGTAATGACACGCACAAAATCTCCATATTTTTCACCAAAAAGAGCCATCGCACCTAATTTTTCGGTAGCTTCCTGAATCGGTACGTTCCTGCGTTCATCTAAGGCAATATTTTCTCTAATTTTCTGATTTACAAGTGCTTCTATTTTTTCAAGTTCTTCATCTGTCAGTTTAGCATAATGCGAAAAATCAAAACGAAGTAATTTTTCATTTACCAAAGAACCTTTTTGAGCAACGTGCTTGCCGAGCACTTCTCTGAGAGCGGCGTGCAATAAATGCGTAGCTGTGTGATTATTTTTAGTGAGATTTCTTTTCTCTTCGTTGATTTTAGCAACTATCAAGGTTTCAGGATTTTCGTTGAGAAATGCAACGAATTTTTCACAATTTTTATCTTCCGAGATATGAATAATCAAATCGTTTTCTTTCTTGGTATCATTGATAAAAATTTTTTCTTGTGTCTTGTGTCTTGTATCTTGTATCTCAAAGATACCTGTATCCCCTACTTGTCCGCCGCTTTCGGCATAAAAGGGAGTTTTATCTAAAACAAAGTGATAAAGCGTTTTATTTTTTTCTTTTACTTTCCTGTAACGTAAAACCTTTGAGTAGCTTTCGGTGTAGTCGTAGCCAATAAATTCCGTTATCTCCCCGCCTTCTAAGGAGGGGTCGGGGGTGGTTTTACATATCACCCAATCGCTTGCCTGCTGACTTTGAGCTTGGCGGGAACGTTCTCTTTGGATTTCTAATTCTTTTCTGAAACCTTCTTCATCAATGCCGAAGCCTTTTTCTTTGGCGATGAGAGCCGTTAGGTCTTGTGGAAAGCCGTAGGTATCGTACAACTCAAAAACGGTTTTACCTTCAATAATTTTGCAGTCGGGATTTTGTTCAAAATAATTTTCCAAACGTTTCAAGCCATTTTCCAAAGTACGCAAGAAAGAGCGTTCTTCTTCTAAGATTATATTTTGCACGAATTTTTCTTGTGCTTTTAGTTCAGGAAATACATTTTCAAATTGTGAAGCCAAAAGAGGTACAATTTCATTAAAAAACGGCTCTTTGAAACCTAAATATGAGTATCCATAACGAACAGCACGGCGTAAAATTCTGCGAATTACATAACCTGCTCCTGTTGCAGAAGGTAATTGCCCATCTGCAATGGCAAAAGCCACAGCCCTGATATGGTCGGCAATTACTCGCAAGGCAATATCCACTTTCTCCCCGCCTTTCAAGGATGGGCTGGGGGTGGTTTTTTCCTGCTCACTGAGCGAAGCCGAAGTGAGCGAGTACTTCACGCCTGCTTTATCTGCCACAAATTCTATAAGTGGCTGAAAAATATCGGTATCATAATTTGACTTTTTGCCTTGAATAGCCATACAGAGGCGTTCGAATCCCATTCCTGTATCTACGTGTTGGGCGGGCAGTGGCACAAGCGATTTGTCTGCCTTACGCTCAAACTGCATAAATACGTTGTTCCAAATTTCTATTACAAGAGGATTATCTTTATTGACGAGCTCTCTCCCCCCTATTTTTCTAATTTCTGCTTCATCACGTAAGTCAATATGAATTTCCGAGCAAGGACCACAAGGACCTGTTTCGCCCATTTCCCAAAAATTATCTTTTTTGCTACCGAACAAAATTTTTTCTTCGGGTAGGTATTGTTTCCAGATTTCGAAGGCTTCGGTATCGGCAGGTAGATTTTCAGCTTCATCTCCACCGAAAACAGTAGCGTAGAGGCGTTCTTTGGGTAATTGATAGACTTCTGTCAGCAGTTCCCAAGACCAAGCAATAGCTTCTTTCTTGAAATAATCGCCAAAAGACCAGTTGCCGAGCATTTCAAAAAATGTATGGTGATAGGTATCGTGTCCTACATCTTCCAAATCGTTGTGTTTGCCTGTTACACGAAGGCATTTTTGGGTATCGGCAATACGAGGGGCTGTGGGCGGTTTTGTACCTAAGAAAAAATCTTTGAATTGAGCCATTCCCGAATTGACAAACATCAAGGTAGGGTCATTTTTCAGAACTAAGGGAGCAGAAGGCACTATCAAATGTCCTTTTTCTTTGAAAAAATCAAGAAATTGCTGGCGTATTTCGTGGGAAGTCATTGTCAGATGTGATTTTGCTTTCGGAGAGCAAAACTAAAAGTTTGCTTGTATAAAAGCAAATGTTTTTAGGCAATTAGTACGATTGCCATTTTGTCTTGTAATACAACTTACTTGTTTTCTTCCAAAAAAATCTCCTCACTATTTACTTCAAAACCTTGTAAAATTTTACTTTTCGCCACGCCTTTCTCAACTACCAAACTGAAAATCTGATATTTTCCATTTTCCAGTGTAAAAACTTCTATCACTTGATTGGCTGGCTCAATAAGCCAATATTCACTTACGCCTATCTGCTCATAAAAATCTTTTTTTTCTACGCTATCGCGGTAAAACGTGGAAGGTGATATAATCTCTACGACCAAATCAGGCACACCCTCAAAGCCTCGTTTCGTGAGTTTGGGCAAATTTTCGTTGCTAATAAAAAGCAAATCAGGCTGTACTACATTGTTTTCATCTATAATCACATCAAAAGGTGCATCAAAAATCTTTCCTAACTTATTTTTTTTACAAAAAGTTCTTAACAGAAATTCTATTTCTCCTGAAACTTCTTGGTGTTCGGTATTAGGTGCTGGCGACATAAATAATTCATTAGCAATAATTTCACAACGCACTTCTTCAAAAAAATGCTCTTGTAGTGTTTGGTAAGTCCAATTTTTTTCAAGTGTTTGCATATATCACGAAACAAAAAAGCCTTAGAGTTTTATTCTAAGGCTACAAAATAAGTAAAATAACCAACTTTTACAAGTATTCGGAAAGTTTTACGGTTTTACCACACATATTGCTGTTGATAGTAAAAATAGTCTTTCCTTTTTTTCCGCCATCGGCAAAGGAAATTTTTCTACCTTCTTCACACGCCACCGAAGTAGAACCACCACGAGGATTGAGCGTAGTATATCCCGAACCTGTGTGAATCTCAACTTTGTTGGGCGTATCATTAACAATTTTCACAAACCCGTCTGCTAAAACGACGTTGCCACTAACAACATCTACCTTTACATTCGTAAAAGAAGCCATTACTAATAGTAAAGCTACAAATCCGAAAGGAACAAATAATTTTTTCATATTTTTTTGTTTTTTTAGGTTAAACATAGCTAAATACGCAAACCGCTTTCCGCTAAATTTATCAAACCACCATTTTTCTTTACGAAACTTAAATTTTTTTTATGAAATAGAAAAAATGCACCTTATCTCCTCCTCTGCCTGTTGCTTTGTTTTTATTTTCTTTATATTTTTTGTTTATTTTACTTTAAAAATCAAAGTATTTTATTTTTAAAAATAAAATTTTGCGTAAAGTTTTCGTTTTTTTGAGAAGTTGTAGAATTTTGTTATCTTGCGTTGCTAAATTTTTAACATCAAGATAAATGCTAAAAGAAGACAATAACTTACTCAATTCCTCCTCCAACATTCTGTCTATCAATATTGAAGATGAAATGCGAACCGCCTACATAGACTACTCTATGTCGGTGATAGTTTCGCGAGCCTTGCCCGATGTACGCGATGGCTTAAAGCCTGTTCATAGACGCGTGCTGTACGGAATGTTAGAATTAGGCGTTTTGCACAACAAGCCCTATAAAAAATCGGCTCGTATCGTAGGGGAAATTCTGGGTAAATACCACCCACACGGCGATGCTTCGGTCTATGATACTATGGTGCGTATGGCTCAGGAATGGTCTTTGCGTTATCCTTTGGTAGATGGACAAGGTAACTTCGGCTCAATTGATGGTGATAGCCCCGCTGCAATGCGTTATACCGAAGCCCGCCTCCAACGCATTGCCGAAGAACTCTTAGGCGAAATCAACAAAGATACGGTCAATTTTCAGCCTAATTTTGATGATTCACTCACCGAACCCAGCGTACTGCCCGCTAAAATCCCTAATCTACTGATGAACGGCACATCAGGCATTGCCGTAGGAATGGCTACCAATATGGCTCCACACAACCTTTCCGAACTGGTAGATGGTATTTTGGCTTATATTGATAACCCCGAAATTGAAATTTCGGAACTAATGAAGCATATCCTCGCCCCCGACTTCCCCACAGGCGGTATTATTTATGGATACGAAGGTGTAAAAAACGCCTTCCGTACAGGGCGTGGGCGTGTAGTGATACGAGCCAAAGCTAATTTCGAAACTTCTAAAACAGGAAAAGAACAAATCGTAGTTACCGAAATTCCGTATATGGTCAATAAGGCGGCTATGATTGAAAAAACTGCCCAACTCGTCAATGAAAAGAAAATTGAAGGTATCTCTGACATCAGGGACGAATCGGACAGAGAAGGCTTGCGTATCGTCTATGACTTAAAGAAAGATGCTATCCCTGCCGTTGTATTGAACAACCTATTCAAATACACGCAGTTACAATCTACTTTTAGTATCAATAATGTGGCTTTGGTCAAAGGCAAACCTGCCACTTTGAACCTCAAAGAACTTATTAAATATTATGTAGAACACCGCCACGAAGTAGTAGTCAGAAGAACCAAATACGACCTCAAAGAAGCTGAAAAACGAGCTCATATCTTAGCGGGTTTGCTCATTGCTCTGGATAATTTGGACGCTGTTATCGCTCTGATTAGAGGCTCGCAAGACCCCGAAATCGCCAAAGCCGATTTGATGATTCAGTTTTCTTTATCCGAAATCCAAGCCAAAGCCATTTTGGAAATGCGTTTGCAAAGACTTACAGGACTTGAAAGAGAAAAAATCATTGAAGAAAACAGACAAATTACAGCTCTAATCGCCGACTTAAAGGATATTCTAAGTAGCGAAACCCGCCGAATGAACATCATCAAGGAAGAATTAAAAGAAATCAAGGAACGATACGGAGACAAACGCCGTACCGAAATTGTCTATGCTGCCGAAGAGTTCCAAGACGAAGATATGATTGCCGACGAGCAAATGGTCATCACCATTTCTCATCAAAGTTATATCAAGCGTACCCCCCTTACCGAATATCGTGTGCAAGGGCGTGGGGGTGTTGGCTCGCGTGGCGTAAGCACCAAAGAAGACGATTTTACCGAACACCTCTTCGTAGCTACTAATCATAATTACCTGCTTATTTTTACTGAGAGCGGAAAAGTTTTTTGGATAAAAGTCTATGAAATTCCCGAAGGTAGCAAAACAGCCCAAGGGCGTGCCATTCAGAACCTTATCCAAATTGAACAAGGCGACAAAGTGCGTGCCGTTATCAATGTAGAAACACTCTCAGATGAAGACTACATTAATAATCATTACTTGGTGATGTGTACCGAAAAAGGTATCATCAAGAAAACGACCTTAGAAGCGTATTCACGACCAAGAGCAACAGGTATCAATGCTATCAACATCAATGAAGGCGACAAACTCATCGAGGTACGAATGACCACAGGCAACGACCATATCATCTTGGCGACTAAATCGGGCAGAGCTATTCATTTTCACGAAGAAAAAGTAAGACCTATGGGCAGAAATGCAACAGGTGTGCGTGGCATCTGGCTCGATGAACAAAATCCTGATGACGTAGTGATTGGAATGGTTTGCGTAAGCGGTGAAGATACTAATTTGCTTGTTGTTTCGGAACGTGGTTATGGCAAACGTTCTGATGTTTCGGAGTATCGTATCACTTCGCGTGGCGGTAAAGGCGTAAAAGCAATGAACATCACAGAAAAAACAGGTAAATTAGTAGCTATCAAAGAAGTTTGCGATACTGATGATTTGATGATTATCAACAAATCGGGCATTACGATACGTATGAAAGTCAGTGATTTGCGTGTGCAAGGCAGAGCTACGCAAGGCGTAAAACTGATTACTTTGGGTAAAGATGATGAGATTTCATCTGTCGAGAAAATAGAAAAAATGGAAGGAGAAGAATTAGAAGAAAATAATGTAGTTCTTGAAAATGCTACGCCACCCGTAGAAGAAAACTAAAAAAATACGCAGGTACGCTAAAATATAGCGTACCTGTCTAAGAAAAAATATTGTTTTTCAGATTTTTACAAAAATGTAAGTGTCAGTTTAATTTTGTGAAATTACTTATTATAGTATAAAGGATTAGCTAAATACTTGTTTGCAATAGAGTAGCTGATACTATAAGGTATTTTAATTTTTGTGAGATTTCCCTCATCATCATAGGTAGGATAAATAAGACCATCATAATCCCTACTTACCTCTGTACTCATCTTCTTTTTACCAAATAATTTCCCCGCTCTTTCTGGATTAAACAAAGCATAGCTATCTAAAAAGGCTGATAATTTCCTTTTATCTCCTAATATCTTTTCATATTCAGGTTTATATTCTCTTGCAAAATCTGATAGC
>Ga0308407_1000249_pt1 | contig 44544 bp, 42 predicted proteins | sample HotsprSampleMSe2_FD_203476 | JGI IMG/M metagenome (GOLD analysis project Ga0308407, IMG submission 203476) | Hot spring phototrophic mat microbial communities from Mushroom Spring, Yellowstone National Park, Wyoming, United States - 20060911_MSe2 ...
CATTGCGAGCCGCAGGCGAAGCAATCCTTACTCATTCACCAACAGATTACTTCGGTTTGCTATCGCAAACCTCGTAATGACGTTGATTTTTTTGCCTTAGCATTACTTGTTATGCACTACCAAAATGTAAATATACGTTTAATTTTGTGGAACTACTTACAAGTAAGTAAAAAAATATTATCGTAAAGTTAAAGTGCCTTTAACAAGGCGAGTTGCTTACGAGCATAAGAGTTTTGAGTATTGAGTTGTAAAGCACGCCTGTAACAACCTATGGCAGCAGGTGTTTTTCCCATTCTAAGAAGTACATCTGCCAAATTATTGTGAGCCTCTGCATTTTGGGGAAATTCTAAAATATTGATTTTAGCAATATTAAGTGCTTCTTGTTGTCTTCCCAAATTGATTAGTCTTTGTGTGATTTGCGACAAAAGCACCTGACTGATTCTGTACTTGTGATGAATTTTGTAATAATTGTAGCTTTCAAGCACTTTTTCAAAACCTCCTTGCGAAAATCTTTGCATCAAGATGCTGACGGCATCATCGTATTGAGGGATATTGAGAACGTGAAAAAACTCGTGTTTTCCACCACCTATGCACATATTGATAAGTGAGTAAGCCATATTTAATCCGTTGGCACTATTCGTCAGCATTACTACACCTGATTTTTCGGCAGGTATTCCTACGACATACGCCTTCACGATGCCCATATCGCCCCAGTGCCAAAAGGCTGTTCCTAAATCGGTTTCGTACAAACCGAAGCCAAGCCCCCAAGTCATAGGTGCCAAAAAACCTGTTTTGGCTTTGCTTTGTACGCTCCACATTTCTTGGAAGGTTTCGGGTTTGAGGGTTTTTTGGCTCAAAAGCATTGCTAAGAACTTGCCGTAATCAGCTCCGTTGGTAATAAGCGTGTAAGAAGCTGAGGGTGTAGTATGTTTATTGAAGCCGCCTGTTTGTCCCATACTGCCGTGTCCATTGACGATATTATCAGCAAATTTTTTTTCATTCCATACGTAACTACTGCTATCCATTCCTAAGGGTACAAATACATATTCTTGGGCGAGTGTTTCTAAGTTTTTTTTCGTTATTGCCTCTACCACAAACTGCAAAAGCGAGATTCCCGTACCCGAGTAGTGCATATCGGTAGCAGGTTCATAGACCAAAAATTTTCCACCATTCGGAAAACCTGCCGAGTGAGAAAGGCACATCCGAGGAGTGATTTTAAAAAAACGGTTATCCTGAATTTTGTAACCTAAGAAGTATTTTTCAATCGTGTCTTTTGAAACGTATTCTATCAGTGGTTTATCTAAGTCCAACACGCCTTCCTCTACCAAACGCATACAAATGTAGCCAAAAAGAGGTTTGCTGAGTGATGCCGCCTCAAATACACTTGCCTGCGATACGGGCTTTCGGGTAGAGGCGTTCGCTATGCCGAAGTTTTTGCTCCAAACTAATTTTCCTCGCTTTACAATTCCGATAGATAAACCTTGCACCTTGGCACTATCCATCATTTCAGGGATTCGCCTCTTCAAAAAATTGGTATCAAGTTCTTTTGAAAAAGATGTAAAACTTGTAAAAAAAATAGTAAAACTACAAAAAATACAAATTGCTTTCATATAGCCTCAAAGTTTGATGCTCCAACAAATTAAGTAAAAAATACTATCAATAAAAAGTATTTTCTGAATTTGTTTAGGATTGTAAAAGATTTCTAATCAAAGTTGTATTTTTAGAGTTAAATCTAAAATATCATTAAGTGATTAGACACAAGAGACAAGAGGCAAGAGACAAGACAAAAAATTGTCTATCAGCATTTTATACCAATGAGAGTGTCCTTTTAATTTTGTGGAACTACTTATTGTTGGAAATTTTCACCTAAAAAATAAATGTTTTGTGCTTTTCTGTGCGTTTCGGCAGTTCGGCAAGCTCACTGACCTCTACGCTCAACGTACAGAAAAACATAAAATCACTTTTGATTGCGTATAATCAAAAAATAGTGCAAGTTTTATGATTCAAAAAATTTGCAAATTGTTAAGAAAGGTTTGTTGTATAATAGGTCTATTACTTGTTTTAGGGCTGTTTGCTAAGGCTCAAGGCTTCGACTTTGCCAATCCCAAGCAGCAAATTACTCGCATCTCTTTTAAACTTTCCAATAACCTTATCATTTTACCATTATTACTTAATAACTACAAAGATACACTCAATTTTGTACTGGATACAGGCGTGGGACATACCCTACTGACCGATAGTGCTTTTATCAGAAAACTGCATTTAGATACCAACAAACTACGAAAAGTGGCTGTTAAAGGTGGTGGCGTGGGGGAGATTATCGTTACCTACGTTGTGCCGATGCAGCGGCTCTTGATAGGCAGTCTTGTTGCTCCTTTTCAGAGTGTTTTGGTGGTGTCCAAATCGCTGACGTATCTTTCGCAATATGCAGGCATTAGAGTTGATGGCATCGTAGGATACGATTTTTTTAGGAACTTAACCGTCAGAATTGATTACCAAAAGAAATTACTGACCGTTTTCAAACCTGATTTTTTTGAAAAAAAACATTTAAAAAAATACAACCCACAACACATTCTCAACCTTCAACTCCAACGCCAAAAACCTTACATCAAGGCTTTTGTATCCGATGATAACAAAGACACCATAGCAGTAAAACTTTTACTCGATACAGGTGCAGGGCATTCGGTTTCCTTAGATGTACAGGCAAACAAAGGCATCAGATTGCCCAAAAAATATATTGAAGGCAACTTGGGATTGGCTGTAAATGGCTTGGTTATTGGGAAAATAGGGCGTCTGTCGTTCTTCAAAATAGGGCATTTTGCTTGGAAAAATGTGATTTGTTCGTACCCTGATAGCCTGCTCGTGGCATTTAGAAACGAATACGTGGAAAAAGACGGAAGCATCGGCATAGGTATTTTGGAACGTTTTACGCTCGTATTGGATTATAGCAAAGAAAGATGTATTTTAGAACCCAATTTAAAACTAAACAAAAACTTTGACATTGGTTTTTCGGGCATAGAAATCGCCTGTGATGCTAAAAACTATAATCAATACTTTGTGGTAGGCATACACCCGCTTTCGCAGGCTTATCTATCAGGTTTGCAGATAGGCGATGAAATTTTCAGTGTCAATAATATAATCGCTTCTCGCCTTACGATAGGGCAATTATATGAGCTATTAGATAGCGTGGAAAATAAAATTATACAAATGCTTGTAAAAAGAAACGGAGATTTTCATATTATTACTTTCAGAACTAAACGATTTATTTGAAAAACGTGAAATTAGACCTATTAGTTTTTGCCGCTCACCCCGACGATGCCGAACTTTCTTGCTCAGGAACGATAGTTTCGCATATTGCCAAAGGCAAAAAAGTTGGAATCATAGACCTTACACAAGGCGAACTCGGTACGCGTGGCACCGCACACACCCGCAAGCAAGAAGCCGAAGAAGCAAGCCGCATTATGGGATTACATCTACGCCAAAATCTAAACTTTGCTGACGGATTTTTCAGAAACGACAAAGAACATCAACTCGCTATCATCAACAAAATCAGAGAGTTTCAGCCCGAGGTAGTGCTTACCAACGCCATCACCGACCGCCACCCCGACCACGCCAAAGCCGCCGAGTTAGTCAGAGATGCCTGTTTTTTGGCTGGATTGTTAAAAATTGAAACCGATTTGCCCGCCTATCGTCCTAAGCATCTTTATCATTTTATCCAAGACCGCTACATTACGCCCGATTTTGTGGTGGATATTTCAGATTTTTGGGAAATCAAGAAAAAAGCTATTTTAGCTTACAAAACACAATTCAATGCACCCCCTAACGACAGCGAACCGCAAACCTATATCTCTACTCCCGAATTTTTTGAGTTTATTGAGGCTCGTGCCAAAGAGTTGGGGCATCAGATTGGCGTAAAATATGGCGAAGGTTTCACTAAAACCCGAATGTTGGGCATTGAAAATTTATGGAATTTGATATAAGATGAAAAAAATCCTTGTAGCTGTTACGGCAAGCATAGCCGCTTACAAATCGGCTTTGTTGGTACGCTTACTTGTGAAGGCAGGTGTAGAAGTTCAGGTAGTGATGTCGGAGGCGGCAACCGAATTTATCACACCGCTTACACTTGCCACGCTCTCAAAAAATCCTGTTTTGGTAGATTTCGTAAAAGATAAAACAGGAACTTGGAACAACCACGTAGAATTAGGCTTATGGGCTGATGCCATTGTGGTTGCTCCTGCCAGTGCCAATACCATTGCCAAATGTGCTAACGGCTTTTGCGACAATCTGCTTACGGCAGTGTATCTTTCGGCAAAATGTCCCGTATTTTTTGCTCCTGCCATGGATTTGGATATGTATCGCCACCCCAGCACACAAGCCAATCTGCAAAAGTTAGCTTCTTTTGGCAACTACATTATCCCTTCCGAATACGGCGAACTTGCCAGCGGTTTGGTAGGCGAAGGCAGAATGGCTGAACCTGAAAATATTGTTGCTTTTTTAAAAAAATACTTTGGTGCTACAAAACATTTTTTAAATAAAAAAGTCTTGATAACGGCAGGAGCGACCCGCGAAGCCCTTGACCCTGTTCGTTTCATTAGCAATCATTCCACAGGAAAAATGGGATATGCTCTTGCTCAAACGCTTGCCGAGCAAGGAGCAGAAGTGCATCTTGTTTCCGCCAATGCAACGCTACCTACACCCCGAAACACAATCTTGCACAAAGTAATCTCGGCACAAGAAATGTATGAGGTTTGCGAAAAAATTTACGAAAAAATGGATATCTGTATCTTTTCGGCTGCCGTTGCTGACTACCGCCCCAAAACAATTGCCAAAGAAAAAATCAAAAAAAATACCGAAGAAATGAACATAGAGCTTGTCAGGAACATAGATATTGCCGCCACTTTGGGACAAAAAAAATTACCTAATCAAATTTTCGTAGGTTTTGCCTTAGAAACTCACAACGAAACAGAAAACGCTTTAAACAAGTTAAACAGAAAAAATTTTGATATTATCGTTCTCAACTCTCTGCAAGACGAGGGAGCTGGTTTTGCTCACGATACCAATAAAATTACCATTTTTGATAAAAAAGGTGGAGTTGCTCAATTTGGGCTGAAACCTAAAAACGAAGTAGCTCACGATATTGTTTCGTACATCAATAATTATTCAAAGCAATGAAAAATAATGTAATTTTACTGCTCTTAATGCTTTCGGCTTGTGTGCCTGATATGAAAGAACGTGGCTACGATACCAAAAAACTTGCCGAAGAAGTAAAAGATAGAAAAATCAAAAAATTAACCCCTGCTCAAATCAATACGTGGGTGTATGAACGCGGCGTAATGATGACAAATCTGCTTAATGCAGAACTTGCTAAAACCGATGTAGAAAAACTAAAAGCCGAAAATCAAGTCCTGAAAACCCAAGACTCTCTACAAAAAGCCTACAAAGTGCAGATTAAATTGCTCGATTTGAAAGAAAAAAACTTGTCTGACCGCTACACGGGAAAAGCAAAAGCCGTAATAGAAGCCTGCATCTATCAGGCAGAGAACGAGCAGGCTATTCAGCCTAATTTGCAGAAGTTGGAAAATGATAATTTTTTATTTACAGCTGCCGCCGAAAAATTACCCAAACACCTTTGGCAAATCAATTTTGAAAAAAGAGAAGTTATCCGAAAAATTGACCAAAAAGAGTTTAATCCTTAATGATGCTGTAAAAATTACAGTGAGAACCTCTTATAGCGTTTCAAACGTTATAAGGAGAGTTCTCCATTTAAACTGTGTTTAAACAAGGTTTAAAAAATTGTGCAATATCTTTTCGCCGACGCTTCCGCTTTTTTCGGGGTGGAACTGCGTTGCCCAAAAATTATCTTTTTGTAGTACGGCACTAAAAGGCACGATATAGTCCGTTTGAGCAATGGTTTCTTTGCCCAATTCAGCAAAATAGCTATGTACATAATATACGTGAGCATTTTCAGAGATTTCGGCTAAGATTTTGTTTTTCAGGTTGTAAATTGTATTCCAGCCTACGTGAGGAACTTTAAAATCGGTACTTTTGGGGAACAATCTTACATTCAAATCAAAAATTCCTAAACATTCGGTATCGCTCTCTTCGGAATGTTTGCACAAAAGTTGCAAACCTAAGCAAATTCCCAAAACAGGATTTTTTAAATTTTTGATTATTTTGTCTAAACCTTTGGCTTGTAGATATTTCATTGCAGAACCTGCCTCACCAACACCAGGAAAAATTACTTTATCAGCACTTTGTAAAATTTCGGGAGAATCGGTAAGCAAACCTTCTACACCCAAACGATTGAGAGCGTGCAGAACCGACTGAACATTTCCTGCATTATATTGTAAAACAGCAACTTGCATTTATTTTCTATAAAATAGTGATAAACATTTGAAAAAAGAAGGAAGCAGAAATTTTAGTACAATTCGTCTAAATTCATTGCCAAATAGCGATTAACAGCCCGATAAGAGCTAAAAACACTGATAAGCACTCCCAAAACAATAAGCATAATTCCTACCAAAAGCAGTTGGAATGGTGTGTATAGTTTTTCAATCTGGATATAGTCTATGTTTAGATAAGGAATGGCAAGATAGAGCAGGCTAAAAGCAATGATTCCACTCAATAAACCCTGAATAAAAGCAGTTCTAAGAAAAGGTTTTTGTATAAAACTGGCGGTAGCTCCTACCAACTGCATTGTTCGGATAATAAAACGTTGTGAAAATAAGGCTAATTTGATAGTATTGTGAATAAGAATAACTACAATAATCATCATAAACAAGGCAAACCCCAAAAGCACAAAACTTACAGTAGCCACATTTTTATTGACTTGCTCGGAAAATTCTTGTGCATAGACTACCTCAAAAATGCCTTCTACTTGCTCTAACTCTTGTTTTATTTTACTAAGTTGCTCCCGTGAATGGTAGTTGGATTTTACGTGAATGAGAAAGGAATTTCGCAAAGGGTTCTCGCCAAGCAATGCGATGAAATCTTCTTGTAAATTTTTAATAAGTTCTTTTGCGGCTTCGTCTTTGTGTTTGAATATTATGTCGGGCTTGCCGTTCAAGAGTTTTACGTAAGGTTTGCTGGCTATTGTTTGTTTGATTTTATCAATTTCTTCTTGTTCCAAGCCGTTATCCAACATAATTTGCACCTCTACGTTTTCTTTGACCATATCGGCAAAGTTTAAAATAGCAATAATGAGCATAGAAAGCCCGCCCAGTGCAATGAGTGCAACGGTTGTGCCAAGAATTACGCTGGCATACGGATAACTTCCAAGATTTTTGCTTTTTTGCTGTATAACAGCCATTAGATTTGAAAAGCTTGATTTGAGTTTTTATCAAAACAGCAAGGAGACGGCTCTCTTTGCTGTTTGTAAGGATTTTTTAACTTTCTAATTCAGTCATCTCAATAGGTATCTTTACGATTTGCCGTAGATCTTCACCGGTTTGGAGCATATCTTCATCTTCGGCATCATAATACCAAAAAACTTTCACATTTTTACCTTCTAAGTGCATTTTTTCAAGTTTTTTGAGAATACCTAAAATATACATAGAAGAGCTAGTATTAAAGTAGTCTAACTTAAAAGTAAAGGTTGTTTGGTCTTGTGGGCTTTTGGCGTACTCATCGAGCCATTGCAGTAGAGGCTCGTAGAATTGGAAGGAGTTTTCGGGAATGGAGCGTCCAACAAGTTCCATTTTGCCATTAAGAGCATTGAAAAAGACTTTTGGTGTTTTATTGGTGCTTTCAATGATGAGGCTTTCCATACAATTGTGTAGCTTTTAGGTGTTTGTTTAGAAAGTTACTGTATCTTTTACTCTTCCGACCGTCATACTCATCATAAACAAGATGTGTTCTTGGTCGTATTCGTTAAAGGCGTAATTAATTTTATTCTGGGTTCGTCTTGCCATATCAATCAAGCCTAAACCTGCCCCTCGATTTATAGATACTTTCGGATTTTCTAAAATATCTAAATAAACTTTTTGTAAATCTTCAGCCGACATCATATTCACATTATCTATTCTTTTTTTAAGGGTTTTCATTCTATGGGCTGAAATGTAATTTCCTGTTGTAATTTCGTACTCTTGTTTGGTGCAGGTAACAATAACAAACGATTCATTTTCAAGGGATTTGTCCAAAGATTCTTCCGCAAAATAATTTAACACATTTTGGAGGGCTTCCACGAGTATGTTGATTACTTTTTTGCGGATAGCCAACCTTTCGCCCGATGAGCTAATATTTTTTTCGGTTAATCTCGTCAGATAACATACTGCATCGCTATCAATCACTCCTTTGTAGCAAATTAATATCTTCTCATTTTGAATGAGTTGGTAGTATCTTTCAATTGCTGACATACTCGCTTATTTTATTTCTTCGGAAATATTTGGAAATTTATCAAAAAAAAACAAATTTCTTAGGAAGCATTTGCTAAAATTTCTGCTATATGTAAGAACTTCATTGGAATAGAACTTTTACGAGCATAAGTTTCCAAGTGCATCAAGCAAGAGTAATCGGTAGAAACTACGTACTCTGCCGTTGTGAGTAAAGCATTTTGCACCTTTTGCTCTGCCATAGCCGCTGATATAGCAGGAAACTTGACTGCAAAAGTACCACCAAAGCCACAACAAGTTTCGTTGTGATTAAGTTCTATCAGTTCCAACCCTTCTATTTGTTGCAGAAGTTTTCGGGGGGCATCACTAATCATACACTCACGTAAGGCGGCACAAGAGTCGTGATAAGTTACCCTATGAGGAAATTTCACTCCTTTTATTTTTTCTATTCCCAAAACATCAACCAAAAACTCTGTCAGTTCAAATGCTCTCGCCTGCAAATGATAATAATTTTTCTGCTTGACTTCTTTACCCAATAAATTTTCATAACCATTGCGAAGCATACCAATACACGAAGCCGAAGGCGATACCACGTAGGCGTGTTCGTCATAAAAATCTTTCATAAATTTTTCGGCAACGCCACAAGCCTCTTTCCAGAAGCCCGCATTGTAGGCGGGTTGTCCGCAACAGGTTTGCTTGGCTTTGTAACGTACTCGGCAACCTACTTTTTCCAAGATTTGTATAGTAGCCCACCCTATTTGAGGGCGTATCTGGTCTATAAAACAAGGAATAAAAACATCTACAACAGGGGCATCTTTCATCAAAAATGGGCTATTTTGAGGTTTTCCGAAGCACGCCTGCAAAAATAGCAAAAAAATCGGAACTAGATTTTAATTTTTTCTAGTTCTCTTTTGGCATCTTTGGCTTTGAGGTCTTCGCGTTTGTCGTAGAGTTTTTTACCTTTGGCAAGGGCTATTTCCATTTTGGCAAAACCTCTGTCGTTGATAAAAAGACGCACAGGAACAATGGTTAATCCTTTTTGTTCTAAACCTTTTTCCAACTTTCTGATTTCTTTTTTCTTCAAAAGCAATTTTCGTTTGCGAGTAGGCTCGTGATTGTAATATGTACCTTCGCTGTATGGCGAAATGTGCATCTGAATTACCCAAACTTCTCCATCTTCTATGTAGCAATACGCATTTTGCAGTTGTACTTTTCCTTGTCGGATAGATTTTATCTCCGTGCCTGTCAGTACGATGCCTGCAGTGTAGGTATCTATAAAGTGATAATCAAATGAAGCCTGCTTATTTTTGATGTTAATGGTTTTGTGTATTTTTTCTTTTTCCTTAGCCATAGCACGCAATTAGGGGCGTGCAATTTAGTGTTATTTTAGGATAAATCCTATACGAAAGCCCAAAGAAAATGCAGGGTAGAGATAATGATTATGAGCTACTTTAAAAGGCTGATTAAGAGAGAACGCACCATCGGCATCAGTTTTTTTGGTAAATTTCAAGCCGATTCCCGTGAAAAGGTCGTAGTAAAAAATCTTCCCGATACTATTCATATAGCCAACACGCCCCATAAGATTGTAAGCATTTCGGATGCGGTTGTAGGTAATGATTTCCTCAAAGCAATCTCCTGTATTGCAATTAGTTACCCATCTTTCGGTTACGAATTTACTATGCCGAGCCTCAAAAGCATACGAAAGATAGCCTTTTTTCCAACGTTCGTAAAGGAAATATTTTTGTTCTATACCCCATCGGATGGTTCGTATAGCAAGTGGTGTATTATCAATGTCAAAATCGTAGCCCCAAAAGCCATAGCCTGCCGAAAGTTGCAAGGTTTTGCGTTCGCTGTTGGGAGTATTTAGCTCTGTACCCACGTAAAAGGAAGGTGTTGCAGGTTCAAGCAATCGTAATACATTCCAATTGACCGCTACCTTTTGAGCAAATAAATCTTTTCCTAAAAGGCATAAAAGAGCTACAAAAAAGATTTTTTTCATTGCTTATTGTTGTACAGAAATGAAACTAAGTTGTTGCATTGGGATTTGGCTGTAATCGAACTGATACAAGCCATTTTTCCCTGTAACCACGAGCGTCTGACTGCGTGGAATAACATCAAAACTGGCTACATCTTGCAAAAACTCTATTTGTTGCGGTTGTGTAGGGTTGCTAATATCAAAGCGTTTTAGTCCGAAATTGCCTTCGCAAACGAAAAGATTGTTTCCATTTACCCCCAAGCCGTGAGGATTGAGCATATTCACACTGCCTACCACTTGTGGATTGCGAGGATTACTAATATCCAACACTTCCAAAACATTGATATTTCGTCGTGGGCAACGCCCCGAACCGCTCCGCAAGGTTACGTAAGCATAATTGCCTTGTGCTACCACAGGGTCGCAAGCGGTGATATGCTGATAACGTGAAAGCAACTCAGGGCGGTCGGGATTGCTAAAATCGTAAATGTACACCGCATCTTCCGAACCGATGAAAAGTTTGTTTTGATAAGGAAAAATAGTTTCAATGCCCAGACCAATATTTGTTTGATGAGTTTTTTTGGGTTCGTTGGGCGTGCTGATGTCTATGGTGATAAGACTTGTTTTATCTACAACGTAAAGACGATTGCCATCTATGGCAAAACGAGCCAAAGAACCTGCTTGCCCTACGTTATTACTTCTCATTGTGTCCATATTGCTGTCTTGCATACCGCAAGCACTTAGCAATAAAGTAGCCAATAAAAATATACCGATTTTTTTCATTAGTATCTGCATTTAGGTTTTCTCAAAATAGTTTTTTCCCAAGCAACTACAATGCCTTTGGAGTTATCGACACACTCAAAAAAGCCACGTTCAGGAGGAATTTGGAAGTTTGTATTTGGAGTAACATTTTCTAATCTACTTACGAGAGTTACTTGGTTGGGGTTAGAAATATTCATTACCAACAAATCGCCTGCACTATCGGCATAAAGATAGTCATTTTTGATGGCAATATCGCTATTGGCAGGAATTTCTAAAAAGCTAAGCGGCACAGGATTGCTCGGATTAGTATTGTTGAAAATATGAACACCCTTGCCTTTTTCTCCTACAAACAAGAAATTGCCATACACATAAATTTTACCCGGATTTTTTAGGGGTTTCGGAGAAAGTTGGCTAATTTGGTTGGTACTGTTCCTCGACGCATAGATAGGTTTGTAGCCTTCTACTTCATCGGGGGCGAGCTTGCTTTCAGGCTTATTGCAAGAAAAAAACAGGCTCACCGACACACAAAAAACTTGAAAAAGACGTTTCTTCATAAAAAAATTTGTAGATGAAATTTTACTCAAAACTAATTTTTTTTTTGCTTTTCAAAAACAAAAAGAAATATTTTCCTAAAACCCTTGAAGTTTTGTAACTTGCCCACCACTAAAATCAGCAAATATTAAGCCAAAAGATGTTATGAAATTTGCCACCAAAGCCATTCACGCAGGGGTAGAACCCGAACCACACACAGGGGCAGTAATGACACCCATTTTTCAAACCTCTACCTACGCCCAAGAAGCCCCCGGCGTACATAAAGGCTACGAGTATTCGCGTACGCACAACCCTACACGCACCGCTTTACAGAAGAATTTAGCCGCCTTAGAAAATGCTCAATTCGCCTATGTTTTTAGTAGTGGTTTAGCGGCTACCGATACACTTTTACGGACTTTTCAGCCTAACGATGAAATCCTCGTAACCGACGACCTCTACGGAGGTACATATCGCTTGTTTGTGAGAGTTATTCAAAATTTTGGATTGAAATTTAATTTCGTTCCGATGACCGATGCCAATGGAATAGAAAAGCATATTACTCCACAAACCAAACTCATTTGGATTGAAACACCTACCAATCCGATGATGAGTGTAATTGATATTGAGGCTGTTGCAAAAATTGCCAAAAAGCATAAGATAATGCTTGCCGTAGATAATACTTTTGCCTCACCTTATTTGCAAAATCCCTTAGACTTAGGAGCTGATGTAGTGATGCACTCGGCTACCAAATATCTTGGTGGGCATTCCGACGTAGTAATGGGCGTTTTGGCAATGAACGACGCCTCGCTTGCTGAAAAAATTGCTTTCTTGCAAAATGCCGTAGGTGCTGTTTCTGCCCCTATGGATTGCTTTTTGATGCTTAGAGGTATCAAAACCTTACACGTGCGTATGCAACGCCACTGCGAAAATGGCAGAAAAATTGCCCATTTCCTTCGCAATCACCCCAAAGTAGAAAAAGTATTTTGGGTAGGACTCGAAGACCACCCCAACCACGAGATAGCCAAAAAACAAATGCGAGATTTCGGCGGTATGGTTTCTTTCATTCTCAAAGGTGATGATTTGGAAGAAGCTAAACGCGTGATGAGCAGTTTCAAAATTTTCACTCTTGCCGAGTCCTTGGGCGGAGTGGAGTCGCTTTGTACGCACCCCGCTACAATGACTCACGCCAGTATTCCCAAAGAACAACGTGAAAAAGCAGGTTTGAAAGATACACTCATTCGCCTTAGTGTAGGCATCGAAGATGCCGACGACCTTATCGGAGACCTCAAACAGGCTATCGGATAAACGATGAAAAACAAGCAAATCATTTTTCAGCATCTTGGCATAATTGACTACCAAAAAGGCTGGGACTACCAAACCCAGCTTTTTGATGCTATCATTGCCCAAAAAGTCAAAAACCGAGACACGCTCAATCCAGTTCCTACGCCAAACTATTTGTTATTTTGCCAACACCCTCACGTTTTTACCTTAGGCAAAAGTGGTTCAATAGAAAATCTTTTGCTTTCAGAAACAGAACTAAAAGCCAAACATATTGATTTTTACAAAATCAATCGTGGGGGAGATATTACGTATCACGGCTTTGGGCAAATTGTAGGCTATCCGATTTTGGATTTGGATAATTTTTCTACCGATATTCATTGGTATATGCGTTCTTTGGAGGAGGTGATTATTCGCACGCTTGCCGATTTTGGCTTGCAAGGCGAACGGCTCGAGGGTTTTACAGGTGTTTGGTTAGATACAGGCAATAATCCACGTAAAATTTGTGCTATGGGCGTAAAAACAAGTCGTTGGGTTACGATGCACGGCTTTGCCTTCAACATAAATACCGATTTGCATTTTTTTGATTATATCGTGCCTTGTGGTATCCGAGATAAGGCTGTTACTTCGTTATCCAAAGAATTAGGAAAAGAAATGGATATTAGCGAAGTGGAAAAAAATATTTTGAGACACTTTGAAACGGTGTTTGAGGCTAAAATGATATGATATGCAAAAAATGATGTTTTGTTTGATGTGCTTTGTAGGTATTTTTTTTGCAAAAGCACAAGACATTGAAACTTTGTTGAGGCAATCGCAGCAAGCCTTAGAGCAAAATCGTATCAAAGAAGCCATTACTTTTGCCGAAAAAGCCCTTGCACTCAATCCTAAGTCAGCCAACGCCTATAATGCTCGCGGACTGGCTTACTATGCTTTTTCCGAATACGAAAAAGCCCTCGCCGATTATACCAAAGCCATTGAACTTAGCCCCAATTACAAAGAGGCATTCTACAACCGAGGTGTCTGTCATTATTGGCTTTCTAAAAACGATTTAGCTCTTGCAGACTTCAACAAAGCAATAAGCATAGATACAACCGATGCCCGTAGCTACACAGCTTTGGGAGGCGTATATGCTCAAAAGGCTTTGCTTACGCAAGCAAAAGAACAACACAAATATTTGCAGGAAGCTGAAAAAAATTACCAAAAAGCTATACAACTCAATCCCGATTTTGCTCAAACCTACTACAATTACGCCTCGCTGATAGCCGATAGCCACCCTCGTAAGGCATTAGAATATGCGTATCAGTTTTTACAAAGAAAGCCAAAAGATGTTGAAGGGCTAATTTTGGCAGGTTTGTTGCACAATCAGCTCAAAGAATACGAAAAGGCAATAGAAAATTTGGAAAAAGCCGTTTTGATAAATCCAAGTCATAGCGAAGCCTTCGCTGAACTTGCTTGGGCAAACTATAAACTAAAACGCAAAAACGAAGCCTGCCAATACTGGCAAAAAGCACAAGAACTCGGTAATACCGAAGCCGAAAAATTTAGAAAAAAGTATTGCAAGTAATCTTTTGTAGAAAACAATAAACTCACCTTATCGCAAGCTACTGAAATTATAGTTGTTCCGTAACGATTTAAGTGATTAGACACAAGAGACAAGAGGCAAGAGACAAGACAAAAAATTGTCTATCAGCATTTTGCCCCAGTAAAAGTGTCCTTTTAATTTTGTGGAACTACTTATTTGCAAAATAAAGAAAAAAGGCTTATCTCAAAAACTATTGGTAAAAATGGTAGTGAAAGAGGTAATATAAAGTTTTACTAAAAACCATTTTTAAGGGTAAAAAAAGTAAAATAATGTTGTAACATTAAAAGTTTTGACATATATTTGCGAGAAAAAAAATTTTTCACACAAAAAAGCCCAAAAAAGCAATGAAAAGCCTTAAAATTTATGGTCTTATGTTTGCGGGAGCATTTGCTCTTGCCGCCTGCGAGTCTGCTCCCAAAAGCGACGAAGCCAAGACAGGCGAAGCCCAAAAAGTAGATAGCACTAAAACCGTCGAAGCCCAAACACTCAAAGTAGATTTGGCAAATAGCACCGTAACTTGGGTTGGCACAAAACCTACGGGCAAACACAACGGTACTTTTAACCTTAGCGAAGGTACTATCTCGGTAAAAGGTAACGAGGTAGTTGGTGGCAAATTTACGATTGACATCAACACACTGAAAGTTTTGGATATTCCTGCCGAAGATGAAGGTAATGCCAAACTTACCAAACATCTCAAAAGTGCCGATTTTTTTGAGGTAGAAAAATTCCCTACTGCAACATTTGAAATTGTTTCGGTAAGCCCCTATAAACCCGATGCCACCGCCAAAACAGAAGAAAAAGACAAAGAATATACTTTGGAAAACCCAACCCACACGGTTACAGGTAATTTAACCCTGAAAGGTGTAACCAAATCTATCTCTTTCCCCGCCATCGTAAAAGTAGAGGCTGGTAAAGTTGAGGCTGAGGCTAAATTCAATATCAACCGCAAAGACTGGGGAATGGAATACGGTACAGATGAAGCGAAATTGAAAGATAAATTCATCAGACCGACCGTCCATATTGGCTTTAAAATCAATGCCGCATCAGTTCAATAAAATTTTGGCACTCTAAGTTAAATCAACTTAGCTTAGAGTGCTTTAATGAAGTTTGAGTAATAACAAAAGTCTTTTAAATTTTCAACTTATGTTCATTTGGAAATCTGATTTGGCACACTCAAGTTTGCAGTTTGCTGTAAGCCATATGGTAATTGCCGAAGTAGTCGGTTTCATTAGAAATTTTGAGATTACCATCAAAACCACCAAAGCTGACTTTTCTGATGCAAAAGTAGAGGCAATTATCGACACGCGTTCAATTTTTACCAACATCACTGACCGCGACCAGCATCTTATGTCTGCCGATTTTCTGGATAGCGAGCGTTATCCTCAAATCAGGTTCGTGAGTACAAATTTCAAAAACATAGCCGACCGAAAGTACCAGGCAACAGGAAAACTCACTATCAAAGAAATTACACTTCCTACGATTGTAGAAGTAGAATACACTGGTATCCAGAAAGACCCTTGGGGCAATACCAAAGCAGGTTTTAGAGCAAAATCTATCGTAAGACGTACTTCTTTTGGGCTTACTTGGAATAAAATCCTTGATAACGGAGCTTGGCTCATAGGAAACGATATCAAGATGACCTTTCAAGGTGAATTTGTCAGACAGCAGTAATCATCAATGAAATCCATAGAAGATGCCATACAGAGCCGTTTCAGAAACGAAAAGCACAAAGCCATCGTCAATATACTTTATACTGCAAAATATATTGAAGGAAAGATAGAGGCTTTTATCAAACCTTATCAACTTTCCCAACAACAATATAATATTCTTCGTATTGTACGCGGGGCGGCAGGCAAGCCTGTTTCGCTCAAATACATCAAAGAAAGAATGTTAGATAAAATGTCTGATGCCTCACGAATTGTAGATAAACTTTATCAGAAAGAACTTCTTAAACGAGTAGAATGCCCCAACGACCGCAGAAGTGTAGATATTACGATTACCGAAAAAGGTTTAGAACTACTTTCCAAAATGGACGAAAATGCCCACGAAATAGATGCTATTCTGAAAAACTTAGAACATTCGCAATTACAAACGCTCAATCATCTGCTTGATTTGTTGCGTAATGAATGAGCCTATTGTTTTTTATAGCCTGCCAACAAAGCTACCCACTTAGAAGGTAACTTACTGATGAAATCGTTGTAATACTTTAAGTTGTATGCATATTTGCTGTAGGCTATCTCGTATTGTTTTTCGGCTTTCTTCATCTCTTCTAAAATATTTTCAACCTCTTTGCTTTCTGTAATTGCTTTTACATTACCAAGAATTGCAGGCAATACGTCTAACTCTTTTTTCAGCAAAATACCTGCCCTAACAACGTCTTTTACTGCTACTTGTTCGCTGTGCAGAGTTCCTGCAAGACTTAGAATCGTGTCGTAATTATTGAGAAAATCTCCTTTTTCGTGTATCAGAGCGATAAGTTTTTGAGCAACAAGATATAAATCTTTACTCGCCCCGATGAGGAGGTTTCTATCTATTTCTAATTGAGCATAAGAACGCTTGATGGTATGATAACTTAAAAGAAAAACTAAAAATAGAAAGCCAAATGTAGCCACTCCCACAGGAACAAGCCCCACTGTTTTAAAAAAAAGATGTATCATTTGGAATGGTTGTTTGTTCTACAAAAAATAACGTTTATGCAAAACCTAACGTTCAAAAATCTACTTATTTTTTACAGGTGAATTAGGTCGTTCATTCCGAATACACCTTTCTTACCTTGTACAAATTCGGCGGCTAATACTGCCCCTAAGGCAAAGCCTTTACGATTGCGGGCTTCGTGCTTAATTTCTATGTAATCTTCTGCTGAGCTATATGTTATCGTGTGCGTACCGGGTACGTGAGGTTCTCGTTTAGAGATGATTTCTAATTCATCTGTATTATCGGAATGATGATTTACCCAAGTTTTTTTGTGCGTATAATTGGCTAAAATTCCTTTGGCAAGTGTAATAGCAGTGCCACTGGGAGCATCTTTTTTTTCGGTGTGATGAATTTCCTCCATTGTTACTTGATATTGAGGGAAGGTGTTCATCATTTTTGCCAAAAACTCATTGAGCCTGAAAAACAAATTCACTCCCAAACTGAAATTCGAGGCGTAAAAAAAGGCTGTTTCGTTTTCTAAGGCAAAATTTTCTATTTCGGCTTGTTTTTCGAGCCAGCCTGTTGTGCCGCAAACTACGGGAATTTGTTTGGCAAGCAAAAATTTTAAGTTTTCGTAGGCACTTTCGGGTTGCGAAAATTCTATGGCAACATCGGTGTTGGCGGTATTGATGTTTTGTAACTCTTGTTGATTTTCTTTGGAGATTCGAAACGAAATTTGATGCCCACGCTCAATGGCAATCGTTTCAATTTCTTTTCCCATTTTTCCGTATCCGACTAAGGCGATTTTCATATTTCCGTTTTCTGTTTAAGTGATTAGACACAAGAGACAAGAGGCAAGAGACAAGACAAAAAATTGTCTATCAGTATTTTGCCTCAGTAAAAGTGTCCTTTTAATTTTGTGGAACTACTTATCCACAATCCCAGTTGTATAACACATCTGAAAAATCAGCTTTTTTCAATTTCTCGTGATTGATAAAAAAATTAGCTATGCCCATATCGCCCCACTGTACAAACTCATCGGTATCGATTTGAAGCAAAAGTGTATCGTATTCGGTAAGTTCTTCGTTGTAAGAACGAGGGTCATCTTGGACAAAAGTGGCGTAACCTCCCATTTTATGCCCACCATTAAGAGCGTATTGGCTCAAAAAATTGCTTACTTCTTCGTTATCATAGTAAAGCTCTATGATTGTGTCAGCAGTGTTGCCAAAAATTTTTCTAAAATTAAAATCGGCAATGCCAACTATTTCGGAGGCAATTTCAAAACTAATTTTTACGGCTTGCAAAGGTCTGAACAATGGATTGTTCTCGGGGTTGGGAAGTGTAGGCAAATCTCTTTGAAAGTTCTCTCTATCAAATTCGGGAAAATATAAAATTCTGAAACTTGTTTGTTCGGTGGGATTATCTAAATTTAATCCGTACATATCGTCATCGGTAAGGTAGATTTGCAACAAGCCTTTTTTGGGGAAAAGGTCTATCTCTGTAGGTAACTCCTCAAAGTTGATTTGAGCAAGCAAATACATATATTTTCCTTCGTCATCTTTGGGATAATCTACGTTTAAAGGCAGAAAAGGCATTCCTCCGAATTTGCTCTGCCAAAGTAAAATTTCTTTGTCATTCAAATTGGGGACTATCTTTACAAAATCTTTTTTGCTTTCCAAGAATTTTTCTTGAAATTCCGCAAGTGCAGAGGGAAAATTGACAGGGTTCATAAAAAAATTTCATTTAACCATCACTTAAAGTCTTTTTGAGCGAAGATATTTCGGTATCTTTGCTACGAAGCCTGAATTCCATTTGTTCTATTTTTTGTTTAAGAGTTTGAATTTCCTCTTCTTTGGCTTTGAGTTCTTTTTGTACCAATTCAGAGCGATTGAGCAGTTCCTTCGTTCTTTGGTTGATTTGTGCGTTGGCTACCGTACTGGCAAAGTCTTCGCAAACGTCTTCTATAAATTTGAGTTGATAAGGTTGTATTTTATAGAAAGAAGCAATCTCTACCACGCCATAGGTAACGTCATTGACACGAACAGGCGAAAGGACAACGTTACGAGGCAGAGCATCTCCCAAACCCGATGTAATATGAATATAATCACTCGGAATATCGTCCATATAAATCAATTCATTGTCTTGAATACACCTTCCTACCAAACCTTCGTTTAGGTAGAAACTTCTTTTTGGGTATTTGCGTTTGCTGTAAGCATAGGCGGCTATTGCTTCTGCCATAGGCTTTTCCAACTCACGATTGATGATATACACCGCCCCTTGATTAGCCCCTAAATAATGCACTAAATTGCTAATGAAAGCGTAGGCAATTTCGGAAAGTTCTAAATTTTGTTTTTCACGCAAAAGGTCTGAGAATTTAGCAACGCCATTTACTGCCCAGTTACGACTTTGCTCTTCTTCGGAAATTTGTTGTAACTGCAAACGCATCTGAGCTAATGCTCTGCCAAGTCCTTCTTCTTGTGAAAGTATTTGCATAGAGGCATCAAGCTTTCGGTTACCGATATTTTCTATAAATCGTGTGGCTTCCAATATTTCAGAATAAATTTTTTTGAGATTATCAGTAATAGCTTTTGTTTCGGGAGGCATTTCTTCAAAGTCAAAATTTTTTATTTCCGTAATGTTTGCTGTAATGTTTTTGAGTTGTGTGAAAGTTTGAAAAACATTTTTCTCTACAATATACCACAACAGAATCAGCACACTGGTTGCCAGTATGAAAATAGATGCTCCTATCAGCCAATTTATACCCGTATAAATACCCAAATACAAAATATCTCCACCTATCAGAATAAATAGTAAAAGCAACAAGGAAATAAATTGTAAGCGAAAGCTCATTGTGTTAGTTTGGTTTGGTTTCTTTGCAAAAATAAAGATTTTCAGCAAAATTCCTCAAAATACAAGTTTTTTTTTAGCTTTGTAGTCCGAAATTTAAGAGGCATTTATTCACAAAACTTTATAGGTTTTTATGCTACAAGTTCAGTTTATCCGTGAAAATCAGCAGGAGGCTATCAAGGGCTTGAAAAAGAAACTCTTTCCCAACGCCGAACAAGTAGTAAATGAAATTTTGCAGTTAGACTCCCAACGCCGCCAACTCCAAAAACAACAAGATGACAAATTAGCCCAATCCAACCAACTTTCCAAAGAAATTGGCTTGCTAATGAAAGCTGGAAAAAAAGGTGAAGCCGAAGCCCTTAAAGAAGAAGCTAAAAAACTTTCTGACGAAGCTAAAATTTTGGTAGAACAAGTAAGCGTTTTAGAGGAAAAATTAAAAAATTTGTTGCTTACTGTGCCTAATCTGCCCTCAAAACTTGTCCCCGAAGGCAGAGACTCCGACGACAACGAGATAGTGTATCATCACGGCAAAGCCCCCGCCTTGCCCGAAACGGCTCTGCCACACTGGGAATTGATTGTAAAATATGATATTATTGATTTTGAACTCGGCAACAAAGTAACAGGTGCAGGTTTCCCTTTCTACAAAGGAAAAGGAGCAAAGCTACAAAGAGCCTTGATAAACTTTTTTCTTGACGAAGCCGAAAAAGCAGGTTATACAGAAGTTCAGCCCCCTATCCTTATCAATAAAGACTCTGGATTTGGCACGGGACAACTCCCCGATAAAGACGGACAAATGTATTATATCTCGCAAGATGACTTCTATCTAATTCCTACTGCCGAAGTGCCTATCACGAATATGTATCGCGATGTAATCATCAAAGCAAAAGATTTTCCTATCAAAATGGTTGGTTACACACCTTGTTTCAGGCGGGAGGCAGGTAGTTGGGGGGCTGATGTGCGTGGGCTAAATCGTTTGCACCAATTTGATAAAGTTGAAATCGTACAAATCCAACACCCCGAAGACTCCTATGCCACCCTCGAAGAGATGCGTACTTACGTACAAGGACTTTTAGAAAAATTAGAACTTCCCTACCGAGTGCTAAAACTTTGTGGCGGTGATATGAGTTTTACTTCTGCTCTTACCTACGATTTGGAGGTCTATTCGGCGGCTCAGAAACGTTGGCTTGAAGTAAGTTCGGTAAGTAATTTTGAAACTTTCCAAGCGAATAGATTGAAACTTCGTTATAGAGGCGAGGACAAAAAGATACACTTAGCACATACGCTCAACGGCAGTGCTTTGGCTTTGCCTCGCATAATGGCGGCTCTTTTAGAAAACAACCAAACCCAAGAAGGTATCCGTATTCCCGAAGTTTTGCACCCTTATACGAAGTTTGAAATAATTTCTTGATGCAATGCACAGTGAACAGTTATCAATGAACAGTAGTAATTGATAATTGTTCATTGATAACCGATGCTTCAACTTCGCTCAGATACAGACAAGACATACCTTGTCTCTGCTCCTAATTGATAATTGTTCATTGATAACTGATAATTGATAAATGAGGCAACTATTTTTCAAAACCTTGATAGCTACTGCTTTTGTGAGTTGTACCGCTATCGGTGTGTTTATTACTTTGATACTTGTTTTTTACAAAAATCCGCTTAATAGCGTTCCCAAAGGCTTTGATTGGCTTTTTTTTATCGGAATGCCTGTTTGGGCGATGCTCTACTACAAACTTAAAGTCAATAACCGAACACTTATGTTTCAGGAAGGTTTGGTAATGGGGGCCTTGGTAAGTTTTGCGATGATGCTTACTTTGGCTCTTGTTCTTGCTATTGCGTGCAGTTTGAATGAAAATATTTTGAAAAACTACACCAATGACTGGGTAACAGAACTCACCGCCAACAAAGAAGTTTGGCTAAAACGGTTGCAAACCCCAAAAGATTACGAAAAATTATTAAATTCTTATCAAAATCTTACACTTGGGCAGTATTTATTCAAAGAATTAGCAGGAAAAATGGTGCTGTTGTTGCTCGTTTCTGTGGTTGGGGCAACGGCTTTCAGGGGAAAACCTGCTGAAACTACCCAAAAAGTCAAAAAGAAAAAATAAAACAAGTCTTGATTTTGGTTTTGCTTCCTGTGTCTTGTGTCTTGCCTCTAAAAAATATGTCTTTCCGTACCGAAATCGCTATACCGCCTTATGATTTTGGCATTAGCCACCAAGATAGTATTTTTAGCATTGGTTCTTGCTTTGCCGAAGCTATCGGAAAACGTTTGCAAGACAATAAGTTTCAAACACTAAGCAATCCTTTCGGAACAATTTTTAATCCCATTTCTATTTTTCGTTTGCTCAAAATTGCTTTGCAAATAGAACAAATTGATGAAAATTTGTATATCAAAAACCACGAACAAGTTGCCTATCATTACGATTTTCACTCGTCTTGGCGAGATTTGGAAGTAGATTGGCTCAAAACCAAAATCACTCAAAAACTTTCTTTCATAAGTAAATTTCTTGAAAAAAGTCAATTTTTGTTAATCACCTTCGGTACGGCTTGGGTGTATGAACTCAAAGAAACGGGGCGTATCGTAGCCAACTGCCACAAAATGCCTGCCTCACTTTTTAACAAAAGACTTTTGTGTGTAGATGAAATTTTACAAGATTTTGAAAGTTTGCAAAATATTCTATTTGATAAAAAAATTATCCTTACCGTAAGTCCTGTAAGGCATTTGAAAGATACTCTTCCGCTCAATGCCGTAAGCAAATCGGTTTTACGGCTTGCTTGTCATTACTTGCAAGAAAAATATGCAAACGTGTATTATTTTCCTGCTTTTGAACTAATCAATGACGATTTGCGAGATTACAGATTTTATGCCGAAGATATGTTGCATATCAACTCGCAAGGTGAGGAATACGTTTGGAGTAAATTCACAAAGGCTTGCTTACACGCTAAAAGTCAGGAACTTATAGAAAATTGGCAAAAAATTTCTGCTCGCTTGGCTCATCAATTTTTCAACAAACAAACGCCCACCTATCAAGAATTTTTGCAAAATACTCTGAAAGATTTAGAAAAGATTGCCACCGAAATAGATGTTTCGGCAGAGATAGCTCATGTTCAGCAGTTATTGTCGGATAGCAAACCAAAATAAACCTCACAAATCCATTTTACGCCTTTTGGAATTTTTGTATAACGTATCAAAAAGAGTACAATTTTGTTTCGGAGGTGTCCTCCTAATGCCCAACAACGAAGCGACTCCTACGGGAATCGTACTCGAATTGAACCTATTAGGCTGGGACTTATGGTGATTTTTTCTTCAAAATCTTTACTTTTTCTTAACATAATTTTTTCAACAAAAACAAAAATTTTTATGTAACTTGCTTTTTGTAAAAAATCATTTTTGTATTTTGATGAAAAGATTACTTCTCCTTGTTCTGTTGCTCAATTTCCAAATACTTTTTGGGCAAGTAGTGCGTTTTAGCTTCACAGGGGCGACAGGCACGCCTATTACTTTCCCTGCTGATGCTCAACCTACCAATGGCTCGGTTACAGATTTTGCTCGTAGCACCAGCATCACTCCTATCACTTCCAGCGATAACTTCGGAGCAAGTGCTTGGAACGTAGCAAGTCTAGACCTTAACAGATATTTTACTTTTACCATTACTGCTAACAGCGGTTTTGTTTTGAACCTTAGCAGTTTTGAGTTGGACGAAATCCGTAGTGGTACAGGACCAACCCAATGGGTTTTGCGTTCAAGTTTAGATGGCTTCACTACCGATTTAGGTACTTTTACAAATACTACTACTACACTCCAAACGAATCGTACCATTCCCTTAGATGAGAGTTTCTATAATGTTTCGGGCAGTATTGAGTTTCGGATTTATGCTTTCGGAGCAAGCAGTGCCGCAGGTACGTGGCGAGTAGATAATGTAGAAGTCTTTGGCTCAATCTCAACACCCGATACTACACCCCCTACCTTACAAAGTGCTTCCACACTTGTCAATAACCAAGTAGATGTATTTTTTTCGGAAAGCATTACACTTGCCTCTGCTCAAAATGTGGCTAATTATTCGGTAAGCGGTGGCATTGGTACGCCTCTGACGGCTACTCGCAATCCGAGTAATTTTTCGCAAGTTACGCTAACCTTTGCTACCCCTTTTGTCAATAACCAAACTTATACTATTACGGCAACTAATATCACTGATTTTGCAAGCAATACGCAAAGTTCCACACAGACAAGTTTTACGTTTTTGGAAATTTTGCCTGCTTCGCCCCGCGATATTATCATCAACGAAATGATGGTAGATGAAACGCCCGTAGTTGGCTTGCCTGCCTCCGAATACGTAGAACTCTACAATCGCTCCAACAAAAACATTAACCTCAAAAACTGGACGCTCAACACCCGCCTTATCACCCCCAATAATTTCATTTTACAGCCCAATCAATACGTTTTACTTTGCCCACAGGCAAATGCTCCACTTTTCACAGGTTTTGGTAGTGTAATAGGTATGCCTTCGTGGGACGTTCTCACCAATTCGGGCAAAACAATGACACTCCGAGATGTAGATAACGCCTTAGATGTTGATATAGTTGCCTACACCGATGCTTGGTACAAAGATAACAACAAAAAAGACGGAGGTTGGAGTTTGGAACTTATCAATCCTACTCTGCCGTGTAGCGACGAGAACAACTGGCGAGCCTCAAACCACCCATCAGGGGGTACGCCTGCCCAACAAAATTCTGTCTTTACCAACACCCCCGACACGCAAGCCCCACAGATTGCAAACACTACAATCGTTTCGGCAAATGTAGTTCGCCTTGTATTCAATGAACCGATGAATACAACTTCCTTATTGGCAGGTTCTTACAATTTTTCAGGGGGAATTTCGGTGAGTGCCGTTAATGTTATTAGTCAGAAGGAAGTACAATTGAACCTTAGTAGCAATCTTGTGGCAGGAGACATTTATACGCTCACTATCAACAACTTACAAGATTGTTCGGGCAATAGCATTGCCTCAAATACTACCGTTCAATTAGGTTTAGGACTTCCACCAAGTTTTAATCAAATCATCATCACCGAAATTTTCGCCGACCCCGACCCTAAGGTCAACTTACCTGAACAAGAATTTTTAGAACTTTACAACCGAACCAACAAAGTCATCACCTTGCAAGGTTGCAAACTTTCCGATAATACCAGCACCACCACACTCGGCAACATCAACATTTTACCTAATGAGTATCTTATTCTTACCTCTACCACAGCCGCACCCGAATTTACGCAGTATGGGCGTGTAGTAGGCGTAGCAGGTTTTCCGAGCCTCAATAACAGCGGCGAAAGACTAACACTACGAGGAGCAGACGGAAAAATTATTTTTACAATTGTTTATAGCGATAGCTGGTACAGAGATGCTACCAAAAAACAGGGCGGTTGGTCTTTGGAGATGATTGATTTAGATAACCCCTGTGGCGAAGCCGATAACTGGGGAACTTCGGAAAATGGCGATGGTGGTACGCCCGGCAAAGAAAATTCTATCAAAGCTACCAAACCTGATAACCAGCCGCCACGCCTGCTTCGTGCCGATGCCATTGATAACCAAACGGTTATTCTTAATTTCAACGAAAAATTAGACAGCACCTCTGCCGCAAATGCTACTTACAGCATCGATAAAGGTATTAGCGTTCAGAGTAAAACCATTGTTGCTCCCGATTTTAAGAAAGTACGTCTAAGTGTTACGCCTGCCCTTACGGCACGCACCGAGTACCGCATAAGCGTACAGAGCCTCACCGATTGCAACGGCAACTTGATTGCTGATGCAAATTTTGCTACATTCGGCGTTCCTGAACAGGCTGACTCTCTGGATATTGTGTTGAATGAAGTGCTTTTTAACCCTCGTACCAACGGCAACGACTTTGTAGAACTCTACAACAACTCCGACAAATACATTAACCTAAAAGGCTGGTCTTTGGCTCGTATTCGAAACAATGCCGTAGATAGCAAACGAAGCATTACCGATGAAGACTACGTACTTGCTCCCAAAAGTTATTTGGCTATTTCTGATGATGTTTTCAATATTGTACAAAATTATCCTCTCTCCGAAGGCAAACCTATGCTCCAAACGCCCTCCTCTTTGCCTGCTTTCACAAGCAAAAGAGATGTAGTGTTGGTTATCAATAATTTAAACAAAATTGTAGAACGTTTTGATTACGACGAAAAAATGCACTTTCAACTCTTAGACGATGTCAAAGGGGTTTCTTTGGAACGCTTGGATTTCAACTTACCTACCAATCAGGCGAGTTCGTGGTTCTCGGCGGCAAGTGTGGTAGGGTTTGCCACACCGGGCTACGAAAATTCGCAAAATTTGCTTCGCCAAAATCAAAGTGGCAATGTTACGATTGTTCCCAAAGTTTTCACCCCCAACGGCGACGGACAAGCCGATTTTACAACTATCAATTACAAATTTTCAGGACAAGGTAATGTGGCTAACGTTACTATCTACGACGCACAAGGCAGAGTAGTCAGGTATTTAGTGCGTAACCAAACACTTGCTAACGAAGGGTTTTTCATTTGGGACGGCAGCAATGAGGAAAAAGACAGAGTTTTGCCCGGCTACTATGTAGTTATTTTCCAAATCTTTGACCTTTCGGGCAGGCAAGAAACCTACAAGGAATCTGTTGCCGTAGTAGGGAAATTTTAGAGCCAAGCGTTTTTAGGTCTTTTTATTTTGCTTTTTTTTGGGTTGTTTGCTTTTCCAATCCAAATAATAGCCCACTGCGGCAAATAGCGAAGTAATAGTGAATATCAATATGGCAGCGTATTTGAAGGGCATACTTTTGTTTTTTCCAAAATAACTTTTTTTTGTAGAAAATGTTTGACAATACCTTACCTACAAAGGTTTTTCACTCTCATTGATAGCAGGTCTATCATCTAATTTTTTATTCTTGAACAAAGATTTTTTCAGCATAATTACAAACTCGTTTGCATTTTGGTATTTAAACAAATGATTTTGCGAAGCGAAACTATAATTGAACCCCATCGTGATGCTTGGCGTATCGATATCTACGGCAAAGCTAAGAGCCTGCTCGTGAGCATACCAAGCCGTGATGCCCCAAGAGCCATAACGCAGTAATGTACCTGTATTTTCCGAAAAATTTTTCCTTAGGCTAAGTCCGTAGTTTGTGAAATTTATTTTGTTGTGTAGAATGGTTCTGAAATTAGGAACGAGGCTGTATTTGCCGTTTGTCCAAGCCAAAACGCCCCCCGAAAAAATCCAACGCAACTGCCCGAAAAAATGATAGTTTTCTAAATAACGTTCATTGCCGAGAAAATTACTACCCGCTACACCCGCAAACCAACGTTTTTGGTAGCTATTGGGCTGTAAATCTTGATAAAACATAACGCCTGCTCCCCAAGCAGGGAAATAATCCGTACCTTTGAGTTCGTCTTGTATGCTACGCGAACCACCTTGTAAGCCAAAGGCAAGATATATGTTTTTAGGTTCGTGGATTTGTATGCTTGTAGCGGCAAGTATATCAAACGCATATACTTCGCCGAAGTAGTTTTGTCTGTCTCGGTAGAGGCTTAATCCGATTGTGCCGTAGGGTTCATTTTCGTTTCGCAGGAAAGGATACAGAAAGTTAAGCATTTGAGTACGATGGCTTAGTCCTGCATCTACTCTTTGGTTTCGGCTATGATAGCCCAAACTTAGCTTTTTTTGCATCACTGCCATCGCAGGATTTACCCCAAAAGCATTGAACTGATGAAAATTGAAACGAAAATCCTGTGCTTTGCCGTGCAGAGTTATCAGAAAGTACCAAACGAACCATAAAAATTTTTTTGACGACATAACCTTATCTATTTTTCTAAAACTACAAAATTTGAGCTATTTCTTTGGCAAAATACGATAAAATAATATCTGCTCCTGCTCTTTTGATGCTTAGAAGAGCCTCTAAAATAGCTTTTTCCGAGAGCCAAGCATTTGCGATGGCGGCTTTGAGCATTGCGTATTCGCCACTTACGTTGTAAGCGGCAATGGGCAAATGAAAATTATCTTTCAGCAAGCGAATTATATCAAGATAGGGCAATGCAGGTTTTACCATTAGTATATCAGCACCTTCTTGGTAGTCTAAGGTTGCTTCAAGCAGGGCTTCGCGGGCGTTGGCAGGGTTCATCTGATAGGTTTTCTTGTCGCCAAATTTGGGGGCAGATTCCAAAGCATCTCTGAAAGGTCCGTAGAAGGTACTTGCATATTTGGCAGTGTAAGCCAAAATGGAAACTTGTGTGAAGCCGTTTTGGTCTAAAATTTTTCGCAGGTAGCCTACTCTGCCGTCCATCATATCTGAGGGGGCGATGCAGTCGCTACCTGCTTGGGCTTGTGCCAAAGCCATTTTGCCAAGCACTTCTAAGGTTTCATCATTGAGAATTTCGCCATTTTTTACGATACCGTCGTGTCCGTCGGAGCTATACGGGTCTAAGGCAACATCAGTAAAAAGCATTACATCAGGAAAGTTCTGTTTGATAGCGGCAATGGCTCTCACATACAAATTATTTTCACGATAACTTTCCGAACCGATGCTGTCTTTCAGGTTTTCTTCTATCTGCGGGAAAGGGGCAAAGGCTTTCAATCCTACATTTCGGCAAGCATCAATTTCTTCTAAGAGTAAATCAATGGAATAGCGATAGATACCGGGCATTGAGGCAATAGGAATTTTTTTGTTTTCGCCTTCGCAAAGAAAGAGCGGAAAAATAAAATCATTCTTAGAAAGCCAAGTTTCTTGCGTAAGATTTCGGATAACTTCATTTTTTCGGTTGCGGCGTGGGCGGTGAAGCATACACAAAAATTTGAGTGTGAAAGAAGTAGGATATACAAAACTCGTATCCTCACGCAAAAATACACAATTTAGAGCATTTGTAATACTATACCCAAAAATAATGGTTTTGTAGTTTTCCGTGCGTTGAGCGTGTTCATTGAGCGAGGAGGTCAGTAAGCTTGCCGAAATGTACAGAAAAACATAAAACAATTTTTGATTGAGTATAATTGACACTCTCCAAAAGAGAAAAGAGATGAATCTTTAAGAGCTTATCAGTCTTTAAGATAAGGTTTCTTGGTTTTCTATTTTCTGAGCCATTTCTTGCAAATCTTGTAAAAACTGCTCTATCAGCAAATCATATTTAATGCGTTGGGGCGTAGAAAGCAACACCAAGGTTATTCTATCACCAAAAATTACCAAAGTGCTAAACAAATGCCATACAGAAGCATATTTTTGCTCCCATTTCAAGAAAAATTTTTTTAAAAAATTTTCTAAAAAATCCTTTTTAGAAGCGGTTACAAAATAGTTTTTGTCTATATGAGTAATACCTGTGCCGATAATTTGACTTTCATCAGGCTTTTCTTTACTTCGCAAATGATTTTTAGGAGTAATTTGCAGGGAAATTTTTTGTTTGTTGTCTAAGAATATGCTAATTACAAAATATTTATACTTTTCTTGAATAGTTCGTTCTATCAGTGTATCTCTGTTCTGTACCAATCCTTTCAGCATAGGCAATACATTATTTGCCTCTTTTGGGTGAAAACTCATCTGCAACTGAAATTTATCGCGTAAATTTTCAAAATATTGAATTATTCTTTTGCTTTCTTGCAAAGCTTTTATTCGCAAGAAAAATATAAAAAAAACAAGAACTGAAACTACCAAAAAGAGAATAATACTTACAACCAAATTCATAGCTTAATACACACGTTTTTTTCTTCGGTAAAGAAATGAAGAGCCTCGAAGCCACCTTCACGCCCCAGCCCTGAGTTTTTTACGCCTCCAAAGGGTGTCCTTAGGTCTCTTAGTAGCCAACAATTTATCCATACGATTCCACTTTCTACTTTTTCGGCAAGGCGGTGAGCCTGTGAAAGGTCGTTTGTCCAGAGGCTACAAGCCAAGCCATACTCTACGCTATTAGCGTATTGTAGCACTTCTTCTTCGGTTCGGAACGGAGTGATAGTAGCTACGGGTCCGAAAATTTCTTCTTGGTTAGTCCTACAATCAAATGCAAGTCCTTCAATAAGTGTGGGGGCAACGAAATAGCCATTTTCGCATCTACCTTGTAATTTTATTCTTTCGCCGCCTGTAAGGATTTTGCCACGCTCTTGCTTAGCAAGTTCAATATAAGTAAGCACTTTGTTGAGATGATTTTCCGAAACCAAAGCACCTACGAAAGTATTGGGTTCTTGGGGGTCTCCTACGGACAGATTTTGTATTTTGCTAAGCAAATCATTTTTAAATTGTTCATAGATTTTTTCTTCTACAAAAATTCGTGAGCCACACAAGCAAATTTCGCCTTGATTAAGAAAAGCGGCTTTGAGTGTAGTTTCTAAGGCTTTATGGTAATCGGCAGAGGCAAAAACGATAGTAGGATTTTTTCCCCCTAATTCTAAGGAAAGTTTTTTGAATTTGGGTGCAGCAATTTGAGCAATTCTTGCCCCTGTGGCAGTACCTCCTGTAAATGAGATAGCCTTGATGTGTGGGTGGCTGATGATGGCTTCGCCTACTTCGTTGCCATATCCGTTGAGTATATTCAGCACACCTGCGGGCAAACCTGCTTCTATGCAAAGTTGAGCAAAAAGAAAAGCCGTGTAAGGGGTAAGTTCCGAAGGTTTGGCAAGCACACAATTTCCCGAAGCTAAGGCAGGGGCTATTTTCCAAGTGAAAAGATATAAAGGCAAATTCCAAGGTGAAATGCAAGCTACTACGCCCAAAGGTTGGCGAAGCGTATAATTAAGACTTCCGACTTGCTGATAGGTATGACTGAAATTATGCAAGGCGGCAGTTGCATAAAAACGTATGTTTTGCGAGGCACGAGGAATATCCATTTGCCGAGCAAGCCATACGGGTTTGCCATTATCTTGGCTTTCGGCTTGGGCGAGTGCTTCGGCATTTTGGTCTATAAGGTCGGCGATTTTGAGTAAAATTTTGGCTCTGCCTTCTGTACCTAAATTTTTCCAATTTTCGTGAGCTTCGGAGGCGGCTTTGTAGGCAAGGGCTACGTCTTGGGCATCGGAACGAGCTATTTGGGCAAAAACCTGCCCTGTGGCAGGTTCGTAGTTATCAATATATTTTCCCGAAATGGCAGGGCAGAGTTTGCCTGCAAGGTAGTTTTGTATTTGGAACATTGATTTTATTGAAATTTTATCATATTAAATTTCAGTTTTGTTTGTGCTTGCATATCTTCGGCTTCTTCGTAGGTGCTATCTTCTTCGTCTTGGTAGTACCAGTTGATAGTTACTACGCCGCCTTGTTCTTGGTATTTTTTTAATAACATTACCATTTCTTGAATGGCTCTTGCTGAAGAGGTATTGAAGTAGGTAAGTTTGAAATTCATTGTAATTGGCTTACGGACCTTCATAATAAACTCATCAATCCAAGCGATAAGGCGGTTAAAAAACTCAAAGGTTTCTTCCTGATACGACTCGCCTGCTATTTCGCAGATGCCTGTACTTGCAGAGAAATTTACATCTGGCGTAAAATAGGTCTTTTTTTCTCCTTTGATAATTAAATCATTCATAAAAATAAGATTTTAACGCTTTGTAAGTTTGACGGTAATGGAAATAAGATTGCTTTCTGCTGCTTTCATTTCAATAGGATTGCCTGATCTAAGAGCCACTTCTACTAAGCCAACATTGCCGCTATTGGTACGAGCATTGATAGCCAGCTCTCTAAATTGCATCTTTAAAGCTCGCAAACCTTTTCTATCCAACTGATTGATTTTCTCAATTCTTTTTTCCAAATTTTCTAATTGCTCTTGTGTAACAGGATTGGTTGTGTTGATATAGACAAAATCGGAGTTTTCTAATAGATGAAAACTGCCAATCCCTACGTTTTTTTGGCTATTGCTTACATTCACTTTTTCTTGCGAATAGGAGCATACATTTTGGGCTAATTCTACAAAAATTGAAAATACTTTTTCTCTGAGACTGGAACTAAGTTGTATGTCGTTACGAATATGCTGACCGAGTTCTACTATCACGGGATAAGAAAAAATACCTTTGTAATATACCAATGTACCTTTTTTGTACATTTTCAAGTTTTCATCAAGGAAATCTTGGCTATTCATACAATTATGAAACGGTTGTTCTTTCTGCAAATTGTATATTTTGTTCTTTAATAAGTGGCATCAAGTTGTATCGGAGCATAAGTTGAGCAGTTGCTATTACATCTTTTTCGCAATAAATGGCTATTCTATCGTAATTTTCTTCTTCCCAAAATACTTTACCTACTTGACTTCCGTCTATATCGTCTTTGGAAGTGGGTATATCAAAAATATTGCAAAGCAATTCTAATTTAGTAAAATTTTTATTATCACCAAATTTCCACATTTCCATCGTATCTATGAGATGTAATATTTCCCAAGGTTTTTTACCTCTAATTTCAAGTATTTCGGGTAAATCTATTTGATTGATAAGATACCGACGGCAGAGATAGGGAAAATCAAATTCTTTTCCGTTGTGGGCGGCAAGATAATGAAACAAGAACTTTCTGTTATTTAATTTGTTGCCATTATTATCAAAAATTCTTTTTCCTGAGCTATCAATCAAATTTCCGTAGTTATCTATTTTGCCTGTTCTTTCGTCCATAAATTGTTTAAAAGAGTTTAGAATTCTTTTTTCATCTTTGCCATAAAAAGATTTTACTCTGAAAAACAACTCTTCCTCTTTTTCGTAGATAAATCCGCAACTGATACATACCACTCTGCCAAATTCTGCAAAAATAGCGGCTTTTTGATAATACTTCTCGGCAGGGCTGAGGCTACCGTCTTTGGGTTCTATGCTTTGGGCTTTGTGTTCCCACATTTTTTGCATTCCTTCCGAAAGTTCTTCGTAGTATTTGGTGCTTCGGGCTGTTTCTATGTCTAGAAATAAAATCCTACAAATTTGTTCTTTATCGTACATTGTGTTTTGGCTAAATTTTAATTATGCCGAAAAAATACTAATTTTACCGCTAAAAGTAAAAAAATAATGCTTTTTTATCTCACGAAATCCTTTTAGAGTGATTTATTTATGAAGCAATTTTTGAATTTCAAAAAGATATTCTTTCTTCTTTCTTTCTTTTCATTTTGGGCTTGTAACACTGAAAATGAGCAAAACGCAAATCCTTGCCTGCCCAGCCCCGATATTAGCAAAATAAACTTAGATGTAGAATTTGTACGGATAGACCGAGAAATTATCTTTGCCGATACGCAAAATACCGAAAAAGCTATCAAGGCAGTTCTTGAAAAATACCCGCTTTACGATAAATTGTATTTAGAACGACCGACCAATTCACCCCAAAATAAAGATATTTTATTGCCTGTACTTTCGGCAATGGCGAGAGAACCTCATTTAGACTCCTTATTGCTCGATTACGAAAAAATCATCAATATTCCTAAACTGCAAGAGGAAATCACCTTGCTTTTCAGGCGAATAAAAGCCTATTACCCTGATTTTATCGTTCCGAAAGTATATTTCAGCATTTCGGGCATAGGTTCTTTTCCACTCAATAGAACAACGGATATTTTTCTATCACAAAACAACGAAATTTTAGTAATCGGCTTAGACTGGTTTCTCGGACCTGCTTACAAATATCCACTCCCCGAGACGATTCCGCAATACATTGCTCGCAGGTATATTTGGCAAAATATCCCCTCGTTTGTGGCACAACTTATCGGCAATCGTTACAACGACTACAACACCCAAGACCAAACCGTCCTTAACGAAATGCTTGGCTACGCCAAAACCTATTATTTTGCTCAAAGTGTTATTCCGTGCCTTCCTGATTCTACCGTTTTGGGATACACAAGCAAGCAAATGGAATACGTACTTACTAACAAAGATGCCATTTGGAAACACTATTTGGATAATCAAGTGTTTTTCGCTACGGCGGGACGTATCAAGAAAGATTACGTTGATGAAAGTCCTTTTACTTTACCTATCAGCCAAGAATGTCCTGGAGGTGTTGCTCGTTGGAGCGGACTGCAAATGCTCAAAAAATATGTTCAAAAGAAAAATTTATCTCTTACCGAAGTAATGAAAATCACCGACGCTCAAATGGTACTTAATGAATCAGGCTACAAAGGAAAATGAGTAGCTGTGTGGTTATGAAGATAAAAAGCACAAAAACACCTTAATTCATAATTCATCACTCACAATTTGTTTTTCAAAAGAAAGTTTCAGAGCCGAGTGAGAACCCAAGTTTTCTTTGAAACGGATAAGTCCGTAGTTTGGCAAAGAGTTTTCGGAAGAAATACCCAAATCTAAAATCCGAAAACCTTGCTTTTGGGCAAAATGATACACACCTTCCAAAAGCGTTATTACGGGGCTGTATTGTAGGTATGTTTCCTTGTCGGCAGGATAGAAATTGTATAAAATGTGCTTGTTGATAACAACTGCCACCGTAAGAGCAATAATTTCAGTTCCGTTTCGTAGCACGAAAACTAAATAATTTTCAGGAAAACTTGAAAGCGTTTTTTGGAAACTTTCAAAAGACATTGATACGGGATAGTTTTTGCGTTGGCGGTTTTTGGTAACAAAATCATAGACAAAATACAAGTCAGGATTATTCCAAAGCTCAAAATGGAACTTATTTTTTTGACACTTTTTTAGTCTTCTGCGTGCCGAATGATGTAATTTACTTTCAAAATCGCCTTCTGTGTCAAGAAAATGCGTAAGTTCGTAACGAGTAACAAGAAATCCTTTTTGCAAAAAAATATGCGTTGTAATAGCCGAAGCATCAGGAGCATAACTAAACGGATAGGCTGTGATTTTTAAAAACTTGATTTTCTTGCTTCTGCAAAATGAAATTACAAAATCTACAAATTGCTCTATATCGGCATAAGACAAGTTTGATGCACACATTACCCCCCCAAAAGACATTCTGAGAGGGCTGTAAGCTATTTCGTTTTCTAAAAATAAACTCATTGTAGCCTCAATTTTCTGCTTTTTTTCAGCAAAAAGTATCCAAACGTCTTTTCCTTCTTGCAAAAGCAAATGTTGAGGTTGCAAAAACAAAAATGGTTCAAAAGAATATTTATATGAATATTCTTGTAAAAATTGATGTAAAGAAACTGCTTGATGCTTCAAGGTTTGGTTTGTGTTTTTCCGTACAATGCAAAAAGTTTTTCGGCACAGCGTTCGCCATCAATAGCCGCCGACATAATGCCTCCTGCATAGCCTGCTCCCTCTCCGCAAGGAAACAAACCTTGTATGGTCAGATGTTCAAAGGTTTCTTTGTGGCGTGGTATGCTCACAGGCGACGAGGTACGGCTTTCTACACCTACAATTTGGGCTTCGTTTGTCAGGTAGCCTTTCATTTTTTTGCCAAAAGCCTTAAAAGCCTCTTGCAAACGATAAGCAATAGCCTTTGGAAGCACTTCTCGCATTTCTACCGAAAACAACCCCGGCTGGTATGAAGTAGGCAATAGAGAGGCAGAAATCTTTTTTTGCACAAAATCAAGCATTCTTTGAGCGGGGGCAACTTGCGTTCCACCTGCAACTTGGCAAGCTATTTTCTCGATAGATTTCTGAAACTCTAAGGCGGCTAAATGTTTGTGTTTGGCAAAAGGTTTCCAATCTTGCTCATCTACGGCTACAACTATTCCTGAATTGGCAAATTTGCCATCGCGACGCGAGGGCGACATTCCATTGACTACTACCTCGCCTTGGGCAGTAGCGGCAGGCACAATAAAACCTCCCGGACACATACAAAACGAAAATACTCCCTTTTTTACTCCCTGATATTCAATTTGTTCTACCAAACTATATGAAGCGGCAGGCAGGTACTCGCCTCGTTGTGGGCAATGATATTGAATGCTATCAATAATGCTTTGGGGGTGTTCTATGCGTACTCCTACGGCAAAGGGTTTGGCTTGAATAAGAATATTTTTTCGGTCTAAAAGCTCAAAAATATCTCTTGCTGAGTGTCCTGTGGCTAAAATTACCCCCAACCCTGTGAATTCTTGTTGTATGCCTGCCGAATTGTGCGTGATGACGCCCTTTATCGTGTGGTTTTGGATAATGAAATCAACTACTTTGGTTTGAAAATGAACCTCGCCGCCTGCCTGCAAGATACTTTCGCGAAGCGAAGCAACAATTTTGGGAAGTTTGTTCGTGCCGATGTGTGGGTGAGCCTCTATCAGGATATTTTCATTTGCTCCGTGAGCCACCAAAATTTCTAAGATGCGTCTAATATTGCCCCTTTTGGTAGAACGTGTGTAGAGTTTGCCGTCGGAATATGTACCTGCTCCGCCTTCGCCGAAACAATAATTGCTTTCAGCATTAACGATATGCTCTTTGTTGATTGCTGCCAAATCTCTGCGGCGGGCTTGCACATCTTTCCCACGTTCTATAACGATAGGTTTCAAACCCAATTCTATCAGGCGTAGCGCCGCAAACAAACCCGCCGGACCTGCTCCTACTACAACTACCGAGGGTTTTTGGCTAACATCAGGATAGTTTTTCGTAAAATGACTTAATGCTTCGGGGGGTTCGTTTTCATAAACCGAAACACGCAGATTTACCTTAGGCTGTTTGCTACGAGCATCAATCGAGCGTCTTTCCAAACGAACGAAAGCCTCTTTCGCAACAGCATATTGTTCTTGCAGGTATTTTTTTAACAAATCTTCGTTAAATCCTATTTCAGGATTTACAAGCAAATCTAAGGTAAGCCTCATATTTTATTCTACCATTATCTTTCAATAGTTAGCAAAGCACTGCCACGCCTTACGTACAAGGCAACCCCCGCAATGCTATTGTCTTCTGCTACAATAGGCTCAATCATATAACGCAATTTGCTTTTTCTATCGCCTTCGCCAAAAATTTGTTCTGTTTCTAAGGGTTGATGAGTTTCTACTGCCTGATACCAGTCTTTACGGATACGAGCAAGGTCGTTAGGGTTTTGCTCAAATAAGCTAAATATGCCCATACCTTTTTGGATTTGTATTCCGTAGAGATTGTGGAAGATATGTTCCATTTTGGTGTTGAAGGCAATGATTTTTTCATTTTCATCAACTGCCAAAATACTTTCTTTCGATTTCTCTATAATTTGCTTTATAATAATGAGATGATTGCAACTTATGGTTTCTATCTGTTTGGTTTGTTCATTTTCTTCTTCCATTTTGATTGTAACCAAATCGAGCATAGACGAAATGAAACTTTGTTCTTCTACACTCCATTCGCGAGGTGTGTATGTGTGTTCGCAGGTGAGCATACCTTTCAGTTTTCCATTTTCGCGAATAGGATACACAAGCATGGAGGTTACACTTGCTTCGGACAAATAGCTGGAAGTAAGTGATTTGGTAGATGCACTAATTTGAGCAGGATTGGCTACGATTACCTCTTCGGAATACAAACGCTCAAAAAATGCAGGGTGTTCGGACTGGCTCAATATTGCTCCTTCGGTGTGCGTTTGGGTTTCGTATTCAAACAAATCAATACATTTCATTTTGCCTTCTTTGAACTCCCAAATACTTACGCGAGGAATTTCAAGATTAGTGGCAATGGCAACATTGATTTCGGAGGCATATTCTTGGAGAGTAGCTTCTTGAAGCCTTTGCGAACCGAGCAAGGTGATAGTTTCGATTTGCTTACGCAGACGCTCTTTGCTCGCCAAAATATTTTCTTCTGCTCTTTTTTGTTCGGTTACATCTTGATATGTACCTATGATACCGATTACGTTGCCTTCTTTGTCTTGCATAGGTACTTTGCTGACACGCACCCAAGCAAGTTGTCCGTTGGCTTGCATGCGGGTTTGGAGAACATCAAGTTCTGGTAAGTTGTTTTCCATTACTTTTTTGTCTTCATTGATGTAATTTTCTGCTTCTTCTTTATTTGCCCAAATATCGTAATCTGTTTTCCCAACAATATCTTCTACATTTTGCAGACCTACCATTTTGGCAAAACGTCTGTTACAGCCTAAGAATACAGAATTTGTATCTTTCCAGAATACGCTTTGAGGCAAAGCATCAATGATTTTTTGTAGCGTATCTTTTGAGTTTTGCAAGGCGTTGTTAATAGCTTTTTGCTCGGAAATATCTCTGATGGCAAAAATACGTATTCTTTGGTCTTCGAAACGCACTACACGTCCTTGTATTTCTATGGGGAGTGTTCTCCCATCTTTGGTAATAAGTTCGCCTTCATAGGGCTTATTATAGCCAAGTTGCATATTGATTATCGAGATAGCCTTTGTTTCGGGAGCAAAAATATTGAACAAATATTGCCCCATTACTTCATCTGACGCGTATCCCGTTATTTTAGTAAAGGCTGTGTTGATTTCGGTGATGTATCCTTTTTCGTGGATTACGATAGCTTCGGAGGTGGAGTCGGCAATGGCTCTGAGGCGGTTTTCGCTTCGCTGAATTTCGCGTTCTACTTTTTTCTGTTCGGTAATATCTTGGGTAAATAAAACGGCTCCGATAACATTTTTTTCACTATCATAAATAGGATTGTAAAATCGCTGAAAGAAAAACTCTCTGACTAATATTTCTTTTTCTTGCTCTTTGATACCCACTTTTACTTTTTTCTTCTGAAATTCTTGGAAATGTTCTACAAAAGAAAAAGAGCCGCTTTCGAATACTCTATCGAATTGTTCTTTAAATTTTTGTGATAATTCTTGGCGTTTGTATTGAAAATCGTTGAGCAGGTTCATACCGATTTCGGGTCGTTTGCCTGTTTCGGTGAGTATAAACTCAGCCCATTTTTCGTTGAATGAAAGAATATTGTATTGTCTATCTACCGAAACTATTTCGTCGTTGGTGCTATCCAAAATGGCTTTCATTCGGATATTACTTACTTCCATTTCGTGTAAGATTTTTTGCTTATCTGTTACGTCACGCATAATGGTTGCTACTGCCGTAATATCTCCTTGTGCATTTTTGATAGCCACAATGTTTCCGCTCATATAGGCTATTTCGTGGGTTTTGAGATTATACATTTCAAGTTCTCCTTCCCAATAGCCATTGCTTTTTACGCTGGGTAAGACCTCTTTTTGTATTTTTTGCCAATTTTCTTCGTTGAAAAAGTTTTTGAAATAAAGTCTTTTGGTGATATAGTCATCTGCTCCGAAGAGTTGCTGTCCGACTTTATTGGCGTAGATAATTTCCTCGTTGGGGTTCATCATTATTACGAGGTCGGTAGCGTTTTCAACCATTGCTACGAACTTTTGTTGCTCGATTTGTTGCTTTTCTAAGGCATCTCTTTGGATACGAATTTGCTCCTCGATACGTTTTTGGCGTGTAATATCCTGGATAGTGCCATAGACGGCGGCGGTTCTGCCAGTGGCGGGGTCTTCTACTCTTTTTACAGAAATTATTACTTCTCTAAGGTCGCCGTTAGCACGTTTGGCTTGGTACTCAAAGGTAGCTTCGTAAGCAGGGTCTTTGGATTTGATGGCTTCTGCAATTTTGGCATTTACCATTTCTTGGTCTTTTTCTGCAACGAAACGTTCTACAAACTTATCTGCTGGAATTTTGTAACCGCCTTCGGTTTCTTTATCGGTACGGAGCAGTTCGTAGAGTTCGTCGTTGGCTGTGATTTGCTTTGCTCTTACATCTAAATACCAAGGTGCAAGATTTGCCAATTTGAGTGCTTCTGAAAGTTGAGCTTCTTTTTCTCTAAGTTCTAAGGTTCGTTCTTTTACTTGTTGTTCGAGGTTATCACGCATTTTTTCGAGTTCTCTTTGGCTTCGTTCCATTTCGGTTTGAGCGAGAGCCAAAGAGGTCATATTTTGCCGCATCACTTCTTCTTGGGCTTTGAGTTGCTCGGTTGCCATCTGCGACTCCAAAAGGAGCAGGCGTGTTTTTTCGGCGTTTTTTACAGAAGCCAACGTAGAGGCAATGTTCTCGGAAAGTTTCTCGATGAAGGCAATTTCGTAGTCTTCAAAATTTTTAAATGAAGCTATTTCAATAGCACCATAAGCCTCATTGTTGTATAAAAGAGGCACAATAAGCAGGTGGCGGGGTGGAGCATCGCCCAAACCTGAGGAAATTCGAATATAGTCTTCGGGGAGTTTGTCTAAGTGAAGAATATCTTTTTCAAGGACGGCCTGCCCTACAAGTCCTTGTCCTATTTCTATACGCGACTCTTCATACTTGCGACGGTCGTAGGCGAAGGCGGCTTTCAGTTCCAAGAAAACATTATTTTGGTTATCTTCTACGGTTACGAACAAACCGCCTTGGTTGGCTTTGAGGTATTTTACAAGATTGGAAATCACATTGTAGGCGAGTTCATTGAGGTTATCGTAGCTCGAACGCAAAATATTCACAAACAAATTGAAACCTTCGTTTGCCCAGTTACGTCTTCGGTCTTCTTCGGCTACTTTCAGGAGGTTTTCACGCATATTGAGCAAAGCGAAACCGAGTACATCTTTTTGGCTACGGACTTGGTAGGGGTACTCAAATTTTCCTTCTCCAATACTTTTGGCAAATTCAGAAGTTTTTTTGAGGTTATTGGCTAATAGATTGATATTACTTGCCAAAATACCTATTTCGTCTTGTTGGTCGTAAATTACTCTTTGGCTTACGTCTCCTTCTGCAATTTCTTGTGTAACACGAGCTACTTTATCTAATGGCTTAATGAAGCGATTTCCGAAATATACATACCCCAAAACCAAAAAAACTATCAAAATCAGAATAGTAAAAAATATGATTACCTGAATACCCGTTTGGGTAGTGGTATATTCGGCGATAAACAGCGTGGTCAGGTCGTTGTGGGTATTCTGAATATTCTTTGTGGTTTCTAACAGATTAGTGTAGGCTTTCCGTACGGCAGGATTTTCAATTTTTTCAACAGACTTGATAGCGACAGGGATTTCCTGCTCGGTGCTATCGTTTAGTTTTTTTATTTGTTTGGAGGTTTTTACGATTTGGGTATCTATTTCTACTACTTCATTGAGGATTACATTCAGATTTTTTTTGTAGTCGTTCCATTCATCTTTGAGTTTATTGAGTTTGAGAACTTGTTTAGTTTTGGAAGTAGGTGCTATGGTAACTTCGTTTGTAAAAATTACTAATTTTCTTCCTTTTGAAAGGATTTCTAAGTGGTCTTCGTATTCTAAAATAAGGTTTTGGAGGTCTAATTTATTTTCTTTATCTCCACCAATCACCAAACCTGCTTTGAAGGGAATTTGCCCCAAAATTTTTTCCGCTTTTCTCGATACTTCTACTCTTGCCGCATCTCTACGCAGATACACTCCCGAAATCATTACAAGAGCATAGCTAATGACCACTAAGGTAATAGCAAGTAGAAAGAAAAAGCCCGTAATTTTCCTAATAGACCAAGTTCTATTTTTCATTGTCTTTGAGAATTTCAAGATTTTTTAAAACCTGCAACTTAAAATAAATCAATCAAATCTAATAGATTTTTAACAACAAAAAAAGAAAATGGAAAAATTTGTTGTTTCAAAGGTTATCTTGATTGTCTTTGTAGAAGTTAGCTTGTGTTCTGATGGCGTTCAGTTCGGTTTGAGGCATTTTGGCGATGTTCTGATAAACGATTCCGATACGAGGATTTCTGGCGAGCTTGTCTTGGTGGCGAATGTGGAAATCCCAATACAAGCTGTTGAAAGGGCACGCTTTTTCACCATACCTTTTCTTTTTATCGTAATAGCAATTTTCGCAGTAATTGCTCATTTTGTCTATGTAATTGGCTGAGGCGGTGTAGGGCTTGCTTGCAAGTAAGCCACCGTCAGCGTATTGGCTCATTCCTCGTGTGTTGGTGATTTCAACCCATTCAATCGCATCAATATAAATACCCAAGTACCACTTATCTACCTCATCGGGGCATACGCCCAAGAGCAAAGCCAAATTCCCCGTAACCATAAGCCGTTGAATATGATGAGCATAGGCTTCGGAAAGAGATTGCTTGATGGCGTGTTTAGCACAATTCATTTTTGTTTCACTTGTCCAAAACCATTTGGGTAAGGGGGCGGTGTGTTCAAAAAAATTCTTTTTAGCATAATCAGGCATTTTTGCCCAATACACACCACGCATATACTCTCGCCAGCCCAAGATTTGTCTTACGAAGCCTTCAATTTGTGCAATAGTAATTTTTTCAGGATTGTTTTGCCACGCCTCAATGCAAGTTTGTAGCACTTCCAAAGGGTGCAACATCTTTACATTTAGAGCGAAAGAAAGGCGAGAATGGAACAAATGTGGCTCTTGTGTGTGCATTGCATCTTCGTAAGTGCCAAAATGAGGTAAAAGTTTTTCTGCAAAATGTTGGAGTAAATTCAGTGATTGCTTTCTGCTGATTGGATAATTGAGCAAATTGTTTTTGGGAGGCAGACCGATAGTTTTTACCTGCTGACTTTCAAGCGAGGAGAGAATTTCTGTAATATCATTTTCAAAAACAATATTTTTCGGAACAGGAACTTGATATTTGTACTTTTGGCGATTTTCTGTATCAAAGTTCCATTTATTGCCAATAGGTTCGCCATTTTCTTGCATGAGCAAATTGTATTTTTTACGCATCATTCTGTAAAAACTCTCCAAGAGGTAATTTTTTGAGCCGAAAAATTTGTCAAGGGTATGTCTTTCAGTCAAAAAATGCTCGGTATCGTAACTTTTGTAAGAAATAGAGAGGTTTTCGCAGAAAAGGCGGAGTTGCTCGTCGAGTCTGTATTCGTCGGGGAGTTGGTATTCGAAATGTTGAATTTTATATTTTTCAATGAGCCATTGTAGGTTTTCAGAAATATTTTGTCTGTTTTCGGGGTCATTGAGCGTGAGGTATAGTATTTGATGCCCTTTTTGTTGTAGTTCTTGGGCAAAATTTCGCATAGCGGCAAAAAAGGCTAATACCTTTTGTATGTGGTGAGCAACGTAGTCGGTTTCTTGCCGAACTTCCATCATTACGTACAAAATATCGTCATCGATTTTACGAAACCAAGAATGTTGGCTGTTGAGTTGGTCGCCGAGCAATAGCCTGAGTGTGGGCATAAATGTATGGTTTTGTTTTTCATCAAAACCAAATGAGAGCAAGAAAGTTTAAGAGTAAGCCAGACTATGCAAAAATAGTTAGAGCGAACAAGACACACTCTAACTACTGCTTTCTTTGGTTTTGAGGTTGCGAATTTGATTTTCTAAAGTGCCTTTCAAGTCAGAGGCTTTTTTAGCTATTTTTTTTCGGATTTCTTTTCCGCTGTCAGGGGCGAGTAGCAAACCAGCTACTACGCCAGCAGCGGCACCAGCCAAGAAAGAAAGCAGGATTTTCTGTCCGTTGTTCATATGGAATTTATTTTTATTTATTGTACTCAAAAAAGCCCTTCTGTGTTTCATAGAAGGGCTAAATGTTGTAGAAAAACTGGAGTGGCTGTTATCTATTATTGCTCAACTTTTCCATTTCAGCCTCAAATGTTTTCTTAAACTTCTCGTAGTCGTAGTCAATTTTTAGGCGTTCTTCTTGCGAGAGTTTTTGCATACGCTTGTTGTAAGATTCTAACAAATCGTCTGTGGTTAGTTCTATGGCGATGTAGTATTTGTATGTTCCTTGTTGCGTTTTAATAAGTTTTTCGCAGATGGTTTTGGTGCCAGCTAACTCTTGTTCTACTACCTCACGCGTAAGATTTTCGTAACGCTCTTCCACTTCTTCTTTGTTGTTGAACTCACGAGAATTAACGTAGTTGTCGGTTACGGCTTTCACTTTGGCATTGATGCTACGGGCAAGTTCGTCGCGGCAATTACTGAGAGCTTTTCTTTTGGCTACCATTTGGTCTTGGCTTTCACCCATTGCATTGGCACGAAAAGTTTTTTTATCAGTAAAATACTGCGGTCCCGAGCAAGGCACAACAACTTCCTCCTCTCCTTTGGGGAGTTTTACTTTTTCTTTTTTCTTACAAGCAATTATTGCTGTGGCTAAAATGACAATTGCTAAAAAGTAGGTAAATGGCTTCTTCATATTCATACAAATAACAGGTTTTAGTTACTGATAACATCTAAACACGAATAATGCCAAACTTACAAAAATTAGTGAAAAGTGTAATATTTTTTGGAAAAAACTTTTAAGCATAAACTTGCCTAAGTATTGAACTCCTTTATGGTTTGTGTAATTTTCAGGATTAGTCCTGAGTCTTTTTCAATGGCATTGCCAACCACTATTACATCGGCACCTGCTTTGAGAGCGATTTGTACTTTTTCGGGCGAGTTGATTCCACCTCCCACAATAAGAGGAGTTTCAATTGCCTTTCTTACTGCCGAAATCATTTGTGGGCTGATGGGCTTTTCGGCACCGCTGCCACCATCCATATAGATAATTTGTAAGCCAAGCATTTCGCCTGCCATAGCGATACAAGCCGCTACATCGGGCTTGTCATAAGGAATAGGAGTAGTATTACTGATAAACGAAACGGTAGTTTGTTTGCCAGTATCTACGAGCATATACCCTGTGGGCAGAATTTCTAAACGACTTCTTTTCAGGATAGGGGCGGCTAATATATGTTGCCCAATAAGAAAATCGGGATTTCTACCAGAAATAAGCGATAAAAAAAGAATAGCATCGGCTTCGGTATCAATGTGCAAACTACTTCCCGGGAATAATACAACAGGAATTTGCGTATTGGATTTGCATATTTCTACAATACGCCCCAGATTGTTCCCTGTAATGAGA
>Ga0308407_1000251_pt1 | contig 44173 bp, 46 predicted proteins | sample HotsprSampleMSe2_FD_203476 | JGI IMG/M metagenome (GOLD analysis project Ga0308407, IMG submission 203476) | Hot spring phototrophic mat microbial communities from Mushroom Spring, Yellowstone National Park, Wyoming, United States - 20060911_MSe2 ...
AAGTCCTGCTGGCTTGCCATAAAGCCATAATACTGCTTTTAATGCCCCCCTTGCAAAGGTATCCCTGCTCGATGCTTTATGAACGATTTCAATTCTTTCACCTAATCCGCCAAATATAACAGTGTGTGGGAGTATAATAAGAATTGTGTCCATTAATGGATTGTTTAGGTAGTGGATAAAGTAAGGCTTAAATAGGATAACATAGGGAAATGAAAAAAGAAAATTAAAGAAGGAGTATTTGGACAAAATTGGGGATTTGAATTTAGACAAAGTTTTGGATGAAATCTCAAAGATTAACTGGGACTGCTTAATAAGAAAGACAACTATTTTAATTACAAGAAATATCCTGAGAAGGTTCGGAAATATATTTATTATACAACCAATGCAGTAGAAAACATAAATAGCAGGATAGAACTAATAAGAGCAAATACAGGAGGGTATTTTCAATTAATAAAGAAAGCGGAGGTAGCTATATATGTAACAGTAAGCAGGATAAAGAAGAATAAATGGAAAGAACCGCTTTCTTTGGTTAAATCTGCTTTATATGAATTGAAGCAAATTTTTGTGAAAAAATTTTATGAACAGACACAATTCTCTTGACAAGTGTCAAAATATTTTTGAAAAACAATTGTAAAAAAGTCAAACAATTATTTTTTATAGCAATCGATTTTACTTAATTTCATAAAATTATATATAATACTCAACATGAAGGTTGCTATTGGTTCTGATCATGCAGGATTTGAATTAAAAAAAATGATTTCCCATATAGTTAAAGAGATGGGAAATGAAGTTATTGATATGGGGACAGGTTCATCTTGTTCAGTTGATTATCCAGATTATGCAGAAGCTGTGGCAGATGCTGTTTCGAAAGGAAAAGTTGAAAGAGGAATATTAATATGTGGAACAGGAATTGGAATGTCAATTGTTGCAAATAAATTCAAAAATGTAAGAGCAGCACTCTGTAATGACCTTTTTACTGCAAAGATGTCAAGACTTCACAATGATGCTAATATTCTTTGTCTTGGTGGAAGAATTATTGGAAAGGACTTGGCAAAAGAAATTGTGCATATTTGGTTTTCTACACACTTTGAGGGCGGAAGGCATGAAAAAAGGCTTGAAAAGATAAATCTTATAGAAAGGAAGGTTATTAATTCATGAAAATGAAATCTCTAAAAGAAGTTGATCCTGATATCTACGAATTAATTTTTCAAGAAAAAAAGAGAGAAACAAGTAAAATTCTCATGATCGCTTCAGAAAACTATGCAAGTAAAGCAGTTATGGAGGCACAAGGTTCTTTATTTACAAATAAATATGCTGAAGGATATCCGGGCAGAAGATACTATGGTGGATGTGAACATGCCGATGAAGTTGAAAGACTTACCCAAGAAAGAGCAAAAAAGTTATTTAATGTTGAACATGTAAATGTTCAGCCTCACTCAGGAACACAGGCAAATATGGCAGTTTATTTTGCTATGCTTCAGCCAGGAGATACTATAATGGGGATGAGCCTTCCTCATGGAGGACACTTATCTCATGGCTCACCTGTTAATTTTACAGGTAAACTTTATAAAACAGTATTTTATGGGGTAAACAAAGAAACAGGTTATATTGATATGGAAGAAGTAAGAAGGCTTGCCAATGAACATAAACCTAAAATTATCATTACGGGAGCAAGTGCCTATCCAAGAATTATTGATTTTAAAGCCTTCGCTGAAATAGCAAAGGAAGTAGGTGCCTATTTAATGGCAGACATTGCCCATATTGCTGGATTAATTGTGACTGGACTGCATCCTTCTCCTGTTCCTTACTCTGATTTTATAACCACTACAACCCATAAAACTCTCAGAGGTCCAAGAGGTGGAATTGTCATGTGCAAGGCTGATTATGCAAAAGCTATTGACAAAGCTGTTTTTCCAGGAATTCAGGGTGGACCTCTTGTTCATGTAATCGCAGCTAAAGCTGTTGCTTTTCAAGAAGCCTTATCAGAAGATTTTAAGGAATATCAACAGAAAGTAATAAAAAATGCAAAAACCCTTGCAGAGGCATTAAAGAAAAAAGGCTTTAAACTTGTCTCTGATGGTACCGATAATCATCTTATGCTTGTTGACCTTACAAACTTTAATATAACCGGTAAAGAAGCTGAAGAAGCACTTGATAAAGCAGGAATTACCGTAAATAAAAACACTATTCCCTTTGATACAAAACCACCAAAAGTTACATCTGGAATAAGAATAGGTACTCCTTCTGTGACAACAAGAGGCATGGGTGAACAAGAGATGGAGGAAATTGCTGAAATTATTGAAAGAGTAATAAAAAATATATCAAATGAATCGGTAATAAAAGATATGAAAAAGAAAGTTCAATTACTTTGTAAGAGATTTCCAATTTATTGATTTCTTAATTCCTTAAAAAATTTTTGTAAAATGTCACGGCATTCTTTTTCAAGAATGCCGTTTTTTATCTCAACTTGATGATTTAATCGTGCATCTTGAAGAATACTATATAGACTCAAAGCACCACCACCCTTAGGATCATCACATCCATAAACAACTCTCTTCAGTCTTGCATTAATTATAGCACCACAACACATAATACAGGGTTCTTTTGTTATGTATAATGTTGCTTCTGTAAGTCTCCAATTATAAAGAGCCTTGCAGGCTTTTCTTATTGCAATTATTTCAGCATGGGCTGTCGGATCATTGATAGATTCTTTTTTATTATAAGCTTTTGAAATAATCTTACCATCTAAAACTACTACAGCACCAACAGGAACCTCGCCTTTTTTGTATGCCTTTTTAGCTTCTTTTAATGCCTCTTTCATGAAATAGATGTCAGAAGCCAGTTCGTCCACTCATCAATACCCTGCCCTGTTTTACATGATACTTCAAATATTTTTATCTTAGGATTTAAAAACTGAGCATCTTTTTTGATTTTATCAATACTGACATCAAGATAATCTTTCAAATCAATTTTGTTGATTATCAAAACAGAAGATTCCTGAAACATTAGCGGATATTTAAGAGGTTTATCATCACCTTCTGTAAGACTCAAAATCATTACTTTAACATCTTCACCAACTTTAAATTCAGCAGGGCATACTAAATTTCCAACATTTTCAATAAATAAAAGGTCTAAATCTTTAAGTGGAAGTTCTTTAGCCGCATTGGCAATCATATTTGCATCAAGATGGCAAGCACCTTCTGTATTAATCTGAACAACAGGAATACCAAAACGGTCTATTCTTTCAGCATCGTTCGTTCCTGTTATATCTCCCTCAATAACCCCAACTCTTACTTTATCCTTGATTGCTTCAATTGTTTTTTCAAGTAAAGATGTTTTTCCAGCACCAGGGGAACTCATAAGATTTACTACATAAACCCCTGCTTCTTTAAACATTTTTTTGTTTTCTTCTGCTATTCTTTCATTTGCATCAAGAATCTTTGTTGTTAACATCACTTTCATTAGCTAACCTCCATTTCTTTTATATTAAGTTCTTTACCAGAAATCAAATTAATTGAAAAACTTCCACAATTTGGACACTCAAAAAGAATATAATTTTCATTGCTTTCAAATTCATTTTTGCAATCTTTACAAAACCCTTTAACAGGAGCCTCTTCAATTATTAAATTCGCATGTTTTGCGATAGTATCCTCTCTTAAAACATTAAAAGCAAAAAGCAGGGCTTCGGGAACAACACCCGTTGCCCTGCCAATTACAACTTTTATTGTCTTTATTTTGCTGTATCCATTTTTAGAACACTCTTTTACTGCAATATTAAGCAGTTCATAGGCGATGGATGCTTCATGCATCAGCCTTCCTGCTCCTTTTCCTTAGAAACCTCTTTTTCATAGGCTTCCTTACCGGCTTCAACTGCCTTTGTTAATGCTGATTTTTTCTCTTCTAATGTTTCCTTTGCTTTATCAAGTGTTGTTGCTATTTTTTCCTTTGCTTCTTTGATATAAGCCTCTGCTTTGTCTTTTACCTCTTCTGCTGTTTCTTTAATCTTAGCCCTTGTTTCTTTACCAGCCTGAGGAGCTAACAATAAAGCTAATCCAGCTCCTACAATTCCACCAAGCAAAAATGACAGAAAAACTGACTTCGCGCTAAATCCTCTCTCTTCATCCATTTTTATTTACCTCCTTTCTTTAGGTTTTCTAAAAAAACATTAGCTGCTACTGTTACTGCAGTTTTTAATGCACTACTTCTCAGGGTAATAGAATTTTTAACTTTATCAACCGTATTAACAAGTTCAGAAATTATAATGTTTAATTTTTCTACTGTTTTAGAAAGCTCTCGAACTCTTTCAGTTACTTCATTTACATCATCAACAGAGAATTTTACACCTTGAATAACCTTTTCAGCCTCCAATATGGCAGGGTCTAATCTAAGCTTTGTTGCATTAAGAAATTCTTTGAAGGCATTAATTCCTCTTCTTAATTCAATGGCTACTAAAATAAGAAATATTAAAGCAGATATTAAACTCAGTGTTGCAAGAAAATATCCAATACTTAAAATAATTATCCATGTCTCATTCATTTTCGCCTCCTCCTTTAAACAAGGATAACATTTTAAAACTCATTAAGGCAAACTTTTAATCTGTTTTCGGACATAAAGAATTCTTTGAATTACTGTAATCCAGCTGAGAAAAGTAAGAATAAGCAAAACAGGATTAATAAGATTAGTTAAACATCCAAAAGCAAGAATAATAAGTCTTTCAGGTCTTTCTATTATACCTACATTACATGATACTCCAATTCCTTCTGCCCTTGCTCTTACATAGGAAATTAAAAAGGAAGCTATCATGCAGAAAAGATTTATAATCAAACCTGTTTCACTACCAACTCTGAAAAAATACCATGATATTCCAAGAAATATAAATCCATCGGCAATTCTATCCATAGTTGAATCAAGAAGTGCTCCTAATTTAGTTGCTTTACCATTGACTCTTGCAACTACTCCATCAATAAGGTCAAAGGTTCCTCCAGCAAGTATGAAAATACCACCCCAAAAAAGACTAAAAGGAATTATGAATCCTGATAATGATGTGATAATCATTCCAATAAAAGTAATAACATTTGGATTAACTGGAAGGGCTTTTGCTAATGGCGTTAGTGGTTTATCTAAAAAGTGACTAAATTTCTCACTGAGCAAGTTATCTTTCCCTCTTACCTTCTATAAACTCCTCCACCATATTTTTTGCCACTTCATCTGGATATTGAAATCTGGGATGTTTCATAAAATAAGCAGATGGGGATATAAGTAATCCTCCGATACCTCTGTCTAATGCTAATTTACAACATCTTATTGCATCAATTACAACACCTGCACTATTAGGAGAATCCTCTACTGATAATCTTAATTCTAAATTTATCGGAACATTTCCAAAAATTTCACCTTCAATTCTTAAAAAGCATATTTTATTATCATTTAACCATGGAATATAATCAGAAGGACCAATATGAACATTATCAGCGGCAATTTCATGGGAAATCTGAGAAGTGACAGCTTCAGTTTTTGAAATCTTTTTTGAAGCAAGTCTTTCACGATTAAGCATATTAAGAAAATCCGTATTACCACCTACATTCAGTTGATAAGTATTTGTTATTCTGACACCTCTATCCATACAAAGCTTTGTAAGAACTCTATGAATAATTGTTGCTCCAATCTGGCTTTTTATGTCATCACCTATTAGGGGAATATTTTTTTCTTCAAATTTTTTTATCCATTCATCCTTTGAAGCAACAAAAACAGGAACACAATTTATAAAGGCAACTCCTGAATCTAAAGCTGCTTGAGCATAAAAGCATGTTGCTTCCTCAGAACCTACGGGAAGATAACTGACCATAACCTGAGCACCTGATTCTTTAAGAACCTTAACAACATCTACAGGTTCTTCCTGAGCTGGAATAAATCTTTTATCAGGAGAATAATTTTTCATATGTTCGGCAAATCCGTCAAGAACGGGTCCCATAGAGACTTTAACAGGATAATCAGGTAAATCTGAATAAAATATTCTAGTACAATTTGGTTTGGCAAAAACAGCTTCTTTAAGAGGTTTATTTACTTTTCTTTCATCAATATCAAAGGCCGCTACAACTTCTATATCTCCAGGCAGGTAACCGCCTAAGTTAAAATGCATCAAACCAGGAAACTTATCTTGTGAGGTATATTTTTTATAATACTCAATTCCCTGAATTAAAGCACTTGCACAATTTCCTAACCCAACAATAGCAAGTTTTATTTTACCCATTCTTAACTCCTTGAATTTTTATCATCATCGATAAAAAATAGCAAAACAAAATTTTATAAAATAATAAATGCCTTTATGTCAAGCATTAAACTGTTGATTTAATTTATCATTGGATTCTACAATATTTTTTGATGGTGGAAAATATACAATCCTACATAGATAATTTTTTAAATCATATAAAACTTCTTAGAGGCGACTCACCTCATACTGCCAGAGCCTATAAAAAAGATTTGAAAGAGTTTTTTAATTTTGCAAAAACAGAACCTAGCAAAGTTGAACCTGTTACAATCAGAGGCTTTATCTCTGAACAAATATTAAAAGGCAAAGCCAAAACAACAGTAGCAAGAAAGCTGTCCACATTGAGATCCTTCTTCTCATATCTTTATTCAGAGGGGATAATAAAAATTAACCCTGCACGGGTTGTTACATCAGTTAAAACAAAAAGAAGTTTACCAAAATTTATTACAATTGATGATGCTTTCAAACTTGTTGAGTCCCCTAAGGAAGATAAATTTACAGTGCAAAGGGACAAAGCAATTCTTGAACTTTTTTACAGCAGTGGAATAAGAGTAAGCGAGCTCTGTGGATTAAACATGGAAGATTTAGACTTAAAAGAAGGATTGATAAAGGTAAGAGGAAAGGGAAATAAAGAAAGAATTGTTCCTATAGGACAAAAAGCAAAAGAGGCATTAAAGAAGTATCTTGCAATAAGGCAAATTTTGCGAATTAAGAAAAAATTTTTATCAGATGAGTCTTCTCTTTTTATTAATAACCGAGGTGGAAGAATTTCAACAAGACAGATAAGACGAATTGTTGATAAATATGCTAAAATTGTAGGAATTCTTGAAAAAATTGGTCCACACACTTTAAGGCACACTTTCGCAAGTCATCTCTTGATGGAAGGAGCTGATTTAAGAGTAATTCAGGAACTACTTGGACACGCATCTCTTTCAACAACTCAGATTTATACCCATGTTGATTTAAAACATTTAATGGATGTATATGATAAAGCCCACCCATTATCAAAGGAGGAAAAGTAAATGGAGTTTCATGGAACAACTGTATTGTGTGTAAAAAAGAATGGTTCAGTTATTATGGCATCTGATGGACAGGTTACAATGGGAAATACTGTTTTGAAACATAATGCAAAAAAAATAAGAAGGCTTTACAATGGACAGGTTCTTATAGGTTTTGCAGGATCTACCGCAGATGCCTTCACACTTTTTGAGAGATTTGAAAGTAAACTTGAGACATACAAGGGAAATTTATTAAGAGCTGCTGTTGAACTTGCAAAGGATTGGCGAACTGATAAAATCCTTCGAAGGCTTGAAGCTCTTTTAATTGTTGCAAATAAAGAAAACATACTGATTATTTCTGGAAATGGTGATGTTATTGAGCCAGAAGATGAAATAGCAGCAATTGGCTCTGGAGGTCCATATGCTTTTGCAGCGGCTAAAGCACTTTATGATAACACAGAGCTTACAGCAAAAGAAATTGCTTTAAAATCGATGGAAATTGCTTCAAAAATATGCATCTACTCGAATAATCAAATTATAATGGAGGAATTAAGCTAATGGAAAATTTTACACCTAAAAAAATAGTTGAAGAACTTGATAAATTTATTATCGGGCAGGAACAGGCAAAAAAAGCCGTTGCAATTGCCTTAAGAAACAGATTTCGCAGACAACTACTTCCAAAAGAATTAAGAGATGAAATTCTTCCAAAAAACATTCTTATGATAGGTCCAACAGGTGTAGGAAAAACCGAGATTGCAAGAAGGCTTGCAAAGCTTGTGAATGCTCCTTTTGTAAAGGTTGAGGCATCAAAATTTACAGAAGTAGGATATGTTGGAAGAGATGTCGAGTCAATCATCAGGGACCTTACAGAAGTTGCAATGAATATGGTTAAACTGGAGCACTCTGGCAAAGTTCAAGAAAAGGCAAAACAGATGGCAGAAGAAAGGGTTCTTGATATACTTTTACCTCAGCCAAGATACACAAAAGAAATGGATGAGGCAGAAGAAAAAACAAGATATAAAGAAACACGAGAAAAACTTAGAAAACAACTTAGAGAAGGCGCTCTTGATGACCGTTACATTGAAATTGATTTAAAAGAGAAAGTTATACCCTTTGGAATTATATCAAATGTTGCTATGGAAGAAATAGAGATAAATCTAAAGGAAATGCTTGGAAGTTTTCTTCCTGAAAAAGTAAAAAGAAAAAAAGTGAAAATTTCAGAGGCTCTGCAATTATTTACTCAGGAAGAAGCAAATAAACTTATTGATATTGAAAAGGTTACAAAAGAAGCAATTGAAAGAGTTGAACAGACAGGCATTGTTTTCATTGACGAGATTGATAAAATTGCCTCTCGTGGAAGTTCCTATGGTCCAGATGTATCACGAGAGGGAGTTCAAAGGGACTTGCTTCCTATTGTTGAAGGCTCAACAGTAACTACAAAATACGGACCTGTTAGAACAGATCACATTCTTTTTATAGCAGCAGGTGCCTTTCATGTTGCAAAACCTTCTGACCTAATACCAGAGCTTCAGGGTAGATTTCCAATAAGGGTTGAACTTGACTCACTCGGCAAAAATGAATTTATAAGAATTCTTGTAGAACCTGACAATGCTTTGATAAAACAGTATATTGCTCTTTTAGAAACAGAAGATGTTTATCTTGAGTTTACTCAAGATGGAATTGAAGAAATTGCAGAAATAGCTCAACATGTAAATGAAAAAACAGAAAATATTGGAGCAAGAAGACTTCATACTGTAATGGAAAAACTTCTTGAAGATATTTCTTTTAATGCCCCTGAATTGAAAGGACAAAAAATTATGATTGATGCTAAGTTTGTAAGAGAAAAATTAAGTGACATACTTAAAAATGAAGACCTCAGCAGATATATACTTTAAGAAGTTCACTGTTATTCCGAAGGAGTTAATACTCCGAGGCTTTTCCTTATTGCTAAGCCGAAGGAACTACTTATTTCTGTCATTCCAAGTGGGTCAATTCTCTGAGGCTTTTTCTGAGGGAAATGAAGGAATTTTTTTTGCTACTCTGAACGAAGTGAAGAGCTTCACCAATGCATTTCACACAAAGCTAAAGCTCTCATTTTCGCTTTTATACAATATTTTGCTGAAGCAAACAGTCCTTAAAATTCCAGTAATTTTAATAATTTTTATTCTATTTTCCTGCGCTCCTAAAAAAACTATTCAAGGAGAATATATACCCTTAGCTGCTCAGCAAGGTGTTGCCTCATGGTATGGAGCAGAATTTCATGGAAGACCAACAGCATCAGGAGAAATATTTAACATGTATGAATATACCTGTGCTCATAGAGAATATCCCTTTGGAACAAAGCTTCGAATTGTAAATCTTCAAAACCGCAAGGAAGTTACCTGCACTGTCAATGACAGAGGTCCTTTTATTCCTGGAAGAGACATCGATTTATCCTATGCATCAGCAAAAAAAATTGATTTAATAGGTTCTGGCACAGCAACAGTTTTAATGGAACCAATAGGAAGAGACATGACCTATATAAGATATGTAAAATATACTCCTACCTCTGGTATTCTAACAATTCAGGTAGGTGCTTTCCTTGAAATTGAAAATGCTTTGAGACTTAAGCAAGCATTAAGACTTCGATATGACAATGTTTACATAAACAAAACAGTTGTAAAAGGAGAAACTTTCTATCGTGTCAGAGTTGGTAAATTTAAAAGTTATGATGAGGCATATAATTTAGCAAAATCAATGGGACAGGAAGGATACAAAGTATTAATTACAAATTATATAGGAGGAAAAGATGAAATTTGAAAATGTGGTAAAGTTTCATGGACATAGCTGTCCAGGACTTGCATTAGGATACAGAGTTGCAATGACTGCTATTGAAGAACTTGGGCTAAAAGAACCTTCTTATGATGAAGAAATTGTATGCATTGTTGAAAATGATTCCTGCGCTGTTGATGCAATTCAGGTTGTAACAGGATGTACCTTTGGAAAAGGAAATTTAATATTCAAAGATTACGGAAAACAGGTTTATACATTTTTTAACAGAAAAACTGGTAAGGTTGTAAGAATTTCCGTTGATTTTGAATTTAAAGAAACTGAAGAAGAAAAAAAACTCTGGCAGAGATTTATGGAGGGAGACAATTCCCTTGAAGTTACTGATTTTATTAAAAAAAGAAAAGCAGAAAAGACAAAACAAATTCTTAATGCTAAAAAAGAGGAAATTCTTAAAATCTCTTACCCGGTAGTTGAACCTCCAAAACAGGCAAGAATATTTAAAAGCTTAAGATGTGAAAATTGTGGAGAAAAGGTAGCAGAAGTAAAGGCAAGATTACTTAATGGAAAGACCCTCTGTATTCCCTGTTTTGAGGCATCTTTATGAATGAAATAGAGATTAATTTAACAGGAATTGCCCATCTTGGAGAAGCTATTGGAAAGCATGATGGCAAAATAGTATTCGTTCCTTATGGAATTCCTGGGGAGACTGTTAAAGCAAGGATAATAAAGGATGAAGGTGATTATTTGAGAGCTGAAATTATTGAAGTAATTGAGCCTTCCTTTTTTAGAGAAAATCCACCTTGCATTCTATTCGGGCTTTGCGGCGGATGCAGTTTCCAACATGTGACATACAGTTATCAGACAAAATTAAAGGAAATAGTTGTAATGGAGCAACTCAAAAGAATTGGAGGATTTGAAAATCCAGAAGAATTTACCCAAATTACAATAAAAGCAGACAATCCATATAATTACCGTAACAGAGCTGATTTTTCAATAAACAGACAAAAACTTTTGGGATTTAAAATGAGAGGTACCCATAAATTTATTTATGTAAATTACTGTCATATAATGCATGAAAAGATAAATGAGCTCTTTGCAATACTTCAAGGTAAAACACCAAAAAGAAAAACTCACAATGTCACAATACGATATGGAGTAAACACTGGAAAGTATCTTGTTCAACCAGAAATGGATGTAATAGAAATTGAGACAGGTCAAAAATTCTACATTGAAAAACTTCTTGGAAAGGAATTTTTGATTTCAGCACCATCTTTCTTTCAGGTGAATACCTATCAAGCTAAAAATTTAATAATGACTGTTTTAAACTATATAGATACAGAAGACAAAACAATTATAGATGCCTATGCTGGAGTTGGTACATTTACTGTTTTTTTGGCTGAAAAAGCAGAAAGAGTAATTGCCATAGAAGAATCACATTCTTCCTATAAAGATGCCCAAATAAATATAAAAAATTATGACAATATAACTTATTTATGCAAAAAAACAGAAGAAGCTTTATCAGAATTTAACTTTCATGTAGATGCGATAGTTCTTGATCCACCAAGAGTAGGATGTATGAAAGAAGTTTTGCAGGGAATTGCTGAAAAAAAGATTAAAAAGGTTATATATGTATCCTGTGAACCTTCAACATTGGCAAGAGATTTAAAATTTTTAAAGGAAAAAGGATATAAAATAATAGAGATTCAACCAGTTGATATGTTTCCACAGACATATCATATCGAAAATGTTGCATTAATGAAACTAATGTAAAAGAGTCAACTATCAGGAAATAGGTGTTAAACATGAGAGACCTCCAGAGGCAGAATAGATTTAGAAAAACTATGGACAAAGAAAGTTCTTTTTATACAAAGAGCATGGATAACTCTTATGAGTTTATTTACCACTGGTATCATTGTCTTCTTATAACTACCAAAATCTCTCTTTTTGCGAATAAAGTAATCTCTAAAGTAAGAGTTCCATATGGTCTTTATCTATTTTGTCCATAAGTATTTCTTCAAGCTTATTTATTCTTGGCTCAAGGAAAAAGAGTTTGTCAATGTAGAAGATGAGAGTTTCAGAAAGGTAAGGGTTATCAACGCCGATAGAGTTTTTAGCAGTCTGGATGACTTCCTGTGGTGTAAAAGAAGCTGGTTTACCTCTGCTGATAGAGTTTTTGATAATTTCAGAGAGCCATTCAGGCTTAGTTTTTTTGAGAGCTTTAGCAGAGGGATATTTGTGCAGTATATGCAGAAAAGAATGAGAATAGATGTTAAAGAATCTTTCAGCTTCAGGGAAAAGTACAGTAAGGCAGTATTTGATTTGAGTTTTAGCTTCAGCAAGTTCATTTTTAAGTTTTTGAATGAGGCGGGAAAGAGCGCGAAGCTCAGGGGCTACAGGGTAGGATTTAAGCATTTGAAGGTTATTAAGAGCAAAGAGAGCCAGTATTTTAGCATCTTTTTTATCCTGTTTAGAGGGGTTGTTAGCAGAGATAAACTCAAAGAATCTATGGATTATCTTAGGGTTAAGTATGAAGGTTTGAATACTTTTTTCAACAAGAAAGCAGTAAAGGGGGATGTGGAATCTACCAGAAGATTCCATAACAACGATTGTGTCAGTAAGGGATTTAAGAAGGTTAAAGAAATCAGAGAAGCCCTGATTAGATTTTTGTCCCTCACACCATCCTCCCCAGTAGCAGGGGCAAAAGTCACTCAACCAACTTATTGGCAGTTGAAAGACAGAGGGACATACTCCTTTGGAGGCTTAATAGCCTATAAACGATGGAGTCCCTGTCCCAATTTGTTTTATAAAAAAGAAAAAGTCTCATTAAGAGACATTTTACACTAAATTTATTGCAGGAGGGTAAAATGGCAATTAAAATCAATTTAAATGAAGTAAAGATGCAACCCCATCCAAAATTTGATGGAGTAAAGATTGGATATGTTGTAACCAAAGAATCATATCCAGAACTTAGCATTATAATACTTGAAGTTGACGGTGGTGTTGAGATACCATCCCATACTCACGAAAAGGAGATTGACAGTATCTTTGTTATTGAAGGCGAAGGTGAGATGTTCATAGTAGACAGCTGGCATAAATTAAAAAAGGGAGACATAATTGCAGTAGGCAAAAATGAATTACATGGATTAAAATCGAAAGCTCCTTTAAAGTGCTATATAGTTCATGCTCCTGCTTTATGGTAGAATTATTAAAAATTTTAAAATATTCGGGTGGTTTAAAGCCACCCGCATATTTTATTCAGACAAATATGTACTAGCCCCCGTTTAGACCGGACACCCTCCTAACCAAAATAAGTTGTAGTAATAGCCATAGAGTTATTACTATAATTAACATGTAGGAGGGAAGATAACTATGAGTCTGGTAGAGGTAATCACATCGGTTCAAAGAAGAAGACGATGGACTGCAGAGCAAAAAAAGGCCATGGTTGAGGAAGCAGAACAGCCTGGTAATAGTATTTCTTCTGTGGCAAGAAAGTATGAGGTCCATCCAAATCAACTCTTCAGGTGGAGGCGTCTTATCCATGAGGGTGCCCTTCTGGCTGCCCTTAGTGAAGAGCCCCTTGTACCTCTTTCTGAGGTGAAGAATCTTCGAAAACAAGTTGGGAGACGATAGAATTTGCCCACATGATGGGTCTTGAGGTATGTATGACTCCATACTAAAGTCCCGAATCGAATGGTATGGCAGAATCCTTTTTAAAGACCTTTAAAAGGGATTATGTATATATGCATGATCTCCCTGATGCAAAAACTGTTATGGAACTACTGCCTTTATGGTTTGAAGATTATAATATAAACCATCCCCATAATGGGCTTAAGATGAGATCACCAAGGGAATACAGGATGATGCATAATAAGTTAGAGGGGTGTCTGGTTTGACAGGGGCAACTCCATATGAATTAAAACAGAACTTTATATTGAAATTTAAATTAGAAAAAATTAATGAGGTTGTTTTATAATTTCTTAAACAATGTTAGAGATAAGCCTCTAGGTTAAGGGTAGAATTTAATATGTGTTATAATCACAATTAATGGTCTCCTATCTCATTAAAAGAGCTTTTTTAATGATTCCAATTCTTTTTGGTATCACCCTTATTTGTTTTTTTGTGATAAATCTTGCACCAGGCTCACCTACAAGTTTCACTGAAGAACTATCTCCAAAGGCTTCTCCAGAGGCGATGGAGGCTCTTAAAAAGCTTTACGGACTTGACAAACCTATTCATGAAAGATATCTTAACTGGCTTCGGATGGTTGTCACTTTGGACTTAGGAAAAAGTTTTGTCGATGGAAGAGCTGTGAAGGAAAAAATTAAAGAAAGACTTCCAATTACTGTGACTTTAAATCTCATTTCTCTTCTTTTAATTCTTATTGTTTCAATTCCAATTGGAGTTTACTCAGCCCTTAAACCAGGAAGTATATTTGACAGAGTTCTTACAGTTTTTGTTTTCACAGGTTTTTCTATTCCAACATTCTGGATTGCTTTGCTTGCAATGATTGTTTTTGGTGTAAATCTTGGATGGCTTCCTATTTCAGGAATTCAAAGTATTGGCGCTGAAACTATGCCTTTGCATGAAAGACTTCTTGATTGGATAAAACATCTCATTTTGCCAGTTACAATAATGTCCTTTGCAGGACTTGCTGGGATGTCAAGATATACTCGTTCAAGTATGCTTGAGGTATTAAGACAGGATTTTATTCGAACTACAAGAGCAAAAGGCTTACCTGAAAAAGTTGTAATTATAAGACATGCACTAAGAAATGCCCTTTTACCTGTTGTTACACTTTTAGGACTTGCAATTCCAGGACTTATTGGTGGAAGTGTTATTTTTGAAAGTATTTTTTCAATACCAGGAATGGGACAGCTTTTTTATGCCTCAGCTATGGCAAGGGATTATCCTACAATAATGGGAATTCTTATTATAGGTGCACTATTAACATTAATAGGCAATCTTCTTGCAGATATTGCTTATTTCATCGTTGATCCAAGAATTAGGGTCAAAAGGGATGTTTAAACTTATCATAAAAAGGGTATTAAAAGATAAGCTAGCAATTGCAGGATTAACATTTATTTTTATTGTTTTTTTTATAGCAATTTTTGCAAATAATATAGCTCCCTATGATCCCTATAAGATCAATGTGTATAAAGTACTTGAGCCACCATCTAAAGAACATATTTTAGGTACCGATGAACTTGGAAGAGATGTTTTATCAAGAATAATCTATGGAGCAAGGGTTTCTCTTAAAGTAGGGTTTATTGCAATGGGAATAGCTATTCTAACGGGAACCGTACTCGGTTTAATAGCAGGATACTACGGAGGTTTCATTGATACAATTATTATGAGATTTGTTGATGTCATGCTTGCTTTCCCAACACTTTTTTTAATTCTTGCCGTTGTTGCTGTGCTTGAACCTAGCATTTATATAATCATGATAGTAATCGGACTTACTGGTTGGATGGATATTGCAAGACTTGTTAGAGCGGAGGTTCTTTCACTTAAGGAAAGAGAGTTTGTTCTTGCAGCAAGAGCAATTGGTGCAAGCTCTGGAAGGATTATCTTTAAACATATACTTCCAAATGCAATCTATCCAGTTATTGTTGCTGCAACTTTCTCAGTAGGAGGAGCAATACTCATTGAAAGTGGATTAAGTTTTCTTGGATTGGGAATTCAACCACCAGAGCCAAGCTGGGGAGGAATCCTAAGCATTGGTAAAGATTATATTACAGTTGCATGGTGGATGAGTTTGTTTCCTGGAATCGCAATATTTTTAACTGTCCTTTCCTTTAATCTTCTTGGGGAAGCCTTAAGAGACGCCCTCGATCCAAAACAATGGGCAGAAGATTAATTATTCATTTCTATAGATTGAATCAAATTAATAGAAAAAAAATATTTATATTATATGCCTAATAAATGTTAAATTTTATGAAAAATATCAGAGGAGGTTAGGTTATGGAAATTGTTGATGCAAGAGGATTAGGTTGTCCGAAGCCAATAATTCTTGCAGAAGAAGCTTTATCAAAAATAAATGATGGAATTATTACTGTTTTGGTTGACAGTGAAGTATCACGTGATAACCTGAAAAGATATGCAGAAAGATTTGGTTATTACTATGAAATAGACCAGGAAGACTCATACTGGAAAGTAAAAATAGTTAAAGGATATGCATGTTCAATTAAGACTAAAGAAAATAAAACATCTAAAAAATTGCTTCTTATAATATCCTCTGATATTATAGGTAAAGATGAAAAACTTGGCAGAATTCTTATGAAGGCTTTTTTAGAAACCATGATAGCTATAAAACAACTCCCAGATATAATTTTTCTTATGAATACTGCAGTAAAACTTACAACCATGGATGAAGAATTTATTGAATTATTTAAAAAGATTGAATCTTTAGGGACAGAAATTTTTACCTGTGGTACCTGCTTAAAATATTACAATCTTGAAGATCAATTAAAAGTCGGATACAGGGGAACTACCAATCACTTTGTAGAAGGTATGTTTGATTTTAATAAGACAGTATGGGTAGGATGATTTTCATAATACTCTGGCTAAAGTAAAGGCATGAATACTTTTTGCACCACCTTTTTTTAAAACCTTTGCACATTCAATAAGAGTGCTACCTGTGGTAACAACATCATCAATTAATCCTATGTTCAAATCTTTAACCTCTTTCTTCAAGTAATATGCATTTTTTATATTACTTTTTCTTTGATTGACATCAAGGGATGCCTGATCAGCCGTATCTTTTATTTTTATAAGAACTTCAAGTTCTAATTTAATTTTCCATGACTTTGATAACTCCTTTGCTAAAATTGCTGTCTGATTGAATTCCCTTGTTTTAATCTTTTTACTATGTAATGGAACAGGTATTAAAATATCCAAGACAGGAGGTGAAATTGTACTTAAAAGTTTTCCAAGTTCTCTGCCAAGTCTTATTATTTTACAATATTTAAAATAATGTATAACCTCTTTTATAGTTCCTTCATAAGGGGCAAAAGTATAAAGAGAATCAACATATTTCCAGAATTCTTGATGAAATTTGCCAGTTGTAATTTTGAAGTTGGGTAAAGGCTTTATTTCATTCCAACAATCCAAACAAAAAGGAGAATACTTCCAATATGATTTCTTATTGCAAATTGGACAATTATCCTGAAAAATTAAATCATAAAGGAGACTCCTTAATGATAATTTCATCTCTTTTTTGTCCTGTTGAAATAATCTGAATTTTTACTTTTAATGAATCTTCAATAAATTGTAGATATTTTTTTGCATTATCTGGAAGATTATCATAATCTTTTATACCTTTAGTGCTTTCATTCCAGCCAGATATTTCTTCATAAATTGGAGTACATTTTTCAAGAATCTCAAGTTCCTTTGGAAACTCTTCTAAAACAGTATTCGCATATTTATAACCAACACATACTTTTAATTTATCAATTCCATCAAGAATATCAAGTTTTGTTATTGCAATGCCTGTAAATCCATTAATTCTTACAGAATGTTTTAATCCAACAAGGTCAAGCCATCCACAACGACGAGGTCTTCCTGTAGTTGCTCCAAATTCTTCACCTTTCTGTCTGATCTGCTCACCAAGTTCATCTTTAATTTCAGTAGGGAAGGGTCCTTCGCCGACTCTTGTAGTATATGCTTTTACAATGCCTATTATTTTATCAATTTTTTTAGGACTGACACCTGTTCCTGTACAGGCACCGCCAGCTACAGTATTTGAAGAAGTTACATAAGGATATGTACCATGGTCAATATCAAGCAAGGTTCCCTGTGCTCCTTCAAATAAAACATTTTTACCACTGTTAATTGCTTTATTTATTAAAATATCTGCGTCTGCAATGTATTTTTTTAGTTTATAAGCATAATCAACATATTGGTTGAATATTTTCTCAGTATCAAGAGGTTCGGCATTATATAGGTTTTTAAGCAAAAAATTAATAATTTCAAGATTTGCCTCAATTTTATTTTTAAGCACATCTGGATAAAGAAGGTCTATCATTCTAACTCCATTTCTGGCTATTTTATCTGTATAACAAGGACCTATACCTTTTTTGGTTGTTCCGATTTTTTTCTTCTTTTCTGATTGTTCTTCTATAGCAATATGATATGGCATTATTAGATGGCAGTGCTTTGCAATGTATAGATTTTCATCAATTTCGATGCCTTTTTTTATAAGAGTATCTATTTCTTTTAACAAACTTCCAGGATCAAGAACAACGCCATTACCTATTATACATTTCTTATTTTTGTGAAGAATGCCTGATGGAATTAGATGAAGTATATATTTTTCATCGCCTACAACTACTGTATGACCAGCATTACATCCCCCCTGAAATCTTACTACATAATCACATTTTTCTGTTAAAAAATCTACTATTTTACCCTTTCCTTCATCTCCCCATTGGGCACCTATAATAACAACTGTTGGCATTTTTTTATTCTCCTTATCGATTTAATGGACAGAGATATAAACTGACTTTACTTCCAAAACATTTGGAAGTTTTTTTATTTTTTCAATTATTTCTTCTGTTAAAGAAGCATCAATGCTTATTACAGATAAGGCTATGCCACCGGGTTCTTTTCTTCCAAAATGCATATGACCAATATTAATATTATTTTGCCCAAGTAATGTTCCAATATTACCAATAACTCCTGGACGATCCCAGTTTCTCATAAATATCATGTTACCTTCAGGAATAATTTCCATTGAAATATCATTAATTTGAACAATTCTTGGATCCTTTCTACTTAAAAGCGTACCAGCAATAACTGCCTTATCATCTTTGCCAATAAGAATTATTTTAACAAGGCTTTGATAATCACCTGCTTCTTTTCCTTTTATCTCTCTAATTTCTATGCCTCTTTCTTTTGCAATGAAGGAGGCATTAACATAATTGACAGGTTCACCAAGAATTGGGTCTAAAATTCCTTTTAATGCCGCAGCATTTAGTGCCTGGGTGTTGAGATTAGAAATTTCACCAAGATATTCAATCTGAATTTGTTTAATTCCTTTTGTAAAAATTTGAGAAACAAAACTTCCCATTCTCTCAAGCAACACAAGATATGGTCTAATAAGAGGTACCTGGTCAAAGGGAATTGAAGGAAAGTTAACAGCATTTCGTATTGTTCCGTTTATTAAATAATCTACTACTTGTTCTGCAATAGCAACGGCAACATTTTCTTGTGCTTCAACAGTTGATGCTCCAAGATGGGGAGTACAAATAACTCTTTCATCAGCTATTAAAGGATATCCTTCTTCTGGAGGTTCTTTTTCAAAAACATCAAAGGCAGCGCCAGCAACTTTTCCAGACAGAATTGCTTCATAAAGGTCTTTTTCATTTACTATACCACCTCGAGCACAGTTAATTATGTAGACTCCATTTTTCATTTTTGCGATTGTATCTTTATTGATCAGATACTTTGTGTCAGCGGTCAATGGAGTATGAATTGTTATAAAGTCTGCTTGAGCAAAGATGTTTTCAAGGTCAGTTTTTGTAATTCCGAGTTCTTCAGCTCTTTCATCACTTAAAAAAGGATCGTAGGCTAAAACATTCATTCCCATGCATTGCATTCTCTTTGCCACTTCTGAACCAATTCTTCCAAGTCCTATTATACCGAGTGTTTTATTATAAAGTTCTACTCCTATAAATTTTTTCTTTTCCCATTTGCCAGCCTTCATTGAAGCAGTAGCTTGTGGAATTCTTCTTGCAAGAGAAAAAAGCATTGCAATAGCATGTTCTGCAGTAGTTATTGTGTTTCCACCAGGGGTATTCATTACAACAATTCCTTTTTTTGTTGCAGCTATTTTATCAACATTATCTACCCCAGTTCCTGCTCTACCTATTACTTTTAGTTTATCTGCTGCTTCAATAATTTCAGCAGTTACCTTTGTAGCACTTCTTATAATCAAAGCATCATACTGACCTATTATTTCCTTTAATTCCTCAGGTTTAAGTCCTGTTTTTAAATCAACCTCAAATCCTGCTTTTTTTAAAATGTCAAGTCCCTTTGAAGAAATGTTATCACTTACAAGAACCTTCACTTTTGATTTTCCTCCTTTGAAAAGATTTCCTCGGCCTTTGCAACGCCTTTACCAAAAGTTACTGGATAACCAAGTTCTTTAAGGGTCATTTCAAGTGCTGAAATACCAACAATCACATCAAATTTATCTGCATATCCAAGATGAGCAAAACGGAAAATCTTACCTTTAAGTTTGTCTTGTCCTCCAGCTGCTGTAATGCCATGTTTTTCCCTAAGAGTTTTATAAATTACCTGTCCATCAATCCCTTGAGGTGCTTCTATAGCAGTAACAGCATTACTTGGTGTACTTTTAGGGAATAAATTAAGTCCTATTTCTTTTGCTGCCTCTCTTGTAGCATGAGCTAATAAAGCATGTCTAAGGAATATATTATCAAGTCCTTCTTTTTGCATTAATTTCAGAGCCTCATTAAGTCCTATGATAAGAGATACAGCTGATGTAAAGTTTGTTTGATTTTTGGCAAGATTTTCTCTTTCTTTTTTAAGGTTAAAATAAAATCTTGGCATTTTTGATTTTTCATTCCTTTTCCATGCCTTTTCACTCACACTTATAAAAGCCAATCCTGGAGGAAGCATAAATCCTTTTTGAGAACCACTAACCATTACATCAATTCCCCATTCATCTGTTTTTATATCATGGGCAACAAGAGCAGAGATTGAATCTACAATAAATAATGTATCCTCATAATTTTTTACTATTTTTCCCACTGTCTCAATATCATGGTATACCCCTGTAGAGGTTTCACTTGCTTGAATAAAAACTCCCTTTATATCAGGATTTTTTTTCAGTTCTTCTTCAACTCTATTTACATCAACAGAATAACTCCATTCAACAGGAATTTCTACAACATTTAAGCCGTAAGCTTGAGCAATTTTTACCCATCTTTCCCCAAATTTACCTCCATTTATAACAAGAACTTTTTCACCTTGTGAAAAGAAGTTATTAACAGCTGCTACCATTCCACCTGTTCCAGTTGAACATAGAATTAAAACATCATTTTTAGTTTGATAAATCCATTGAAGACCTTTTTTAGCAGAATCAAGGATTGGCACAAAATCTGGGCTTCGATGGTGAATTATCGGCATTGCCATGCTTACAAGGACCTCCGGAGGGACAGGAGTTGGTCCTGGTGCAAGCAAGTATTTTTTCAAAACCATTTCATTTTCCTCCTAAAAAATATTTTAGTAGTTTAGACTATATATATTACCATAAGTGATTTAATTGTGAAAAACCAATTTTTATTTACAAATATTATTGCTGGTATAATAAAAATATGAAGGGTAGGGGCGTTTATATTAAAACATTTGGTTGTCAGATGAATGAACATGATACAGAAAGAATGCTCGGAATTCTGTCCACTCGAGGATTTGTAGAAGTTGAGGAGCCAAAGAAAGCTGATATCATCATATTTAATACCTGTGCTATAAGAGAAAAGGCAGAACAGAAATTTTTAAGCAGTCTTGGAAGGCTTAAACACATAAAAAATAAAAAATCAAACCTTAAAATAATAGTAGCAGGATGTTCAGCTCAGATACAGGGAATAAATCTTTTAAAAAATATGCCCTTTATTGACTATGTCATTGGACCAGACAATATTGATAAACTTGAAAGTATAATCGAAAGTAAATATGAAAAACCTAAATTGTTTCTTAGTGAAAATCCTGACATTTCAATTAAAGAATTACCTGCTTTACGAAGAGATTCTGTAAAAGCATGGATAAATATAATTTATGGATGCAATAATTACTGCGCCTATTGTGTTGTTCCATATACCCGGGGTAGGGAAAGAAGTAGACCAGCAGAAAGTATAATTAATGAAGTTAAATTTCTTGCACAACAAGGATACAAAGAAATCACCCTATTAGGACAGAATGTGAATTCCTATAGAGATGGAGATATTGATTTTCCTTTATTGCTTGAGAAATTGAATAATATTGAAGGAATAGAAAGGATTCGTTTTGTAACATCCCATCCAAAAGATTTATCAAAAAAACTTGTTAATACTATGAAAGACTGTGAAAAAGTATGTGAACATATTCATCTTCCTCTTCAAGCAGGTTCAAATAAAATTCTTAAACTTATGAATAGAAAATATACCTATGAGGAATATATTGACAAAATATTTTGGCTACGTGAAGCTATTCCAAATATCTCAATTACATCAGATATTATTGTTGGATTTCCTCAAGAATTAGATGAAGATTTTGAAAAAAATATCTTAGCTTTAAAGGAAATTCAATTCGATGGAATTTTTGCATTCAAATTTTCTGCAAGACCAGGGACTGTCGCATCTAAGCTTGAAGGTAAAATTCCAGAAAGCGTTAAATCAAAAAGGCTTACAGAAGTTTTAAATCTACAGGATGAAATTACTGAAAGAAAAAACAAAATTTATGAAAATGCAATTCATGATGTCCTTATTGAGGATAAAAATGAAGAAGGTGTGACCATAGGACGAACAAGAACAAATAAAATAGTAAAAATTAATCGTGATTTACTTAAAGGACAGACTGTAAAAGTTAAAATTGTAAAATCTAATCGGCATTCTTTAGAAGGAGAATTAATTCAATAATGAAAATTTGTCTTATTACTTACGGTTGTAAAGTAAATCAAGCAGAATCTCAAAAATGGGAACGAATTTTAAATACCTATGGATATGAAATTACAGATGAAAAAGATAAAGCTGATTTATGGATTATCAACACATGCGTTGTTACCCATAAAGCTGAAATCCAATCCAGACAAATCATTAATAAAGCAAAAAAACTTGGGATAAAGACTTTTGTTACTGGTTGTTATGTAAATCTTACGGAAAATTTAGATGGAGGAAATATAAAATTTATTCCAAATTGCAATAAAGATTTAATAATTAATAACTTTAGTCAGATAAATGAAAGTAAAAATTTAAAAATTTCAAGAAATCGAGCTATTATTAAAATTCAAGATGGATGCAATCATTATTGCTCTTATTGTATTGTCCCATATTTAAGAGGAAAACCAAAAAGCGTTCCTCCTGAAGAAATTTTGCAAGAAATAAAAGTATATGAATCGATGGGAATAAAAGAAATAGTTTTAAGTGGTATTAACTTAGGGCTGTATGGAGTAGATTTTTCTGATAAAAAAATAAGGTTAAACCAACTTCTTAAACAAATACTTGAAAAAACATCGATACATAGGATAAGACTTAGTTCTATAGAGATAAATTATATAGAAAACGATTTTTTAGATATTATAGATAATCAAAGGATATGCAAACATCTTCATATACCTTTGCAACATGGAAGCAATAGGATACTAAATTTAATGAATAGACCTTATAATATCAATCAGTACGTAAGAAAATTTGAAGAGATAATTAAAAAATTTCCTAACATCTCCATTGGAACAGATGTTATAGTTGGATTTCCATCAGAAAACGAACATGATTTTAGAGAAACTTTGAAAATTATTGAAGATTTAAGTTTTTCTTATTTACACGTATTTCCATATTCAAGAAGACCATTTACAAAAGCTTCTAAAATAGGTGAACAAGTTAATGAAAAAATAAAGAAAGAAAGGATAAATATTTTAAATGAGCTTAGCAATCGAAAAAGAAGTGAATATTTGAAAAAATTTCTTGGGAAAATTGTTGAAGTAATTGTTGAAAGTAGAAAAAATAATTTAAATTCAGGAACATCTGATAACTATATTAAATGTTTCTTTGAAGATTCAAAATTGCAGAAGGGAGATTTAGCAAAAATTATTATAAATAAAATTGATAAAACACAAGCCTTTGGGAAATTAGTTAATTAGACTGTATCTTTTTAAAATACTTAGGAATATAAACTGCCTATTTATAGTTCAATGTAATAATTTACTATAAAAATTAAATAGTTAGACATGTTATAAAAACACTTTAAACAACTTTTTAACAGTTTTTAATTTCATTAAATATGTCTGATAATGTATATTATGTTAAATTTTTAAATAAAATATAGAACTGAGTAAAAGAAAATGATCATCTTTCGAGAAATGTCTTTAAGACGTTGTCCTCTGAGTGTAAGCGAATGGGCTATTCTTGTTATGAAGAAAAAAGGAAAAGTATAAAATTATTATGATATACTTTATAAATTATTAAAACTACTTATGGAGGGGTAAAAATGAGATACACTAATCTTTTTATACCAACAATGAGGGAAACGCCTGCTGGTATTAATGCTTTGTCGCATATACTAATGTTGAAGGCAGGATATGTTAGACAACTTGCTGCTGGTCTCTTTATATTTCTACCCCTTGGTTGGAGAGTTCTGAATAAAATCAATTCTATATTGAAAGAAGAAATGGAAAGAATCGGCGCCCAAGAAATTTCAATGCCTATACTTCATCCAGCGGAAATATGGCAACAAACGGGTAGATGGTACACAATAAAGGAAGAAATGTTTCGACTTAAAGATAGAACTGGTAGAGATATGTGTCTTGGAATGACCCATGAGGAAATAATGGCATGGATTGCTGCTAAAGAAATTAAATCTTATAGACAACTTCCTCAAGTATGGTATCAAATTCAAACAAAATTAAGAGATGAAGCAAGACCCCGAGGTGGTATTTTAAGGACTCGGGAATTTATAATGAAAGACAGTTATAGCTTTGATGCTAATGAAGAAGGACTTGATAAAAACTATAAATTACATGCTGAAGCATATCATCGTATATTTACAAGGTGCGGGTTAAAATACTATCAAGTTGAATCAGATCCTGGTATTATGGGAGATATGGAATCCCATGAATTCATGGCACCTACTCCAGCAGGTGAAGATGATATTGTGTTATGTGATAAATGTAGTTATTCTGCAAATATCGAGGTAGCAAGAAGCAATATAGGTTTTCCCCCTCCCATTAATATTGAATTTAAAGAAGTTTTTACACCAAATAAAAAGACTGTAAAAGAAGTTTCAGATTTTTTAGGATTCGATGAGAGATACTTTATCAAAAGTCTCCTCGTTATAACAGAAAAAGAACCAGTATTAGTTTTGATAAGAGGTGATCAAGAATTAAATGAAAAAAAATTGGCAAGAATAATAGGAGAATTTTCCTTTGCTTCTCCAGATGAAGCAATTAAAATTATAGGTACTGAAATAGGATTTATTGGACCTGTTAATCAAAAAATTAAAATTTTAGCAGATCTATCAATTGATAAAAATCTTTATTACATTTCAGGAGCAAATAAAAAAGATTATCATATTCAAGGCATTAATCCAACTGAACATTTTGATGCTGAATGGGTAGATATAAGAAAAGTTAAAGAAGAAGATACTTGTATAAAATGTGGAGGTCCTTTAAGAATAGAAAAAGCTATTGAAATTGGAAATATATTTAAACTCGGAGTTAAATATACTGTGCCTCTAAATGCTTTCTTTTTGGACAAAGATGGAAAAGAAAAACCAATTATTATGGGTAGCTACGGAATTGGTCCTGCAAGAGTCGCTGCGGCAGCAATTGAGCAAAATCATGATAAAGATGGCATAATATGGCCTAAAAGTATTGCGCCATTTGATATTGAGATAATCCCTCTTAATATTTCAGATAAAAAAACTGTAAGTATTGCTGAAGAATTATATGAAAAAGTATCTGAAATATATAATAGTTTTGCTGATAGACATATGGAGGTTTTACTTGATGATAGAGATGAACGCCCCGGGGTTAAATTTAAAGATGCAGATCTCATTGGTATACCAATACAGGTAATAATTGGAGAAAAAGGAATAAAGAATAACAAGATTGAAATCAAGAAAAGAAGAACAAAAGAAAGTAAAATGGTATCCATAAATAAAGCTGTTGTAGAGATTGTTAATGCCTATTATGAAACTTATTGAAAACATCGCAGTTATTGATATCGGAAGTAATACAATAAGACTTTTAATTGGAAAATTAGAAAATGGTTTAATAAAAAGAATTTATACTGACAGAGCAATTACCCGTCTAGGACAAAATTTAGCCTTTACGAGGAAATTAAATCAAAATTCAATAGAAAAATCAATAGAAACTATAAGCAAATTTAAAGTAATAGCTGAAAAATTTAAATCAAATTTAATCATTAGCATAGGAACAAGCGCGCTAAGGGATGCAGAAGATGGAACCCTGTTTTGTGGTAAAGTACTGGAAAATACAGGATTAAGGGTAGATATTCTATCAGGAGAAGAAGAAGCATTTTTTACTTTTGAAGGTATACTTACAAACTTACCCTACTCTATTCATACTATCTTTGCTATTGATATAGGTGGTGGAAGTACAGAATGGATATATTCTTTGAATAATAATGTCTTTAAAGGTAGTTTAAATATAGGAGCATTAAAAGAATATTACCACTTTTTTAAGGATAATAATGAAAAAAAAGCAATAAGAAATTTTTTGAATTTTCTTAAAGAACTCATATCTAAAACGATTCCAAAATTAAAAACTAAAACAATCATTGCTACAGGAGGTACATCTATTACACTTGCGATGATTGATTTACAAATCTCAAGTTATATCCCAGAAATCATACATGGGCAAAAAATATCATCAAAAAATCTTAGAAAAATTATAGAAAAAATTTTTTCAACACCCTATGAAATAAGAAAAAATATAATAGGTATTTTGCCAGACAGAGTGGATATTATATTACCCGGATTATTAATTTTAGAATCAATAGTGAATTATGTTGAAGCAGAGACAATCATAGTAAGTGATTATGGATTAATGGAAGGAGTAATGAAAAATTATATAAAATTCTGTTATAATCAAAAATTATGAAAAAGGTATTTTCTAAACCAAAATCATTAAAGGATGTTCCTTTTAGATATTGTCCAGGCTGTGGTCATAGCATTGCCCATAGACTTATTGGAGAGGTCATAGATCAACTTGGTATAAGAGAAATAACAATAGGGATAGCACCAGTAGGATGCGCAGTTTTTGCCTATGATTATTTTGATATTGATATGCTTGAAATTCCTCATGGACGCCCTCCTGCAGCTGCAACGGGAATGAAAAGAGTATGTCCTGATAAAATAATATTTACCTATCAAGGAGATGGTGACCTTGCTGCAATTGGAACTGCCGAAATAATTCATGCTGCAAATAGAGGAGAAAACATAACTATATTTTTTATAAATAACGTTAATTACGGTATGACAGGTGGACAAATGGCTCCTACAACTCTAATAGGACAGAGAACAACTACTTCACCAGCTGGTAGAAGTCCAGATTTAGCTGGATATCCAATTCATGTTTCAGAGCTTTTATCTGTCCTTGAAGGAACTTCTTTTATTGCGAGGGGTTCTCTTGATAGTTACAAAAATATTATTTTGACTAAAAAATATATAGAAAAAGCTTTTATATATCAATTAGAAAATAAAGGGTTCAGCTTCGTTGAAATGTTATCTCCTTGCCCTACTGACTGGGGAATGACTCCAGAAGAATCCTTAAAGTGGCTTAGAGAGAATATGCTGAAAGAATTCAAATTAGGAGTTATAAAAGACAAATGGAAAAACGCATAATTATTGCAGGTTCTGGTGGACAGGGAATACTTTTTTTAGGTAAATTAATTGCCCACGCAGCAATGAAACAAAATAAGGAAGTAACCTGGTTTCCTTCTTATGGAGCAGAGATAAGAGGGGGAACAGCAAATTGTATGGTTGTTATATCTGATGAATTAATTGGTTCTCCAATTGTAAAAATAGCAGATTATTTAATTGTTTTAAATCAGGCTTCCTATAATAAATTTATGAGCAGAGTAACTACAAATGGATATCTTATTTATGATGCTTCCCTTATCAAGAATTCTCATTGTAAAACAGACATAAATATATATCCTGTTGAAGCTTCTAAAGAAGCCTCCTTAATTGCTAACCCCAAACTTGCCAATATGATTCTTTTGGGTTCTTTTATCAAGCTATCGAAACTGATTGAAATTGATAAGGTTATTGAAACAATAGAAGAAATTATTCCTGCCAAAAGAAAAGAAATGATTGAAATAAATAAAAAACTTATATTAAGAGGTTTTTCTATTTTTGAAAATTAGAAAAGCAAAAATATCCGATATTAAAACAATTCATAAACTAATAAATGATTTTTCAAAAAAAGGTCAAATGCTTCCTCGATCTTTAAATGAATTATACGAAAATATTAGAGACTTTTTTGTTGCTGAAGAAGACAGAAAAATTCTTGGAGTATGCGCTTTACATATCCTATGGGAAGACCTTGCAGAAATTAGATCTCTTATTGTACAAAAAGAATACAGAAAAAAAAGCATTGGAACTCTTCTCGTAAAAAAATGTCTCAGTGAAGCTAAACAATTTGGAGTAAAAAAAGTTTTTGTTCTGACATATATTCCTGAATTTTTTAAAAAAGTTGGATTTAAAGAAATAGAGAAATCTCAGCTTCCACAAAAAATTTGGGGTGACTGTATTAGATGTCCCAAATTTCCAGAATGCGATGAAATTGCTCTTATTTATAATTTTAAGGAATAAAAACTATTTTGATTTCTGAAGTTTCACGCAATTCTTTAATATGTTTTTTAAGTTTGATATTTAATTCTCTTTCAAACAAATATTTTTCAATTTCGTCTCTAACTGAAGAATATGCTTTGTCTTTAAAAATATTTTTGTGTTCTTCGTAATAATCTCTGATTTTACTTTCAGGAACAATGATTTTTGATCTTATTTTTAAATCTATATAATTATTTATAATTTCTTCATCTTTACCTTCAAAAAATATCTCTTTAGCTTTTCTTATAAGTAGTGTTCTATTAATAAGTAATTCAACAATTTCATCATTTTTAATATCTGGTATTCTTTTTTTAATATCAGTACTAAATAGCTCGAAATCTCTAAGGGTAATAGCTTGGTTTTCAACATAGGCTAATATTCTGTCAACTATTTCACAGTAACAGATGCTTGCCAGTATTATATTAAAAAGCATGACCAATACTAAAATGAATTTCACCACGGGATTCACCTTTTTCTCTATTTAATTTAAATCCATAATCTATTCTAACAGGACCAACTGGAGTTTTATATCTAAGACCTACTCCAGTTGTATATTTAAAATTTGGAATATCAATATCACCTACTCTACTCCAGACATTACCAAAATCAAGAAAATTTACTATGAAAAAATTTTGTCCGATATAGGTTCTAAATTCAATATTCCCCATTAGAAAGGCATTTCCGCCAGTTGGTTGATTGTTTTGCTTTGGTCCGAGAGTATTTTGAGCATAACCTCTCACAGTGTCTCTACCTCCAAGAAAATATCTTTCAGATATAGGTAAATTCTCTGTTTTTCCGTAAAGCCATGACCAACCTCCTCTTAAAGAGGTTGCCAAAACTATATTTTTTATTAATTCTGTATATTTATTTATATAAAATGAAGTTTTCATAAAATTAATCTCAGAACCAAAAAATTTATTACTTAATTTTGAAGTAAAACCGGCAAGCCATCCTTTTTTAGGATCAAAAGGGTTGTCTCTGCTATCATAAATAAGTGAAGCTTTTATTCCACTTATAAATATTTCTCCTATATCTATATCAGAAATAATAACATCCGGTATCATATCCCATATTTTTGAATAAGTTGCTTCATAAAGAATTTCACCTTTAAAGTAATCTAAAAAATTTTTTTCAAAACCTGCTGATACTCCATATCTTTTTAATTTATATAAAATATCTTTGGTATCAATGTTTTTAAACTCTGTATTTTCATAGGTTAAGGAAGATTTAAATATTAAGCCTTTCCAAAACCATGGGTCAATATAAGTTATATAGCTTCTTTTTTCAAGCTGGCTAAGTTCAACTCTTGAAAAAATTTGCTTATTCATACCAAATAAATTTATATAAGAAAATTCTGCAAATCCTTTAAATCGTTCATATTCTCCATATCCAAAACCAAACTCAAAAGCTCCTGCAGGAGCTTCTTCAATGTTGTATATTATATCAATCGAATCGTCTATATTTTTGTGATTTATGTCTAAACGTGAAAAAAGCCCAGAACGATAAAGTATTTGTCTTTCTTCCTCTAATACAAAGGGATTATAAGGCATGTTATCTTTAGGATGTAGTCTTTCATAAATAAATTTTGTTTTTGTTTTTTTATTTCCTAAGATAATCGATTTACCAAAATATCTTTTACTTTGAGGATCAACAGAGATATCAATATGGGCTTCATTATCCTTTATTTCATAATAAACATCCACTTTAGCATCAAAATATCCTTCTTTAACATATATTTCTCTTATTTTTCGTTTAATTTCAAGAATAATTGATTCATTGAATGTTTTTTGTTGAAATTCTTCCAGTAATTTTATAGAGTTTTCCTTTAATATGTCATCAATTACTTTAAAGTTTAAAAATTTTATTTTTATTTGATGACCTCTATGGATTTTAAATAAAATTCTTATTTTTTCATCTTCCTCTTGAATTTCTGCAGGATAAACTTTTACATAATAATAACCTTTAGATCTTAGATATTCTTCTATTCTTTGTCTGTCTGTTTCCATTTCATCAGGATTAAAGTATGAATTAGGATTATTAATAATAATACCTGTTACTTCATCCTTCTCTAATATTTCATTTGCATCTAAATATTTTATTTCTACCTGTGATATAGACCTTCTTTTTCCTTCATTAATAATGTATAAAATCTTTAATGTCTCCTCGGACTGTTCCATTAAAGGATATACTTTTACATCAATGAAACCGTTAATTCGATAAAATGAGATAATGCTGTTAACACTATCCTTAATTATGTTTTCGTCTATTTTATCTTTAAAGAAAGGTTTTATAATCTTAAATAAATCACCTTTATTTAAAGAATTAGCTCCTAAAATTTCGATTTCAATAGCCTTTCCTTTCTTTAAATTAATTATCAATTCATTATTCACAAAAGCATAAGAAATCTCAGTTCCTACTATATTCTGTTTTTCGTAATAATTTTGTGCTTTTTTTATAAATTCTTCCAATATGTTTTGGTCAAAGGGTTCATTGGGACTTAATTTTAAGAAACTTTGGATATATTCATCTTTATCCCCTGTCCATTTGATATTTTTTATTATTAAGGGAGACCCTTCAAATATTAAAAAAGTAATATTACAGAAACTGTTTATACATTCTTTTTTAACATCTACTTTACATTGAATAAAACCAAGTTTTTTTAATGTTTCCTCGATTTTTGTTTTTGAATTTTTTAATTCTATATTTTTAAGTTTTTCTCCTTTTTTAAAAGTAATAAACTTATTTAAAAAATCTTGAGAAAAGTACTTATTGTTTTCAAAATTTATTGATTTAATAAAAGGCTTTTCCTTTACTTTTATATATATATCTTTATCTTTCTTTTCAATCACTATATCATCAAAAATATCTTTTAAAAAAACTCTCTTTATGCCCTCTGTTATTACATCTGGATCAATATATTTTCCCTTATCCAATCCTAAAAGATAAAGAAATTCCTTTTGTTCCATAGAATGAAGTCCTTCTATGCTGATTTTGATTTCTTGAGCATAGGAAAAACTGAAATATAGAAAAATACTAATGAAACTCAAAACGAAACTTAATAGCACCAGAAAGTCCTCCTATTTCATCTCTTAATCCGATAAGATAAATTCCTTTTTTTGCTGAATATTCAACTTTTATTATCTGTTCTGCGGTTGTACCAGTGGCAATAGAATAAGTAACTGTTAATTTTCCATCCATAAGTTTTTTACCAACTGTAACTCTTGGTGAAATTGAACCTGTTGTTTTTGAGATGGATGGTTCTACTGTTAATACATCAAGTCCTGTTATTCCTCTTACTCTTTCCTCCATTACGCCTTGTATCTGTCCTGTAATAAATGATGTTGCTTCAGAACTTCCAGGCACAGTGCCCTTCCCATCATTCTGTCCAAGTACTAAGAGATTTAGTAAATCATTTTCTGAAAGAGGAGGGTTTGAATTCAGAATAAGGTTAAATTGGTCAATATATCCATTCAAGTTTAAATTTACATTATACTGGGAGATATTGGTTCTTGCAGAAATATTAAGATAAGGTCTTATTGTATCGGAATCATTGAATTGGATAAGAAATCTAAGTATTTCAAATTTATTATTTCTAAAGTATATCCAGCCATCTTTTGCAGTTACCCATCCAAGTATCGAAGGAGTATTGAGAGTACCTTTTAAAATCATATCTCCTTTCAATGTCATTTCCGCAATATTATTATTGATATAAAAAGAATGGGGCTGTATTCTTAAGTTTAAGGATAAATTACTAAACCAACTATTTTTTATAACAGATTTTTTTGCAATATTTGATTTAAGAGCAAATTCAACAAGATCAACTCTTTCCAGATAGCTTCCTCTATTAATATTTATATTACCAGATAGTTTAGGGTTTAATTTAGTTCCACTTAGAAATACATCTCCATCTAAATAAGCCCATGAACGAGGCGAAAAAATCCATCGCACCTTTGAGAAGTTTCCTGTTAATGAGATTCTGTCAATTTCAAAATTTTTTAGATATAAACTGCCACTTAATTGAATATCTCCCTCAGAAAATTTTCCATTAGTCTTTTCAATAATGACTCTATCTTCATTAAAAGAAATTATACTATTTAGATTACTTATAGTCGGAATATCTTTTCTTATAGTTAGAAAGCTGTCTTTTATTTCTATCTCTCCTGCTATTTCTGGATGTTTTCTATTTTCATATATGTATACAAGCATTGATGCCCTTCCCTTTATATCATCTACATTAATAAAACTCTTAAAGGGTCTTAAATCTGTAGAGCCTTCAACAAGGATATCAAAGTAATCAACTACTTTACCTTTTATTTTTATCTCTGTAGATTGTCCTATAAAAATGATTGGATCAAAATAAATATTTCCATCTTTTATTATCACAGCTACAGGGGATTTATTATTAAGCCCTACTCCGTACAATCTTGCAAAAATACGATTAAAGTTTAATTGACCACTAATTTTTTCGTTTTCATTAATTAAACTATTAATTTTCCCATCAACTAAAATTACTAAATCTTCTGGCAAGTTATTTATAAAAAATCCAAATATTGGATCAATTCTTGATGATTTTAATTCACCCTGAATATTCCATTGTTTTTTATTTAAAAAGCCCGTGATTTTAAAATTTGCATTTTTAAACAAATTAAAATTCATATTAATTTTTTCTTTATTAAGGTTTGCCTTTATGTTTCCATCTATTATTCGTCCTGATTTATTTTTAATATTAACTTCACTTTGCATAGATATATCAGGCTGTTTATAGGAATTTGTAATATTAAACTTTAAATTTTGTACCGCGAAAGATTGTAGATATTTTGCACCAATTTTTTCGGCATTTTCTTTTATTAATTTTGTAATATCAAAATTCTTGGAATATCCAGTAATATTAATATTGCCATCGCAATTTATATATCCATTCAAGTTAATGTTATCTGATCCAGAATAAAAAACTGATTTATTAATAAAAATGGAATTTTTTTCATATTTTAGTGAAGCAACTATACTATCAAATATTTTTTCCTTTCCCATAAAAACATTAGATAAATAAAGGTTCCCTTCAATATCTCCTTTACCTTTTATAAATCCAGTTATATCAATATTTGTATGTAACGACTTATCAAGTGGTTCAAGGTATAAGTTATTAATCAATTGATTATGTATCATAAATGAAAGATTGAATAAGGGTTCTTGTAAATCAAATAATTTTTTAGCTCCTTGAAAATTAATTTTTCCTGTTACTGAAATAATGTCTAAACTTGATAATTTGTTTATGATAAGCTCATTTTTACGATATTTAAAATCTCCTGATAAGTTATTTATAATTAGAGGTTCGCCATCTAAAGATTTAATAAATTCTTTCAGAAAAATTTTTATTATTTTCGATGAAAATTGCAGATTTATTTGAGGATCCTTTGTTGTTCCAACAATAGAGCCTTGTAATAAAGCATCACCATGAAAGGCTGTTTGATAAGGTGATAAGAGTTCATTAACATCCTCTGTATTACCTTCAAAATAGAAATTAAGATTCATATTTTTTAGATTCAGAGATCCATGAGCAAAAGCATTAGTCTTTGAAAGGCTAATCTTTAATGATTTAAAATTATATACTTCTCCATCAGATTCAAAAACTCCTCTAAATGAATGGATTTTACCTCTTACATCATTTGGTGAATTGCCATTTTTTAAATAAACAAATTCTCCTCTTGGTGAAAATTTATCTCCCTCTGACATTAACCAGCCTTCTACTTCACCTTCAGCAATATGAGGGTTCCAGTTTATTAATTCAAAGATTCCTGAACTTGATACTTTCTTAAATTCAACATAAACATGATGTCTCGTTACTACTGGAAGATTTATCCAAACACAAGCATTTGCAGTTCCTCCGTAAAGATTGACTTTTCCATTTGTAAATTCTAAAATACCATTTTTATAATATACATCTGTATTTACATTTTTTACTTTGACACCGAGTATATTTCCATTTTCATGTTGTGCCTTTGCAGATATTTGAAAATTCGATAGAGAACCTTTAATTTTTCCTTGAATTATTTTAGTATAACCTTCTAATTTTTCAGATACTTTTAATATTTGCATAAGTTCCTGAAGAAGAAAATGTCCATCGAAATTTATATCTAAATTGACTTTATCTAATAATTCTGTTGCATTTTGAAATGAAATTGTTCCATCAAGATTAATCTGACCATTTGATTTATTTTTTATTCCTAAAAAGTTCATTAATGAGTTAAAAAATATTTTTCCTGTTATGAAAAATTCACCAAGAAAACTATCATGAGATAAAATACCAGAGGATTTGACAAGAGAATATATATCAAAAATTTTCAGTTCCTGTAAAAAAATTTTATCGTCTTTAATGTAAAAGGAAGTTTTAATGTTTGTATCGATTTTTGGATATTCAGGAGTTGATATTTTTAAATTAGTAATAAAATTAAATTTCGGGTTATTTTTTAAAATAGCTCTCCCGTGAAGGTTATTTACACTTAAAATTAAGTTATTTTTATTCAAAATAACCGATAAATTTTCTATTTCAATGGAGTTAATTATGATTTTAAAGGATATTTCTATGGGTTCTTTTAGATAAACTTTTATGTTTTCAATAAGTCTATTTAAAAAAACTTCGTCAGATGAAAAGGAAAAATTAAATAAAACAATCCTTCGTATATCAATCTCTTTATTAATAATCCTGCTAAGTGATAGATAAATTTTTGCTTTTGGGAGGGTGAAACAATTTCTCTCATTTTCAAAGGAAGTAAAGGATAGGGCATTTATTTCTAAATAAAGAGGAATTAAATTAAGATAAACTTTTCCAATTGATACTTCTAATCCTGTCATTTTTTTTATTTCTTTTTTTAGTGGATTAATTGCCAAAGATGAGACATTTAATTTAAAAAATAAAGTTGAGAAAATTAGTAAGATTATTAATGTTATTAATAATTTCTTTTTCAAAGGCAAACCTCAAAAATAGTCTATTAACAATTCTAATTTTATTTGCAACTGTTGGTCAACAAATGATATAGAAAAATATCTAAAATTATTTAATTTTTCTTAGAAAGCCACTTAAGGAGTTTATCAATGTATAGATAAAATACAGGGGTTACAAAAAGGGTAAGCATCTGTGAGAAAAGCAATCCTCCTACAACAGCAAGGCCAAGGGGTTGACGAACTTCACCGCCTGCACCAATTCCAAGAGCAATTGGAAGAGCACCAAAAAGCGCAGCTGCAGTTGTCATCATAATTGGACGAAATCTAATAAGACAGGCATTAAATATTGCTTCCTGTGGCTTCATTCCTTCATTTCTTTGAGCATGAAGGGCAAAGTCAATCATCATAATTCCATTTTTCTTAACAAGTCCAATTAGCATAATTATTCCAACAAAGGCATAAATATTTAATTCAACTCCAAAAATTAGCAATGTTACCAGAGCTCCAAATCCTGCAAAAGGAAGAGCAGAAAGAATTGTAAGAGGATGAATAAAGCTTTCATAAAGAATTCCTAAAACTAAATAGACAACAAAAACTGCCACTATAAGCAAAAACCATAGTCCCTTAAAAGACTCCTTAAATGCCTGCGCAGCACCCTGAAAACCTGTCATTATTGTATCTGGCAGAGTTGACTTTGCAATTTTTTGAATCTCTGTTACAGCTTCTCCAAGAGATACTCCTGGTTAAAGATTGAATGATATTGTTACAGATGGAAGCTGACCTGTGTGATTAACTGTAAGAGGTCCTAAACTCTGAGATATTGTTGCAAAAGTATTAAGTGGAACAAGCTCTCCCCTTGAAGAGCGAATATAAAGCATTGAAAGCGATGATGGGTCCTTTTGATACTCTGGCTTTAGCTCAAGTATGACCTGATACTGATTATTTGGAGCATAAATTGTAGAAATCCATTTACTTCCAAAAGCATCCCAGAGGGCATTTTCTATCTGATCAGCTGTAACACCGAGAGATTCAGCTTTCAAGCGGTCAATTTCTATATTTATCTGCGGAGTTTTAATCTGCAAATTAGATGAAACATCCTGAATAACTGGAAGTTTTCTCAATTTTTCTTCCATGACTTGAGCATAATAATAAAGCTCCCTTAAATCACTTCCTGAAAGAGTAAACTGATATAAAGCCTTTGTCAAAGTTCCACCAATTCGGATTTTTGGTGGGTTTTGTGGGTAAACTTTAAGTCCGGGAATTGAATTAAGCTTAGGTCTTAGTTGTTCAATTAATTTGTCCACATGAGGTCTTTCAGACATGGGTTTTAAATGCATAAACATTCTTCCATTATTTGGAGCAGGATTAGCTGGACCCGGTCCAACAGCAGTCATAAAATCCTGAACAGCTTTCTCTTTTAAAACAAGGTTAGCTAATTTAAGTTGATGTCTTACCATTTCATCAAAGGATATGTCTTCTGAGGCTTCTGTGATTATAAAAATTTGATTTTTATCTTCGCTTGGCAGAAAACCTGCTGGGATTTTTATAAAAATATAAGCTGTAAGAAGCAAAACAGCTAAAGAACCAATCATTATTAATCTATGATGCTTTAAAGACCAGCTTAAACTTACTTTATATAAATTTATCATCCACTCAAAGCCCTTTTCTAAGGCAAGATAGAGTCTGCCATGTTTTTTCTCCTCAGCTTTTAAAAATCTACTGCACATCATTGGAGTAAGTGTCAAAGAAACTAATCCTGAAATTAATATGGCAACTGAGATTGTTACAGCAAACTCCTTAAAAAGTCTCCTAAGAATTCCACCCATAAATAAAACAGGAATGAAAACTGCAACAAGAGATAGTGTCATTGAAAGGATTGTAAACCCTATCTACCTTGAACCATTTAAAGCTGCCTCAAAGGGCTTTTCTCCTATTTCAATGTGCCTTACAATGTTTTCAAGCATAACTATTGCGTCATCAACTAAAAAACCAATTGAAAGGGTAAGTGCCATAAGGGAGAGATTATCAAGGCTGTATCCAAGAAGATACATAATAGCAAATGTTCCAATTATTGAAATTGGAAGGGCAGTAGAGGGAATCACAGTTGCTGAAAGCCTTCTTAAAAAAAGAAAAATTACAATCACTACAAGAAAAACAGTAAAAAGAAGGGTAAACTGAACATCTCTAACAGACTCTCTTATTGATTGAGAACGGTCATAGAGAAGATGAAGAGAAACACTTGCTGGCATCTGTTTTTGTAGTTCATCCACTTTCTTTTTTACATCATCCGCTACCTGAACTGTATTTGTTCCGGGCTGTCTATAAATTGCAAGAACCATTGCTCTTTGAAGTTTTCCCCCACTTCCATACCACGCAGCCAGTTTATCATTTTCAACACTGTCAATAGCTTCACCAATATCTTTTATTTTTACAGGAGAGCCTTCCTTACTTTTTACAATCAATTCATTATAATGGGGGGCATTTAAAAGCTTGCCTGTTGCTTCAATTGTAAAGGCTTGATAATTTCCATAAAGAGTTCCTGTTGGAAGCTCAACATTTCCCTTTTTAATTGCCTGTTCAACCTCATCAATTCCAATTCCCTTGCTTGCTATTGCCTGAGGGTCAATTCTTACTCTTACAGCATATTTTTGTGCTCCAAAAATCTGAACCTGTGCAACTCCATTTACCATTGAGATATTCTGAGCTAAAAGGGTATCTGCGTACTCATGGAGTTTGTAAAGGGGCATTGCAGGAGAAGTTATTGCAAAATAAAGAATTGGCATATCAGCGGGATTTACTTTATTATATGTTGGAGGAGTTTGCATGTTTGAAGGCAGATTTTTACTTGCCCTTGCTATTGCTGTCTGCCATCCTGAGCTGCTGCATCTATGTCTTTGTTTAAGTCAAATTCAAGGGTTATCTGAGTTGCACCTTTTGCATTAACAGAATTCATTGATTTTAATCCAGAGATTGTTGAAAACTCTCTTTCAAGAGGAGTTGCCACTGCTGATGCCATTGTTTCAGGAGATGCTCCCGGAAGGTTTGCAGTAACAAGTATTGTTGGAAAATAAACATTTGGAAGCTCAGCTATTGGAAGAAAACGATATCCAACCAATCCAAAAACAACAATAGGGACCATTAAAAGAGTTGTCATTACAGGTCGCTGGATGAAAAGCTGAAAAAAAATTCATTTATTTTTTAATCTCCACTTTAGCATTAGGCGTAAGTTTTAGCTGTCCATCAACAACTACAATTTCTCCCTGAGAAAGTCCTTTTTCAATTATTACTTCATCACTAAATCTTAATCCCGGAGTAACCTCTCTCATTTGAGCAGTTTTGTCTTCTTTTACAACCCATACATACTGACCCTTTTGTCCTGTTTGGAGAGCTCTATATGGAATTACAAAAGCATTTTTCTTGACTTCAAGCGTTAAAACTACATTGACAAACTGTCCAGGCCATAGCATTTTATCCTTATTGGGAAATTGAGCCTTAAGTTTTACTGTTCCTTTTGCTAAATCAACAGCATTGTCAATAAATACAACCTTGCCCTCAGCTGAATAGTTTTCATCAATACCTTTAACGAAAGCTTCTGTTTTTAGGGAACCCTGAGACATAGCCTTTTTAATTCTGAAAAGTTCCTGTTCTGGAACTGAAAAACGAACAAGTATTGGAACAATCTGATTTATAACAGCAATCTGAGTATCATTTGCCTTTATCATATTCCCCTGATGAACAAGAAGTGAGCCAATTTTACCATCAATTGGAGAATAAATATAACAATAATTAAGTTGTAACCTTGCATTGTCCAGAATTGCCTGGTCTGCCTTTACTGTTGCCTTAAGAGATTCATAGGTGGTTCTAATTTTTTCATACTGCTGTCTTGATACAAGCTCTTCCTTTACAAGCTCATCATATCTTTCAAGGTCAGCCCTTGCAAAATCAAGTTGAGCTTTATCTCTCAATAAATTTGCCTCAGCCTGCCTTACAGCCTCTTCAAAAGGTCTTGGATCAATCACAAAAAGAAGCTGTCCTTTTTTTACCTCATCACCCTCTTTAAAATTCGCTTTAATAAGCTGACCTTCAATTCTTGATTTGATTGTTACCGAAGAAAAGGCTTCTGTTATCTGAACTGGTACATCCTTTAAAATTGGCTCTGTAACTACAACAGGAACTGGAGGCATTTGCTTTTGCTTGGGAGATTTTGAACAAGAAAAAAGAAAAAGTAAACAAGAAACCAATTAAATTATTTTATATATGTTCATTTTACCCCTTACTATATAAGCATGTAAGCACTTACTAAAATAAAAGAAAAATTATTTTTTTGTCAATGAAGTTCAGAAATTGCTTATAAAAGAAAGGTCTTATACGATTTTGTCATCCCTTGTTAAGTTTATGAAGAAGCTTCTTTTGCCATCATTCGGAGCGTCAGCGAAGAATTTCCTTCACTTTTATGTCATTCTGAATGAAGCGATAGCGGAATGAAGAATCCACTTTTTATTTGGCGAAGGTGAAGAATCCCCTCATCATTAAAAAAGGAGACCCTTCCCCTTCACTTTGTTCAGGGTCAGGGTGACAATAAAAGAGTCATTCTGAGCCGAAGGCGAAAAATCCCCTCTTTTTTCCGTCATTCTGAAATTAGTGAAGAATCTCCTACTTTCCTGAGATATTCCTCAGGACATCGATCCTTTAGAATGACAGTATAAGTGACAGACAGCCTTTCTTTGATCGGCAAATTTAATTAACTCTTGATTTTATTATTGACCATATTATATAAAATTATACCAATGAAAGTAGCCAAACTATATAAATTCAATGACATTAGAATAGAAGAAATTTCCATCCCTCAAATAGGTAAAAGAGATGCCCTTGTAAAAGTCAAAGTTTGTGGCATATGCTCGGGAGATGTTATGCCATGGTATATAGAGAAAAAGGCTCCTCTCGTATTAGGGCATGAAATTTCTGGTGAAATAATTAAAATTGGCGATGAAGTAAAAGAAGAAATTAATCTTAAGGAAGGAGACAGAGTATCAGTTCATCACCATGCACCCTGTATGGAATGTTTTTATTGCCAAAGAGGTGACCATGTACAATGTGAAACATGGAGACATTCAAAAATATTTCCTGGCGGTATAGCTGAGTACATTTTACTACCTGAAGTTATTCTTAAAAATGACACACTCAAGCTTCCTGACAATGTATCTTTTGAAGAAGGAGCAATGGTAGAACCAGTTGCTTGTGTCGTAAAATCTCTTAAAAGAGCAAACATAAAAAAAGGTGATACCATTCTTATAATTGGTCTCGGTGTTATGGGACAAATACATGTAATGCTTGCAAAGGAGTTTGGTGCAGGAAAAGTAATTGGTGCTGATATGGTTGATTTTCGATTAAAAAAAGCTCTTGAAGCGGGAGCTGATTTTGTTGTTGATGTAAGCAAAGAAAATATTCTTGAAAAATTTAAGGAATATACCAAAGGAGTAATGGCAAATTCAGTTATCGTAGGTCCTGGAGATGTAAAAGTTATAAAAGATTCCTTAAATTTAGTATCAAAAGGTGGAACACTTTTGATTTTCACCCCTACCCCACCAGACCAAATACTATCTCTTTCTGTTAATGACATATACTTTAATGATATAACTATAACTACAAGTTATTCCTGTGGTCCTGATGATACTAAAAAAGCACTTGAATTTATATCCAATGGAAAAATAAATTTCAATATCCTCATTACTCATCGATTTAAAATAGAAGAAACAGCAAAAGCCTATGATATTACAGCTAAAGCTCAAAATTCTATAAAATGCATTATAAATTTTTGAATTAAGGAGGTCAGTCCCATGAAAAAAATTCTTTTGTTGATATTTTTTATTATCAGTTTTATACCTGCTTTAGTTTTCGGTTCAACTGAAATTGTATGGTATGGACATTCAGCTTTCAAAATTAAAACTCCTAATGGAAAAATTCTTTTGATTGACCCTTGGATAACAAATCCTCTTAATAAAGATAGCAGAAAACACATTGACGAACTTACAAGGGTAGATTTAATCTTCATAACCCATGCTCATGGTGATCACATTGGTAATTCAGTTGATATAGCTAAGAAAACAGGGGCAAAACTTGTAGCAACCTATGATTTAGGAAAAGCTATGGTTATTTATGAAGGGTATCCTGAAGGACAGTTTGGATATGAAACTACTGGAAATTTTGGTGGAGAGGTTGTGTTACTTGATGGTGAATTAAAAGTTCTATTTGTTCCAGCAGTCCATAGTTCTGGTCTTGAAATTCAGGGTGCACCAAAAGGACTACACTATGGTGGAAATCCCGGAGGCTTTATTATCTCTATTAAAAATGGACCCACTATTTATCACACTGGAGATACAGATTTATTTGAAGACATGAAAACAATAGCTTCTCTTAATAAGATTGATATAATGATGGTATGCATAGGAGATAGATTTACAATGGGACCCAAAAGAGCAGCAATTGCTACAAAATGGATTAATCCCAAAATAGTGATTCCTATGCACTTTGGAACTTTTCCTATTTTGACAGGTACCTTTGAAGATTTTCATAAGGAAATCATTAATCAAAATGTTAAAAGCAAAATATTGAAGATGAATATCGGTGAAGCATATAAATTCTAATAAATCTATGTTAATGGAGTTTTTAAATGGAAAGTAAAATAACTAAAGCTTTAGGAATGGAATTTCATCCAGTTGCAATTATATGGTCAAATGAAAAACCGATCAATGCGTTGCAATTTAAAGAAGACAAATTGGGTTGTGTAATGTGGATGTTTGCTAATACGGCAAAAGGTAAAACATCAGTTTTTGATAGAAAAACTTATGGATGTTTGGGAGGGGCAGTAGGGTTAGGATTTGGGAATGCTTATTTAAATTTCCCAGTTGGTATCGAATGTTTTTACTATTTTCTCTCTAATGGCAATAAAAATTGGGAACAGGGAAGAAAAATAACCGAACAGATAAAACCTTTCGCAACAAAAGAATTTATTGATGATTTTTATGAAGGCGAAAGATATCTACAGACACCTAAACAGGTTAAAAAGTTTGTTGAACAAATGCCGATCATCGATGTTTCCTTTGAGTATGTAGTTTTAAAACCTCTTAAAGAGATTGATATCAATAAAGATCGTCCAGAAATTATAGTATTTCCTTTAAACCCTCACCAACTCTCGGCATTGATAATACTTGCCAATTATGGAAGAGAAACTTTTGACAATGTGATAATTCCATGGGCAGCAGGATGCCAAACAATAGGAATTTTTGCATATAAAGAAGCAAGGTCTAATACACCGAGGGCTGTTATAGGGCTGACTGATATATCAGCCAGAAAAAATATAAGAAAGCAATTAGGAGATAATTTATTTACCTTTGCTGTACCATTTAATATGTTTATGGAAATGGAAAAAAATGTTGAAGAAAGCTTTTTACAGAGACCAACATGGAAAGCACTTCTATAATTTTTTGCGATTTTTATAATCCTTGATTTTAAAATAGGCGCGGAGGGTATCGAACCCACGACCTCTTCCGCGTCAAGGAAGCGCTCTCCCACTGAGCTACGCGCCTAAAGTTTTTGAATTATAAAAGTTTTCAACCTACTCTGTCAACCCTTCTTAACTAACTGTCAACAGAATCGTAACGGTTGAGGATTTTCCCTCTTTAGAAAAGAGTACATGTTCAAGATTTGAAATTGCCCTTACCTTATGTTCCGATGACAGATGACTATAACGCATTGTCATCTTAATGTCTTTGTGCCCGAGAAGTTCTTTTACTACTGCAAGCCCTGTATTGTTCATAACCAGATGACTTGCAAAAATATGTCTTAAATCATGAAAGTGAAAGTCTTTGATGCCTGCCTTTTTGCATGCATTTTTGAACGATGTTTTGACATCTGTGTAAGGTTTTTTAGTTTCTGAGTTATAAAATACATCGGGAATTTTTGGATTCCCGGGAATGCTGAATAATAATTTTTCCTGAGTTTATCAACTTAATTTTGTAAGTTATTGAAAATATTGAATTTTATTTTTTGAAAATGTAAATTTTTGTACAACAGCAAAGGTAACTGTATGATTTTTTATCTTTTTATATTCTGAATTCTTCTTTGGCTATTACATTGGCTGGTTCATTTACTTTCAATGCTTTAAATAAGGATTTCCCTACTTTGTCCATCTTGTTCTTTAAATAGTATTCCTTGCCATCTATGTTAAACCCTGTCAGTGTTATGCTCCTTAAAGCTTCTTTTATTCTTTCTGTTGATATATCTTTGTTTAATGCGGTCTCTAAGACCCTCATAAATAAAAACGGGAGTATAATAAGAATTGTGTCCATTAATGGATTGTTTAGGTAGTGGATAAAGTAAGGCTTAAATAGGATAACATAGGAAAATGAAAAAAAGAAAATTAAAGAAGGAGGATTTGGACAAAATGGGGGATTTGAATTTAGACAAAGTGACACTTGTCAAGAGAATTGTGTCTGTTCATAAAAATTTTTCACGAAAATTTGCTTCAATTCATATAAAGCAGATTTAACCAAAGGAAGCGGTTCTTTCCATTTATTCTTCTCTATCCTGCTTACTGTTACATATATCGCCACCTCCGCTGTCTTTATTGATT
>Ga0308407_1000257_pt1 | contig 43521 bp, 36 predicted proteins | sample HotsprSampleMSe2_FD_203476 | JGI IMG/M metagenome (GOLD analysis project Ga0308407, IMG submission 203476) | Hot spring phototrophic mat microbial communities from Mushroom Spring, Yellowstone National Park, Wyoming, United States - 20060911_MSe2 ...
GTAATGTTGTAGTATATACGCTTGTAAAGCTTGAAGGTTGATTGTTGGTTGTAGATACCTCTACTCCAATAAATTCATTTGGCCATTCAGGATCTTGGGGAGCTACGTAAAATTTCAAAACCATGTTACTGTTAGGAATAGCAAATTGAGGTGTAATTAAATAATTATTCGGTGTTAAAGGAACATTAACCCACGAAGCAGAAACAGCAACATTAGAGCCATCGTATGCAGGCCATTGTGTTGGATTGTTACGTACTTCCCATTTCTTACCATCGCCATCAACATCAAGATTTAACCAACAAGCTGGAGGGAATATTGTTCCTTCAAAACTTTCTGTAAATGGAAATGTTGTTACAGCATTACACAATGTAGTAAACTGACTGGGAGTAGATGTCCAATAACTTGTATTACCGCCACCGCAATCTGCTTGTATATACCAATCGTAAGTAATACCCGAAGCTAACCCTGTTAAAACATAAGGATTTGTTGTAACATTTACAATAGTTCCACTGCCCAAAGAAAAGCCAGCTGGACCATATTGTATATTCCATGCTGTTTCACTTCCTCCTGGAACCCATGATAACTGAGCAGAATTAATTGTAATATTATTAGCCGATAATCCTGATGGCATTAAACAACTGGGCGGTGTACAACTTGCAACAAAAGTATAAAATGTAGAACCTGGAGTTGGATTATTTCCTTCTGTAAAAGAATATAAAGTAGCTCCAAAAGGATCTTTTATTTCTAAACCACATTCTTCGTTAAATAATCCGCCGTTAAAAATTAAACTAACATTATCACCAGTGCACAACATTAAATTTTGTGTTCCATTGGAACCATTTGCTAAGGTATAATTTGCAAAAAAGTTTCCATTTATTACAACTCCAACACTTGCGCCATTCCATCCATCACCATAAGAATCGGTAAATAAAAAAACATAAGCACATTGGTCATTTGTCGGACAACTTGCTGTTGTAAAAGATGTTACAGCAGGAGCACTTATTGCACCTCCACCACAATTTGTATAAACATAAACATCATAAGGTGTTGAAGAATTTAACGATGTCAGATTAGCCGAATTTGTTGTAGCATTTAAAATTGTTCCTGTCCCTGGAAGAAATCCAGCTTCACCATATTCAACAATCCAAGCAGTTGCTCCTCCAATAGAACTCCAAGTTACTGTGGCACTATTATCTGATATATTAGAGATATTTAACTGTAATGGATGAATACAAGATGGTGTACCTATACCATATACTTCAAAAGGTAATCCTTGTGGATGTTGACCATCTATTAAATTAGCCCATCCTGTTCCATCGTGTTGTAAGGCATTACCTGTAACCGCCACACCTTGAATTGTTACAGGATTAGCCCAAGGACCAGAACTTAAAGTTCCACCTGCTTGCCATTGCACCCAATATACTCCTGGTTGTAATGTTAACCCGCCTGTGTTAATAACATTCCTCATTATAGGACGTTGTGTGTTTGTTAACACATCTCCACGATAACATCCCGAAAAATGAGTTCTGCTTAATCTATTAGTAGTTAAATCGCCCCACACTACAGTACTTCCTTGTTCACCTGGTTTACCATTCCAAATTTGAACACGGTAGTTATTTATGGTTGATGTAGTACCACTTCCTGTCTGATAACAATAAAACACAAGCGAATCTATTGTCCATCCACCTGCTGGAACAGCAAAATCTTCTGCAACAGAATATCCACTACTTATTGAATGAGCAAAACCATAACTACTCAAACCTATGTTTTCATCTAAAAAACTAAAATTATTTCCACCTGCACCACCACCAGGATGAGTAACAAAGTCACCATTATTGTATAATAATGTTGATTTGTTCTCACTTGAATAAGCATTTACAATAAAGTTAGGTTGTTGGTAATTAACATTAACCGATGTCTTTGTTCGTTCTGAATAGTTATCGGTTTTTACGTTTAATGTTTTTTTGGTCTGACCAATTGTATAAGCGCTTACCAACATAACACTTATACTTAAACATAGTAATTGTTTTTTCATAAAATTTGTTTTAAAAATTAAAAGCAAGGGTAATTAATTCTTTTTACAAATCAATTTTTTTATTGCAAATTTCTAATATTTCCTTTTCCATTTCTATTGCTTTATCTTGAATAACTTGTCCTTCTTCAATTATCTTTTTCACAAAGTTTTTATCTTCCAATCCGGCACAATTTATTTTTACATTTAAAAATGCTCCCATAATACATCCTCTGGCAGCAATTGCTCCAACTCCAGCATCTGAAACCGAATTAGGATTACCTATTTCTGCCATAGCTTTCATTACTTCCATACTTTCGTATGACAATTTCATAACTTTAAACGGTACTTCTATGGCATATTTTGTAGCTTCTTGAATAGCTTTGTTCCTGACAGCTTTTTCTTCTTCTGTGTTCTTTGGAAGTGAAAATGCATCCATAATTTTATTAAAAGCATTAGTATCTTCGTCTATTAGTTTTAAGAGTTCATTATAATAATATTTTCCTTTTTCTGCCCAAATACTAAATTCTTCCCAACGCTCGTCCCAACCGGGCTTATGCGATGATAAATTAGCAACCATTACTCCAAGTGCAGAACCCATAGCTCCCATAGCTGCTGAAATTGAACCACCACCAGGTGCAGGCGACTCAGAAGCAGTTTCTACTACAAAATCTTTTAAAGTCATATTTACAAGCTGTTTCTTAGGCTTTTCATCTTCTTGTAAAATATATTCTATAATTTTCTTTTTAGGATCAAACGGATATAATTCGCTTAATCCCAATGTTTTAATAGCAATTCTTACTATTTCTTCGTCGGGAATACCTAATGAACGTTTTTGTTTCTTTAAAAAATATTTTCCTGCATCAAGTAATGCTTGAAGTGGAACTACCCCAACTATTTCGCTACCTGTAACTCTTACACCTCGTTCTTCTGCTTTTTTACATACTTCTTCAAATGCTATATGAAGTGGAGTAACTGATATATCTGTTAAATTTAACGATACCTGTGCAATTCCATATTCTTCTATAAACCAACCAATTCCTTTAACAGCTTTAAGTGTTCCAGGTTGCCATATTTCGTTTCCTTTTTCATCTTTTTTTATTTTACCAGTATAAGGATTTCCCTCTCTTACAGGCCTTCCTTTTTCTCTAACATCAAAAGCAATAGCATTTGCTCTTCTTGTAGAAGTTGTATTTAGGTTAATATTATAAGCAATTAAAAAATTTCTTGCACCAACAGCAGTTGCTCCTGTTTTAGGAACAAATTCGGCTGGTCCGAAATCAGGCTTCCATTCAGGTTTTTTCAGTTTTTCGGGCAATCCTTCATATTCTCCTTCCCGAACTTTAGCCAAATTTTTCCTCTCTGGTGTAAATGCCGCAAATTCGTAACAATATACAGGATATTGTAACTCCTCGCCTATTCTTTTTGCCAATTTACGAGCATATTCTACCGTTTCATCCATTGAAATATTTGCAACAGGTACTAACGGACAAACATCCAAAGCTCCAAAACGTGGATGCTCACCTTTATGTTTTGTCATATCTATAAGCTCTTTAGCCTTTTTTGCAGCTAAAAATGCAGCTTCACACACAGGTTCAGGCTCTCCAACAAAAGTTACAACAGTTCGATTTGTTGTTTTACCTGGATCTACGTCAATAAGTTTTACACCTTCGACAGATTCAATGACATCAGTAATTTGCTTAATAATATCCAAATTGCGACCTTCGCTAAAATTTGGTACGCATTCTATAATACGTTTCGTGTTCATATATCTTTCGAATATTTTTGTTTACGATTCAAAAGTATGTAAAAAATTTAAATTATTATCCATTATTTAATTCTTTTCGCTTATTTTTTGTATGCCTTATACTCCAATTTAATTCATAACCTATAAGTAAAGCTAACGAATTAAAGTATATCCACAACATTAATACTATTAAAGTTCCTATTGATCCGTAAATTTTATTATATTGACCAAAGTTATTGACATAATAAGAAAAGCCTAAAGAAATCAGTAAAACAAGTATGGTAGCTAAAGTAGAACCTGCCGAAAACAATCTAAATTTTGACTTTTTTGCTGGAGCAAAATAATATAAAAACGATATAGCAAAAAAAAACGACGATAATACAATAACCCATTTTGCTAAACTTAAAATTATTATTAAAAAACCTTTTTGTATAATTTGATGTTCTATAAGATACTCAAAAGTTGTTCGGCTAAATATTAATAAACTAATAGCAAATATTATTAAAGCGGAAAAAATAATTAATAAAACAAAAGCAACTAAACGCCTTTGAAACCAGTTTCTGTTATCGAATGTAAGCTCGGTAGCATTAAAAGCCGATATCAAAGCATTCATCCCGTTAGTTGCAAAATACAAAGTTGATATAAATCCAAACGATAATAATCCTGCTCTTTTATATTGAACAATATCAACAATTGTACTTCTAATAGTAAGATAAGCATTTGTTGGCATAACTTCTTTAAGCAATTTTAGTAATTCGTGTGTAAAACCAGATATGGGAACGTATGCAAGTGCCGAAAAGAAAAAAATTAAAGCTGGAAATAATGCTAAAAACATATTATAAGCTATAGAAGAAGCACGTACAGTAAGAGCAGATTTATTAAAACTAGTAATTAAAAATTTTAAGACCTCCCATATTGGTTGTTTGTCGAATCCTGGTAAAGTTAGTGTTTTAAAAAATAAAATCAGTCTTTCTATCTTATTCACTTCAATTTTGCTTTTAAACTTAAATCCAAACTTCTTACGTGATGAGTTAATGATCCTATGCTTATATAATCTACTCCACATAGAGCATAGTCTCTAACATTTGAAAGATTAATACCACCGCTCGATTCTATTTTTTTTTGGTTTGATATTAATTTTACTGCTTCTTTCGTCTGTTCTATTGTAAAATTATCGAGTAATATTGTTTCAACAAAATCATATTTAAGAATTTTAATAACATCATCAATATTTCGCGCTTCACATTCAACAGGCAATTTTAAAGAATGTTTTTCTAAGTAATTTTTCGTTCTTTTTAAAGCTTCGTCTATTCCGCCAGCAAAATCTATGTGATTATCTTTTATAAGAATTTGATCGTATAATCCCATTCTATGATTACAACCACCACCTATTTTAACAGCAAGTTTTTCGAAATAACGAAATCCCGGAGTTGTTTTACGAGTATCTAATATTTTTGCTTTTGTTTCTTCAACAGCTTTAACATATTGGTTTGTTATTGTAGCAATACCACTCATTCGCTGAAGAATATTCAAAACTAATCGTTCTACCTTTAATAAAATGCGTATATTCGAAAAAACTTTAAACGCAACATTATTATTACCATCGCAATAAGTTCCATCAGGAATATAAATTTCCACAACAGATTTTGGATCAATAAATTGAAATATTTCTTTTGCTATTGAAACACCTGCCAAAATACCTTTTTCTTTAACATACAAGTTTGCTTCACCAAAAACATTTTCAGGAATAGTTGCAAGTGTTGTAAAATCGCCTTCACCTACATCTTCCTCTAAAGCCTTTTGTATAAAATTCCTTATCGTATTTTTATTCATTTTCTTTTTCAATTCTAAATTGATGTATTAACGATGTTTTCCCTTGTCCTTTAATTAGAATTGAAATTCTATACATTCCTGTTGATGTTGTAAGTTTACCAACATAATATTTTGCGTCTTCTTTACCTCCCTGATGAATAACACGAAAATTTGAAGGAACATTTTTTGAAAAAAAATCTTTTAATAAAGATTCTGCTTGCGATTTGCTATATATGTCTTGCTTATCAATTATAGTTAATTCTACATTAGTATTGAAATGTTTAGTTAATTCTGCTGCATTTCCATTTTTTATAGCTGTAATAATTGGTTCCGGCAAGTCTGTAATATAAATTCCTAAATAAGTCAATAATGCTAATATTAAAAATGTTGCTTTCATACTTACTTAATTTGTACAAATATACATCAAAAAATAAACCAATATAATATAATCAATCGAAAAAAATAATCTTATTGATTGATAGTGTTAAAACATCTGTACATTTTTGCTTTCACATTTCATTTTTAAAAAAACTCCTAATTTTCATTCTTTTACAATAATCATTTATTTGTTAATTTTTTAAAAATATCTAAATTGTTTTATTGCTATTAGATGTTTTTTGTGTTTACTATTTAAGTAAATCTAGCTGAAACTAACTAAAAAAATTAAAGAACAAACATCAATAAGTAAACTCAATTTTCACAACATTTTTGTGTAACTGAAAAATTTAATGTATGTTTGTTTATGTTTTTAAAGCACAAGTTAAAATCAATTTTACCATTACTAGAAAATTTTAAAGTTGCTTCGCAAAGTTTAAAAATAAATAAACTTAGAGCAACTTTAACTGTACTTATTATTGCTTTTGGAATAATGGCTCTTGTAGGAATACTTACAGCAATTGAAGCTATAAGAAGTTCACTTAATTCGAACTTTAGTAGTTTAGGTGCAAATTCTTTTCGCATAACCAACTGGTCGTTTAAAAATACACGCGGAAATAATAACAGAATAGAATATAAGAATATTAGTTTTAAAGAAGCACAAATATTTAAAGAACGATACTCATTTCCTTCAGTAGTTTCCATTTCTATAATTTGTTCACAACAAGCTGTTGTAAAATATAAGAATAAAAAAAGCAATCCCAATATTTCTGTCTTAGGTATAGACGAAAACTATTTTACTGTATCGGGCTACGAAATAGAACAAGGTCGTAATTTTTTGTTTCAAGAAATAATAAAAGGTAGTAACAGTGTAATTATAGGGAAAGAAATACAAAATACATTGTTTGCATCGCACGAAAATCCTATAGGAAAAAAAATTTTAATAGGAAATTCAAGGTACATCATAATAGGTATTCTAAAATCTAAAGGAACAAGTTTTGGCAGTAATAACGACAAAATATGTTTTATTCCTGTACAAAATGCAAGATTATTTAGCTCTAATCTTTCATTTACAATAAATGTTATGCCTGCAAAACCTGAAAAACTCGATGAAGCTGTTTCGGAAGCCGAAGGTTTTTTTAGAATTATCAGAAAATTAGATACTACAAAACCCTCTAATTTCGAAATCTCCAAAAGCGATAGCCTTGTTAATATGCTTATGGAAAACATTAAGTACGTTACCATTGCTGCAACTTTAATAGGTATAATTACACTTATAGGCGCATCTATAGGATTGATGAATATTATGCTTGTATCGGTTACAGAACGTACTCGCGAAATAGGTACCCGCAAAGCTATGGGAGCAAAACCATCGCAAATACAACAACAATTTTTAATTGAAACTATTTATATAGGTCAATTAGGTGGAATTTTTGGAATATTGCTCGGAGTTATCACAGGAAATATAATTGCTTTATTAATTGATGGCCCGTTTGTAATACCTTGGTTTTGGATAATTACAGGAGTTATTTTATGCTTTTTAGTTAGTGTGTTTTCTGGCTATATTCCAGCAAAAAAAGCCGCTAAACTCGATCCTATTGAAGCATTACGTTACGAATAATTTTGTAAATATTATTGTTATTAAAGATAAAAACGAAAATATTATTGGTAAAGGACCTCGTATTCAATTTAAAGAATTTGTGGGATTAGGTTTTTCACATAAATTTTAACTTTATTGTTAAATTTTTTCATTACTGTATTGTTCAAAAGCCCTAAAAGCAATCATCCTTGTTTATATACTAAAAATGAATTACTTTTGCTGCTTACAAATATGAAACGAATACTTGCCATAGATTATGGCCAAAAACGAGTTGGGATTGCAATAAGCGATCCTATGCAAATAATTGCTACAGGACTTACAACAATTCACTCGAAAGATATTTTCACTTTTTTAGACAATTATTTAACAAAAGAAAACATAGATACAATAATTGTAGGACATCCAAAACGCTTTGACAATACAAATTCCAGTGCAATAAAATACGTTAAACCTTTTTTTAATAAACTAAAATTGCGATATCCTAATATTTCTTGTATTCTATATGATGAAAGATTTACATCAAAAATTGCATTTCAAACTATGATTATAGCCGGCAGCAAGAAAAAAGACCGCCAAAAAAAGGAAACTATTGATATGATAAGTGCAACCATTTTACTACAAGATTATATGAACTACATAAAAAACATAAAATAATGATTTTACCTATTTACGTATATGGAAACACTGTACTAAGAGAAGTTGCCAAAGATATTACCTCAAAATATCCTAACTTAAATGAGTTAATTAAGGATATGTACGAAACAATGTATGCTGCCGATGGCGTTGGTTTAGCTGCACCACAAATAGGCTTATCTATCAGACTGTTTGTTGTTGACGCTACTCAAATGAGCCAAGATTACCCAGAACTTAAAAACTTTAAAAAAGTTTTTATAAATCCTTATATCATTAAAGAAGAAGGCAACGATTGGTATTACAACGAAGGCTGTTTAAGTATTCCTTTCATTCGTGAAGATATTTTACGAAAGTCTAATATAACAATTAAATATTTCGACGAACAATTTAACGAATATATAGAAAGTTTTGATGGAATTCGAGCTCGCATTATACAACACGAATACGACCACATCGAAGGCAAATTGCTAATAGATTACCTTTCACCTATAAAACGACGCTTATTAAAAAGTAAACTTAATCAAATTGCTACAGGAATAGTAAAACCAAAATATAAAGTGCAATTACCCAAATAATTCATATATGAATATGAAATATTTATGTTATTTTATTATCTTACTTGTTGCTTGTAATCAATATAAACATGAAGATAAGAAATTATTATTAAATGAAATAAACAAATTAGAACAAATATTATTAGCCGATACAACAGGAAATTTAAATATTTCGGCTGCTTACGAAACAATAAAATTTTATTCTAAATATGCCAATAGCTTTCCCGACGACAGTTTAACACCTGAATTTCTCTTTCGTAAAGCCAATACTTTTCGTTCACTTAATAAGGGCAAAGAAGCTATAAGTGTTCTGAACAAAATCGAAAATAAATATCCAAATTATCCTAAACTTGATTTGTGTTTATTTATGAAAGCAGAAATTTACGAAAATCTTTTAAACGATATAGAAAATGCAAAAAAACATTATGAACTGTTTATACAAAAACATCCAAACAGTCATTTAACAAATGATGCAAAAATTCTATTAAAAAACCTAGGAAAAACTCCCGAAGAATTATTTAAAGATATTATAAGTAAAGATACTTTAAACGTTTAGGTAAAACTACTTTTATTTCTTCCTAAAAAAATCATAAAATATAAAGAACCATTAAAGTAATTAGACACTTAATTTACTTAATTCGTCATCAAAAAATCTTTCTTAGTCAATTCGTTTTAATTTTTTTACTTATTTTTAAAACCTCAACAATATTTTTGCGTATTAGCTATTAGTAAATTTACTATATTATTGATAATAAAATTTAACGATATATGAAAACTATATTTACTGCAGGTTTGTTAGGTATTGTTTGCTTAACACTGCATTCGCAAAGTTATATGTGGATAAAAGAGATAAAAGGCACAGGGCAAGTTAACCCTGTAGAAATTATTCAAGATGATAATAATAATTACTATGTTTATGGAAACTTTAACGGAGAATTAAAAATAGAAAATTTAACTATCAACGCAGTGGCTTTGCAAGATATATTTATTGCTAAATATTCTTATGCTGGCGATTTAATTTGGTTTAAGCATATTAGTGGTTCTGGAACTGAAAGCGCATACGGATTCAAATTAAGTAAAGAAAAAGATGCCATTTACTTTTCAGGAGTTTTTAATTCTAACCCTATTAACATTGCAGGAACACCCATCTGGAATAATGGAGCTAACGACATTTTTCTTGCAAAAATGGATTTAAATGGAAATATTATATGGGCAAAAAATGTTGCTTACGGAAATACACATCAAATGGGCGGATACTTCGATATTGATATGTATGGGCACATTATTATGACAGGGCAATTTATTTCATCAGTTACATTTTTTGGCGATTATGGTACTCTTTCCGTTGAACCAGAAAATCCTGTTCAAAGACAAAATTTTATAGTAAAATTTAATTCCGAAGGCGAATGGATATGGTCTAAACTAGTACAATCTAGTTCCGATTTAAGCTTTATTCGCAACATATCCATTTTTAACAACGAATACTACCTTTCTGGTCAAATAGCTGGTGTTGTAAAATATGGTAACACCACAATAGCAACATTGCCTACAACTTATCGTTCAGGAATAGTGTTAAGAATTGATTTAAATGGTAATTTAATTTGGACAAGAAAAGTTATTCCTACTAATAGCGATTTTTATATCATTAAACATGTATATGACAATAACGGTAATCAGTACATTGCAGGAAAATTTTCATCTGTAAGAATTCGTTTCGATAGTACATCTACCGATACTTCAAAAAAATTATACCTAAACGCAGGACCTTCTGCAACAAATGATTTATTTTTAGCAAAATATGCCCGCAATGGACAATTTATTTGGGCAAAACTTTTTGGCGGTAACAAAGATGAAAATATACTAAATTTAACTTCACTTAATAATCAACTAATTTTAAGTGGCTCTCACGGAAGCAAAATTAGTTTTGGAATATTTACAACAAATTATTTGGCTAATAGCGACGCATTTGCTGCTGTTTTCGACAATGACGGCAATACATTAAACTTATTATCTGCCATAGGAAAATCTAACGAAAGTGGAAATTCTTCAGCCTTTAGTTCTACCAATAGAAATTTTGTATGGATCGGGGAATATCATTCTGATACTTTATTTATTGGTTCACATTTTCTAAAAAACAGTTTTGCAAGTAGAAGAGATGGTTTTATTGCACGATATGGCTGTTTCGACAGTATAGGTTTTTCTATAATTAAAACAACTTGCCCAAATGCAAGTAATGGTTCTATAACAGCTATTCCCTCCTTTGGCAATGAACCTTATACATATATTTGGAGTAATGGACAAACTACACAAACTATTTCTAATTTACCTGTTGGAAATTATACAGTAACAGTTACTGGATCAAATGGCTGCACTATGAGTAGAACGATATATTTAACTCATCAACCACTACTACAGGCTTCTATTATTAATGTTCAGCACATAAATTGTTTTGGTGGATCTACTGGTTCAGCTACAGCTAATCCTATATATGGCACATCACCTTATACTTACAATTGGTCTAATAATAAAACTACACAAACCATTACAAATCTTACAGCAGGTAATTATACCGTAACTATAAAAGATGCATGTAATAGCACAGCCACAGCGAGTGTTACTATACTACAAAATTCAAAAGTTAATGCCTCCATTACAACAACACCTGTTACTTGCAATGGAGGCGCAGATGGTACTGCAACGGCACATCCTATACATGGGCTTCCGCCATATAGTTACAAATGGAGTAATGGACAAATTACACAAACAGCTGTTGGATTAATAGCTAACACAACTTATAAAGTAACTGTAAAAGATGCGTGCAATCAAACTGTTGTAAAATCAACAATATTATCAGAACCCCAAGCATTAAGTGGTAGTATTGTTACTTATGCTTCTTCGCCATGTCAGCCAACAGGAGTAGCAGTAATTACCGCAAATAATGGAACACCATCGTATAGTTATTTATGGAATACAGGTGCAACTACATCAATTATTGAAAATTTATCACCAGGAACGTATTCTGTAACAATTAGAGATGCTTGTAATGCTTCAAAAAGCTATTCTAGAAGTGTTGGTACTAAAAATATTAATATTACAGCTACAATTACATGTACACCAGCAGGAACTTGCCAAGGCTCCATTAAAGCTAATGTAACAGGTGGCGATCCGCCATATTCTTACCTTTGGAGCAATGGACAAACCACCCAAACTGCTGTTAATTTGTGTAGAGGAAATTATAGAGTAACCGTAACAGATGCTCTTGGATGTACAAAGGTCAGCAATCGGTATTCAGTTCCTAATTGTACCGCTTTTACGACACCTAACAATAACGAATCATTTGAAGATAAAATTTTGATTAGTAATAATATTGTTGTTTATCCCAGTCCGGCTTCAAAGACGTTGTTTGTAAATTTACCTTATGAACTTTTTGAAACTAACTTTAATATTTCTATACACAATCTTATTGGTCAAAAAGTTTATGAATATAAAAATTTGGTTGATAACGAATTAAAAATTGATGTCTCGTACTTATTAGATGGAGTTTATATTTTACATATTCATTCTAAAAATATTTCGTACAAACAAAAGTTTATTATTCTCAAAGAATAAACCAAAAACTTTTTTCATAAATTTAAGGCTGCTATTTTGCAGCCTTTTTTATATTTAAGAAAAATGATTAAAAATCATTATTTTTATTGGATTTTACTGTTACTGAGTGGACTAATTTTATTGTTTATAATTTCTCCACTTTTAAAATTAGTTGTAGGAAGCTTGTTTGTTTCGAGCGATCCTTTATTTAATGATCCTGAAGTATGGCAGTCAATTAAACGTACTTTATTAATTTCGTTTATTACCACTATTTTTTTTTCTATAGGTGCAATTCCGTTAGCTTATTTATTAGCTCGATATAATTTTTGGTTAAAAAAACTTATTATTGGTATAATAGATTTACCAATAGTTATGCCGCATACAGCAGCAGGAATAGCCTTATTAACAATAATATCACCTTCTACTTATGTAGGAAAATTTTTATCATCAATAGGTTTGACTATTATAGATTCTCATTTAGGGATAGGATTGGCAATGGCTTTTGTAAGTTTGCCTTTTTTAATTCAATCGGCAAGAGTTGGTTTTAGTAAAATTCCTGTTTCTTTAGAAAAAGCAGCTCTATCTTTAGGTGCAAGTCCGGTAAAAGTTTTTTTTAAAATATCGCTCCCGCTTGCTTGGCAAAACATTGTAACTGGATACGTGCTAATGTTTGCACGTGGAATAAGCGAATTTGGGGCAGTTGCTATTATTGCATATCATCCTATGACTTCACCTTTACTTCTTTTTGAGCGAATGAATCAATTTGGTTTAACTTATGTACAACCTATTGCTACTGTAATAATTATCATCAGCTTAGTAATATTTGTTTTATTACGAATAATTGCAAAAAGTTCCGAATAATGGCACTTATTCTTAAAGATATAACATATAAAATTCAAGAATTTGAAATTAAATCAACAAATTTAACTATTGCTAATGGCGAATATTGGATAATATTAGGGGAATCGGGAAGTGGAAAAACATTATTACTCGACATTATAGCAGGATTTCGTCGTCCTAAAAATGGAAGTATTTATTATAAAAATAAAAACATTATTTCAATACCTATTCACAAAAGAAAATTTGCTTATGTAACATCCGAAAATACACTTTTTCCAAATCTTACAGTTGAAAAAAATCTTTTATTTGCTAATAAATCTACATCTGAAGAAACTAAGGAAATAATTAACTTGTTTAATATTTCTTTACTTTTTAAAAAATACCCAAATGAATTATCATCGGGCGAAAAGCAAAAAATATCGCTTGCAAGAGCAATTTTATCTAAACCTGAAATTTTGTTATTAGATGAGCCTTTATCAGCAGTTGATGTAAGTGCCAGATACGAACTAATACTTTTATTAAGACAATTGCATCGTAAAGGTTTTACTATAATTCATGTTACACATAACATAAACGAAGCTTTAACTTTATCGGAAAAAGTTGCAATAATGTTTAAAGGACAAATTATTCAAACAGGAACAATCTCAGAAATAACAAAAAAACCTGCTACGCCTTTTGTAGCAAAATTAACAGGAATAAAAAACGTTTACACTTCTTCTTATATTGATAAAAATTTATATGTAACAGACAACAACGTAAAAATAATGGTTAATACAGAAACTAATTACCCACAAGCTATTATTATTATTTCATCTACCGATATAGTTTTATCGAAAAATATTATAAAATCGAGTATGCAAAATTACTTTAAAGGAACAGTACAAGATATTATACGTTTTGAAAATAACATAGATGTTATTGTAAATATTGGCATACTTATACATGCTACAATCACAACAAAATCGTTGCAAGAACTTAACTTACAAATAGGACAAGAAATTTTAGTTTATTTTAAGGCTTCGTCTGTAAGAGTTTTACCTTATGCAGGTTATTAAAGTCTGTTTTCCACTATTTTCCAATCTACAATTTTCCAAAATTCATTTATGTAATCTGCACGGCGGTTTTGATAATCAAGATAATAAGCATGCTCCCATACATCGCAAGTAAGCAAAGGTTTTAAACCATCTCTTAAAGGAGTTGCAGCATTAGATGTTTGTAAAATATCTAATTCTCCTTTATTATCTAATACAAGCCATGCCCATCCCGAGCCAAATAAAGTCAATGCTTTTTGAGTAAACTGTTCTTTAAACTTTTCGAAAGATTGAAATTTTTGCTCAATCATTTCTAATAATTTTCCTTCTGGTTTAGATTTAGGAGAAGCCGAAAATGTTTCGAAATAAAAGGTATGGTTCCAAACTTGAGCTGCATTGTTAAATATCGCACCTTCCGATTCTTTAATTATAGTTAATAAATCGGCCTCTTCGAATCGAGTACCAACAATTAGTTGATTTAAATTATTTACATAAGTTTGATGGTGTTTACCATAATGAAATTCTATTGTTTTAGCACTAATAACTGGTTCTAAGGCATCCCATTTATAAGGAAGTTCTGGCAATATATGTTTCATATCGGTTTTTTTTTGCAAATATAACTTTTTGATTGTTTATTAACAATTGTTCGTTTATTTCTTTTTCGGTTTTTGTATAATTAAAAATTTTGTTTTTGTTAGTTTTGTTGTTATGAGAAAATGGATGCGGTTATTAGCAATTTTAATTTTAACAGTTGCAATAATTTTTGGAATTATATATTACTACCAAAATTTTTTTACAAAAAAAGACATCGTTGTTTCTAATATATATCGTTTTATACCGACAGATGCTACAATAATTATAGAATCGAAAAATATTTCCAAACTAAAACAAAGATTAAAAAATAACTGTAAGCCGTGGTTATTACTTTCGAATATCGAAAATTTGAAGGTATTTGAAAAAAGAATTTCATTTATTGATAGCATTTATCAAAATCATCCGCTTTTTAAGTTTAACTCTGAAAAAGGACCTGTGTTGATTTCTTTTCATCCTTGCGGAAAAAACGATTTAAACGAACTTTATATAGCTTTTACAGGATCGAACACTAAAATATCAGCTATTAAAGCACTAATAAAAGACATTTACAAGCAAAATGTTGAATTTCAGGAACGTTTATATAATGAACAGACAATATTTTCGATAAAAACAAATGATACAAATTTTTATAGCCAATATTTTGCTTTTTTTATTGATGGATGGCTTTTTATTTCGCCGCATTCGCTTTTAATTGAAAGTGTTGTTAGACAATCTAAGAGCTATTATTCATTATTCGATAATCCTTCATTCGAAAAAATCATAAAAACTTCCGGTCAAAATGTTGAAATAAATATATTTATTAATCATAATTCTTTTCCATTTATCTGGACAAATTGGCTCACAACCGATGTAAAAAAATCTATATCGAAAAAATATTCACTTGCCGATTGGTCGGCTATAGATTTGCATATTTCGCCTAACATGTTTTTGCTTAATGGTTTTACAGACACGGGCGATTCGTTGACAAACTTCTTTAAAATAATTACTAGTCAAGACCCTATTAACATTAGTGTTACCGAAATTTTACCAAAAGAAACTTATTTTTTTCTTTTCTATAGCATTAGCAACTTTTCAATATGGTACAATAATTACGAAAAACATTTAGAATCGTATGGATTATTAAAAAAACAACAAACAGAATTAGAATCTATTACAAAAAAAACAGGTATTAATTATAAAAAACTTTTTGCCGAACTTATTTACAAAGAAAATGCTTTTGTTATATCACAAAATCAAGAAGTAAATACACCTAATTCAAGCGACGATTATTTTTGGATAATACGAACAGCAAATAAATCTTCTGCAAAAGAACTTTTAGACAGTTCGTTATTAAAATATGCTAAAATTTCTGGAAACAAAAAAGAAGATTTACAAATTAGCATTAAAATTGATGCCGATTATTCTACCGAAGCTTATGTTTTTCCATTCCCAAATGTTCCGCAGTATTTATTTGGAAAGGCATTTTCAATTTTTCAAGCTAAATTTTATTCAATAATTGATAATTACATTGTTTTTGCTTCATCTAAAGATGCTTTACGACGATTTCATTATGCTTATATATTAAAGAAAACATTACAAAACGATAAACTTTACAAAACTTATACAGATATGATTGATCCACAAGCAAATTTGCTTTTATACTTCGACATTTCACGCTCAAATAATTATTTAAAAAACATATTAAACGATAAACTATATAGCTTTATAAATAACAATTTCGATATTTTCAGACAGCTGGATGCTATTACATTACAACTTACAAACAGCAATAATATGCTTTACACAAGCCTTTTTGTAAGATACACGCCAGAAATTAAAGAAACAACGCATACAGTTTGGGAAAGCAAATTAGATACTACCATAAGTATGAAGCCAGTGCTTGTTATAAATCATAATACACAAGAAAAAGAAATTTTTGTTCAAGATAATTTCAACAATATTTACTTAATTAACACATCTGGAAGAATACTTTGGAAAAATCATATACCAGAAAAAATTAAAAGCGATATATTTCAAATAGATATATTTAACAATAAAAAATTACAATATCTCTTTAACACAAAAAATTACATATATGTAATTGATCGCAACGGCGATATAGTACATCCATTCCCAATAAAACTAAAAGCACCTGCAACGAATGGTATTAACGTAGCCGATTTAAATGGTAAAAACGATATACGATTGATGATTGCTTGCAACGATAAAAATGTATATTGCTACACATTGCAAGGAAAAATTGATAAAATATGGAAATTCAATAAAACTAATCATTTAGTTTATCAACCTATACAATACGTTAAATACGATCAAAAAGAATACTTTTATTTTGCCGATACGCTTAATATATACATTGTTAACAGGCAAGGAAAGGAAGTAATATCAATAAAAGAAAATATACCTATAAACAGAAAAGCTTTATTATACTTCGAACATAAAAATAAAGAAACAGATGCCCGTTTTTTAATTAACGACATTTACGGAAATATAAATTTTATTGATTTAAAAGGACAAGTAACTAAATTAAAATTAGATAAAAAAAGTGCGGAACATTATTTTCTTTATAATGATATGGATGGCGATGGCTTATCGGAATTTATTTTTATTGATATAAATAAACTAACCATATATAAACGAAATAAAAAACTGATGCTTAATTTCAAAATACCTTGTTTACCTAAATACAAACCAGTATATTACGAATTCCCTATGGCTAAACACAAAATAGGCTTGGTTTGCGAAAATAAACTTTACTTAATTGATCGTGAAGGTAATATGCCAAGCGGTTTCCCATTAAACGGTATTTCACCATTTAGTATAACTCATTTGTCTAAACCTATTAAAACTTATTTTTTAATAACAGTTAATGATAACGGGTATTTAATTAATTACGAAGTGTTTAGATAGGCGTTCCTTAAAAAGTCCATTTATATTTTTTTATTAACAACAGAGTTTCAGAAGAAAAAATCTGTGCTTCTCTGTGGTGAAAAAAAATAAAACAACTAAAGTTACAAAGTGTCTCGCAGAAAAAAATTTGAATTCTTTAAAAAATTGCAATGTTTTTTAGTCTAAATTACAAAATCTTGCAAAATTTTACTAAAAAATAATTTTAATTTATTAACAATCAAGGAATTATTATGTTAATAATAGACAATTAGGCAATAACTTGCCTTTAAATTATTGAGCTACAAATGTATAATAAATAAATCCCTTTTGAAGAGTAGGTGCTTGTTCTGACGGTTGAAAACGGCTTCTTAAAGCTGCTTCTAACGCCGATTGTGGCAAACAATTTTCATTAAGAGAAGCTGAATTCTCAATAATTTTTGCTGAAACAACCTGTCCCTTTTGATTGACCTGTATTTCAATAGTTACTTTGCCATATCCATAACATTTATACGCAGGAACAGGAAGTCGTAAAGCTTTACGTCCACCTAAATCGTAACTAATGACAGTATGACCTGAATATGCTGCTTGTTTTTGTTGTTTATCTTTTTGTTGTTCATTTTCGGCTTTGTCCCAATTGTCTATATCTGGAACTTCGCTACTATAATCTTTAACAAGCCATCTTAAATCTCTATAATCGTTTGCCTTAAATATTTCTTTACCTTGTACCGACTTTAGTAATTCTTTTGCTTCGTTATAGTAATCTTTTTCACTAATTTTTTTTTCGGCTAAATTTTTTTCTATATTTTTAATATCTTCTTGAAAATCATGTTCTTGAATGTATTTTAATTCTTCCGATTTTAATAAAATTTCTGGAATATCTTCTGGGCTAAAATCTATTATTATTTCACTTTCAGTTATTTTTTCTGGTTTAGACATTTCAACTACAATTAAAATTCCTATAAAAATTAAATGAATAAGAATAGTTAGGCTAAAAGGAATAAAATAACGATTGATAATTTTTTCGGCTGTATGTTGTAATTTAAATATCATTTAATACAAAAAACTTTATTAGCACTTTCTATTACAGATAATATTTCTTCTTGTCCTTTTTTTTCTACTGAGCTAGTAAGAATGTGTTGTGGTCTAATTTCCCAATGTATATCTAAAAAGTTGTATAATTCTTTTTTGTGTTTACTCAAATGTTGAAGATTTGTTTTGTCTATTTTTGTTGATATTATAACAAATGGTATAAGATTTTTTCCAAGTAAAAGCATAAAATTTTTATCTTTTTCCTGCAATGATATTCTCGAATCTATTAACATAAATACACAAGCTAAATTTTTTCTGTTCAAAATGTATTCCAAAATCATATTGTCCCACTGCTGGCGTATTTCTTTTGAAACCTTAGCAAAACCAAAACCAGGTAAATCAACTAAATACCACGATTTGTTTACTAAAAAAAAATTTATAGTTCGCGTTTTACCCGGTTTTGCTGAAGTTTTAGACAAATCTTTTCTATTTAAAATCATGTTTATAAGAGACGATTTCCCGACATTTGAACGACCAATAAAAGCATATTCAGGTAACGAGTGCTTAGGACATTGTTTTACACTTACACAACTTCTGATATATTCAGCTGTACGAATAATCATAGTTGTTTACTTTATATAAACTTCTAAAAAATGGCTTATTGCTGATGGTATAAGTTCTATATAATTTAATTCTGCTGGTATTAAGTAAACATCCCCTTTTTTATATTGCTCATTATGCTTTTCGTAACGAATCTCCCCGTTGCCATCAATAAAAATAAGTATTTTAAAACTATCTAAAAATTCGTATTCTCTTAAAATTTGTTTGTTTAAAATATAAAGATTTGTTGTAAAATATTGACAAGAAACTAGCTCATTTGGTTGATTAGCTAACATTTGATAAGAAATTTTAGTGTTTTCGAGTTTATTATAATCCAAAACGTCTAATGCTTCTTCTATGTGTAATTCTCTTAAACTTCCATTATTATCTTTTCTATTCCAATCGAAAACTCTATAAGTAATATCTGAAGTTTGTTGTATTTCTGCTAATAAAATACCTTTACCTATTGCATGTATTCTACCTGCCGGAATAAAAAACACATCTCCTTTATTTACAGGTACTTTGTTCAGTATGCTTTCTACTGTCCCCTGTTCTATATGATGTAAAAACTCTTCTTTGCTTAAATTTTTATTAAAACCTATATATATACAAGAATCTGGTTCAACATCAACTACATACCACATTTCAGTTTTTCCATAAGCATAATGACGTTCTTTTGCTAATTCATCGTTAGGATGTACTTGAACAGATAATGTGTTGTGAGCATCTATAAATTTTATAAGCAATGGAAACTCTTCTCCGTATTTATCATACACCTTTTCACCTAACAAATCTGTCATATAAATTTCAATAAGTTCGTTTAAAGTATTATTTTGTAAAGAACCATTTGCTAGGACAGAAACTTCATTACTTACTGAACTTATTTCCCACGATTCACCTATATTACCTGCTGGTATAGGCTTACCTAATACTGTTTTTAATTTTTGCCCGCCCCAAATTTTTTCAAAAAAGCGAGGAATAAATTTTAAAGGATATAACATATTTTTTTGCAAAAGTACAAATAATTTAGTTTAAGAAAATTTAATTAAATAACGTTGTTTTTACTATAACTTAAAAATATTTCAATAATTACCTAAAATAATTATATAAAGCTATAATACCACATTATATTAAAGTTTTAATTTAGTTACAAATAATTTTTGAAAATGAAGTATTTCGTTTTCTGTTTAAAAATAAAATTAATTACTTATATTTTAATTTTGAGACCTTTGCAAAAATATTTAATGAATGTAAGTTATATTAAATCTTTATTAAAAGGAAATCCTTTATACATAAAATTATCTTCTGGTACTACGCTTCAAGTATCACGTTTTAAAAAAGCCGATTTATTAAAATTCTTTTTACATTGAATTTTAAAGATTTTGAATGTTGTAATTATTTGAAAAATAAATATTTATTCAAAGTAAATTTAAATACAAACGAAACTTTATTTAAATTTTAATATAAGCTTTTAAAACTACAACAGGAAGTTATAAAATTCTTAAAAAAGCATATTTTTATAACAATAATTTGTCATTTAAAGATTTTGATATAACTTTGCAAAAATTTTTTTAAAGGATGAATCCTTTAAGTGAATATATTATACCTATTTCTGGAATTAAAAACGGATTACATGAATTCAATTACAAAATTGATATAAACTTTTTACATCATTTTGAATATAAAGATTTGCTTGATATAAATGCTAATGCTAAAATTAACTTTTTAAAAAACAACCGTATTTTCGATATAGAAATTCATATAAACGGCTCTGTATTATCTGAATGCGATAGATGTATTGACGAAATGACTATTGATGTTGATTTTATTCATCATATTGTAGTTAAACTTGAAAATGGCGTTAGCGATGAAGATGACTTAATTTTGTTACCTGAATCATCAACAGAAATAGATCTTGCTCCATATGTTTATGAAGCTATTATTTTCTCTTTGCCCATGAAAAGAATACATTCGAACGATTCTAACGGTAATAGCTTATGTAACAAAGAGATGATTGAACGCTTGAATAAATATTTAATTCAAGAACCGGCGACTGATCCTCGCTGGGATACATTAAAGAAATTGTTAAATTAAAATTTTATAGAAAATGCCACATCCGAAGAGAAAACACTCCAAACAGAGGAGAGACAAAAGAAGAACTCATTACAAAATGTCGTTGCCAACTTTAGCAACATGTTCAAATTGCGGTGCAACTGTTGTATATCATCATGTATGTCCCGAATGCGGATATTATCGTGGTAAAAAAGCCATAGAAAAAGAAGTTGCAGTTTAAATCAAATGTTTTAAATGAGGCTGGGAATTGACATTATGGGGGGTGATTACGCTCCCCTTGTTCCTTTGCAAGGAATAGCAATGGCATTAGAACATTTGCCTGTTGATGTTCAATTGGTTTTATATGGGAATTACGATGTTATCAATTCTTATATTAAAGAAAATAAAATTGACGATAGCAGGTTAGAAATTGTTCATGCCAGTCAAGTTATTGAAATGCAAGATTCGCCAGCTTTAGCATTTAATCAAAAACCAGATTCTTCTATAGTAGTTGGCTTTAAACATTTAAAAGCTGGATTAATAAACGGTTTTGCAAGTGCAGGAAGCACAGGGGCTATGATGGTTGGGGCTATGCAGGTAATAAAAGCAATAGAAGGTATTATGCGTCCTTGTATTGCGTCTATGGTTCCACGACTTAATGGCAGCTATGCTATTATAGCAGATGTAGGATTAAATCCCGATTGCAAGCCCGATGTGTTGTACCAATACGCAATTATTTCGTCTAAATATGCTCAATTTGTTTTAGGAATAGACAACCCCAGAATTGCACTCCTTAACATTGGTTCTGAACCAGAAAAAGGTAACCTCCTGGCTAAAGCTACATATGAAATGATGGTGCAATCAAATAATTTTAATTTTGTTGGAAATATAGAAGGTTACGACATTTTTAAAGATAAAGCAGATGTTATAATTACAGATGGGTTTGTTGGAAATGTAATATTAAAAATGGCAGAAGGATTTTATTGGTTGCTCAAAAAAAGAAATATGGTAGATGACTATTTTGCCAAATTTAATTTCGAAAACTATGGCGGAACACCAATTTTAGGAATAAACAAAACCGTTATCATTGGTCATGGAGCTTCAACTCCCAAAGCCATAATGAATATGATTATACATACACACAAAGTTGTTAAAGCAGAATTAGTTCAAAAATTAAAAGAAGCATTTTAATTATGAAATCTATAAAAGCAGCTATAAAAGGTGTTGGCGCACATTTACCCGAATATAGATTAACAAACGATGAAATAAGTCAAATGGTTGATACAAGCGACGAATGGATAATGACACGTATTGGTATTAAGGAACGTCGAATTTTACGAGAACAAGGTAAAGGTACTAGCGATATTGGAGCATTAGCTGTAAAACAATTACTCGAAAAAACCAAAACCAATCCCGATGAAGTTGATTTGGTAATATGTGCAACTGTAACACCCGATATGCAATTCCCTGCAACAGCAAATATAATATCTGATAAAGTTGGAATAAAAAATGCTTTCAGTTATGATTTAAATGCAGGTTGTAGCGGTTTTCTGTATGCTTTATCTACAGCATCAAAATTTGTAGAATCGGGACGATATAAGAAGGTTATTGTAATAGGAGCAGAAAAAATGTCTTCTATTGTTGATTATACCGATCGTACAACGTGTCCAATTTTCGGCGACGGGGCAGCAGCTGTCCTTTTAGAACCTACAACCGAAGACGTTGGTATTATAGATGAAATTTTACAATCTGATGGAATAGGAAGAATACATCTACACCAAAAAGCAGGAGGCTCTGTTAAACCAGCTTCTTTTGAAACTGTTGCAGCACGAGAACATTTCATTTACCAGGAAGGTCAAGCTGTATTTAAATGGGCTGTTTCAAAAATGGCAGATGTTAGCGTCGAAATTATGAAACGCAATGGTATTACTTCAGATAATCTTGCATGGCTTGTTCCCCATCAAGCTAACATGAGAATTATTGAAGCAACCGCAAGTAGGATGGGAATTACAAAAGACAAAGTAATGATAAACATAGAAAAATACGGAAATACTACAGCTGCTACTTTACCCCTATGTTTATACGAATGGGAACCACAATTAAAAAAAGGAGATAATATTATTCTTGCCGCCTTTGGTGCGGGCTTTACATGGGGCGCTATTTATTTAAAATGGGCTTATAACGGAAGTTAATTCTTAATTTCCCATTTAATTTCTAAATCCCAATTAGATCTTACTTGAATAGTTTGTGGATAAATGAAAACTTTTTCGGGCTGCTGTTTTAATAAATAAAATCCACTTTCCCATCGCTTATTCGAATTCTTGTCTTCTATACAACGTAAAGTGTATTTTCCCGGTAATATATAGTCAATTTTTTTAATATTAGAAAGACTATCTACCCACTTACAAATAGTTTTATTTTTTTCATCAATTAATTCGTATAAAAAACTAATTCTACTATCATCTGGAACAATATAATTTACATTCAAACTTCCATAATCTTCTTGTTCAAAAGTTTTAAAATCTATTGTATCGCTATCAAAAAATTGTCCGTAATACGATAAAAGCGATTGAAAATTTAATATCAATCTATATTTTTTACCATCTAATAATTTAGTATCTATAAAATATTTTAAAGGATTTTGTTCCGACATTGATAAAGAAGCTGGTATTTTTTCGTAAATAGTATCTTTTACATAAATTAAAAGTTTTACATTTTGAGTATCAATATTAACAGGTTGAGAAAAAGTTATATATAGTTTTTCTTTTGCCGATATTGTTTGATTGTTGCTTACCGAAACTTTGTAACTAGATTTTGATGTAGAAACTACCTTCGATCGTATTTGTTCAATTATAAGACTTTTATTTTCTGTAATAAAATGCTCTTGTAACAAGCTATCGTAACGCATATATTGTATTTGTAAGTTTATCGTATCTTTTGAGTATTGAAGCGAGTCGGCAAAAAATATTTCTAAGGTATCATTTTCGTTGCTAAATATAGTTTGTAAAATGCTTGCAGAAGAAAATGTAATTTTAGGTTTGTAATTAGATGGCTGATTAAATAGAATTAAGGCATAATAAGGTTTTTTTCGTTCTGTTTTTTTAATGTACTGTTTAATTCTATTTTCTTGAAAAGAATATAATATTATACTATCTAAATTTTCTTGAAGTAAAATACATGAACTTAAAAAAGCAATTTTTTCTGATGCAGGATCGAATCTATAATTGTTATTCTTATCGTTAAAAGCAACTAATTTATATTTTCCTTCTTTAATATATTTTAGTTTAAATAATCCATTATTATCGCTTTTACAAATAAAATTTGGATTATTTTTAAAAACTACGCTATCGGTAGTATCCGAATAAAGACAAACCGAAAAAAGAGGTTCAGGTTTGTTAGTAAAAGCATCTAAAATTTTGCCAGAAATTGTTAAAGAATCAATATTTTTCCCTGTAGAAAAAACATAAGTAAAACCTAAAAGAGGATTTCCTTCTGTTAAATCAACAATTGCGTCTGCGAAATAAAATTGATATGTTGTATTTTCAAGCAGAGTATCGTTTATAATTAAATAAAAACTTTTTGGTTTTTGCTTAATTTGTGGTGTATATTTTAAAGGCGGCGAAACCAACAATTTTTGTTGTAAAGAACGAATTTGAATAAACTCATTAAATACAAATTCTAATTTTTTGGGATTTATATTTGTTGCATATTGAGGAGGTGATGCATATATAAGTTCAGGTGGTATATTATCTCGTTCCCCACCTGACAAAGGCGATTGGCTGGCACATCCTGATAAAATTATTAAAAATATAAAAAAATTAAAAAAACCAGTATTCACATAGCAAAAGTAAATGAAAATTTTTAGATAACATATTTTTTATAAAAAAAGGCTATCCTCGTTAAAAGAATAGCCTCAAACTAATTTAATATTAATATATTTTAGAAGTGGAATAACATATAAATAGCCCCACCAAAATTATCAGTGTCGAAGCCTAGAAAACCACCACCACCTGTTTTTGTTTCGATTGTTTTTATTGTACTATTAGCAAAATCCCACGATTCTGTTGTTACTTTGCCATCACCTTGTGTTGCAATAGACAATCCCCATCCAAATTCTCCACCTACAGAAAATTTAGGTGCAATAAAATATTCTACACCAGCAAAAGCACGAAGGCCTAATCCTATTGTCGATCCTGCTTTTGATTTTGTTATTCTAGCGATTGGCGATAAAACGTTGGGATTTGCAACATCGAAATTTGTCATTGTTGGTGTTGTATTACTTGATGAAAAAGCATTACCATAAGTATATTTTCTACTACTTCCGCGAAAAAGTATTTGAGCTTCTGCACCATAAAAACCTTGTAAACGGGTTGCTCCACGACGTTTTTCCATTCCAAGACCTAAAACAATATTTGTGTTGCCATATTTAGCTTTATCTTCAACCGTAACTAATGGATCTGTTTGACCATCTTGCATAACATATTCTTTATCGGTAGTTGAAGTTAAGCCAATACGAACATTAGCACGAAAAGCAGTTTGTGCATCTACAAAGTATTTTGCAAAAATGGCATTGTTACCATTAACAAAATTCCAAGAGCTTGGATCGTTAAAAGGTACAGCACTGTTAATTTTTACAAAATTTCCAAAAAAGTTAAAAATAGGAGTAGCATCTATACCTATAGCATAGTCGCCTGCAGCAGGCAAAATAGCAACACCTTGTTTGTTCTTAAGCTCTTCTTGAGCATTCAATAATGTTACAAAAAACATTACTGAAAATAAAATCGTTAATTTTTTCATAATACTAATTTTTGGTTAGACGAACAAAATTATTACAAATATTTTTTAAAATACGTTAAATATAATTTAAATTAAATTTTTTATTGTTAATAACTTAACTTATTTTACTGATTTGCAAACAAATATATTCTCATTTAGAGTCATATTTTGTTGAAAAATTTTCTAATATTGCGATATTCTCTACATGATTTGTATGTGGAAACATATCAAAAGGCTGATAATATGTTACTTTATAAGTTCCACCAAGCAAATTAATATCGCGAGCTTGTGTTGCTGCGTTGCAACTAACATAAATAATTTTTTTTACATTCAATTCTATTATTTTTTGAATTACATCGGGATGAATTCCTGCTCTTGGTGGATCTAAAACAATTACATCAGGTTTATAGTTCTGTAACAATTCTTTTGAATTAAGAACTTCTTTTACATCACCCGAAAAAAAACTTGCATTAGTTATATTATTAGCTTTTGCATTTTCTATAGCATCTTTTACTGCTTCATCAACATATTCTATGCCTACTACGTGCTTTGCCTTTTGAGCTAATAAAAGACTTATAGTTCCTATACCACAATACAAATCGTAAACTATTTCTTCGTATGTAAAATTTGCCAAATCGAGAATTTTCTTATAAAGGTTTAACGTTTGCGAATAATTAACCTGCATAAAAGCTTTTGGGCTAACATTAAACACTAAACCTGCAATATTTTCTGATAGTTTTGCTACACCATATATTTTTTTTAATGGTACATTATCTAATGAATCGTTCAATTTATCGTTTATAGCAATGTAAAAAGAAACTACTTGCGGAAAATGTTTTTTTATGTTTTCGGTTATTAATTCAATCCATTGCTCATTAAAATACTTAACAGAAAGAATAAGCATAAATTCTTTCTTAGAATTGTTCCTTATAATTAAATTTCTAAGAAAACCTTCATAAGTTCGAGTATTATAAAAAGGAATATTATGCAGTAATGCAATTTTTTTAATACAGTTTCTAATTTCGTTTGATGGTGGGGATTGTAAAAAACATTCTTCTATATCTAAAATTTTATCAAAACGTCCTGGTATATGAAAACCTAAAACAGGTAAATCCGGTTCATCAGGGTTTGTGTGCCATTTGTTAGTTGAAAAAGTAAATTCAAGTTTATTCCTATAATAAAACAATTCTGGGCTTCTCTCAATTTTATTGTGTGGAGCAATAATTTTCCCAATTCTTTCAAACTGATCAACAACTTGTTTTTCTTTAAACAAAAGCTGCGATTCGTAAGTCATATGTTGCCATCTACAACCACCACATATACCAAAATGCTTGCATTTAGGAACTGTTCGGTATTCCGATGGACTGATAATGTTTTCTAATTTAGCTTCAAAAAAACGTCTTTTTTTAGAAATAACTTTAATTTGTACTTTATCACCAGGAACAGCGTTGGCAACAAAAAAAACTTTATCGTTTAGTCGTGCAACACCTTTGCCGTCAACTGTAGTATCTATTATTTCAACATCAAATATTTGTCCATAAAGTTTTGTTCTACTCATTTACTAATAAAGGTTTTAATATAGTCAAACACTCGTTCCAAATCATAGACGTAGCCCCCCAAATTATAATGTTATTTATAACAAAACATGGAACTTCATAAAAACAATTGTTTTGATTTATAATACTTTTTGTTAAAATTCCTTTTTTGTAAAAATCAATAACAGGAAAAACGTGTAAAGCTTTTATTTCGTTAAAATTAATTATTGTATTTGTAAAATTTGTACAATAAAAAACATAAGGATAAACTAAGAATTGACTTACTGGAATATAAAGTGACGAAAGCTCTCCTATGTATTCTAAACTTTCTTTTGCTATGCCAATTTCCTCGTATATTTCTCTATAAGCTGTATCAATAAGACTTTTATCTTTTAAGTCTTTGCTTCCTCCTGGAAAAGCTATTTGGCCACTATGAGGACCTCCATCGTTTGTCCGTTCAATAAATAATACTTTTAACTCGTTATTCAAATTAAAAAGAATTATACCTATAGCAGCCTCTTGTTTATGAATACAGTTTATTTTAAGTTGCTCGTTTCGAAATGGTGGACACAATACTTTTTGAGCAATCCAGCCCGGCAAAGTGCCAGAAAAAATTGACTTCAACGAAGATTTATCTACCACTATTTATGAAATTTTCTTAAAAATTCTTCTACTTCGGGCACTCCACCCTGATAAACTAGATAACCGTTATAAGGTTCTCTACGTGTAATATCATCGTTAATAGGAGTAAGCATAAGTTTTTTAACTTCTTGTGGGTCGTCGGTTTGTCCTAAAACCCAACCTAATTTTATATATGCTGTTTCTGGAAGCATATTTTCTGCAGGAACAACTCCTTTGGCCATCAGGTCTCTTCCTGTATCGTAAACATACATATGACAATAACCATATAATGTTTGAACTGTCATATAAATATGAACACCTTTCTTTGTAGCTCTCTCTATTGCAGGATAAAGCGGTTTGTTAACGTGTCCTAAACCAGTTCCAGCTATTACTATTCCTCTGTACCCATTATCAACAAGCGAATCTATAATATCGGGTTGCATATTGGGATAATAATATACTAAACTGACCTTTTCTTCGAAATATGGTTTAATAACTACATTTCTATCCTTTCTGCGATGGTTGTATTCTTTTTTTATAGGTTTAACTCCATCTTTTCTCGAAACGGTAGCAAGAGGTGTATCACTTAAAGTTCTAAATGTTGAACGATAAGAAGAATGCATTTTGCGAACCCTTGTTCCACGATGTAAAAATCCATACTCGTCGCTGGTAGGACCAAACATGCAAACCATAACTTCAGCTATATCACCATGTCCGGCTGTTATAGCTGCATGAATAAGATTTAATGCTGCATCTGATGAAGGACGATCGCTTGACCGTTGCGAACCAACAAGAACTATCGGCACAGGAGAGTTTTGCACCATAAACGTTAGAGCAGCTGCTGTATGACTCAATGTATCGGTACCGTGACCAATAATAATTCCGTCTATCCCATTTTCTATTTCTTTTCCTATAGAAATAGCAAGTTTTTTATATTGTTCCGGACCCATATTTTCGCTAAAAACAGCAAAAAGTTTTTCTGTAGAAATATTACAGATATCGGCCAATTCGGGTACAGCACCATAAAGCTCTCCCGGTGAAAAGGCTGGAATAACAGCACCGGTTCGATAGTCTAAACGAGATGCTATTGTTCCACCTGTTCCAAAAAGTTTAACATAAGGATTTTCTGGATTTATAGGAAATTCTTTTTCTGGTATCTTATAATGAGCTTCTTTGTAACCAACTTCGTACATACTTTCAATAGTACTGACATCTATACCAATATTGTAACCTGTAGAAACTTTAACTACTATATGCATATCATCGTCGTTTTCGGCACGTGGCAGTATTGTTCCGTTAAATTCACCTCGCGTTGTTTTTATTACTGCTTGTCCCCAAACTCTTACCTGAAAAGTTTTAAGAACTTCTAAAGCTCGTCCTTTATATCCTTTAAAAATATCTTCCGTCATAAATTATTGTTCTATTTGTTGGTATATTTCTCCTAATAAAACATTACCTATAGCCTGATTACGAATTTTTCCCATTATCCAGTGAGGTTTTAAATGAGCTTTTTTATTTTTTTTAGGAATAAATTTTGTTTGAAGTAAATTAACAGAACTAATTATTTCTTCTTTTTTTCGTGGCTGAAATTTTAAGCTTTGTAAAATACTCTGAAAGTCCATTTCGGGATGTAAATAAAGCTCCTTTATTATAATGTATGCTATTTGATTGGTTAAATTTTGTTCTTTTATGAATTTAAACATATCATATACTTGTAAGTACTGAAATGTACTTTTGGCTTTATACTTACCTTGTAAGTGTTTTAATCGGTGAGCCAGCAAGGTAGCTACAAATCGAGGCGAAATATTTAATTCTTCATAAATTTTTTCAATAAGTGGGACAAGGTTGTTTCTTAAAAGGTAAGTAAAAGCATCTTTCGGAACATTCCATTCTACAAGTTGTTGGTATCTCTTATTAAGAGGTACCGGTAATTTTTGAGCTATTTTTTCGATATACTCGTTACTTAACGGAATTGGAGCAGAGTCTGTATCGGGATACATTCTGTCGGGACCAGGCAATACACGTTCAAAAATAGTTGTTCCATTCGATAATGCTTTCCGGGTTTCATTTGGAACACCTTTAAATGCAAGTTTACAACGTTCTTCAATAGTTTCAAGTGCAGTAGGTATATCTTCAACCGGTCCCCAAAATATAATATATGCATCTTGTGGATGAACATTAAATAATGGATATATTTGTTGAAAATCGGATAATGATATATTATTTTCTATGTCTTCATCAGAAATCATATTTGGTTGCTCGAGACAAGCTATAACTTTTAAACGTTCGCTTATTTCGTTTGCAAAAATCCGTCCAGGTTGTGTAAAATGCGATAACAAACCACGAAAAAAAGGCAGTTTTACAGCATATAGTTTGTATTTTAATGAAATAGCATTTAAAATAGGCCTATGTACAAAATTAAAGTTTTGAGCATTTAATTCAACAAATTCTATTTTCCAATTTTGTACATCTTGCACACGTCGCAAAAGTGTATCTTTTATATGCAATAAAGCCCACTGGCGAAAACACTCGTTATGTGTAAGTTCTGGTATCCACTTATTATGCGACACACCTTTTATTTCGACACGTGTTCCTCCTTTGCAACTAACATTTACATCTTGACGCGAAGCTCCTATTCCTACACGAACTTTTCCTGTACTCCTGTTTAAAAAACGAATATGCTCAGCAACTTCTTTAACTTCATCGGGGGTTTTCATATCGGGATAAGTTACTGTTTCAATAAGTGGCATTCCCAAACGGTCTGTCATATAAACTCTTCTATGACCTATATCACAAACTTCTCGGCACGAATCTTCTTCTATACTTAATTGTATCAAACGAACTTTACGATTTGGTAAATCTAATTCTCCTTCTACTCCTAATATTGCGGTACGCTGAAAGCCTGTTGGAATACTTCCGTCTAAATATTGCTTTCTGGTTATATGCACTTCACCAACTATATTTAATTTACATAACATAGCTATTTCAAGGGCTATATCAAGGGCTTCACGGTCAATTTTAAATGGAGGAGTATCGTCTATTTCATAAGTACAAGCTGTTTCATGTTTTATAAGGTAAACTATTTCTTTTCGTGTTTTAAATTCCATTAAAGCTGTACCATCGTATTCTCCTAATTCACTAAGAGTAGGACGCATGTGCCTTATTATTTCTGCATCATAATCGTCAGGTTTTTGATAAACTCCCGCCGGACAATTGCAAAATAATTTTTCTCTGGTTTTAAGTTGTTGATGAACCTCTAAACCAGACATAAAACCAATACGCTGATAGTCGTTTAACGTAGCATTTTTTCGTGAAACATAACCTATCGCTTTCTTTGTTTCGTGATAATTTTCCAAAGCATTAAAAATCATGATAGTTAAAAATAATTCTTAACTTACAAATGTATATGAATTTTATAAATTCACACATACATGTTGAATATTTTTTTAAAAAAACATTTGATTACAAAAGCTTACTCATGCTTTTGTTAAGCATCTTAAAAAAATAATTTTACTTTTAAAATAAGATAATAAAAAAATAATAGATTTTCTTCTCTAACAAGCTCCAAAAATCTTATGGTGTTAATAAAACATAAATATATCTTTATGCTTTATTAATTTGTTGTGAGGTCTGTAATTCACCGTACGCAGGACAGCGTTCACTACTTTTGCAAGCTTGAAGACTTAACAGTATTACACTTATTGCTACTATAAGTAAACTAAACTTTTTCATAATAAGATAGAATCATTTACTTTGCAAATATACAACTTTTTTCAAAATACAAAAATGAAAGTCAAAAAATTTTTATGAAACAAATTATTAATTTTCTCCTACTATAAAATAACCTTTAATCATTTAATGTGAATAATTTCTATTTAGTCGATCCTTATTAATACAATAAACGATTGATTGTTAATAACTTAATAAGATTTTTTTAGTAAAAATTCTGCAAGATTATGTACTTTAGAGGCATAAACCTTGCAATTTTTTTTAAAATGGCACCAAAGGAAAAAGATCAAAAACAGGGAAGTTTATTTTTCGCATTAAGGGATACGTTGCATACTAAACATTCACTTTTGTATTAGGTCATAAAATTCAAATGAATATTTGGCGATAACATCAATATCATGTTGGCTGCAGCAACATTCAACTTCAAAAGAATGATGAATAAGTGGAAGAAAAAATTTTTTTTCAAACCCTCTTTTTACAATTTCAGATACTATTTTTTCATTTTCTTTTCTACCATCTCTTTTCAAAAAAATTAAAAATGACTTTTTAAGGGACGACTAATTATAAAACACAAAGGGGCACCTTTGCAGATACCCCTAGTACATGCAAACTCAAAGTTAATAATTAACCCACGCTAGTCGAGGTAACCATTTTGTTTAAATTCTTCGTTAATAATTTCTCCATAAATTTCTCCATAATTCTCGCTACACCATTCATACAAACTCTCTATTTCTTCGCGATCATCACCTAACCACAAGATAAGTTTTCTAAGCTCTTTGTGAAAAAGCGTTGGGTCAAAACTAACTTTAGTTAAAATCATTTTTGAAAAATCTAACATCATAAGCTTAATTTGTTTTAGGGTTAAGCTTTTATTTAATTATACGTTTAAGAAAAATTATATGTTACGTTTTTATTAACAATTTCTTAAACTTATAAACAATTTTATTGAACTAATCATTTTAAAGCACTTAATAAAAATCTATCTTTGTATCGTGATTCCATTAGAATACGATATTATTGTAGTAGGAGCAGGTCATGCTGGTTCCGAAGCTGCAGCAGCTTGTGCAAAGCTAGGTGCCTCAACTTTATTAATCACTCATGATATGACAAAAATTGCACAAATGTCGTGCAATCCTGCTATGGGAGGAATAGCAAAAGGTCAAATATTACGCGAAATCGATGCTTTAGGAGGCATGTCTGGTATTATTTCGGATTTAACTACTATACAATTTCGTATGCTAAATAGGAGTAAAGGCCCAGCCATGTGGAGCCCACGAGCACAATGCGATAGAATTTTATTTACATTGGAATGGAGAAAACATCTTGAAATATTAAACAATTTATTCTTTTGGCAAGACAATGTAACAGAACTTGTGATTGAAAATGCTAAAGTTAACGGTGTTATAACTGCAATGGGGGTAAAATTCAAATCACAAGTTGTAATTTTAACTAACGGAACATTTTTAAACGGCTTAATACATATAGGTAAATATAAAACAGAAGGGGGGCGAATTGCCGAACCAGCTTCTAAAGGTATTACAGCACAACTTATAAATTTTGGATTTTATGCCGATAGAATGAAAACTGGCACACCTGCTCGCTTAGATGGTAGAACCATAAATTTTAGCAAAATGACCGAACAATCAGGCGACGAAAATCCAGAAAAATTTAGTTTCTTGCCTGAATATAAAACAACACTACCTCAAAAAAGTTGTTATATAACTTACACCAATCAAACTACTCATAAAATACTTGAAAAAGGATTTGATGAATCACCACTATTTAATGGAACAATACAAAGCATTGGACCACGTTATTGCCCAAGTATTGAAACTAAGTTAGTTACTTTTAAAGAAAAAGAATCTCATCATCTGTTTATTGAACCAGAAGGTATATTTACAAATGAATATTATGTTAATGGTTTTTCAAGCAGTTTGCCTTGGAACATACAATACGAAGCCTTACGAACAATTCCCGGTTTAGAAAACGTAAAACTTTTCAGACCTGGATATGCTATTGAATACGATTATTTCGATCCAACACAACTATATCCAACTTTAGAAACAAAATATATAAAAAATTTATTTTTTGCTGGACAAATAAACGGTACAACAGGTTACGAAGAAGCAGCAGCACAAGGACTAATGGCTGGCATTAACGCTGTACAACTTTTAAAAAACAAAGCACCAATCATATTAAAACGAAATGAAGCTTATATTGGAGTTTTAATAGACGATTTGGTTACAAAAGGAGTTGACGAACCTTATAGAATGTTTACATCAAGAGCAGAATACAGAATTTTGTTAAGACAAGACAATGCAGATCAACGACTTACACCTTTAGGCTATGAAATAGGTTTAGCTTCGAAAGAACGTTATAATTTGTTACAAAAAAAACTTAAATATACCGAGCAATTAATTGAATTTATTAAAAATTGCTCAGTTGAACCAGATTTAATAAATAAATTATTAGAAAAATACGAATCTACGCCAATAAAACAAAAAGTTAAACTTCGCGATATAATTAGTCGTCCACAAATTAATATTAATTCAATATTATCGCATATAGAACCTTTACATAATTTAGTTAACAGCATTACAGATGAATTGCGGTATTATGTTGTTGAACAAGCAGAAATAGCCATTAAATATGCAGGTTATATAGAACGAGAAGAACTAATTGCAGAAAAAATACAAAAATTTGAAAATTTAAAAATTCCTGAACACTTTGATTATCAAAAACTTAACTCTTTATCTACAGAAGCAAGAGAAAAACTATCGAAAATAAAACCTGCTTCTATTGGTCAAGCATCTCGAATTCCTGGCGTATCACCTTCCGACATTCAAGTTTTATTAGTATATTTAGGCAGATGATTTATATGTTTCACGTGAAACAATTATATAAACTTATTTTATATGAAAATACTGAAAGGAAATATAGTTGACATTGTTAATAAACGAATTTTTAAAGGCGAAATTCACTTTACTAAAATTATTCACAAAATTGTTGAAAAAGATGTTACTGAAAATGTTTTTATTTTACCAGGTTTTGTAAATTCTCATGTTCATATAGAAAGTAGTATGTTATCGCCTTATGCTTTTTCTAAATCTGTTTTAAAGCACGGTACAGTTGCTGTTGTTTCTGATCCACACGAAATAGCAAACGTTTGTGGAATTGAAGGAATTCAGTTTATGATAGATAATGCTAAAGAAACGCCACTAAAAATATTTTACACTGTTCCTTCTTGCGTTCCTGCTACAACATTTGAAACTTCTGGTGCTACTATAGATAGCTCAACCGTTAAAAGTTTACTTTCAAAAAAATATTTCGTTGCACTCAGCGAAATGATGAATTTCCCAGGCGTTATTTTTAATGATGTAGAAGTTCATAAAAAATTAACTTATGCAAAACAATATAATAAACCAGTTGACGGACACGCACCTAAATTAAGCAGAGAAAATCTTATAAAGTATATTAACGCTGGAATATCTACCGATCATGAATGTTCTACATTAGAAGAAGCAATAGAAAAAATAAAACTCGGTATGAAAATACAAATACGCGAAGGTAGCGCTGCAAAAAATTTCGATTCCCTTTCATCTTTAATTGATTTATTTCCTGATAATGTTATGCTTTGTACCGACGACTCCCATCCCGATGATTTACTTGAAGGACATATTAACACATTGGTAAAACGAGCTTTTAAGAATAATTTGAATTATTTTAACGTTTTAAAAGCTTCTTCTTTAAACGCTGTTAAGCATTATAATTTACCTGTTGGCTTACTACAATTAAATGATCCTGCAGATTTTATTATTTGTAATAATCAACATGCAGATATTATTTTAGATACATACATAAACGGACAATCAATTTCAACTTATAAATTTCAAGATTCTGTTAATTACAAGTATATAAATAAATGGAACGAACCTTCATTAACATTATCTGATTTAGAAATACCTAAGGCTTCATATTATAGAGTCATTGAATGTATTGACGGAGAACTTTTAACAAATGAGTTGATTTTAAAATATGAAGATATTTTTGATTTTACTGGCCAACTTAAATTAGGTTTTGATAAAATTGTTGTAATTAATCGTTATGTAATAGAAAAACCTTCACTTGGTATAATAAAAAATATAAATTTAAAAAATGGAGCATTTGGAAGCACTATTGCACACGATAGTCATAATATTCTCATAGCTGGTCATGATGATTTAAGTATTTTATCGGTATTTAATAAATTATCCGAAAACATGGGAGGTTTAGCAACCTCTAATGGAGAATTTACTTTATCGTTACCACTACCAATTGGTGGGCTGATGACTAATGACGATGTTTTTGTTGTTGCTACAAAATACAAAGAACTTCAATCGTTTGTTAATTCTTTTCTTGGCTCTACATTAAAAGCTCCGTTTATGACATTATCGTTTATGGCATTATTGGTAATACCTGAAATAAAAATCGGTGATAAGGGGCTTTTTAAGATTAACGATTTATCATTTGTTCCCTTAGTTTATTCATAATTTTGTTTCACGTGAAACAATTTAACAATTTTGAATACATAGTAAATAATTTACCGACTAAACCAGGTGTATATAAATTTTTAGATATAAATAATAATGTTTTATACGTTGGTAAAGCAAAAAATTTAAGAAAACGCGTTCGTTCATATTGGTCTAAATCTTCTAATTTAAGTGGTAAACTAAAAATTTTACTTTCCAAAATTAATAATGTTGAATACATTATTACTAACAATGAAAACGAAGCTTTTTTACTAGAAAACAATTTAATTAAAACCTTAAAACCAAGATATAACGTTCTATTAAAAGATGATAAAACTTATCCATGGATTAAAATAACAAACGAAGAATATCCTATAATAATTAAAACACGCATTTATACTTCAGATAATTCAAAATATTTTGGACCTTACTCTTCTGTTAACCTACTTAATACATTACTTGATCTTGTTCATAAACTATTTAACATACGTACTTGTAAATTGAAACTTAAAGAAGATTATATAAATAAAAAAAAATTTAAACCTTGCTTAGAATATCACATTGGTAACTGCAAAGCTCCTTGTATTAATAAAATTAGTAAAAATGAATACACACAATTAGTTAATTTAGCCGAAAATGTATTAAAAGGTGAGTTAAAAGCTGCTTATAATTACATTACAAAAAAAATGTACGAACATTCATCTAACTTACAATTTGAACTTGCACAAGAATACAAAAAAAAGCTCGAAATTTTACAAAATTATCAATCTAAATCGGTTATTGTTAGTCCAAAGCTGAAAAACGTAGACGTTTTTACTTTTAAACGTCAAGAGCGATATTTTTTTATTAATTATATTAGAGTTAATAACGGTTTATTAGTTCAATCGCAGAATCTTATTTTAGAACCTCAATTAAGCGAGAATGATATTGAAATTTTTGTTTTTGGTATTAAACACATCAGAGATGCTTTTAAATCAGATAACGACACAATTATTGTACCTATAAAACCTAAACTTAATTTTGATAACATAAAATTTATTGTTCCAAAATCGGGCGAAAAATTGAAAATTTTGAAATTTTCCGAAGCTAACTTAAATACATTTGTACACCAGTTTAATTTAAATAAATTAAAAGCTAATTACGGTAATGTAAATGTTCGTTTGTTAGAAAAATTAAAAAACGAACTGAATCTGAGCATTTTGCCAGTACGCATTGAATGTTTCGATATTTCACATCACTCTGGTAATCAAATGGTTGCTTCTTGCGTTGTTTTCATTAATGGTAAGCCAGCTAAATCAGAATATCGTCATTTTAACATTAAAAATGTTTCTTCTATTGACGATTATTCTGCTATAGAAGAGATTGTTTACAGACGCTATGCACGTCTTTTAGAAGAAAAAAAACCTTTGCCACATTTAATTATTATAGATGGCGGTAAAGGTCAATTATCTGCAGCTTTAAAATCGCTAAATAAACTTAATTTAACAAATTTTGAAGTTATTTCTATTGCTAAAAGACTTGAAGAAATTTTTAAACCTAATGAAAATTTACCTGTATATATTGACAAACGTTCAGAAAGTTTAAGACTTATTCAAAGAATTCGCAACGAAGCACATCGTTTTGCAATAACCTTTCATCGAAATAAAAAATTAAATGTTTCGTTCTCATCTGTTTTAGATTTTATTCCTTACATTGGCGAAAAAACTAAACAAAAACTACTAGAACATTTTTCTTCCGCTGATTCAATTGCAAATGCAGATTTAACAACTCTCGAAACTATTATAGGTAAATCAAAAGCTAAAATAATTTATAATTTTTTTCATAATGAGTAAAATTTATTCAAACGATCCTTTTGGCAAATTTATTTTTTTTCCATTAATTTTTATTTCTTTGTCGTTTTTATATTGAATTGTCAAATATAATTGACCATTTTCGTCGTAATGATACCATTTTTTTTCTTTTCTTCCCATTACATAATAACCATCTAACTTTATTATTCCATTCGGATAATACCACTTACACTTTCCATTTTTATAACCTTGCAGATAATTGCATACTTCAGCCACTTTACCGTTAAGGTAAAAACTTTTCCAAGTACTATCTTTCAAACCTTCTACATATTTGCCTTTTTCAATTATATCTCCAACTTCATAAATCCAATATCCAGTTCTTTCACCATCTAAATATTGACCTTTTAAAATTATTTTTCCTGTATCGTTATATTCTACTAAAGCACCTTCTTCCTTTCCGCTGTCGTAATATTCTTCTCGCCAAACATTACCATTAGGATAATACCATATCCATTTACCATCAATTGCATTTTTTTTATATTTTCCTTTTTGTTCAAGTTTTCCATCTCTGTAATAAAACAACCATTCTCCTACTTTTTGATTATTAAAATACTTACCTATAGCTTTTATTTCACCAGTTTCATAATACAATTTCCATTCTGACTGTTTTCTATTTAACGTATCTATTAATCCTTCTGCAAGTAACTCGCCATTTTCATTATATTCTTTTGCGACTATTGTTGTTCCTTCGGCATCGTACTCTTTATGTAAACCAACTTTTATGTTATTTTTAAAAGCTCCATAGTATTTAATTTTACCATTGTCATAATATTCTTCTCGCCATTCCAAAACATCTAATGTATCTGCTTTTTCTTCGTTCTTTTCTATACCTTTTTCATATACTTTCTTTACAAGTACTTTACCGTCTTTGTCGTATTCTTTATAAACTCCAATAATTGTATCGTTTTTATAATTTACCTCCTTGTAAATTCTATTATTCGGATAGAACTCTTTCCATATTCCTTGTTTTAAACCTTTTTCATCTTTTCTATTTATCTTTTCTCTACTTATAATGAAATCGTTTTTATATTCAGTTATAGTAATTATAGTTCCGTTTTCGTCATATTCTTTTTCTATTCCATTTTTTTTTACGTCCTTATAATAGACTTCTTTATATAATTTTCCATTTTTATAATAATAAGATAATCCTTGTTTTATGTCGTCTAAATAAAGCTCTTTAGAGACAATACCGCCGATTTTTCCATTTATTGTATCATATTTCCATTCATATGTTATCAAATATCCGTGCTTTTTGTCGTTTTTATAATTTATTATTTTCGATGTATCGCCTTTTTCATTATAAAATACCCAAGTACTATCTAACATAAAAAACTTTCTATTTCCTTCTGATTTTAATGTACCGTCAGGATAATATGATTTCCAATATCTATCAGGTTTACCATTTTTCATATAACCTTCGCTTGATACCTTTCCATTTTCATAATAAAATTTTACTTCACCATCTGTTATTGTTTTATCTTTTTGTGCTAATAAAAAATTAGAAAACAACAATAATAAATATATTACAGATAATAATTGTATTTTCATTTTATTTCTAACATCCTTTTTAATGGCAAATATGCTTTTTTAATTACTTCTTCGGTTAAATTTACTTCGAATTGTTCGTTCTTTAAAGACATATAAATTTTTTCGAGTGTGTTTAATTTCATAAACTTACAATCGTTACAGCCACAGGTTGAATCTAACGGCGGAGCAGGTATAAATTCCTTTTCAGGTTTTGCTTTTTTCATTTGATGTATTATGCCCGATTCTGTTGCAACTATATATTTCTTTGATTCATCTTCTATTACAAATTTTAGCAAAGCAGACGTTGAACCTATAAAATCTGATACTAACAAAATAGGTTCTTTACACTCTGGATGAGAAATTATTTTAGCATCAGGATTTTGACTTCTTAATTCCAAAATCTTCTCTAAACTAAATTCTTCGTGAACATAACAGGAACCATCCCATATTATCATTTCTCTTCCAGTTATACTCTTTAAATAGTTTCCAAGGTTTTTATCCGGTGTAAATATTATTTTTTTATCTTTAGGTATGCTATTAATAACATTTACTGCATTAGACGAAGTACAAATTATGTCGGACATTGCTTTTATTTCCGCTGTTGTATTAATATATGTAACTACAATACTGTCTTTATATTTTTCTTTAAATTTTGCAAACTCATCTGGTTTAATTGAATCAGCTAATGAACAACCTGCATCTTTATCAGGAATTAAAACTTTTTTGTTTGGTGATAGAATTTTTGCTGTCTCTGCCATAAAATATACTCCAGAAAATAATATAATATCTGCATTTGTTTCAGCTGCTTTTTGCGATAATTGCAAACTATCTCCTATAAAATCTGCAATGTCTTGTATTTCTGGACTTTGATAATAGTGTGCAAGAATTATAGCATTTTTCTGTTTTTTTAGTGTTTCAATTTTAGAAATTAACATAACACCTATTTAATTTATGAATTACAAAGTTATAATATAAATTAAATACTTTAAAATTTTAAGTTTTATGATATAAGTTATTTACTGTTAAAATAGTTGAAAAATTTTTTGTATAAAGTAATTATTAACAGAATATTTACTTTAATAACAAAGTATTAACTACAGCAAATAGTTGTATTTTAAATCGTTATATTGTAATATAAACATTGTTAATAAGTACTTTGAACATTGTCTTATTGAAAAGTATTATTAAATAAAGTTGCTACAAATTGTTTATAATTCTATAAAAGTTTATGAAATTATTATTTGTAAACTAATAAAATTTTGATAATGCAACAGAAAATTTTTAAAGTCAAATTTTTTTTAGAATAATTTTAATAATTTATTAACAGAAACTTAACTATTGTGTTAATTTGATGATAATCAACTTTTAAAAGATAATATTAAAATTATATTAATTTGATATAAAATATTTTGACTTTTACAATTAGATTTGCAGTTATAAACATAGTATTTTAAAAATGAGAAAAATAGTAATAGCATCAGATCATGCTGGTTTTAGATTAAAAGAATTATTAAAAAGTGAGTTGTTAAAACTAAATTTTAATGTAGATGATAAAGGGACTTTTACAGAAGAATCTGTTGATTATCCTGATTTTGCACACAAACTTGCTTTCGACGTTAACACTGGTATTGCTGACATTGGAATAGTTATTTGTGGAAGTGGCAATGGTGTTAATATGACAGTGAACAAATATGAAAATATTCGTTCAGCTTTATGTTGGAACGAAGAAATTGCTAAATTAGCAAGATTACACAATGATGCAAACGTTATTGCATTGCCTGCCAGATTTATTTCAGATGATACTGCAAAAAAATGTTTAGAAATATTTTTAAATACTGAGTTCGAAGGTGGAAGACACTTACAGCGAGTAAAAAAGATTCCAATTAAACGTAATGAATAAAAACATATAATGTTTTGTTTTTTAGGTCTTTATTACAATTATAATAAAATTAAAATATTGATGTATATTTGTAAAAAATTTGTAATATGAGTATTTCAACTATGATACAAGATTTTAAAGTAAAAGATTTATCTTTAGCCGACTGGGGAAGAAAAGAAATAAAACTTGCTGAAACTGAAATGCCAGGACTAATGTCGCTAAGACTAAAGTACGGAAAAGAAAAACCACTTAAAGGAGCAAGAATCTCTGGTTCACTTCACATGACAATACAAACAGCTGTACTTATAGAAACTTTAGTAGAATTAGGAGCAGAAGTTAGATGGGCAAGCTGTAATATTTTCTCTACTCAAGATCATGCAGCAGCAGCTATTGCAAAAGCAGGTATTCCAGTATTTGCATGGAAAGGCGAAACGTTAGAAGAATATTGGTGGTGTACTTTACAAGCATTATCATTTCCAAATGGCAATGGACCTACATCAATTGTAGATGATGGTGGAGATGCCACTTTACTGATACACTGGGGATATAAAGCTGAAAACGATCCTAAATTTTTAGATACACCTTCAAATACAGAAGAAGAAAAAATTATTAAATCGTTGCTGAAAAAAACACTTGTAGAACATCCAGGCAAATGGCATGAAATGGTAAAACACATACGCGGTGTTAGTGAAGAAACAACAACAGGTGTTTATCGATTATATCAGATGTATGAAAAAGGAGAATTACTTTTTCCTGCAATTAATGTTAATGATTCTGTTACAAAATCGAAGTTTGATAATTTGTACGGATGTCGCGAATCACTTGCCGATGGTATAAAGCGAGCAACAGATATAATGATAGCAGGTAAAGTAGTTGTTGTAGCTGGTTATGGTGATGTTGGGAAAGGCTCGGCAAAATCAATGAGAAGTTATGGTGCACGTGTTATAGTTACAGAAATTGACCCAATTTGTGCATTACAGGCAGCAATGGAAGGTTTTGAAGTTACTACAATGGAAGAAGCTGTAAAAGAAGGAAATATCTTTGTTACTGCTACAGGCAATTGTGATGTTATTACTATAGAGCACATGTTGGCTATGAAAAACGAATCTATTGTATGTAACATTGGTCATTTTGATAACGAAATACAAGTTTCAGAACTAGAAAATTACCCTGGAATTAAAAAAGTTAACATCAAGCCGCAAGTTGATCAATATATATTTCCTGATGGACATTCTATAATATTGTTAGCTGAAGGACGTTTAGTTAATTTAGGATGTGCAACAGGTCATCCTTCGTTTGTAATGAGTAATTCATTTACAAATCAAACACTAGCTCAAATAGATTTTTACAAACAGAAATACAACATAGGAGTATATCGTTTGCCAAAACATCTTGATGAAGAAGTTGCTCGCTTACACTTAGAACATATTGGAGTTAAGTTAACTAAACTTACAGAAAAACAAGCTAAATATATTGGAGTACCAATAGAAGGACCATATAAACCCGAACATTATAGATATTGATAAATAAGCTGAAAAAAACTTAGAAAATACAAATTACCTTAAGCTTATTATTAAAAAGCCAATATAAAGTTTTATTATATTTTTACTAAAATTTCACTATTGTCCAAAATAATTGTTAATAAAAAAATTAATCATTGATTATCAATGGATTAAATCTTTGATTTTTAGGTTTTGAAAAGGCACTCCCCCTCTTTTTTTATCTCTGTTTTAACCCATCTTAC